>WNGE01000220.1_pt1 | contig 75577 bp, 66 predicted proteins | sample 5400651 | NCBI WGS metagenome assembly WNGE01 (sample SAMN13153370, study PRJNA577476) | soil metagenome | isolation source: 60 cm soil or saprolite under grassland replicate 2 | place: USA:California | collected 2016-06-15 | reverse complement strand
ATGAGCGGGAAAATCCATACCCAACTAATAGCTGGAAATCCCACATATGTAAGCAGGCCATAACTGAACGTCACGATACCGGTGACTCCAAAGCTAAAGGCAAAAGCCTCCAATTGAATTCGACGCTGTAACTCATCCACGATTGGGGCTCGGCTCTTGGCTTTGACTGGGCGAACCGTCACCGGGACGCTCTGCGTGGCATCGCTTATATGGAGGCGATTGTGCAGCCAGTCACATGGGAACAATGGTCTCCCCAGACCCGAGCCTTTTTTGAGCAAGTGCGCGGGGCTTCAGGAGAGCAGATGATTCTGGAAGAGAATCTCTTCGTCGAGTCTCTGCTCTCGCGCAGGATCCTGCGCAAGCTCACCGATGCCGAGATGGAAGCCTATCGCCGTCCATACCAGGAACCGGGCGAGGGGCGGCGTCCTACCCTCACCTGGCCGAGGCAATTGCCCATCGAAGGCGGGCCCGCCGATGTGGTGCAGATCGTGGGCTCCTACGCCGCATGGCTTGCTGCCAGTCCAGTTCCCAAGCTCTTCATCAATGCGGAGCCGGGGACCATTTCGCTGGACGAGCGCGCGTTCTGCCGGGGCTTTCCCAATCAGACTGAGGTGACAGTGCGCGGCCTGCACTTCATCTAGGAAGATTCGCCTGACGAGATCGGTGAGGCTGTGGCGCAGTGGTATACCTCCCTGCAGGCTCACTGAGAAAAAACAAAATCAGATCTGCTCTGACAGAAAGAAGCCGCGCCCTGTGGTGGACGCGGCTGTGATACGCAAAGCATTCAGATGTCGCTAGATAGACGTTGCGAACACGTCTGTCCGATTCGATGTGTTCTCGTCGTTCGTCTTGACGAAGAACGGCACGAACGCTGTTCCATTGACATCCAGACCCTCATAGTCCCCAAGGAAGAGGCCTCCCGCATTGGGTGCTATCGACATGTCGAAAGAGGTAGGCGTGATGCGCTCCTCGGTAGGGAAGCTCGAGCCATGGTTGGTCGACGTCACCACCCAGTAATCGGTCGGCAGCCCCGTGTGAATGCTATCCGGGTTGCGCATATCATAGTATGTCACGTCGACCGTGCCCGCCGAGTTGACGGCTACAGTGGTCGTGAAGGCGGGTGTAGCGGTGGGGGTTCTGCTGATCGCGGCTGGTGTGCTCCAGGTCGCCCCGCCGTTGGTTGACGTGGAGATTACAACCTGGTTGACCGTTCCACCCGTGAATCGAGCGTCTTCCCAGACCACGTACAGTTTGCCGGTGCTAGCGTCGATGGCGACCGAGGGAAGGCCCGCGCCGGTGCGAAGGAGTGCGCCATTGGTGGCGAAATCATTCGGCGTTTGCTGGGCAGAGACGGTTGTCGCCTTCGACCAGGTGGTGCCACCGTCAGACGACGAGACGAAGCCGACGCTGAGGCCCCGCGGAGTGAAGTTGGGGGAGCCGGTCGTCTGGATCTGTTCGAAGAAGTCGTAGAGGACACCCGTCTGGCGATTGACGACGACCTGGTTGCCAATGGTCTGGCTGTTCTGCCCGGGATCGAAGATCGCGCGGGTGCCCGTCCAGGTCTTGCCGCCGTCAGTGGTCTTGGAGAACCAGGTCGGGCCACGGAACGCGTGAGCGCGGAGGGCCGCATCCGGGCTGTGGCTCGGGGCCTTGAGCCGGTCCCACACGACGTAGGCCGTGCCACCATGAATTGGATCCGCAGTGATGGACTCCTTGTCGTTGAAGAATTGGGTGAACTCGAAGACGGGGCTGGTTCCCTTGTCGGACTTGATCAGGCGCTGGTTGCCCCAAGATTTGCCACCATCGATCGAGGTGACGGTCGCGACGCCGGTGTCGTTGTTGCCGCTGATCGTGTTGTTGGTTGCCAGCAAGCCGACGGCGTACGCGGTCCCATCAGGCCCGATGGAGACCCAGGGATCCGAGGCTCGGTCATACGGTGCCCCGGTGAATGGGTCCAGGATGGCATTGGGGGCGCACACGCTGAAAGGCAGGGTGGTCTCGCCCCAGTGCGCTCCACCATCGAATGAGAAGCCAGCGACCAGTCCATGCGCACCGCCGTTATTCCAGCGGTCTTGCTGCCAGACACCCACAATATTCCCTGCGAGATGCGGGTTGACGGCGACGTAAGGCTCAACCTCAGCATTCACGGAGTTGGTGCCCGGCTCGCCAGCGTTCAAACAACTGGCGTAGGGGCTTGGGCCGGAGACAGTGACAAGTGATGCGGCGCGTGCCAGGCCACCACCGATTGTGGCCACGACAGTCAGTATAACCAGAAATACCGTTAAGGGTGCTAGTACCCTAACATGCTTCAGGTGACTCATTAAATCCTCCTGTGCGTAAACTCTGTTTCACAATGAGCGTTAATGTATGCCAGTTCATCAATGAAAGGCATACAGACAACCATGCACATAGTGGAGGAAATGGGAGAACTAGGGAATAGCAAAGCGGTTATGATCTGGTTAAGATTGAGTTGTGATTTAATGATCTATGAGGGCACTTCTTAACCATCGAGTCCCTACCAGCAATGAGCGAGAGGGGCTTGCTTATATTTTCCTGCCATCTAATTCAGGATCGTACTGAAAGATCTCCTCAATAGGTAATTGGAAAATGTGTGCAATCTTGAATGTCAGCGGCAGGCTGGGATCATATTTTCCAGTTTCGAGTGCATTCACTGTCTGACGCGAAACTCCCAGGCGTTCAGCAAGTTCAGCCTGCGACCAGTTGCGCTCGGCCCGTAGGACTTTCAGTCTATTCTGCATCGCTATGAGCGGGAAAATCCATACCCAACTAATAGCTGGAAATCCCACATATGTAAGCAGGCCATAACTGAACGTCACGATACCGGTGACTCCAAAGCTAAAGGCAAAAGCCTCCAATTGAATTCGACGCTGTAACTCATCCATGTAGCCAAAGAAGCGCATGAATGCTCTCATGGCGAAGAGGATGGGAATCACCGGAACCAATGCCAGTGGGATACGCCACCATGCTGAATGCGGACTGGCAATGATCAGCAAAATGCAGACCGGCAGAACAACCACATAGGTTGCCATGGCCGCGAGAAATTCTCGCGTATATGTTTTTGATGCTGACTGGTTCATAACAGAAATTATCCTTTCTGGATGCCAAGCATTCTGTGATATGTAAAGCATGCATACCTTTTAGTCAAGGAAACTTGACTATATTGTAGAAGATAATTGCCTGTTTGTCAAGTGTGCTTGTCTTTTTGTCGTGGTAAGTTGACAGGCAGAACCTATCGAGGAAGCAGGTGAAAAATATGATCCCACGAACGTGGATGAGAGACGCCGCTATTACCGGCTGATCGAACTGGGACAAAGGGCATTTACAACCGAGTTGCAGCGCTACTCTCAAGTGGTTTCCATATCACAACGAGATACAGTAAGTAGGCACTAGAGTACCACGTGGCGCGGACAAGTGAGCTTCTTTCCATCACGTGTTTCCCCGCAAGATGACGGCTTGCAACGTGCAACTCTCTCCTCGTTCAAGCGTAGATTGAACGAGAACGCATAGTGTGTAAGAGAGTTTGAACGAAAGGAATATACCTATGATGCCACAGAAGGAAGACAGTGAAGCGATCCACCAGCAAGCTGACCCAGCGTATGGGAGTTACGAGGGAAATCAGACCGGCGTCTCTCGCCAACACTATGAGACATCCTATGAGCAAGAGTTGAGAGAAGGACCGTCCGGCAAAGCCTATCCGCTCCCACATGACAATACGAATATCCTGCGTTTCGCACTGGCTGTGATTGCAATGGGGTTGATTCTGCTGTTCGGTTTGCTCTTCGTAGTTGGTATCGGCGGGTCGACAGGGTGGGCTAGTTTCGCTTTTGCGTGTTTAGCTATCTTCATCATAGCGGGGGTGGGCATCACAGCAATAAAATCGCATTAGGGACAGCGGCTGGTGTGTAGCTCTCCTCACCATGGCGGGTGTAGGCATCGTCAAGATTCACGAAGTCATCATCACGAGAAGAAGTAGGAGCAACAGGGGAAGAAACAGTGTTCATATGATCGGCGACGTGTTTCCCCCAACAGCGCTGGAACGGCAGCGGTGTTGCTTGGTTCATGTGCCCCGTGAAAAGTGGTATAACTCCTTATGCTGCTTATTTGCTTGCGGACATCTCGTTGGGCATCCCGTGGGTATTTCGATGCTACCTCGAAGTTCTGTTGCGCATCAAGAGGGAGCTGGAACAAGCTTTTTGCAAAGAGTCCTATCAATAGGTGTCAAGCATCCTTTAGGTCGGTTCGCAGGCTTCTTTCTGTTTCCTCCTGTATCATAATTCATCCTGGTATCTTAGTCTAGATCGGCAAGGCTGCTTTTTGCCTGACACCCTGTACAACACCCGTCGGATTCATCCTCACCATACCAGTCCTCTTTCTGCTTATATGGGCTGGCTCCACCGAGTTTCAGTCGCTGGGCGGTCAGCATCGTCTGCTCGGATTGGGTGACCTGGGAAGTTCATTCACAAGTCCAGCTGCGGTGTCCTGGCTGCTCGGGTTTCTGCTCATGTTCGCGTTCGTGTTCGTGAGTGCACGGCGCAACCCTGCTCGGCCAGAGGTGAATGCTGCTTCTCGTTGATTCCCGGCAAGATGCGTATGGATACCTGACAAGATTGGCGAGTTTGCTCTTGCACGTGAGTCTGGAGGATACAGCCCATTTATCCGAGTCAACATCTTCGCGCAGCTCCTGGTGACAATCGTAGTGCGAGGGTTAGGGAGCATTGATTCCAACAGATTGCTCAATCAGCTGATGAGAAGAGGAGAGAGGAATCGTCCCTCTGGTGTCATCCTGAGCGTCAGCGAAGGATCTCACGCGCTGGCCACGAGATCCTTCGCTGACGCTCAGGATGACACGACAAGCGGGTACTCTCCATGCTCGTTGCGTTCTGGCCAATCCGTGCAGGATTCCTGAACGAATATGTTAGAGTCAGAATAACTGGCAATGATCAGTGTGATACAGAGCTTATATGCCCTTTTCAAGAGCGGCAAGAATAGTTTCCCGGTGCCCTCGTTCATGTTTCCCAACCACCTGGAAAATATACTCTGCCACCGTACCCTCCCATTCGAGCCAGGGATGTTGTCGATTTAGTGCAACTTCTCCAACTTCACAGAGTACCTGGACTAGCGTCTGGCGAGCCTGTTCCAGTTGTTTCGTTTGCTCATTGAAGGTGAGGCGCACGCTGGCTTCAATTTGCTTTGCATTCCAAGCATCTGCATCCGCATTGATAACGGAGACAATTTCTGGAGTAATCCCGGTAGCAAGTCGTTCTGGAAGTACCTGGACAAGGAGACGTTCCTGGTCAGCGAGATGGGCGAGCACATTCTTGATCGACCATGTCCCCACGAGGCCCTTGAGAGTGAGCGCCTCATCCGGCGCCTTCTTTATTGCATCAAGAAGAAGCGTACGCTCATGCTCGAGTATCGCAAAAAGATTGCTCAACGTTGACATATATTTCCTCAATTGAGATGTTACAGGTGTCAAACCAGGTTTGACAGAGCAGTAGGGGCCGATTTATCGCGCCCACCGCCGATTCATCGGCCTCCGGTGGATTTTCGACTATCCTGATCAACAAGTTAGTGTCCGTTATCAGGCTGACAGAATGTCCATCCAGATCCCTCCTGTAGACAAAGAAAAGCCAGCAAATCATCCTACTGCTGAGGATGGTCCTGCGGTGGCTGAGAGTAGTTTGGCGGCTGCTGAGGATGGCCCTGCGGTGGCTGAGGGTAGTTTGGCGGCTGCTGAGGATAGTTCTGTGGCGGCATATATTGCGAATATTGCGGAACGCCAGCACGCGTGGTAGGGCCGGCGATCAGATAAACAATCAAAGTAATCCACTGAAAGATTAACATGAGAACAAACCAGACCCATTCTTGCAAGCGAGCCAGGTTGACCAGAGCGCCAATCCAGGCGATCAGGTACGGAATCGCCGACAGAGAAACAATGACTATGCCGGTAATGAATAGTGGCTGATTGCCAAAGCTCGTTATCTGTGCACTAGTTGAGTATCCATTATTGGTAGTATTATAGGTACTACCAACAAGACCTCCGACGATCATGCCAACACCAATAAGGTCCATAATTACACTGACGATGAAGAAGATGCCGATGGTTCTTTTACTCATGGGATACCTCCAATCAAAGAAATCGTACTGGTAATAATGCTATCTGTAAAATGATTTCCTTCTCTCAATCCGGCATTATACGACATTTTTTACATCATCGTTTACTGATCCCTGCATAATGATCTCAACCCACTTCTTTCACATTGCCTTGCTGCCAAGCCATAGAAGCGTCACACGTTGAGCAACTTACCCAGAGGTCAGGAAAAAGCCTGGTAGCTTGATGCTGCCAGGCTCCTGGGTCACTTTTGAGGGCAACAGAACCTTCTCATCCGATTATGGGGTTGAAATCCACTCATGCCCATTCTCACAATGGTGAAGCCCCCCATGCCCTGCCGTATAAGCGCAGGACTGCTCGCACGTGGGACACTGAGCAGGGCAAGTTTCCAACCCATCCTGAACAACGTCCCGAATGCCCTTGTCTTCTTCAACGGAACGACTGACGACGAAGGTGTATGTTTCGTTTGGCATCGTATCGCCTCCCTTCAGCATGCTGCTTCCTTGCTAGCGTGCAGATGTATCCCAAATCCCAGAGACGAGGTGAGTGAAGATGAACCCCACCCATTGCTCTTCAGAAAGGCTTTCGAACTGGACAAGTATCCATCGTCTAAAACGATCAAATGCAGTAGCAAACTGCGTAGCTTGATGGTTTGGTCTCATCTTTCCTTCAGCACAGCTTTGTGCAAGCTCGTTGTTTCCACTGAACTCTTTCGGTCAAAGCCACAGGTGCATTCGTTCTTACCACGTCGTGAAGACAAAAAGCGTTTCAGGATGAGTTCATGCGGCTTCTCAGCCTCTGAGCTTTCCTCAATAGTGCTTTTCATAGAAGTTCAGCCGCTATTCAGTCCCAAACCTCTTCCTAACTTCCCCTCACTCTGCTATACTACCCCCGTACATCAACACCAAAAGGGTCAACGTAGAGTAGAGGTTTTGTAGATGCCAGCAAATCACACTGAAATTGAAAAGAAACTCTGGGCCTCCGCCGACGAGTTACGCGCCAACTCCCACCTCAAATCGTCCGAATACTCCGTCCCAGTCCTGGGCCTCATCTTCCTGCGTTTCGCCGACCAGCGTTTTGCTCACGTCGAGCGAGAACTAAATGCCACCGTCCATATCGGGAGCCGCCGCACCATTGGCAAAGCAGACTACCAGGCTCGCGGCATCATGTACTTGCCAACACAGGCGCGTTTCTCCTACCTGCTCAGGCTACCTGAAGGTGAAAACATTGGCAAGGCTATCAACGATGCTATGAAAGCCATCGAGACTGAAAACGAAGAACTGCGCGGCGTCCTGCCGACCAACTATACCCAGCTCAACAATGATACGCTGGTGGCGCTGCTCAAGACCTTCTCCGAGATACCCATGGATATCGAGGGAGATATCTTCGGCAAAATCTACGAATACTTCCTGGGCAAGTTCGCCATGTCCGAGGGACAGAAGGGCGGCGAATTCTTCACACCCACCTCTATCGTCAAACTGATTGTCGAAATCATCGAACCCTTTCAAGGACGTATCTTTGATCCTGCCTGCGGTTCGGGCGGCATGTTCGTGCAGAGCGCCCGTTTCGTGCAGAACCACCAGCAGAACCCCGGCACCGACATCTCCATCTATGGCCAGGAGAAGACCGCCGAGACTGTGCGCCTGTGCCGCATGAACCTGGCCGTACACGGCCTTTCAGGTGACATTCGCCAGGCCAACAGCTACTACGAAAACGTGCATAATTGTCGCGGCAGATTCGACTTCGTGATGGCAAATCCTCCGTTCAACGTGGATGGCGTGGACAAAGAAAAGATCAAAGACGACCCGCGCTATCCCTTCGGCATGCCACGTGTTGATAATGCCAACTACCTCTGGATACAGGAATTCTACAGCGCCCTCAACGAACATGGACGCGCAGGCTTCGTGATGGCAAACTCCGCCAGCGATGCCCGTGCCTCAGAACTGGACATCCGCCGCAAATTGATCGAAGCGCACGTTGTCGATGTAATGATCTCCATAGGTTCCAACTTCTTCTACACCGTGACTTTGCCCTGTACGCTCTGGTTCTTCGACAATGGCAAACGCGACACCAGCCGCCGCGATAAGGTACTCTTCATCGACGCTCGCCACATCTTCACACAACTCGACCGCGCCCACCGCGAATTTACCCCTGATCAGATCGAATTTCTCGCCAATATCGTGCGGCTCTACCGTGGTGAATCTATCGAAACAACTAACGGCAGCACATTACACATACAGGAAGTGTTTCCCAATAGCGCATATGCCGATATATCTGGCTTGTGCAAAGTGGCAACACTTCAAGAAATAGAGGCGCAAGGCTGGAGTATCAACCCGGGAAGATACGTTGGTGTAGCTGAAAGAGCGGCTGACGACTTCGATTTCAAGGTGAAGTTGGAGGAATTGAATGAAGAGCTAGAGGTGCTTAACTCCGAGGCGCGTGAGTTGGAGGAGCGGATTAGTGAGAATGTGGCGATGTTGTTGGAGGATGGAGAGTCATGAAGCTAGACAGGCATTCTTTGGGTGAGATATGCGATAAAGTCGGTGGCATCATTCGTACGGGGCCATTTGGTTCGCAACTCCATGAATCTGACTATAAAGAAGAGGGCATCCCTGTGGTGATGCCTAAGAACATTGTTGATGGCAAGATATCGACCGAAGGCATTGCACGTATTAGTGACGACGATGTTGCAAGATTAGCACAACACAAGCTGCATAGAGGTGACATTGTTTATGGCCGTAGAGGTGATATTGGGCGTCGGGCACTTATAGCTGCAAAAGAGGATGGCTGGATTTGTGGAACAGGATGTCTACATATCAGTTTAGGTAACACACTTCTATATCCATTGTTCCTATACTACTTTCTAGGACAGCCCAGAGTGATCAAGTGGATTTGCAATCAGGCTATCGGCGCAACACTACCTAACTTAAACACAGAAATTATTCGTAGTACCCAAATCTTGTATCCTTCTCTCCTAACTCAGCGAAAAATTGCCGCCATCCTCTCAGCCTACGACGACCTGATCGAGAACAACAAGCGCCGCATCGCCATTTTAGAAGAGATGGCACAATCACTATACAGCGAGTGGTTCGTGTATTTCCGCTTCCCTGGACACGAAAAGAAGAGGTTGGTAGAGTCTGAGTTGGGGTTGATACCGGAGGGGTGGGAGGTGGTGAAGTTAAGAGATGTTAGTAGCTTAATAAATCGCGGCATTTCACCAAAGTATGATAATGCCTCTGAAAACCTTGTCATTAACCAAAGATGCATTCGTCATGGCAAACTTAATCTCGACGAAACGCGGAGGCATTTAACAAGAGTTTCCAACGAAAAACTTGTAAGATTTGGCGATGTTTTGGTTAATTCAACAGGCATCGGCACACTTGGTCGAGTGGCTCAAATCTATCGTGATATTCCAAACTGCACTGTAGATTCGCATGTGACTATTGTACGACCAAGAGATAGAGCGATTATTGATTACTTTGGTTACTATCTACAAAGCCTCCAACCGCTTTTTGACAGCTTGGGAGTTGGTTCAACAGGGCAAACAGAACTTAGTCGCGAAAGCATCGCTAGTAGTAATTTTCTGTTGCCACCTAACAATGTACAAGAAGCATTTGCTATTTTCGTGTCTCCAATGCGTAGGAATGTGATCCAGATGCTTACCAAAAATGCTAACCTACGTCAAACCCGCGACCTGCTCTTACCAAAACTCATTTCGGGAGAGGTGGACGTAGAGGGGTTAGAAATTCATATTGAAGGGGGAACATATGAAAGCGACAGCAACAAACTTCCTGAAATTTCTTCAAGGAACGAAACAGTTCATTATTCCGATCTATCAGCGCACGTATTGTGTGGGAGACACTTGCTCGCCCATGAATCAACCTAAGAAAAGCTCCTCGATGTCCGTAGGGGCGAGGGTGGTGTAGAGTGGACGGGAGGGCCTTTATGGTCGCCCGGGGGTGGGGTTACCGCCTGGACATCGATAAGCCAGTATTTCAAGGTAACCCACAGCAGGCGACCATAAAGGCCCTCCTCACCTCTACCAAGCCGCCCTCGCCCCTACGGATACTTGAGAATCTTGAGTCGCGAACAACGGAAGGAGATTCTGGTGAACAATCGCAGCTTTGATCCGAAAACCTATACAAGACGAAATTCTAACCGCCTTCCTTTCTATGATTATCGCTCAAGTGGGGCTTATTTTATTACCATTTGTACCGAAAAACGGCAACGAGTGCTTGAAATACCCGTAATTCGTTCATCGTTGCTCGAAAGGTGGCAGCAACTCCCGCTGCGTTTTCCGGGAGTTCGCTTAGATGCATTTATGATCATGCCCGATCATATGCATGGAATTCTCTGGCTGGATGGAGGGGTGAAGGATGCACCAACCCTAGGTAGTGTTGCTGGGACTTTGAAAGCGTGGGTAACCATTTCCTGGCGGGCTTACCATAAAGCGGAGAATATCCCCTGTGTGAGCCATCTCTGGCAGAGAGATTATTATGAGCATGTGATTCGCAATGAGGAGGATTTAGAGCTGACACGCGAATATATCGTGAATAATCCGCTCAAAGCGTTGTTGATGCAAGAGCAAAGATACGAAGAAATGAAAAGAGCAAGAGCGAGTATGAAAGCCCATCAACGTCCGTAGGGGCGAGGGTGGTGAAGGGTGGACGGGAGGGCCTTTATGGTCGCCCACCGTGAGTTGCCTGGAGATGGTGGATCTTTGCTGAATGGCCAGGCAGCAGCCCCACGTCATCCACCCTCGCCCCTACTGGTTGTGGATTCTGGATTAGGCTTGGGTTGATGTCTATCAATGTCCGTAGGGGCGACCTTGATGGTCGCCCGCTGTGGGTCGCCTGGAGATGGTGGCTCGTCAATGAACGGGCAGCGGCCCCGCCCCACCCCCGGGCGACCATCAAGGTCACCCCTACGGTTTATGGTTTACAGTCGTCTGTAAAGGCTATTAATATATCACGAGATAACCTGCAATGTACAATTACTCTGAAGATATCCTTGTTGAACAACCGACCATCGAACTTTTTGCCGAATTAGGCTACGAGACGGCCAACACGTTTCATGAAAAGCTCGGCAATAATGGCACGCTGGGACGCGAAACGGACAATGAAGTCGTGCTTGTCCCTCGACTGCGTGCTGCTCTGCAACGCCTCAATCCTGATTTACCGCACGAAGCTATCGAACTCGCTATCGAGGAATTGACGGGCGATCGCAGCGCCTTCAGTCCTGCCAACGCTAACCGTGAAATCTACCAGTTACTCAAGCAGGGTATCCCTATTCGCATTAGCGCCGGTGAATATGAAGAGCTTGTCGAGGCTGTGCGCGTCATCGACTGGAACGACCCCGCGAACAACGACTTCTTTCTGGCTTCGCAGTTTTGGATTTCGGGTGAGATGTACAGGAAACGAGCCGACCTGGTGGGCTTTGTCAACGGACTTCCCCTGATCTTTATCGAACTCAAGACGGTGCATAAACGTGTTGAAGATGCTTACAACAAAAACCTGCGTGACTACAAGGATACCATTCCTCAAATCTTCTGGTATAACGCGTTCATCATCCTCTCAAACGGGCATCAGAGCAGGATTGGCAGCATGACGGCTGGCTGGGAACATTTCTTCGAGTGGAAGAAGATCAGCAACGAGAAAGAAAAGGGCGTTGTTTCGCTCGAAACCATGGTTCGCGGTACCTGCGAAAAGAGTCGCCTGCTGGATATCATAGAAAATTTCACCCTGTTTAACACTGCTGGAGGAGCTTTGGTCAAACTCATTGCCAAAAACCACCAATTTCTGGGTGTCAACAATGCGCTGGAAGCTGTGCGCTCCCTGCGCGAAAACCAGGGTCGCCTGGGTGTGTTCTGGCATACGCAGGGCAGTGGCAAAAGCTATTCGATGGTCTTCTTTTCACAGAAGGTGCTGCGCAAAATCCCTGGCAACTGGACATTTCTTATCGTCACTGATCGCCAGGAACTGGACGATCAGATTTATAAGACCTTCCAGGACGTCGGGGCGGTAACTGAAATCCAGGTGCAGGCCGAAAACGGCGATCATTTGAAACAATTACTGCAAGAGGATCACCGCAACATCTTTACGCTGATCCACAAATTTCACACCGAAAAAGGCCAGAACTCCCCCAAACTCTCCGACCGTTACGACATTATTGTTATCACGGACGAGGCGCACCGCACCCAGTACGACATACTCGCCTTCAATATGCGCAGCGCTCTACCCAACGCCGCCTTTATCGGCTTCACAGGCACGCCTTTGATGGTAGGTGAAGAGAAGACGCGCCAGGTTTTCGGTGACTATGTGAGTACCTATAACTTCCGCCAGTCGGTCGAGGATGGAACTACGGTAGCTCTCTACTACGAGAACCGCATCCCGGCATTGGAGCTTACCAATGTCGAATTAAACGCGGATCTGGAAGAACTCATCGAGGATGTGGAACTCAACGAGGGCCAGCAAAGGCGACTCGAGCATGAGTTTGCCCGCGAATATCAATTGATAACCCGCGACGAACGCCTTGAAAAGATCGCTGAGGACATCGTAACGCACTTTATGGCGCGTGGACACATGGGCAAAGCAATGGTCATCTCCATCGATAAGGCCACCGCTGTACGCATGTATAACAAGGTGCAAAAATACTGGCAACTTCATCTCGATGGACTAAGGAAGCAGATAGCTGGTTATGCAAAAGGTGAATCTGAATGGCAACTCTTGCAACAGAATATTACCTACATGGAAAAAACTGATATGGCGGTCGTTATCTCAAAATCACAAAATGAAATCGACGACTTAAGAAGGAAAGGTCTTGATATCATCCCTCATCGCAGACGTATGGAACAGGAGGATTTGGAAACGAAATTCAAGGAAGCGGATGATCCTTTACGTATCGTCTTTGTGTGCGCCATGTGGATTACCGGCTTTGACGTACCCAGCCTCTCTACGCTCTATCTAGACAAACCCATGCATAACCATACGCTGATGCAGACTATTGCTCGTGCTAATCGCGTCTTCGAGGACAAGGTGAATGGGCTGATCGTTGACTATGCAGGAGTTTTCCGTGACCTGCAAAAAGCGCTGGCAATCTACGGTTCAGGTAGCGGTGGAGATATCAAAGAAGGTGAGGTGCCGGTCAAGGATAAAGGCGAGTTAGTGGCAGCCTTGAGGAGCACGATCAATGAGACCAGAATGTTCTGCGAAGAGCGCGGCATCGATATCCAGGCTATCCTGACAGCTACGCCGAGAGGTTTTCAACGTATAGGCCTGGTGCAGGATGCCGTGGATTTGCTTGTGGTCAACGATGAGATCAAGAAGAAATACCTGTCATTGGCAAATGCAGTTGCGAAACTTTACAAGGCTATCTTGCCCGATCTAACTGCTACCGCGTTTAGTGGCATTGTCGCCTTATTCGTTGTCATCGCCCGCGAAATACTTTCTTTGACGCCAGGTACCGATATCTTCGAAATCATGGGCGGTGTCGAGCAATTAATGGATATTTCCGTAGCAACGAAGGACTACATTATTCGCGAGCCAGGTGTAGCCTATGATACAGGTACACTTATCGATCTGAATCAGATCGACTTTGACGCACTCCAGGCCCAATTCAACACGAAGCACAAACATATTGAGTTTGAGAAGTTACGAGGTGCCGTCGAGCTAAAGCTCAAAAAGATGGTGCGGCTTAACAAAAGTAGGGCCGATTACTATGAACGTTTCCAGCGCTTAATCGACGCCTACAATGCAGACAGCGAGAACGTTGATCTACACCTGCATGAACTTATGGCATTTACACGCAACCTCACTCAAGAAGATCAGCGCCACATCGCCGAACAACTCTCTGAAGAGGAACTTGCTATCTTCGATCTGCTAACGCGACCAAATACGGCGCTCTCCGAACAGGAGAAAGCCGAGGTCAAGAAGGTTGCGCGTACGTTGCTCGAAACGTTGAAGCGCGAAAAGCTGGTGCTTGATTGGCGCAAGAAGCAGCAGGCAAAAGCGGACGTGCAGGTCACCATTGATCAGATGCTTGATAGGTTACCTCCCAGCTACACACAAGAGGTTTACTTGCAGTTATGCACGGAGGTTTTCCAGCATGTGTATGAGTCGTACTTTGGTCGGGGCAAGAGTGTGTATGCCATGGCGAGTTGAATAATTTCTAAAGTCTGTAACCCAAATTTCGCTCGGCAGGTTTGGCAAACCAAAGCTTACCCCCTCCAAAAGAAAAAGCGCATTAGTTATAGGAGCCATAGTAATAAATGATATACCCGACAACCTGTATCTCTTGATAGCGCGCATCCTGCTCCAAACGCTGTTCGAGAGTCTGGGCTGGCGGGGAGTTGATGGAGAAAAGGTAGGCAGGGTGAGAAGCGGCATCTACCTGGGCGAGATAAGGAGCATAGCGGTTGACGCCCGGCCGCAACTGGTTGTTCAGGACGCCGCATATGACGCGTTCATCGCTCTGGAAAATCAACAGGCTGCAGGTGTTGTAGTCCGAGTAGACTCGCGTAGCACTATGGTCGAGCAAGGTCTGGATGAGGGTGTTGGTCTGGTTGTAGGCGCTCTGGGATGCGGGAAGATTGGCGAAAATATCCCCTGTTCCCATGAGATAGACGCCGGTAATGAAACATAAGGTCAGGGCGCTGAGCCAGAAACAACTGCGTACGTAGCGCTGGCCTGCTATGATGCGTTCCCGGATGCAGCCGAGGTTCTGCCAGAGCGGCCAGAGGATTGCTGGAGTCACGAGTAGCAGGCAGATTAGGTAGCGGTAACTGGCACGGGGCGTAAATTGCGCTGCTGCGCTGATGGCGTAGAGCAAGAGCCAGAGAGCTCCGCTGGCCAGTAGCATCAAGCGCGCGTGTACGCGCGTGCGCTGCTGCCAGGCAGCTTGCGCGTCAGGGCCGGGGACCATATCCCTCCGCACACCGCGTTGCTGGCCGATGGACAGCAGCACCCCATAAAGGGCGATACCCCAGAGGAGCAGGATGCTCAGCGACCAGCCGGCGCGTATGCCGATGCAAAGCCAGGGATTGGAGGTGGGAAAGAGGACAGCAAGACTGCCGGCCGGTTGCGTATACGGTTCGACGGTGCCACATAGTGTGTGGATTCCGGTGGTAAACGGCATGCCGGATGCCAGAGGCAACGAGATGAGCAAGACATGGGCAAGCTGTTCCGAGAAAGGAACTACCCTGGGAGCGCCAGAGAAAACCGTGCCCAGCAAGACAAAAAGCGAGTTCTGTCCCGGCGCAGCCGAGAAGTTATAGATAATCAATGGAGTGGCGCCAACCAGCAGGCCCAGCAGCAGGGCACCAATTGCCCGGCCCCACAACTCCTGGCGGCAGCAGAGCAACAGAAAAATTCCTGCCGTGAAGATAGCCGCCAGAATAAGCTGGTCGGACCAGAGAGCTAGGCCGATGGTCACGCCCAGGCTGACGTAGGCTAGCAGTCGTGATCTGCTCACGCGCGTGCGTTGGTGCGGTGCGGTGAGGGCAAGCCAGCTTGCCAACAGGAAAATCAAGGCTCCGAAGAGCATGGTTACAGCGTACCCGCCGCCCGCGCCCAGGGGAATGCTCATCATATGGTCCGAGCCAAGACTCATCAAGGCGATGATGAAGAGCGCATAGGTCGGCGTGCAGAGCAGGCGTACCAGGAAATACATGCTCACGAGATATAGCGCGAAAATCAGCAGGGTGCCCAGGCGAACGCTAAAAGCAGAACTACCAACGAGGTGAATCAGGACCGCGCCCGGGTATGCTTGGATAGAGCCCATATAGTTCTGGCCCCAGAAAAAAATAGGATGCTCTCCCTGGTAAGCAATGTGCCGGGCCATCAGGTCCATGATCGCCTCGTCTGCGCCGGCTACTGGCCAGTGTAGCTTTATGAGGACAAAACGCAGGCTGCAGGCTAGGAGCAGAATGACCAGCATCCCCACGTTTGTAGGGCTCAAAGGTATTCGTCTTTTTTGCATAAATCTACTCACATTCCTCACTTTCAACCAGACGGATTGTAGATTTTTTCGTATGCAGTGGACTCCACACTACCAATTTTCGTAAAAACTGTCAATAAAAGTGCGGAATGTGGGCTGTTAGTGACTCGATTTCGAATACTGGTCAAGGAGCAAATTGACCCCTAAAGCTTCTTCTTATTGAGCGCCTGCGGCGCGCTTATATGAGAGTGTGGAGGGTTTTTGTGCGCCCGCGGGCGCACAAAAACCCTCCACACTCTCATTAAAAAGGCTCGCTTGCGAGCCAGACCTGATTAAAAACCAACTTTTGGGATGCCCTGAGCATTACTTAGTAAATCTTGAAATGTTTATTTTTTGTGATAGAATGCTTCTGTTATGAGAAAAATAATAGTATTTGAAAATGTGACACTTGATGGCTTCATGGCCGGACCAAATGGAGAACTGGATTGGGCGATCCAGGACGATGAAGTCACCCAAAATAGCAAAGAAGGAAACTATTCGATAGATACATTTTTGTTCGGACGGGTGACCTATGACATGATGGCAAGTTTCTGGCCGACTCCGACTGGCAAATCCGCTAATCCGGTATTTGCAGAAGCTTTAAACAATACTCCCAAAATTGTGTTTTCAACGGCACTCAAAAAAGCCGACTGGCAGAATACAGAAGTAGTTCAAGAGCTTACGAAAGAGGAAATCCTCAAGTTGAAACAACTGCCCGGTAAAAATATGATGATATTTGGGAGCGGTACTCTTGTCGAGCAACTTACAAAACTTGGCTTAATTGATGAATACCAACTTATGTTAAATCCTATTGTTTTAGGAAAAGGCAAACCTTTATTCAAAGACACCACAGATAGGATGAATCTAACATTGGTAAGAGCCAAAACATTTAAGAGCGGGATTGTTCTTCTCCAGTACCAGCCGGTAAAGTCATAGCAAAACAAACAGCGCCAGCTGTGTCAGCGCTGAAGCATGCCGTTCTCGCACGTCACCACCTCCTGCCCATCGCGTTTGCCATACCTTCTCTTGAGGTCCTCATAGCGCGCGAATCGCTCTGGAATTGGGCGTCCCTGAGCGTCGTAGCGCTCGGTGAGGTAGAAGCGCAACAGCGGGGTGTTTCCAGCGTCGAGCAGGTGGATGCACAACACCTCGGTCCCGGGGCCACCGTGACCACCTGGACCGCGCTCGAAGCGCACTCCCTTGACCACACTTATGAAGCTATGGACGTGCCAGTGCTCTGTCTCCACCTTCCAACTGTCCTCGGCGAACAGTGGCGTTGCCGTCCCGAAGAGCTCCATGACGCCACCCGCGACTCCGGTCACGACGGCGAGCGGCGGCGAGGCGTACAGGTCGGCGATCAGAGACTCCAGGTCGCGCCGGGGTGTTGCAGTGAAAGGCGTTCCGTGATGATTATGCGGCTCGAGTTGTTGCTTCACGCCAAGCATATCAACTTCGGCCCATACTTCCACGATCTTGCCATTAACGACACGGAAGATATCCATGCCGGTGATTTTTACCCGCTTGCCTGTAGGCGCAATACCGACATACTCGCCCTGGTGTGTTCCCTGAACGGTCCATCGAGTGACAACCTTGTCATGTTCGGCAATCCAGTCGTGAATGGTCTGATGGTGATCTGGGAAGGCATTCAGCACCATGGTTATCATGTGTTTGAATTCCTCGCGGTTTTGGCCGTGGCCGTGGCCTTCGACTTTGAACCCTTCAAAATTGGGGGCCAGCAGTTCATCCAGGACTGTCACATTTCTCCCATTCGTGACTTCGTCGTAGAAACGACGCACGAGAGCCTTGTTTGCTTCGCTTGACATAGCAGAGACTCCTTTCCTCTGTGAAGTATAAACTATGACATTACTGTCAGAGTCAAGGGATCTCATACTTCATTTTTCAGCGCTTCAGTCGTCGATCGCCTGGTAAGCCAAAGTCCAAAAATCGAGGCAGACATTCGGTGGACTTGGGGAAGTCCAGGATTGTTGGGTCATGAGAATTGTGACCATCTCCTCCCTGGGGTCTGAATACCAGGAGGTGCCCATGCCGCCATCCCATCCGTAACGTTCGGGTACCGCTGACACATCGTCGCGTTTGGTGACCACTGACATACCGAAACCCCATCCATGGCTCTCAAAGTCGCCAGAGACCAGACCAGACACTGCTTTCTGCTCAGGCGTCAACTGGTCGGTCGTCATGGCCTCGACCGATAGCCTCGACAGGATGCGCTCGCTGCCATGCTTGCCCAGGTCGAGCATCATCTGGCCGAAGGACAGGTAGTCGTCGATGGTCGAAACCAGTCCACCAGCGCCGGACGGAAATGCAGGAGGGCGAGACCATTGGCCACCCTCGACCTCGTCATAGACCTCGATCTTCCCGCTTACGAAATTGGTCCAATAGCTGGTCGCCAGCCGGTCGAGCTTGTGACCGGGCACGCTAAAACTGGTGTCCTTCATGCCGAGTGGCTCGAAGATACGTTCTCGCAAGAACGTCTCCAACTGCTGTCCCGAGGCGCGTGCAATCAGCACGCCCAGTACGTCGGACCCCGTATTATACATCCACATCTCACCCGGCTGGTGCATGAGTGGAAGCTGCCCCAGACGGCGTATCCACTCATCTGGCGCAGGCAGCATATCCGGACTAGGCGGTCCCATTCCAATCTGCTGTTCGTTCGCCGCCTTCAGGATCGGATACGCGTCGGGGGGAGCCATCATCTGCCCAAAGCCCATGCGGAAAGTGAGCAGGTCACGCACCGTGATCGGTCGGTTCGCGGGTATAGTGTCATCAAGCTCCGCGTCAAGACGTTTCAGCACCTGGCGCCCGGCAAGTTCGGGAAGCAGGCGATCTACTGGCTCGTCCAGCCGTACCTTACATTCCTCCACCAGAATCATGGTTGCTGCTGCTGTGATCGGTTTGGTCATCGAGGAGATGCGGAAGATGGTGTCACGCCGAATCGGGTCGCTGCCTTCGTGTGCCTTGGTGCCGATCACATCGACATGTACCTCGCCCCGTCGACTGACCAGCGTGATGAGACCGGGCACTTCGCCGCGCTCAACATAACCTGTCATGACATCGTGCATGCGGCCAAGCCGCGCCTTGGACAATCCTCCTGTGCTCATCGCCTGTTCCCTCCATTCAGTGCCATTGTTTTATCTAAAAAAACTTTTCCCATGATATTGGTTCACTTCCTTTCAGGCTTCCTGGTAACTCAGTAATCTTCACAGATTCATTCTTTACCAAATGATCGTAAGCGGCAAACCCAAATGCAAACTTAATATCGATTACTTACAAACTTTTTACAAGCTTTTTACTGCTTCCTGCCTATTTTTTGATACAAATCGAATACCATTTGTACAGACGTGAGCGAGAAGATGTATTGTGAGTAACTATGTGATGTATTTTATATGCCTTGTGTCTGCTATTCAACTGCATTTCTCACCATATTCGGATATAACTAAAATAGAAGATAAAAGCTCGACAAAGCAGTGGAGATGGCCCAGCCAGTATAAGCATTCCTCTTGCTGAGAGCACTCTCATTTATGAAAAACTTATTAAAAACAGTCTTATAACAATTTTTACAAGGAATTATTGTATATGATCGACCTGAAAACAGATGTAGAAACAGATAAAGATATTGCTACTCGTATGTACCAGCCAATCAATTCTTATGGTGTTATTGGTGATTGTCGTTCCATTATGTTAGTAGCACCGGATGGGTCAGTGGATTGGGGATGCCTCCCAGATTTTGATAGCCCTGCCATTTTCTGCCGTTTGCTTGACGCAGATCATGGTGGATACTTTCAGATAGCCCCAACCGATAGCACAATTCCCGGCCTGCAATCCTATCTACCTGACAGTAATGTTCTTCAAACCAGGTTTACCAGCATTGCGGGCGAAGTTGTGCTAACCGATTTCATGCCTGTAGAGACATTGAGTGCTCTGCCATTTCAGGAAATGCAAGATACTACCCAAACAGGTGGGGAGGACGAACGCTATAGTCTAGTGCGTATTGTGGAGTGTACACACGGTGAACTGCCGATTACGATGATACTGAAGGCCACTCCACAATATGCCGCTGCATCAAGTACAGCTCATCTGGTCTCTGCGAATACGGGAGCCGTCATTTCCGGCGGAGAACAACACCTGGGACTGACCATCGTTGGCACGCATCAATTCCCGTCATTTTCTATGTTTGTCGAGCACAGTACCGAAACGATGACCCCCGCTGTTATCGCGCAGGCAACACTTCATCAAGGTGAGCGCCTGCTGTTTGCTGTAGGCGTGGCTTCCACTGCTCAGGGAGCAAGTATGCTTGCAGAGTACCAGTCTCAACAGTATGACTTCGAGGAAGCGTTGACTCAAACCTTGCGCTGTTGGCAAACATGGGCGTCGCGTAGCACCTATCGAGGTGCATATGCCGAATTGGTGCAGCGCAGTGCGCTGGTTCTGAAAATGATGACGTATGCCCCGACGGGAGCTATTGTCGCTGCGCCGACCACTTCTCTGCCGGAAGAGCTAGGCATGGTACGCAACTGGGATTATCGCTACACCTGGCTACGTGATGCCACCTTTACGCTCTATGCATTCGGAGCGCTTGGTTATACAGAGGAGACTCATGCATTCACTCACTGGCTGCGTCGCCTTCCTTACTTGGGTGGTGATGACCTCCAGATTATGTATGGTATTCGAGGCGAGCGAGACCTGGTCGAGCGAGAGCTGCCCCATCTCAGCGGCTATTGTGATTCACGCCCAGTTCGTATAGGGAACCAGGCAGCTAATCAAAAACAACTGGACATATTCGGAGAAGTGCTCGATTGTATCCATTTTTTTCGGCGCCAGGGAGGTTTTGAACGTTGTGATGCGGAACTGGATGGCCCTATGTGGGAGATGATGCGTACCCTTGTAGAGTATGTGTGTTCACACTGGCACGAGCCTGATAGCGGTATTTGGGAGATGCGCGGTGGCCCACGCCATTTCTTGTATTCCAAAGTCATGTGCTGGGTTGCGCTCGATCGAGGCATTCGAGCGGCCCAACAACTACACCTGGATGCTGATCTCCCACGATGGTGTTTTATCCGCGAACAGATTCGTGCCGACATTCTGGAGCAGGGTTATAATACGACGCTCGGAGCTTTCACCCAGGCATACGATGATACGGCCCTGGACGCCGCAAACCTGTTACTTCCGCTGGTTGGATTCATTCCCCCGGACGATCCACGGATGCGCTCAACAGTCGAACGCATCATCGAACACCTCACCGACAAGCAGGGGTTCGTCTATCGCTACAACTCCTGTGACGGAGTGGCTGGAAGTGAGGGAACCTTTACGATCTGTACTTTCTGGCTCGTAGATAATCTTGCAATGCAAGGGCGTGTGACTGAAGCCAGAGCGCTCTTCGAGCGTCTGCTTACCTACGCAGGGCGCTTAGGCTTATTTTCCGAGGAAATCGACACCCATGAAAACGTGGCGTTGGGCAACTACCCGCAGGCCTTCTCGCACATCGCTCTTATCAATAGCGCGCTTAATCTCTACAAAGCCGAGCAGCGCTTCACTGAGCGCCATACTGAGCCGATCATGGCAGCAATCACTATCAAATTGTGAGAATTTGAGTTCTCTATCGCTAGCCTCATTGTTCCTCGAACTATTTACCCTGTAGGCGGAGGCGTATCGTTAAGGCCAGCAGTTGAGCCTCCTATCTCACAAGGTATGCTCTACCCGCAAAGGAGCACTCACCTGGTTCAGATGCCGAAAGATTTCCCGGTAGGATTGAAGAAAACCGACCTCGTGATAAGGGATACCGCATTCTTTACAGAAGGCTTTAACGATCTGCTGTGCTTCTCCCAATTTGTTCCTGGGGATAGTCGGAAACAGGTGGTGTTCGATCTGGTAATTCAGGCCGCCGTACCAGAAATCAGTGACAGGATGCGCCCTAATGTTGCGCGAACTCAATACCTGCTGGTGCAGGAAGTCCAGCTGGGTATCTTTATCTGAAACAAGCATACCTTTATGATTGGGTGCTGCAACCGAGCCAAGATACAGGCCGAAGAGCGCCCGATGAATCACAAAGAAGAGGAGTGCCTGCCAGACTGTCAAACAGGAGAATAGGAGGCCAAAGTAAAGTAGGTAGTGGATGGTGATGAGAAAGGCCTCTATCTTGGGATACTTTGCCTTCTTTTGTAGTAGGAAGCTAAAGATCAGGAAAGAGACCCATGCAAGCAGTTCTAAAGGAAGGTACAGGTACGCCTGGTATTTCACCATGAAGCGAAGAAAGCCCCGCTTGTCGCGTGCCACCTTCTCAGTAAAGGCAAGCAATGGGATACTGATATCAGGGTCAACATCAGCTTCATTGGGATGACCGTGATGGCGGTTATGTTTATCGACCCACCAGCTCCAACTCCAGCCCAGCACCAGATTGCCTGTCACAAAACCAGCAAGTTCAAACAGTCTCGTGCTGCGAAAGATCTGCCGGTGGCCAATATCGTGTCCAATGAACCCGATCTGGGCAAAAACAAAAGCCAGAAAGACTGCGTTGAGCAGTTGGAACCAGGAATACTTGAAAACGACGAGGCAAGCGATACTGAGAGCTAACAGAGCCAGCGTGAACAGAATCTTGTAGGTATATTAGACGGATTGCTGCTCCAGTAAACCTTGCTGCTTGATGCGCTGTTTCAGTTCTGCATATTCGTTGACCAGAGGACGTTGAGCGAGTGCCATGAACTATCTCCTTGCCTACTTTTTCTGGAAAACCATGCGTTGGTGGTCGATGATCTCCCTTCGAAAACATTCCTTGTCGTATCCCTTGCGGAGAAACTCTGTTCGGCGTCGAAAATCCCTATCCATCAGAAAACGCGGTACGAGTTTGGCCACTACGAGAGATCTGGCAAAACGAGCATGTTGGTTTTTAAAATTGGAGAAGGTAAAATTCCACAGCTTGCTCCATTCCTCTATGGTGTGAATATAATCCAGTCGACCGTTGTTGTGGGAGATTTGCTCAAAATACGGCGCTGCCACTCTCAGGATATGTTCTTCCCCAAAAGGGAGCCAGGAGCCTGGGAAAAATTCCTTTGCAATAGCTGCAATATATTCATTGGAGCCTTTTTGCGCCTGCAAAGAGATGTTCTGAATAGTAGGAGCATTCCTACCCAGCATCATCGTTTGCAAATAGAATTTTCCGCCAGGCGGCAAGAGATCATGGCACAGGCGGAAGAAGTGGTCATAGATGCCGTCTTGCTTTCCCGCTTGATACTCCTCCACAGAGCAGAAATGCTCGAACGCACCGACGCTGACAATGCCATCAAACGTTCCAAAGGTATCGACTGTGACCTCTTTCCAGTTCTTGACATAGACTTCTTCGATCTCTTGCTGATTTGCTATGAACGTCCTCTTTCTCCAGGCTTCCTTGCGGCAGCCGTCATCACACCGAAAGGAGAGCGAAGCTACACCCTTGCGGGGAAACAGGCTGCTTGCCTCTGACTATTATGAGCATCGTCAAAAACATCCTGTCAAAAGCATCTATCCCTCCATCATCTTCTGCAAGCGTAGAACCGTATTCCAATTTCTTGCAGTGCCCATGGTTTTCAGCTTTTTCTCAAGAAAGGTGTTGGTCAGTTTTGATCGTCCAATGCCTTCCGGGTAATAGATGTACACCTCCTGGCCGGTGATGTGAAGTTCTTCAGGGCCAGTATACGTCTTTTGAATATCTTCCAATGCTGTACTAATCGGGTGGGTCGCCAAAAACATCGCGACCACCCACTTTGACTCTTTCATTGGTTGGTTCTGAAAGGGATTGTTCTCAATTATCACATTGAACTCGTCTGCAGTGCGAACCATAACGTTCACTCGAAAGCCGAATTTTTGCGCAAAACCGTCCTCAATGTCCTTCTGGATCTGTGTCACGTCTGCTTCATCACTGGTAAATACCACGTTTCCGCTCTGAATATACGTTTGGACTTCCTGCAATCCCAGCGATTCATGCAGTTCTTTGAGTGCATCCATGCGTACAGCCTGGTGACCACCAACATTGATGCCGCGGAAGAGTGACACAAATGTCGTCATGTTCAATCCTCTTCCTTGTCTGCGTTTCTCTTTTTGAACACTATAATGAACTTACTCATTTATGGTTACAATTCGTACTTTATTGTTTTTGAGTATACTAGAATGGTCAAAGATCACACGAGCGATGTTGGTGGAACAGAAGCACCACAGGTAGCGCAAAAGCGTGCATTGGACCTCTGCTCATGTCCACAAGGCAAGAGTCGTGGAGCCTCAGAGAGAACGACTCTGGGAGCCAGAGGGGTCCTTGACGCAGCCGGATCAGGCAGAACTTTCGGCGCAGATGGTTCTCTTGAAGCAGGAGATGATAAAAACGGTGATGTCTCACCCGAACTCGCTACCAGCGCATCGACTGAATCGGTTTCCAGTGAAGCGAAATGTTCAAGCAGGAGTCGATGGACGAAGATGTAGCCACCCCCTACTTTGCGCAGCAGAATCCGTTCGGCAGCGAAATCTAAGAAGCGTGGATAGTCCCAAGGCATCGATCCTGCACGCCACAAGAGGAAGCGCAGAACCCAGTGCCGAATACAGGCCACACCTCCATTGAGGAGTCCTGCCAGCAATCCTATGATCAGACCAAAGCTCAACCCAACCAGCAGCCCAAAGTTCAGCGCGTCGCCCAGCTTAACACTTAGACCCTTCATGAACGGGGCACTCAGCACGAAGGTCAGATCGTAGCTTAGAGCACCGCTCAAACCCAGGATTACGGCACTGATGATTCCGAGCATCAGGGCATTGAAAGCAGAACGGTGAATGCCTTGATTGGGCACTACACGATGCTGATCCTCGATGGTTTCACTTGACACCCCCTGAAAGAGTCCGAGCAGAAGCCCGTAGCTCAGCCCGAGAGTCAGGCCGTAACTTAGCGCAAAGATCGGTCCGAAGATCAATTGGCCACCTATTATGTTGTTCAGTCCGATCAGCAGCCCAATAAGAGCTGTGGCCTGCAAGGTCGCGCTCACATGCTCTTTCGAGATCAAACTCCTCCACGACCAGGTGAGCCGGTCTGTCGGCTGGACCATAACACTCCTGCCGATCAGCAGCAGGCTGAGGACTCCAGCCATTAGTCCATAGGCCAGTCCATGGGTCAACCCACGAGTCAACCCTGAACTCAGTCCATAGCTCAGCGCACGGGTCACTCCGTAGCTCAGCCCAAACAGCAACCCAACCAGCAGCCCGTTGCGGATCGCTGCATTCCTGATGAGACGTTGCCATCTCGTTGCCCAGGTCGTGGATGCTGACCAGGATGGTGACTCCGCCGTTTTCCTCTTCACAAGGAGGACCATGAACAGGATGCTGCACAGCCCAAAGACCAGCCCGTAGCCCAGTCCAACGTTCAACCCGTAGATCGGAATATGAGGTGGCCCGTGTCTCAGGATGTAGATCGGATCGTGGAGCTGCTCGTAATCCGGCCCGTGTGGTAGTCCGAATTTTAGCGCGATAATAAGGCCGTAGAGGAGAGCCGCTCCCAATCCTGGCAGAAGACGAGACCATGAAGCACTACTGGCCTTTCCAAGGCTCGCCGTAGAGCGTTGGGTTACACTTCCCCCACTCAAGATGCCTCCAAGTAATCCACCCAGAAGGACACTATCAAGGGCAGGAGCAGGATCGGGGACGCCAAAAAAGAGTGTATAGAAGGCGAGACCGGTGAGTATGCCTATGAGTATGCCCGGCAACCGGATAGCCAACCAGTCATAGAGCCAATGCATCCGGTTGCCAGAGAGCCAGTTCGGCTGCAACTGCTCGATGTAGAAAACCGTCTGACTCTGTTGTTTCATCTGCCGTGCTAGCCAGGCTAGCCAATGGATGGTCTGCTGCGGTGAATAGCTGCTCGTCGTCGGCCGACGTACGAGCGTGCACTCGATGTAGCGATCAAACACAAGTCGCCGCTGTGCTTGAGGAGAGCTAGCAACCAGAAGATCCTCAGCCGATGTCCCATGATAGGTGAGCGTGAGTACACTGAGCATTAACGGCGTGGTCGCGAGTTCTCGCAGTGCTGGATAAGTATGTAACGCTATACGTACCGAATCCAGTTGTCCCCCTGCACTTGCTAGATACGCATCGATCTGTTGCTGCGTGAGTGGCTGCACGACGACCGCTTTACGCAATAAAAGATGCATCGTCTGAGCCCAATACTCTGCACTTCGACTGCAGACGACCATAGGGATGAGACCATGTTGCAAGCGATAGACGTTGATAGCCTCCACACAAGCCAAACGATAGGTTGAGGAAACCTCGTCTAATCCGTCGAGGAGCGGCAGGATTTGCTCGCTCTCCACCCATGTTGCGGCAAGCTTGCGTGGGACCTGATACTTTGTATTGAGTTCCTCAATTATCCATTCGCTGAGCGGTTGCTGCTTGCCTGCCCACGAGGAGAGGTTGAGAACAACCGGCATGGGATGGCTATCGTCCTCACTAGCATGATGCAACAGAGCGCGAGCCAATTCCAACAGGAGCGTTGTTTTGCCGGAGCCAGGCTCCCCAAGGATGAGCAGTTCACCAAGCGCATCAGCGTAGACCTGGGCAATAGGAGTCCTCTGCGGGAGTTCGTGGGTTTGCTCATTAGATGACGTGAGCGCCAGGTGCCAGGGATTTGCGATGGCCTCGGCCTGCTCGTGCAGTCCCAGTGCAATGAGGGCTGCTCCGTGCAGAGAGTGCTCTAACACACCCGTAATCCAGAAAGCACGGACCTTCGCGAGCAAGCGCTGACGATTGACATCCTTGCTGGAAGACACCACCTGCTCCGTATTCACTTGATGCTGCGAGGAAGTGACGCGAACCTGGAGTGATATCCTTGGGTCCTGTACGGACTCGCGCTGCACAAGAGGCGGAGGAGTGAAGGTATGACCGTTCTGCGGGCTAGCTGATGTGAGGACCTCGCCTTGCGGTTCAGCCAACGGGAGTTGAAAGGAAGGCCATAGCAGTGTCTTCTGTGAGTCCTCTGGACGAGCGTGCAGCATCTCCTGGCTAGCACGGGCGAGCGCATAAGCAAAACCTTGTATACTCACGTATCGCTCTCGCGGATCTTTGGAGATGGCACGCAGCACCACCGCTTCCACGCTCGCAGGGACCGCAGGGTTATGCTCTCGCAGAGGAGGAGGCGTGGCATACAGGTGCTGATAGATCAACGGCCACTGAGGGCCGGTAAAGGGGCGCTTCCCACAGAGCCATTCGTAGGTGATGACGCCGAGCGTATACTGGTCACTGGCAAAGCTGGGATGTCCGTGGAGTTGTTCTGGAGCCATGTAGGGGAGGGTGCCTATCAGTGCTTGATTACCCATGGATTCTGGTGAGGGAGCAAGCACGGCGAGGCCAAAATCACTGAGCAGGACTTGCCCTTGTGGGCCAAGTAGCAGATTCTCCGGTTTGACATCGCGATGGATCACGTTGTGGCTATGGGCGTATTGCAGTGCGGCTGCAATCTGACTGACCGAGGAGACGACAGTAGTAAGAGGCAGAAAGGTACCAGCCGGGTAGCGGTGTCGCATTGTACCCGCCGGAGCATAGTCCATGATGAGAACCGGTGTACCCTGCTCGACCGTAAAGTCAAGCACCCGCACAATAGATGGATGTGCCAGGCGTACCAGAGTTTGGGCCTCTGTGAGAAACTGCTTGACGTGCTGCTCATCCAACGAGGTGAGCAGCACTTTGAGGGCCGCATAGCTTTGGAGATAGCGATGCTCACCTAGATACACTTCAGCCTGACCACCTCGACCGAGGGACCGAACGAGACGGTAGTTGCCAAGCTGTTGTCCTACACGATTGACCATTAAAAATATTCACTTTCTCAGCAGGATAAAACAGCGATGCACCCAGGTCTCACTCACATCCAGATGTCTGCCATACATCTCAAGTATACCATACCTTAGCCGTTGAATACATTTCTCGTAGTTTTTAAGTCATCTCCAATGAGATGATTATCACTACCAGGTTATGGAGCAATGCCATTTCTACGTTGATCTTCCTCGCACCAGGAGTAAAGGCACGCTAGCTTCTTGAACAACCTTCATCGCTACACTCCCAAGCAGGATACGTCTTAATCCACTGCGCCCATGGGTTGTCATCACAAGGAGCGTTTGCTGATGCTGCGTACTGAAACGTAGAATCTCTTCAGCAGGATGACCAGATGCTACATCTGTTTGCACCCTTAATCCTTGCTCCTTGAAATGTTCTGCTTTCTGTTTAAGGTAGTGTGTACGCCTCTCCAACTCTGTTTGATGTAAGACGGCTCTCATCAACGATTGAGATTCTTTCTCCATATGAATATGAACAGGAAGAACGTGTGGAAGCGGAACGATGGAGATCAGGTGGAGTGTTGCATCCATGGCCGAAGCGAGTTCGGATGCCTGGTCTAATGCTTGCTCGGCAAATGCTGAAGCATTAAGTGGAACGATGATGTTCTGGTATGGAGCCGCTTTGAAATTCAGCATGGAGAATGACCAGTCGTTCTCTTGAGGACGAAGCAAGAGCAGTGGCCTTGGGGTAACCTGGATAACTTCTGCTGCGACACTTCCAAAGAGCCAGTGTAGTACGCCTCTTCGACCGTGTGTCGTCATAACAATCATCAACAGGAGTGGATCATGCTCGGCCTCCCATATGATCTCTGTCGCAGGATGATTCCCCTCAATTACCTTTGTATATATCCCAAGCCCATCTGCCCGTAGTTGGCTGGCAATGTTCTCCAGATAGTGATGTATGGAGTCCAACTGCTCATCACGCATCTGCGTCAGTTGTTCTTCTTCCACATATTCAGGAAACCCAAGTACCCCGAATATTGGCTCAAGTACTGGTTCCAACACCTGCAGCAGCAGCAAGGCACTTTTAGTTGTCTGAGCTGCTGCAACAGCATGTGGCAGAATGGCCTCTGATAAAGTCGAACCATCGAGTGGAACAAGGATATACTGCTGCACGAATCCTTAGCCTTTACGACGTTCCAATGCGATTACTGGAATCTTGCGGGTTGTCCTCTTCTGGTAATCACCGAACTGAGGATACAGCTCTGCTTGCCTGGCATACAGCCGATCTCGCTCCTCGCCTTTCAAGATGGTGGCGGTAGCCTCGTAGGTCTCGTTCCCAACCTCGACGGTGACTTGCGGGTGAGCTGCCAGATTGTGGTACCAGTCAGGATGTGATGGTGCGCCACCTTTAGTCGCAAAGATGAGCAGGCGGTCACTATCGCGCAGGTACATCGTCGGTGTCGTGTGGCGTTGACCGCTTCTGGCACCAGTGGTTGTGAGCAGAAGCAAAGGCCTGCCTTCCCACATCCCACCAACCTTACCCCCATTCGCGCGGAACTCGTCGATCATCTTGCGATTCCAGTCATTTCTATCAGCCATAAAATCTCCTTTATTGTCTATGCCGGTCATGCCAGCAACTATCTTGCGTGCGAGGTTTGTCCTATTGCAAGTCTATGCTAACATCCCTGTTTGGCAACGTCAATATTGATCTCACTCCATGGGTGTAAGGAATAGTAGCAATGCTATAATACTAATGAAAATGCGAGAGATTTGAAAAGGTAGCACAAATATGGCACTTTCTTCTCAACTCTACTGCAATAGTTGTGGCGCAGCCAACCAGGATCAGGCAGAGCGTTGTTTCATCTGTAAAGCACCAGTGCATGCCCTTTCGGGAGAACAGTTGCTCAAAGAGCGATACCGTATTCTTGTCCCGGTGGGACAGGGTGGATTTGGGAATGTCTATAAGGTAGAGGATACCCAGCGTGGAAATCGTCTCCTCGCTATCAAAGAGATCAATTTGAGCACTCTTACTGCCCAGGAGGCGATTGAAGCTACCGCTGCATTCAATCGTGAGGTGCTTTTGTTATCTGGCCTGACATACCCCAACCTGCCACGTATATACGACCACTTCACTGATAGAGAGCACTGGTATCTTGTGACGGACTTCATCGAGGGTGAAACTCTGGAGCAATACCTGAATAAAAAACGGAGTGGGCGCCTGCTGCTAGAAGAAGTCCTCGATATTGGTATCCAGCTCTGTACGGTGCTTGGCTATCTGCATACTCGTGAGCCGTCCATCATCTTCCGCGATCTCAAGCCCGCCAATGTGATGCGAACATCTTCCGGTCATCTTTATTTGATTGACTTTGGTATTGCTCGCCACTTTAAACCAGGGCAGCCCAGGGATACTATCCCTCTTGGTTCTCCAGGCTATGCCGCCCCAGAACAATATGGCAGAGCACAGACAACTCCCCGTGCAGACATCTACAGCCTTGGGGCGCTCCTTCACCAACTTTTGACGGGGAACAACCCCGAGCAAAATCCTTTTCGCTTTGAACTAGCACCACTGCAAGCGCAATCGATTCCTCATAGGCTCCAGTCATTAGTGTTGCAGATGGTCGAAATGGATGTTAACATCAGACCATCCAGCATGGCGATTGTCAAGCAAGAATTAGAGCAGATCGTTGCTACCTCACGGCCCGTGGGAACTCTCCACTCCACCTGCCACCACTATAGGCTCGTACTGACTCTGGCATGGTCGCCCGACGGCGCCTACATCGTCTCTGGCACTGCTAATAACACCCTACACTTGTGGAATGCTACCACAGGTTACCATCTGTTCACTCATCGTGACCCATTCAAAACGTATGCATGGACATCTTCGCTAGCATGGTCTCCCGACGGTGAGTATATTGCTTGTGGAAGCGATGATAGGACGGTGGAGGTATGGCAAGTGGAAAAGGACGTCTCGATCACGATGAAGCAAACGTTTATCTACCGGAATCATTCAAACTGGGTCAATGCTGTTGCCTGGTCGCCCGATGGCAAGCGTGTTGCTTCTGGTAGCGACGATAAAACTGTACACGTGTGGCAGATGGGTGATACTGCTACGGGTGCTGAGAGCAAGACCTATCGCGGTCACTCCCTTTGGGTGGTGACCGTAGTGTGGTCGCCCGACGGCAATTACATTGCTTCAGGTGGGAATGACGCAACCATCCATATCTGGGATGTTAGCAGTAAGGAGACAGCTCTCATCTATCGCGATCATCGCTTTGGAATCAATGCCCTTGCGTGGTCGCCTGATGGAACGCGTATCGCCTCTTGCTCCTGGGATAACATCATTCGGGTTTGGGATGTAGTCACCGGAACCACACTATTCACCTATCGTGGACATTCCGCTTCGGTCAATGCCGTCGCATGGTCTCCTGATGGCGCTCACATCGCTTCTGGAGGCCGTGATAAAGCAGTACACGTGTGGGATGCAGCCACAGGCCATGTCATGTTTACCTATCATGGTCATTCCAGTTGGGTATATGCTGTGGCATGGTCGCCCGATGGTACCCGCATTGCCTCGGCAGGCAACGATGGGACAGTGCAGATCTGGCAGGCTATTTGACATAGCTCTCTTCTTTTCATATCCCTTTCCAACTCTCCCCTACTATTGCCCACACACCGGGCAGGGCCAGTTGCCGGAATATCTCATCCATTCGTTCTGGCGAGTAGGGCATCTCTGTCTCAAGCCACCATTTTAGGAGGTTCAGAAAAGCCCCTGCCAGGTACTGAGCTACTACTGCAAATGGAACTGAGGGAGAACGTTTTTCTGACAAGGCCGATGCCAGATTCTGCTCGATGTTTTTGCTTAAGAGAGTCTGCGCCGTTTTCAAGAGCACTGCTCCACTTTGCCCTTTCAACAAAACTTGTAACTGCTGGTGCATTTGTTTGGCATGTCGAAATAACTCCAGGCCTGGCAAAAGCTCAGGTCCAGCCTCTGCCTGTTGCATACTCTGGCTAAATAGATCCAGCATCTGTTCAGTTATGCTCGCCAGGACATCCTCCTTATCGTAGTAATGGGTATAAAACGTGGAGCGACCAATATTTGCCCGATCAAGAATGTCTTGCACTGTGATTGCGTCATACGGTGTCACTGACAAAAGCTCCATCATAGCGGTGCTAACAAGGTGGTACGTGCGCAGGGAGCGGCGATCCTTTTTATGTTGCTTCAATGCCCTTTTCCTCTTTTCAGTACAATTGAGGCCATATGTTCGGTAGTGAACAATTTCGCTCGATTGATGATTGACATAGGTTAATTTCTCGCCCATACTTGTAATAACAAACACTATGTTCATTACAGAACAGTATATCTTCTTAAAAGGAGAAAGATCAATGTTATTACTCAGTAGGCACCTGGGAAATCAGCGCAGCCACAAGCAATTGGGAGAGGAGTCTCCCCCACAGACAAAAGGACGTACCATCACATGGGCATGGCTCTATGATTATGTAGTAGGGTTCTTCTTGTTTGGGAGGGAACAGGCAATGCGATGTATGACACTGAATCTGGCCCAACTGCGAGCAGGAGAGTCGGTATTAGATGTTGGGTGTGGCACCGGAGCGCTGACCAGACTTGCCAGGGAGCGCATTGGCGAATTTGGGAAGGTGTACGGCATAGATGCTGCGCCTCAGATGATCAACGTTGCTCGCCGCAAAGCAGCAAAGCGCAACCTTGCCATCGATTTCCAGGTCGGTCTGATTGAGAAGCTTGCCTTTCCTGACGACTCGTTCGATGTCGTTCTCAGTAGTTTGATGATGCACCATTTGCCTGAGGAACTCAAGCGTCAAGGACTCACCGAAATTGCTCGCGTGCTCAAGCCAGGGGGTCGCCTGCTCATCCTCGATTTTCAGCCTCGGCAGACCCAGGGAACACACAATAGACATATGCAACAACAGGGTAGCCATGCCTTCTTAGCTCAGCTTCTCCACGCTGGCAAAGAAATGGGAGGTATACAAAAGCTCCCGCTAATCATGAAAGAGGTTGGTTTTTCGCAGGTTGAAACAGGAGGAACGAAGTTTCGGTCGCTTGGATTTGTACTCGGGAGAATCAGCGCAGGACAGGCAGAGCGGTGATGAACGGGACCTCGCTCCAGTTGCTTCCTTGCATCTAAGCTCTCACGCGGCATAGGAGCGAACATCTACCTGTACGCCCACGCGTGCAGCTTCCTCCAAGATGTGAAGCAAATGCCTTGTTGTTTCGGCATCCAGATAGGCTTCGCCGCAGTTCTCGCACACTTCAGCGGGAACGTTTTTAAAGACCACTGTCGTGGTATCGCGCTCAAGCGTCATGGTCGTAGTGCCTGGCCGGGTTTCCCCCTGCTTACAAATGACACATTTCATGGCTTTTTCCACCTCACTCACCCCTCGTTGCGCCATGCGTTCAACAGCATGGCGTTGATAGATAACCTGGTATGTATCCACTAAGCTACTCCACACTGAGATTTGTTACTAGTGTAGCATATGGGCTCAAGTGCTTCGACGCAACAATCAAGACATCTCTCTGAAATTATTTGTCGGTAGGTACACATGGTTTGTTATTCCAACCTGCAAATAATTTGGTGTGAGTAGTTTTTCAGCATTCCCATGAGCACAGTTTCTCTCTTGTGGCCTTGGACGACGAGAAATAGTCCAAACGTCAAATGTAATACTCACCTTGTAAAACCAGATGAGTTGCAATAAGATTAAAGCATGATGTGTTACCGACTGTAAAGTTTTTAGCAGTCCTGGGTGCGATAAAAAATGATGAGTAACAAAGAACATATTCCTGCAACGCTTTTTATCAAGAATTTAAAAGTCAGGTGTATTATTGGCGTGAATACATATGAAAGAGAACACGAACAAGAGATCCGTATGCAGCTTTTTCTTTGGACAGATATTGCAAAAGCCAGCCGCAGCGATCATTTGGAAGACACGCTTGATTACAGTGCCATATACAAAGAAGTTGTTGAACGAGTTGAGCATTCCAAATTTTACCTGATTGAACGCCTGGCGTATGAAGTTGCAACGATTTGCTTGCAGCACCCATTAACACGCAAAGCAAAAGTTGTGATTGAAAAAATTGAAGCCCTTGAGAAAGCAGAAAGCTCCGGCATAGAGTTAACGCTTGAAAAATGATATGCATCAAATCTTTTTAGCATTGGGATCAAATATCGAAAACAGAAAGCAGCATATAGAAACAGCGTTAGTCTTATTACGCGAAAAAGTTCAAGACATTACTGTTGCGCCCTTGTATGAAACAAAACCCCAGTATTTTGAGGATCAACAGAAATTCCTTAATACTGTTTTGTGTGGTTTTACCGATCTAGAACCCCGGGAACTTTTACAATTTACAAAAGCTGTACAAAAGGAAGTAGGAAGAGTAGAACGATTTCGCAACGGGCCTCGAGAAATTGATATTGATATACTTTTTTATGACAATGTGGTGTACAAAGACGAAGAATTGGAAATCCCGCATCCCCGGCTTCAGGAAAGAGATTTTGTCTTACAACCGTTTGCTGACATAAACCCCGATTTTTCCCACCCTGTTTTGAAAAAGACCATCAGAGAATTGCTTGATGCATTAACCGAAGAGCAACGATCTGTGATAAAGGTGGTAAAATAGCAGAATATTCGCCATACATAAACTTGTTTAGTGCACCTCTGTAAGCACCACAATACTGTCATGCTGAGCGCAGCGAAGCATCTCACCTACAAAGCTTGTTAAGAACACCTCTGTAAACACCCGGCCGATTTTGGCATTCTCGGTCTCAATACTTCTTCCCATTCAGGCTCGAGTACTGCCTGGATGGCCGGATCATATGTGCTGAGCGAGGCGAGGTGATCGAGTGCGTGAGCTAGCACATTACGTCGATCAAGCTGTAACGGCGCGAAAAGATGGTCGCCGTGTTGTGTTTCGAATGCTCCGGCCGATTCAATAGAAATGCGTTGAGCCGTTACCAACTGATCAAGCCAGCATCCTTGTGGAAGCACAGCTAGATAGGTGAGGATCACGTGGTCATCTTCGTTTTCATAGCGCCATGAAGTTGAGTGAACAATCGTTTGACCACGATCAAATATATCATTAAAAACGGTAGCCAGGTGGTTCACAACAATTTCGTTGGGGTGAATATTGGGCAGATTCGGGATCATCCAGGGAGAAAAGTTTTCTTCTCGATGATGTCGTATGAGTGCAACTTGCTTAGATACTAACGTCACGGGAAAGACTTCGTACCAGATAGAAGTCATAGTATGTGTTCTCCTCTTTGCTCGTTAAGTCGGATACAAAACTCTTCTTGAGTTTATGCTTGTGGGTAAAAAAGCATGCTGAGATGCGGGTAGACAGTGCACTGTTGATATGGAGCAGTAGTGACTATCAGTGAGTCATCGGCGATTGAACTAGCAAAGAGGACAACAACTCAGGTTGTGTGTGGAGGAACAGTCGAGGGGGCGACAACAATTCATGAATATCGGTTGAAGATTACGGTGTAAAAAAAGCAGTTTATCTTCTGAATTGATTGGTATACGTTGCTTCATGTATCTTTCCCCTCAAAGTAGATGTGTTTCCTGCCTCTGTTGCTTGCAGGAACCTTTGCTATTGTAAGCGCTGTGGTACTGGTTGTCAATAAAAAGCGTATGTCGTGTACGAACGAGACACAGATTGGTTGGTTGCGCCAACCAATTCGCACCCTTTCCAAACCTTGTTGTATAATACCCGCAATTACTCATCCTACCAGGCAGATTGAAAGGAAAGCTGCTTTATGCCCACTTCTGCTCGTCGCATCTCAAATTTTGGTACAACCGTCTTCACAGAAATAAATATGCTTGCACAGCAATATAATGCATTGAATCTCGGACAGGGAAAGCCTGACTTTGATACACCGCCGGATATCGTGACGCAACTGGTGCAGGCAGCACAAGCCGGGCTGTATAACCAGTATGCGCCCGGTCCTGGAACATCGTCTCTTCGCCAGGCAATTGCCAATCATGCGGCACGTTTCTACGATCTTGAGATTGATCCAGCAAAGGGTATAGTTGTCACTTCTGGGGCGACTGAGGGCATCTTCTCTGCCATCCTGGGGCTTGTCGATCCTGGTGACGAGGTGATCGTGATCGAGCCTTTCTACGATTCGTATGTGCCAAATATCCTGATGGCAAATGCTATACCGGTTTGCGTGCCGCTGCATCCTCCAAAGTGGACATTCGATGCAGACGAGTTACGCTCGGCCTTTAGCAAGAAAACGCGCGCGCTCATTTTGAACACGCCACATAACCCAAGTGGGCGTGTCTTTACGCGCCAGGAATTGACCATGATCGCCGAGCTTTGCATCGAACATGATGTGACGGTGATTGCCGATGAAGTGTATGAGCACTTGATCTTTGCGCCTGCGCAGCATATTCCCATTGCCACGCTCCCAGGTATGTTTGAACGCACGGTTACAGTGAGTAGCGCCGGGAAGTTGTTCAGCATGACGGGCTGGAAAATCGGCTGGGTGTACGGCTCTCCTGATCTTGTGCAAGGTGTATTGGGCGCGCATCAATTTGTGACGTTCGCGGTACATCATCCCTCACAAGAGGCGATTACGTATGCGCTCAATCTACCGGATACCTACTATGAGATGTTCCAGGCCATGTATGAGAAGAAACGCCAGTTGATGATCGCCGCCCTTGATGGCGCGGGACTTAAAAGCTATGTACCCGAAGGTACCTACTTCGTGATGGCGGATTATTCAGGTGTGTTTGATGGAACATCACTGGAATTTACACGATATCTGACCAAAGATATAGGTGTGGCGTGTATTCCGCCAGAATCATTTTACAGCCATGAACACGCACATACCGGACATGGCTATGTCCGCTTTGCTTTCTGTAAAAGTGATGAGATGCTCAAGGAAACTGGCGAACGGATGGCAAAATTACGCTAAAACCCAAATGAAATGTAGGGGCGACCTTCATGGTCGCCCGCTGGGGTGGGGAATGGGGCCTTTCTTCGCACGGCAGTCAGGAGAGCTTTGTCATGCTGAGTGAAACGAAGCATCTCGCTGCCCATCGTGTGAGATCCTTCGCTTTGCTCAGGATGACAAGCCGAGGCTGGTTGCTATTTTGAAAGGATACAAGGTAAGAACAATGAGAGCAGCAGTGTGTTATGAACCAGGGGAACCTCTCATCATTGAAGATATCGACATTGACCCACCACACCTGGGTGAAGTAAAAGTTCGCCTGGTTGCCACAGCAATCTGCCATAGCGACATTCATGCCCTACATGGAGACTGGAATGGGAAATTTCCTGTTGTGGTCGGACATGAAGCGGCAGGTATTGTTGAGGAGGTCGGAGAAAATGTTTCGCTCACTACTCCGGGTGATAGCGTTGTTGTATCTCTTCTGCGATCCTGCGGTCGCTGTTTTTACTGTATGCAGGGACTATCGAATCTCTGTAATGGCACATTCGCGCTGGAAACGGAGAGCCGCCTGCGTAACAAGCAAGGAGATCTCATCTATCAAGGTATAAGGACAGCCGCCTTCGCGGAGTATGTCATCGTCGATCAATCTCAGGTTGTCCAGGTTCCACAAACGATACCTCTGGAAAAGGCAGCCTTGCTTGCCTGTGGAGTCATCACAGGCGTTGGCGCCGTGGTTAATACGGGACGTGTCAAACCTGGTAGTAGCGTCGTAGTCATTGGATTAGGTGGAGTCGGATTGAACGCCGTTCAAGGCGCAGTCCTGGCTGGAGCCAGCACGATCATTGCAATGGACATTCTTGATATGAAATTGGCTACCGCGAAGATGTTCGGAGCGACACATACACTTAATGCCAACCGCGAGGATGCACGACGGGTTATCCGCGATTTTACCGAGGGTCGCGGAGCCGACTATGTCTTCGTGACTGTTGGAAGCACAACTGCTGTAAGTCAGGGGATCACATTACTGCGAAGGGCGGGGACGCTCGTCATCGTTGGGATGCCTCCGTCGGGAGCGACAGCCCCGCTCCCAGTTGTCGATATTGCTGACAAGGGGCTAAAGATCCTCGGTAGTTTCCTGGGCTCAACGCGGCTACGTGTCGATGTGCCCTGGCTCGTTGAACTATACCAGCAAGGTCGCCTCAAACTGGACGAACTGATCACCGCGCGTTATTCACTGGAACAGATTAATGAGGCGATAGAGTTGACGGAGAGAGGAGAAGCTATCCGCAACGTGATTATATGGTGAGAATCATCATTGGTTAACTTGCTACCATGGCCAGAGTACCAAATCTTTAAAGTGAGCAATGGTCTGCTCGAAGCGGTTGGCAGCGTCAGCATGCGGCGTCTTCTCGTCAGTAGGCTGATTGGTAAGCATTTTCACAGCGCCTTGCTGCTCGTTTTCCCACTTCTCCTCGTTCAATCCATGTGATATTGCGTGCATGATCGTCATCGCAATGTGATACTCTGAAGGGCGAAGTTTGTTATATCTCATTGCCTCTTGTATATGTGCGGAATAGTCTGCTGTATCACTCATTCTGCTTGAAGAAATTTGTTCATTTGCTCCTGAGGTTTGCTTGCTCATACTTTTATTCTTTCTGCTGATGGTGGTGTGTTGTTTACACAGATATATTATGTCACATATCATATATATGAGAAACGTAGTGTTATCCCTACCTCTTCTGGTTTTTGTGCTAGCTATGTAGAAACTTGTTTGTCCCATTCGCAAAAGTTGAAAAATAATAAAAATTAAAATTAAAAATGAAGTTTCATTCTTAGATATACAAAAAATGTTTAAAATATGGTATAATTGAGCGAAGCATCACACCTATAACATGAAACTTGACCTTGCGCTCAGAGAGGAAGACACCAAAATGAGCAACAACTGGATTTCATCAGCAGAAGCGGTAACGATAATCAGTAAGAACAGCCATCACCCGGTGAGTCCTGGTCACATCCAAACTCTAGTTAACAGAGGCAAGATTGGCATACGATCCTTTGATGGAGGAACGAAATTACTCAAGCGTAGCGATGTAGAATCAACCCGTGTTGCAATGGGTACAGGCAATAGCCACCGCAGAGACAGAGTAGAAACCCGGTGAGTGGTTACCGACACTATTTTCCTATCTTACGTATCTCCCATTTGAGCATATTACCATCTGGCTCTAAGCGGCGCATGCCTACGTTTTCGAGCACTTTAATAGAGCCAATGTTATCATCAAGACAAGAGGCTGTAACAACTTTGATGTCAGTCTCTTGCAAAGCCCATGTTACAAGGCTACGCGCCATTTCGGTTGCGTAGCCTTGTTTGCGATATTCTGGAACAATATCATATCCGACCTCAACTACCCCATCCTTGTCTGGTTCTCCCATAAATCCTATACCGCCAATCACTGCTTGGTCCGATCTATGGATAGTGATCCAATCCCAGATCGGCTCGGATGGCGCTTTTTCCATATTTTCCACAAAGAAAGGTAAGGCTTCAGCAAGGTCAGGCCCTGGCCAGTGCTCGGGTACATACACCCCGAGCATTTCGACAAGCCTGGCTCTATCATTCATGGCTGCCTTTTTGAGGTCCAGCGAGAATGGGATGAGTTGTAAACGTATTGTTTCTAGTGTTGGCACAATGACTACTCCTTTAAGGAGTATCATATCACCTCCACGTCGTCCATCCCGCAATATCCACCGAACCTCTAGATGTGTAGGCAAACTGGATTGGTTTCCCGCCTTTCAACGAACCATAGACTAACGTTTGCAGCAGGTTATTTTGATTTGTCGTCTGGAGAGTATACATGCTGCCATCACGTGAAACGTTTGACCACGGAAACTGCGTGTAGACATTCATGTTGTACGTTGTGGCGTTTTTAGGGAGATCAAAAAGCACCGTCCGGCCCGAGCCGTCGGGTTTCATCTTCCAGAGCTGGTTGTTGTATGTATTCGCTTGCTTTCTTGCTCACTTCTCCCACTATGAGACGAGGTTCACATCTCTCCAGTGATCTATGCCATAATTAACAGGAGTGCAGAGGACGAGTCCTTTGCCGGGGTGGAAGGTTGGGAGATGGGGATTCTCGTGGCAGAAATTAACAGGAGTGCAGAGGACGAAGTCCTTTGCCGGGGTGCGGGGTGTCCCCGCTGCTCATTTCCTTCTCGCCGCCGTAGGCGGCAAGAAAAGACGCTAGAAAAGCCAATCATGATTGAAGTCTATCCAAACCTATTTATCGGCTCCAGGAACGATTACGAAACCATCGTCACAGGTCAACCAGGCTGGGCCATCGTACATGCTTGCAAAGAATACCATCGCAACACAGTTGGATATAAGCTATGGAACGTTCCCAGGCATCATCCAGAATACTTGCTTGCCCGCAGAGAAAACAGAATAATGCTCTGCTTGCTCGATCTACCAGTCTCCCGCTTTATCAAGAAGGAAATGATAGATCAAACCCTGGATTTCATTGACCAGTCGTATAGCAGCGGCCTAAAGGTCATGATTCACTGTATGGCTGGCCGATCACGCAGCCCCTCAATAACCATGTTGTACCTGGCAACCAGGCTACATGTGCTCTCGACGGATTCATTCGAAGCTGCCGAAGAACAATTCAGGAGTCTGTATCCAAGGTATCATCCGAATAGAGGTATTCGGGAACATTTGCGTCGCAATTGGCATCAGTATTGTGCAGATGGGAAAAGTATGACATAAACATTGCCTGACGAGGGTAAGCCTTACGCTACATCTCCTCATGAATATGCACAATATCCCTGAAATGTAGTGGCGGCCCTTCCACACCTTTCACATGAGCCCGCCTACGGCGGGCAGAAAACAGTTATACAGTGATTTGTGAGAAGCCCTGCCATGATTCTCTCGAATCTGTACAAAGAGCACTTCCCAGCCTATAATGATGCCCAGCACTAACCCAGCTAGAGGGTTTAATGTGCTTGTATTGTGAATGAGCTATGTATTGGGAGTTATATTTTATGAATATGTATCGTTCAGTCCGTTTATGGCAACTAAAATCAGGAGCGTCAGCACGAGAACTTGAAGAACTCGTGACTTCCGGTATACTGGAAATGCAGCGCTGGATACCAGGCGCCCAGGGCCTTTCGCTGGTACGCCTGGATGGGGAACCCATCGGACGTTATCTCATGATTACCAATTTTATCGATCGCGAAGCATACCAGCGTTGGCGGCAAATTGAAGAGGAAGGACCCGATTACTGGGAGCGTTACGCCTCGATTCTGATGCACTGGGAACAACTGGCCAGGTTGATCGAAGAGTATCATGGAGAAGTGGTGAGTGATTTTGCCGGGCAATCGTTACATGAAATGTAGGGGCGACCCTCGCGGTCGGCCGCTATTCTCGCGCTCTCCCAGTATCCTTGTAAGGTCTCCTGGTACCTCTAGCCATAATTGATGCAAGCTGGTATATTACGATACAAATAACGTGTGAGATAGAACCTCGCCACTTTGAGGGTTGGTGGCCGATCCAGGTGAAGGCATGATAACTCAAAATTATGGTGCACTACGCGTAGTGCGCGTCAGGCCAGCGCGTTCCCCTGATGGTTCCATGAATGCCGCGGTGAAATATCCCACTGGTTGGTTGCCAGAAGAGGGACTCGTTCATGTGCTCACGCAGCATGAAACTAGCATTGGACGTGCTCTCAACAATGATGTTGTGTTGATGGATCCGACTGTCTCACGTGAGCATGCCCGTCTCGTGTTGGATCGTGATGGTTGGCAAATCATCAATCTGACCGCTCGAAATATCGTGCGTGTCAATGGCCGATCAGTGCCAGGTGGTTCAAGTTTGCCTATACATCCCCAGGACATGCTCATTCTTGGGAGTACTATGCTCCAGTTGATAGCTCCCCAAAATCCACTGTCTGCAACATCTGACGAGAATAATCTACTCGATGACATCACCCAGGTTCTCCCATCACGGAGTAAGTCGCAGCCCGCCTCCAATATAGCATCTATTGATCAGCAACGACACACACCAACGTCTCTTCCCTCCCCACCGTCGTCGGGGTATCCGCAGTCACCTGCCCAGTTATCGCTATCAGACTCTTATAATGGGGATGCGAAAGCAGTCCCGGGGACGCAAAATGGTCTTGCTCAATCACCAGGAAAATTCCCGCTTCCTGCGCAACCCGATCCTGAACATGAAGCTCAGCAGTGGGAAGATGATGAAAGCCTGCTCGGAGCGAGTGTAACGATGCATTTCGCCTTGCCACAACGGATGGGTATACGCACACGCTGGCTGATTGCAGGCATCGGCGTTGCAATTCTTGTCATTAGTGCTTCGATAACTATCATCTTGAACAGTATCCTTGGTATCGCTGCATTGACGCAGAACGGTACTTCTAGCATCATTGCGGCTCTAACGATACCAATCATACCAGTTGTAGGTATTTTTCTGCTCGTCAACTTCATGGATCGCTATGAACATGAACCCTGGTATTTGCGCCTGGCGGCCTTTTTATGGGGAGCAATTATTGCTATCCCACCTGCGCTGTTTATCGAGGGAAATGTTGACAGGATTCTACAAAATTTGCTCGATCCAAACACTACCAATGAGATGCTTCGTATAGCCCTGCAAGGACTTAATGCAGGTATCACCGAGGAGACGATCAAGGGACTTGGCCTCTTGTTGCTCTTCTTTGTTCTGCGTGATGAATTCGATGATGTAGTGGATGGTATTATCTACGGCGCATTAATCGGCGCGGGCTTTGCCATGATCGAGAACTTCAGATATTTTGCGCTCGACTCCAAAAACTTCCTGGTATTCCTTATTGTTGGCAGAGTTATCCTCGGTTGGCTTGGCCATTCGACGTTCATCGCCTGTTTTGGCGCGGCGCTTGGTTATGTCCGTTATACGCGGGTCCGCTGGAAGCAAATTGCTATACCCCTACTCGGCTTTCTTATAGCCGTAGGAATGCACACATTCTTTGATTTTGTTGATTTTCAGGCCAGCGCAGCCATTCGTAACTCAGGAGGAAATCCTACTGTTGTAAATTATGCCTTAATAGCTATCGTCGGCAACTATCTTCCTCCATTCCTGGCACAGATTGGCCTCCTCTATATTCTCATCAGGGGGTTAGCTCACGAGACCGCTATTATCCGTGAGTTTCTGGCTGTTGAAGTAAGCAACGGCATTGTCACCGTGGGTGAATACGCCTTGTTGCAAAATTCGTTCCAGCGCACACATGCTGAGCGGCAGGTATTCAGGAGGAGTGGTTACAAGCAATGGTTACGTGTCAAAGATCTCTATCAGACTGAAATCGGGCTGGCTTTCCGTAAGTGGCACGTGAGTATGGGTGATAAGCCTAAGCTTGGCTATCTCCAGCCAGAGGATGCCTATCGCCAGCGCATAAAGCGTTTAAGGAAAGAGATCAGGGCAGCCGAGAAGCAGGAATGAATAAACAATTAATTCATAAGACAAGGAGCAATTAGCATGACCACAGACAAAGACCAGCAGAAAGGCTATGCTTCGATCAACGGTCTCAACCTCTACTATGAGATACATGGGAGCGGGGAACCGCTGGTACTGCTTCCCGGCGGCTTTGAGACCGTTGAGGCGATGGGAGAGATTGTGCCGCAGCTTGCCGCGACACGACGCGTCATCGGGATTGAGCTTCAAGGACATGGACACACCGCCGATATCGAGCGCCCACTGCGCTTCGAGTTGATGGCGGACGACATCGCCGCCTTGATCAGGTATCTCGGTCTTGAACGAGCCGACATTTTCGGCTTTTCTCTGGGAGGCGGCGTCGGACTGCAAACCGCCATCCGGCACTCGGGAGTGGTGCGTAAGCTGGCGCTCGCCTCGACTCCTTTCAAAAAGAATGGCTGGTATCCCGAGGTACTCGCAGGAATGGCCTCGATAAGCGTCGAAACGTTTGCCGGGACCCCAATACACGAAACCTATCTCAAGACCTCACCCAGGCCCGAAGCCTGGCCGACCTTCGTTGCGAAGATGAGACAATTGCTTAGCGAGGACTACGATTGGGCAGAGGGTGTTGCGGCGCTCAAGACTCCCATCCTGATCATGGTTGGGGATGCAGATAGCTTACGCCTCGCGCACATGCTGGAGTTCTTTGGTCTTCTCGGCGGCGGCAAGGGGGACGGCGACATGAATGGTCTATCGCCTGCCCAGCTCGCGGTGCTACCAGCCACGACGCATGTTGGCTGGGCCCCACCGTATCATGGTATCACGACCCGTACCGAACTGCTCCTCCCGATCATCACGGAATTCCTAGATTCACCCATGCAAGAGGGTAGGTAAGCCATCAACCGCCATAATAGCAGGCAAGAGCAGGGTCAGGAGAGACCGCCCTGGCTAACTGGCAAACTGAAAGCGACGAAAATCACCGTTGCTATCCAGAAAGCTCAGGGGGTAAATCTGATAGATGACTCCCCGCTGCCATCAGAGCGTATGATCTTGTGTCATACGGATATTCTATTGGCTGAAAGCTTGCTCAAGATACACCCGTTCCGCTTCCCACATCTCATCGAACAACGCGCTGATTTCGGCAGGAGAGCAGACAGCAGCGCTTAATGGATCGAGTAGGAGTGCGTAGCGTGCAGCCTCTTTATTTCTGCTGAGCAAGGACTCGCACAAGAGCGAATGCACTGCCATGTGACTGCGATTGAGAGCAGCAAGTTGCTCCGGTAGAGAACCGAAATGGCAAGGCTGCACGCCGTTCTGATCGACAAGACAGGCCACCTCTACACAGCCGCCGGGCAACAAATTGTCGATCAGACCTGTGTTGAGCACGTTTCCATAGATCACTGTTGGACGGTGCATCGCTATCGCCTCGATAATAGAGGAGCCATATTCATGACTCCGGTTGAAAGGGAGAGCTTGTGTATCCGCTAGCATTGCGCGAATGTAGGCATCGTTCTCTTCACGCCAGGTGGGCCAGTTGTTTGCGTAGAAGCCAGTTTCACCCAGATATCCTTCACGGCAGTATCGCTCGATCAGCTCAGGCCGTTTGCGAAAGTAGGGAACATACTCCGAAAAGTGACCGCTGCTCTCAGTGACAAACGCTCCAAAATAGCGCATGATCTCGAAGCGGACTGGATCACGCTCATAGATTTCGGGTACCTGGGCCAGTTCGCGCAGACGAGGGTACAAATCCTGACCCTGGTAGCTAAGCTCTGTAAACCAGGCATTGTGATTAATACCTGCACAGCGCCATTCCAATTCTTCATAGGGGATGTTGAGGTAACCTGTCAGCTGCTTTGAGGTTCCCTGCACGCTGTGGCAAAGTCCCACAGTACGCATAGTGCTGCCGAGAAGAGCGGCCAGGGTAAGTATCGACATGGGGTTGGTATAGTTAAGGACCCACGCACGCGGGCATAGTTGCTCGGCATCGTGAAGGATGTCAAGCCAGGCAGGACCGGTGCGCAGTGCTTTGAAGATTCCTCCCGGGCCGATAGTGTCACCAATGCATTGATTAATGCCGTACTTCATAGGAATGTCGAAATCGTGGCGTACATTGGCGAGTCCAGCAACCTCAATCGAGTTGATGATAAAATCACTTCCAGTCAGCAAGTCACGGCGCTCGGTCGAAGCACGCACGCTCCAGCGCTTCCCACTCTGGGTAATCAGTCGTTCAGCAAGCTGGTGCGCTAACTCCAGTCGGCTGGGATCAATATCTACGAGTGCGAAGCATCCTTCATCAAGCCCCTCAATCTGTAAGATATCGGTCATGAGTTGACGGGCGAACATAGTGCTTCCAGCGCCTAAGATAGTGATATATGGCATAGGTCAAAACTTCTCCTTCGGCAAGTCCTAGCCTAAAGAAATTGCCTCGCGCTCAATGTTTTTCACCACACAAGTATTATATTTCGCAAAATGTTTTGTCAAGTGTACACGAGTTCATGATTTTTTAATCAACATATGTTGGTGTATGCCAGAAACTGGCCTTTGACAGAGCAATAAATAGATGGTACCTTTTCTTATAGTATATGTACACATGTTCATATAGATGAACAACGAGGTGGATAGAAGAGATGTTGAAACGTCAATGTGTAGCTTTCAGGATTTCATTAGGGTTATTGTCTCGGACTGGAATTTCCCGTGAGGAGTATACTTGCGGCAGATTGAGCAACGCGCCATTCAAACATACCGTGATAAGTTTCTAAAAGAGCCTGTGTTAGTGGCCAGTGCTCCGGGACGGGTCAACCTGATTGGTGAACATACCGACTACAATGGTGGTTTCGTTTTGCCCTGCGCGATAGACAAACGAGTCGCCGTGGCGATTGGGCATGGTGACAATACACAGTTCTACTCTGCCGACTTTCAAGAAAGATGTTCACTTCATGAGAAGCGCGAGGATTCGTGGGCGGACTACCCAAGTGGGATCGTGTGGGCAATGAAAGAGCGAGGTTTCGACATACCGTCATTTCAGGGAGCATTTGCAGGAGACGTCCCACTAGGGAGTGGACTTTCATCTTCTGCTGCGATCGAAGCCGCTACCGCAATCGTACTTGATGCGCTCTTCCATCTTGAGATGGAGAAGAAGGAGCTCGCTTTGCTCTGCCAGCATGCGGAGAATGCGTTCGTGGGAGTCAACAGCGGCATCATGGATCAGTATGCCTCGCTTCTCTGTCAGGCAGGAACAGCGCTGTTGATAGACTGTCGCTCATTAGGAGCGAAACCGATTCCTTTAAATCTGGCCGGAGCAGACCTCACACTGCTCGTCTGCGACACACATGTTTCCCGGGAATTGGGCGCAACAGGTTATAACGCGCGTCGAGAAGCGTGTGAGCGAGCGGCCCATACGCTGGGTGTCAGGGAACTGCGCGATGCTCACCTCAAGGATCTTGACAAGCTCTTGGGCGAGGAACGCAAACGAGCCCGCCATGTCATTACTGAGAATGCGCGGGTGCTAGAAGCTGTTCAAGCCCTGCAGAGACAGGACTTTGGTGCTTTTGGGCGGCTGATGTATGCCTCGCATTGGTCTCTGCGCGATGACTACGAAGTCTCGACGCCAGAGTTGGATGCTTTTGTCGAGATAGCTCTCCAGTCATCTGCGCTTGGGGCGAGACTCACAGGGGCAGGCTTTGGTGGATGTGCTCTTGCGCTGATTAGAAGTGAAGATGCAGGAGTGCTCGTTCTGAATGTTCGGCACTACTTCGAAGCGCGTGGCTTCACACGACCAGAATTCTTTTCGTTCCAGCCGACAGTGGGTGCGGAGGTAGTGACATGAAGCTACTCGTTACAGGTGCAATAACATAGTTTGAGAGAGTGACATCCCTGGTGGATAATCGTCTGGATGGCATCTCAGGTAGGGAGATAATTGCATGGGAACAGTTACTGTTTCTCTCGCCAATTTATGATCTGTGAGAATGGCACTGATATAGAGGGAGATTTTATGACTGATGTAAAGCAGGTTCAGCAGCAAGCGGCCTTGTCACTTGAGCGACTGTGGCCTCGTCTGGAGATCACCTTTCGGGACGATGCCAATGCTGCACCCACTGACTGGTGCGTGTTCGAGAGGCGACTGCGACACGAGTGGGAACGGCTATTCGTTTTGCTGATCGGCCTTTATGGCGGACAATACGACTTCTTCTACCACCTCGAGGAGATCCTGGGTGCGATGGCGCACAGTTGGCTCGCACGGCCAACCTGGCTCAAGCAGTTGGATGCGCGGCGTGAAGCCGCTCCCACATGGTTTCAGTCGCAACTGATGGTCGGCGGCGTGTGTTACGTCGACCTGTTTGCTGGGACACTGCATGGCTTGCGCGACCGGTTGCTCTACTTCAAAAAACTCGGAATTACCTACCTGCACTTGATGCCATTGTTTGAATCGCCTGAAAGTAATAGCGACGGCGGCTACGCCGTAAGCAGCTACCGTCGCGTCAATCCCAGGCTGGGCACGATCGAAGAGTTAGCCGAACTGGCCCACGAGTTCCAGGAGCATGGCATCAGCCTGGTGCTCGACTTCGTATTCAACCACACCTCGGACGAGCATGAGTGGGCGCGCTGCGCCAAGGCTGGCGATCACGAGTACGAGCGTTTCTACTTCCTCTTCCCCGACCGGGCAATGCCCGACGCCTACGAGCACGCGTTGCGTGAGATCTTTCCCACAGTGCGCCACGGGAGCTTTACCTGGCGTGAGGATATCAGCAAGTGGGTCTGGACGACCTTCAACAGCTTCCAATGGGATCTGAACTACGCCAACCCCGCGGTCTTCCGCGCTATGACTCAGGAGATGCTGTTCATCGCCAACAGCGGCGTAGAGATTCTGAGGCTCGATGCAGTCGCGTTCATCTGGAAGCGCCTGGGCACCAACTGCGAGAACCAACCAGAAGCGCACCAGATCATCCAGGCTTTTAACTCCATCACGCGCATCGCCGCCCCTGGGATGCTGTTCAAGTCCGAGGCTATCGTTCACCCCGACGACGTGCTGAGCTATATCAGCACGCGAGAGTGCCAGATAAGCTACAACCCGCTGCTGATGGCGTTGCTCTGGGAGTCGCTGGCGACCCGCGAAGTCAAGCTACTTGATCACTCAATGCGCAGCCGTTTCCAGTTACCACAGGGCACAGCCTGGGTGAACTACCTGCGCTCGCACGATGACATCGGCTGGACCTTTGATGACAACGATGCTCGTTGGGAGTGGATCGATCCGGCCGGCCACCGTTCGTTCCTGAACCAGTTCTACATTGGACGCTTCGCTGGCTCTTTTGCACGAGGTGTGTCATTCCAGGAGAATCCGGCTACCGGCGACGCCCGCGTCTCAGGTACGCTGGCCTCACTGGCCGGGTTGGAGCAGGCGATTCAGGTCGCCGACGAGCAACAGATTGAACTGGCCGTGCGGCGCATCCTGATGCTACACAGCATCATTCTGAGCATAGGCGGTATCCCGCTCATCTATCTGGGTGACGAGTTCGGCACCTTGAACGAGTACTCGTTTGCCTCTGACCTGTACAAGGCTGACGACAGTCGTTGGGTCCACCGTCCGAAGGCTGATTGGGCCTGGAGGAAGAGGGTAGAGAATGACCCCAGCTCGCCGCACGGCCACATCTTCACCGAGTTGGTGCGACTGATCGCGCTGCGCAAGCAGCAACCTGCGATCTACGGTAATGAAACGGAATTCGTCGAGACTGGCAATGGGCATCTCTTCGGCTATATCCGTCACGGTGGTGGCCAGCGACTGTTCGTAATAGCAAATTTCTCTGAACATCCGCAGGAGATGGATGCCGACCGGTTGCGGGTGTACGGGCCGGGCTTCAGCTTCACCGACATGATCACCAGCCACATACTCACCTCTGAGCGGCCGTTACGGCTGGAACCATACCAGTGCATGTGGCTGGTGGCACGCAGTGCTGGCTTATAAAAGGTTTGCCTCTGTATCCTGACATCCACTCATAACTGGGAGTATCAACTGAAGCGGGATTGTGAAGGGCGGCAGCCCTTAACCTGGGGTTTGGGGCACTGCCCCAACATCTTCTTCAAAAGCGGGCCGCAGGCCCGCGAATAGAGTTATGAGTGGATGTCTGTCTGTATCAACTTGACACCCCTTCTTTGCGCGTGTTAGCATGAATGAGTGACAGCTCTTTATTTCAGCAAAGGAAGTCACCGACCCCAGATGTGAAGCGTCTGGGCATGGAGTTCGCTCCATGCCTGTCGTTGACCAGCCGATCTACCGGAGCCAATGGGCATGGCCTTGAAGGCAGGAGCGTTGGGTTCGTCAGGACACCCAGAAGTGCTTCCTCAGCTTCTGGCTCTGTCGTTCAGCATTAAAAGCCCGTTCGGGGTATTGGGCGGTGTGCTGAGCCGAACAAGCGAAGCCTAACCTCGGCGAGGGGAGCGTTCTGGATCGGCCCGTCCAGAACCGTCACCAGCCCCGTAAGGGGACCTCCTTTGGAGGTAGAAACGAAAGGTATCGATCATGTCGGTCTTTGTGCTCGACACACAAAAGAGTCCATTAATGCCCTGCTCGGAGAAACGAGCGCGTCTGCTACTCAGCAAACACCACGCCGTCGTGCACCGCATGGTCCCGTTTACCATCAGATTGAAAGATCGAGCCCGGCAGGAGCGTGCTGTGCAGCCTGTCGTGCTCAAAGTCGACCCCGGCTCTAAAACGACCGGGATGGCCCTGGCTCGCGTGGAAGCGACAGCCACAGGCGAGGTGCATCACGCCCTGCACCTGGCGGAACTGATCCATCGCGGGGATGAGGTGCGGGAGCACCTGCGCAAACGGGCGGACTACCGTCGCCGAAGGCGTTCCGCCAACCTGCGCTACCGGGCTCCTAGGTGGCGGAATCGTCGACGTGCCCCGGGTTGGCTTCCCCCATCCCTGCAATCGCGCATTGGCAATGTGCTCACCTTGGCCAGACGCTATCAGCGTTGGGTTCCCGTCAGCCGCATCGAGGTGGAGCGCGTCAAATTTGATCTCGCACTGCTGCAGCATCCCGAACTGGCCGGAGTTGAGTACCAGCGCGGCGAGTTGTTCGGTTGGGAGGTCCGGTCGTATCTCTTGGAGAAGTTTGGCCGTCAGTGCGCCTATTGCCATAGCACCAAGGTCCCCTTTGAGATCGATCACCAGATCCCTCGCAGCCGAGGCGGGTCAAACAGAGTCAGCAATCTGGTGCTGAGTTGTCATACCTGCAATCTGGCCAAGGGAAACAGAACGGCTACGGAGTGGGGGTACCCGGAGGTTGAGCAACAGGCCCGCTCAGAGTTCAAAGACGCCGCAGCAGTTAATACGACCAGGTACGCGCTCGTCGAGGCGCTCAAGACGCTTGGCGTGCCAGTTGGAGCCTGGAGCGGTGGACGAACACGGTGGAATCGGGACCGCCTCGGAATGAAGAAAGCGCACTGCTTCGATGCGCTGTGTGTTGGTGAGCTAGCAGATGTTTGTGTGCCTGTCCTGCGTACACTTGTCATTAACGCGCAAGGACGTGGGAGGTATCAGCGCACCAACGTGGATGCATCGGGTTTTCCACGAGGTTTCTTCACGAGAGAGAAGCGGATACGCGGCTGCTCGACGGGTGATTTGGTTCGAGCAGATGTCCCGGGGCGCTTGAAAACGGGAGGGGTTCATGTGGGGCGGGTTGCAGTACGCGCCTCCGGCTCGTTTCGAGTCGGGAAGACGGATGGGATCAACGCCAGATATTGTCGAGTGGTGCAACGTCTTGACGGCTATGACTATACTTTCCGTTGAGAGCAAGAAAGGCGGCGCTTACTCCCCAGACCTGAAGGTCGGGGTCTCTACGCCGAAAAAAGGTGATGCGTATGCGACTGGAGCAGGCTGACCTCCTGCAGATCTACTATGTAATGCGACTCACCCGGGCTATGGAAGATCGCACTCGCATGCTCTTTTTACAGGGTAGAGTCGTAGGAGGAGTCTACACTGCGCAGGGCCACGAGGCCACAACGGTTGGAGCTTCATGGACATTAGGTGAAGGTGACTTCATCGTGCCGCAACACCGCGATCTTGGCATGCAACTAACACGTGGAGGCTCACCACGCGCCATAATGACTCAATGGCTGGCTCGTGGTAATTCCCCTGCCCTCGGACGTGATGGCCAGATACATATCGGTGATATGCACCATGGCATCGTACCTATGATCAGCATGCTAGGCGAATCGCTGCCCGTGGCGTGTGGCGTGGCGCTTACAATGAAAATGCGCAAGCGTTCGACCATCGTTATGGCAAGTATGGGCGATGGCGCAACCAGCACAGGACCATTCCACGAGGCACTTAATTTTGCCTCGGTACAAAAGTTGCCCTTAGTCTTCATCATCGAAAATAATGGCTATGCCTATTCAACCCCAACATATCAAGAGTTTGCTATTGCAAACCTTTCTGATCGTGCTGTCGCTTATGGAATACTGGGAGAAAGCATTGATGGCAACGATGTGTTGAAAGTTGTCGAGACGGTTGAGCGAGCAGTAGAGCATGTACGCGGCGGCAAAGGCCCTGCGCTGATCGAGTGCAAAACATTCCGCGTGCGTGGCCACTCAGAAGCTGATAAAGCTGATTATGTCCCACCAGAACTACGCGAAGAATGGTTGGCGAAGGACCCCATACCACGCTTTGAAGAGTATCTCACAGGAGAACAGATTTTGACACCAGCTATAAAGGCTGAAATCGAAGAGCAGGTCAAAGCGGTTGTAGAAGATGCTGTGAATTTCGCAGAGCAGAGTCCAGCCCCAAATCCCGCGACTGTGGCTGATTATGTATTTGCCCCTGAAGGCCCAATTGCAATTATTGGTGAGCCTGGATCGGATGATCCGCGATATATCAATGCGCTGGATCAGCGTACAGGCAAGCCTTTCAATACCGTGACCGGTACTAGAAAGCCGGAATTTGTTGTAACTGAGGAGGTTGGAAGACGATGAGCGCAGTGACCTATTTAGAAGCCATTGGGCAGGCCATTCGCGAAGAGATGCAGCGTGACGAGGCAGTGTTCCTGCTGGGTGAAGATGTTGGCACATATGGCGGTGCATTCAAAGTCAGCTTGGGGCTGCTCGAAGAGTTCGGTTCAGAGCGTGTTATCGATACACCAATGGCTGAAGCAGCTATCATCGGCTCTGCCGTGGGTGCGGCATTAATGGGCATGCGGCCAATCGCCGAAATGCAATTCATCGACTTCATCACCTGTGGCTTCGATCAGATTATCAACATGGCAAATAAGATGTACTGGCGCTCCGGCATGCCTGTTCCGATGGTCATTCGTGGTCCCTCGGGTGGAGGCGTCAAGGGTGGACCATTCCATTCCGCCAGCCCGGAAGCCTGGTTCTTCCACGCACCCGGTATCAAAGTCGTCGTTCCCTCGACAACTTACGATGCTAAAGGATTGCTCAAAACTGCCATCCGCGATAACAACCCTGTACTCTACCTGGAACATAAATTGCTCTACCGTTTGCCGGAGTTACGCGAGGAGCTTCCAACTGAAGACTATGTTGTGCCTATCGGCAAGGCAATTGTGCGCCGTGAGGGCGAGGATATGACCATCCTGACTTACGGAGCAATGGTACACCAATGCTTAAAAGCTGCGCAGACGCTTGAGCAAGAGGATGACTTGCTAGTCGAGGTCATCGACCTACGCAGCCTCTCACCGCTCGACCGCGAAACCATCCTTGAATCGGTGAAGCACACAAACAAGGTATTGATTGTTCACGAGGACACACTCACCGGGGGCATTGGTGCCGAACTTTCCGCCATTCTTGCCGAAGATTTATTCGAGTATCTCGATGGCCCGATCACCCGTGTAGCCGCGCCCGACGCACCATTCCCCTACGCTCCACCATTAGAGGCAGCATATTTGCCCAGCGTGGAAAAAATTCTGACTGCGGCACGCAAGCTTGCAGCATATTAAAGGAAATCAGTTTAATTGGAGATCCAGCGATACAAGTGATACAAGTGTTACAAATCTGCTTCAACAAACTTGTGATTGACAAAGGAGTCAAACATGCCAACACCAATTAAAATGCCACGATTAGGCGAATCCGTAGCAGAAGGAACGATAGGAAACTGGCTGAAAAATGAAGGCGACTGGGTAGAGCGAGACGAATCCCTGGCCGAAATCATAACCGACAAAATAAATGCCGAACTTCCATCTCCCGTAGCTGGCCGCCTCACAAAAATCCTCGTCAAAGTAGATGAGACAGTACCAGTGGGCGTGGATATTGCGCTTATAGAAGAAAATGCTGATGTTTCGACTTCTCCACCAAACGAGCCTGCGCCTGGCCCTGATGCAGCCCCTATTGAAAATCCTGATCGCGCTAACGTAATGGTCATGGAAAACAGCGGCATTAGCGATGGTAACAGCTCAAAGGCATCCACTCGAGCCACAAGTGCTCATGTGGAAGAACGTCAGCGTATTTCACCACTCGCACGCCGATTGGCACGTGAGCATGATATCGATTTGAATGCAATCGCTGGCACAGGTATCGGTGGACGTGTGCGTAAAGAAGATATTCTTGCCTATGTAGCACAGCGACAGGAAGCACCTGCGCCTGTAGGGGCCCAATTCAATGCGCCCTCTTCTCCCTCTCTCGAACCTACCTACATCTCGCCTGCGCCTGCATCTGTAGGGGCTCAATTTATTGCGCCCCCGTCCCCCGCTTCCACAACGGCTGAAGATGATGGGATTGAGGTGATCACACCCAGTCGCATGCGCCTGGCGATAGCAGAGCACATGGTACGCAGTAAGCGTACTTCACCACACGCCACCACCGTTGTGGAAGTCGATATGACCAACATAGCCAAATGGCTGGAGAAGAACAAAGAAGACTTCAAGAAACGCGAAGGCTACAGTATTAGCTATGTACCATTCGTCATGAAGGCCGTATGTGAAGGCATACGCAAATTCCCATTTATGAATTCAAGTTGGACCGAAGACAACAAGATCATTTTGAAAAAGCACATCAATCTTGGTATGGCTGTTGCTACTGATGCAGGTCTTGTTGTCCCAACACTCTATGATGCTGATCAATACACGCTTGCTGGCCTGGCGAAACAAATATCCACCATCGCCCAACGTACCCGCGCCAATAAGCTGACAATACAAGATTTGCAAGGCAGCACCTTCGTAGTGAATAACCCTGGCACATTTGGTACAATACTATCAGTGCCAATTATCAATCAACCGCATGCCGGTATTCTTAGTATGGATGCCGTTGTCAAACGACCAGTAGTAATCGAAGATGATGCAATCGCCGTACGCTACATGATGTACCTTTGCCTTTCATTCGACCATCGCATCCTGGACGGTGCCGGAGCCGGTGGCTTTTTGCAATCCGTACGCACTAAATTGCAAAGCTACGGACGCGAGATCGACGTATACTAGAAGGAAAAACTACATGGCAACCATGATTCCAGAACGTCGACCTGAATGGCTCAGAGTGCGACCACCCAAAGGAGAAAACTACAACAACCTCAAGCAACTGATGCGCAATAAGGGACTCCACACAGTCTGCGAAGAGGCGCGTTGCCCAAATATAGGCGAATGCTGGGGATATAAAACAGCCACATTCATGATCCTGGGGCGCGTCTGCACACGCAGTTGCGGCTTTTGTGCCGTAGAAACAGGTCGCCCGATAGGACTTGACTGGGAGGAACCAAAACGTGTCGCGGAGGCAGTGCAGAATATGGGCTTGCGCCATGCCGTCGTCACCTCCGTCAATCGCGACGAATTAAAAGATGGAGGCGCCGCCATATTTGCCGCAACCATTCGCTGGATTCGCCGTTTGAACCCCGAATGCAAAGTCGAAGTACTGACCCCTGACTTCAAAGGAGTCTACGAAGCGCTGCAAGTCGTAATCGATGCGAAGCCCGATGTTTTCAACCACAACGTCGAAACGATACCCAGGCTTTACCGGCGTGTGCGTCCACAAGCAATATACAAGCGCTCTCTCCAGGTGCTGAAATGGGCTAAGGAAATGAATCCTGCTGCACCCACCAAGTCCGGCTTCATGTTAGGCCTTGGAGAAACATGGGATGAAGTGATCGAAGTTATGCACGACATGCGCGATCACGACGTCGATATTCTCACCATCGGGCAATACCTGCGTCCATCATTCCAGCACCTACCAATCCAGCGCTACATTCCGCTTGAAGAATTTGCCGCCCTTAAAGCCGAAGGCAAAAAGATGGGTTTCCGCCACGTCGAATCCGGCCCCTTCGTGCGCAGTTCATACCACGCCCATGAACAAGCCGACGGAGCCGTAAATAGTACAGAGTGACAATGAAGGTTCAGGGGTGCAGGGGACGAAGTCCCCTGCATCTTTTAAATCCCTCGCCGCCGCAGGCGGCGAGCCAAAAACCAATTGTTTGAGGTCATGTATGAAAATACCAGTCAACAACACCAACCTTGCCTATGACGACCATGGCATAGGCCTCCCAGTCATATTTCTACACGCCTTCCCACTAAATAGATCTATGTGGCAGAGCGAACTTATAACACTCCTGAGCGACGAACGCTACCGCCTCGTAGCGCTCGACTGGCATGGCTTTGGTGAAAGCGAAATCACCAACCCGATATCTACTATGGAACTATTTGCTGATGACCTGGCCGGACTGATGGACTCGCTGGGAATTCAGCAAGCTGTTCTATGTGGCCTCTCAATGGGCGGCTATGCAGCCTTCGCGTTCTTGCGTAAATATTCTCAGCGAGTATCCGGATTAATCCTGGCCGATACTCGGCCAGGTGCAGATACTCCAGAAGCGCAAGCCAACCGCGAAAACGTCGCACGTATCGCCGAGACACAAGGAACAGGAGAAATCGCTGATCTCCAGGTGCCACTTGTACTCTCGGAATATACACGCCAGCATCATCCCGAGGTAGAAATGCGTGTGCGTCAAATGATCGAAACCGCAACGGCTCAAGGTATTGCAGCCGCTTCGCGAGGTATGGCGCAGCGAGGCGATTCTACAGATCTGCTTGCAAGTATTTCTTGCCCAACACTCGTCATCGTTGGTGAGCAGGATGTTTTGACTCCTCCGAGTGTTGCACAGGAGTATGCAGCGAAAATCCCAGGCGCGCAGTTCGTCGTCATTACAAATGCGGGTCATTTGTCCAACCTGGAGCAGCCAGATGCATTTCTACAAGCGGTACGAGGGTTTTTAGGTTCGTTGTGAGGAAGGAAACTGAGCACATAGATTAACGCTATCTCAGCTAGTTTCTTCCCCGTCCTCTATAATCAAGGTCATACCAACCACGGGCTGATTGTGTTGTTTGCTCGATTCTGGCATCAGGTACTTCACTGGAAGTGTTTGACTTGAAGCCGCGAAGGAGCGATCCTTTCGAACCAAAGTGATAAACAATTTCTATGGCTATAAATGCAATGGCACAGAACCAGGCAAAAATTCCGAGTAGACCTCCAACCATATAGCTTACATACGCACTCACTATTGAGAGGAGAATAAAACATATAATCAAAGCTATTCTTTTCATTGTGCTTCTCCAGGTAGGTAGTCTTGGAACATCCATACTAAGTAGTGATTGAGGCGAGAACGGCTTTGCGAGGCTGTTCTTGCGATCATTTGATACAATTGTGTCGGCTTCCGGCTCTACGAAGATGTCTCGAAGGATTAAAGAACCAATGCTCATAGAACTAGAAATAGGGGCCTTGCCCTCGTATACGTAAATCGTCTTCGATTTGAGCTTCTCGCATACTCCTGACCGTATTATCTATCGCCTGTTTCTTCTTGTCTCTGTTGTCCATGTACAGCTCGTCCAGACTGGCAGAGCCCGGCCAATGTAGCCAGGACGACCAGAAGAGCATACAACACAGAATAACACCAAGAATGCCACCGAGTATTACTGCGCTGCCCCCTCCTAAACTGATGAAGCTCCCGACCAGGACTCCCAGGGGAATAAGCCCCAGACCAATAATGGCTTTCAGGTATTTCATAGCGTTAAATCCCTATTTATAACGTCTCATTTTATTGTCTCTTGTAGATATAGACGTTACCTTAAGGTGAATATCATATATCACTTTGCAGTCATTTTTTGATATTTATGAATATCAATTGGTATACCTCACCTTGCCTTCACCAAAAAGTACTAAAACCTCTAAATACAAATATTTTCTCCAACCCCACCTTCACCGAATGAGCCTGCGAAGGCGCTGTATACTCAGGACGACCCTTACATCCGTCCTTGAATTGCTAGCTACCATCCTATGAAATTCTGGCATTTTCCTTCAAATTGCTACAAATGCCCACAAAAATATCCCTAAAACCCAACATCCACGGAAAACGCTGCAACTGACGTTCGATTAATGTAGGGATGACCCTCGCGGTCGCCAAATAGGTATAAACCCGAGCCCCTACGGATGTTGATAAGTTTAGAGAGGCTTTGTATGCGAGTTAGATCAATACACCCAAAAATTGTAGTTCCACTGATCAGCGTCATGCTTATAACCGCGCTGCTTCTGCTCTTTATATCCCCTTTCACACATGCACAACCTGCAAATCCACGTGTAACGCTTTCAGACAGTGTGTCGGCATATGCAAGCAAAAGCCAACTCTTAGCTAACACTCAGGTGAATCAAACTATCTCACTGGCAATTGGTCTCAATCTGCGGAATACAGCCAACCTGGCCACTTATCTTCGCGAGATAACTGATCCACATTCCCCATTGTATCGTCATTATCTGAACCCCACTTCATTTGCTGCCCTCTACGGTCCATTGCCTCAAAGTGAGGCAGCCATTAGCGCCTTTCTACGTTCGCAGGGATTCAAAATAACCGCTACTTACCCTAATCATCTCATTATTGATGCTGTTGGCACCGTTGCCCAGGCGAAACATGCTTTTCAGGTGGAGATCAATAATTATCGTTCACCAGCAGGCCAGTTATTTTTTGCCAATGCTAATCCTCCTTCACTGCCTGTTCAGCTCGCACCCCTGGTAGCTGCGGTTAGTGGACTCGATAACACCGTACAATATCATCGCAATCCCCTGGCTCATGGAAACGCGACCGTACATCTTGGAACCTCTTCTTCTGCTTCTCCTACCTCGACCTCTGCTTCCCTGGTTTGTCCTAAACCAGGCTCTTCTATGATTCCTACCTCCTACACTCCTTCTCAGGTTGCTACAGCCTATGATTTTACCAAACTTTACAATGCAGGCTTCATGGGAGAAGGACAAACAGTAGGGTTGCTCGAACTAGATGGCTTTTCATCTAGCGACATTGCCTCGTATACTGCTTGTTTTGGTGGCAATAAAACTGCTATTAAGACAATTCCTATTGATGGCTACAATGGTGCGGCGGGTGTGAATGCCACTGAAGTCGAACTTGATATGGAGATGATTCTTGGCCTGGCTCCCCATCTAGCCTCTCTTCGGGTGTACGAGGCTGCGGACACTTCACTAGCAGCCTATAATGATGCCTGGGCGCGGATCGTCAGCGACGTTACACCTGTTGTGAGCACAAGTTGGGTCTTCTGCGAGCAGGGTTCTGGTATGGCAAACGAGATCCAGCAAGAGAATATCTTTTTCCAGGCAGCAGCAGCACAAGGGCAGACTATTCTGGCTGCAAGCGGTGATTTAGGAGCGAATGGATGTTACAATCCGCAAACAAGCGCAAATACAACACCGGCAGTCGATGACCCAGCATCGCAGCCCTATGTCACAGGCGTAGGAGGCACCACTCTACATGTCAACTTCGATAACACATATCAATTCGAACAGGTCTGGAACGACCGCAATATCCGCAATGGAGCCAGCGGCGGTGGTATTAGCCTGGTCTGGCATATGCCTTACTGGCAGCAGGCCCCAGGCGTCGCCAATGCCTACTCTACTGGGTTTCGCGAAGTGCCAGATGTCTCTTTGAATGCTGATCCACAAACAGGTTACGATGTTTTTTGCAAGGTTGGAGGATGCGCAAATCAAGGCTGGATGATATTTGGTGGCACATCTGCAGCCGCTCCGGCATGGGCAGCAATGACAGCGTTGGCCAATCAAGCATCACTCAAGGCAAATGCTTTCATGGTTGGCTTTCTCAATCCCAGCCTCTACGATATAGCTCATGGGGAAACAGGAACTTCCTATAATGCTGCCTTTCATGATATTGTGCCTGTCTCGGGGTATGTAAATAACAACGATTATGTGGGTAGCAGCGGAACCTATCCTGATGGTAGTGCCTATGATCTTGCCACTGGCCTGGGTACCTATGATGCCTATAATCTCTCGCAAAATCTGGTGACGCTCGGTCAGGCAGTTCCTCATCAAACCGCTCCCACCAGCACTACCTGGTATTTTGCAGAGGGGCGCGTTGGAGGAGATGGCTCAGGTAATAATTTCGAGGAATACCTCACGCTGGAAAATCCCGACCCGGTTCAAGCCGCGCAAGTCAAAGTTCAGTACCTCTTCGAAACGGGTACCGGGCCGGCTATCATGCATAGTGTACCGCCGCAGAGCCGCTATACCGTCAGTGTCAACGCTGACGTGCATATTCCCTTTACTGGTGTGGGACATTCCCTCTCGATGATCGTGACTTCTACTAATAGAGTGGGCATTGTCGCAGAACGCCCTATCTATTTCAACTGGCATGGCATCAATAGTGGGACTGATGAACTGGGCGCAACAAAGTTAGGGACGGATTTCTACTTTGCAGACATCGAATCTCAGCGCAACTACTCCAGTTTTGTCACGATCCTCAATCCGCCAGGAGGGACAGCAGCTAACGTTACTGTAACGTATTATGGCGGTGGTGCAAAACTTGCGACCGATACCATCGTTGTGCCGCCAGGGCAACGCGGTACAACATACCCCCAGAAGACTGGCATCAATATCAACACTCACTGCGCCTTTTCTGTTCACTCGGATCAACCTGTGGTCGTCGAACGTCCAATGTACTTTACAACCTCGCGCTCAAATATCAGCGGTCCAGTGACAGGAGCCGCAACGGTGGTTGGCGCACAAGCTCCAGGTAAAGATTGGCTCTTTGCCGAGGGCTATACCGGCTTCAATTTCCATGAATACCTGGTGCTGGCAAACTTCGATTCGACTGTGACTGCCAATGCTACCATCAACCTTGAATATAGCAATGGCGCAGTCAATCCTCAAACAGTCCAGGTTCCACCAATGTCGCATGTGTTCTTTGATGTCAATGCTGCCTCTGACCCCAACGTATTTGCTCAGGCTACCACGCAGGTATCAGCCGAGGTAACCTCTGACGCTCCCATTGTGGCTGAACGCCAGGAATACTTCCGATATCATGGCACAGTTCCGGGCGGCACAGATAATATTGGAGAGACAGGCCCGGCAAAAGTCATCTACAGTTTTGCCGAAGGCTATACTGCGCCTGGCTTTAACGAGTTTCTGACGCTGCAAAATCCCAATACAAGCAGTGAAACTGTCGCTGTAACGCTTTATATGCACAATAGCGTCATATCACAACAGGTCGTGACTGTTGGCCCTCAAACAAGATACACAATGAATATCAATAGTCTCACGGTGCCTATTGCCCAGGCGAATCCGAGTGCTGGCTATGAAGTGTCGCTTGCTGTCTGGGCTTCTAGCGGTACGATTGTCGTCGAGCGTCCAATGTACTTCAATTTTCATAACATCGCTCAGGGCGGTACAGATGTGGTCGGGTATACTGGGTAATGTAATTACATGTATCACGAGCAAATGAGCTATCCAGGCATATTAATCCGCTTGCCATACATTCACAGTCTGATCGTCGCTTGCAGAGGCAAGACGCGTCCCATCAGGTGACCATGACACGCCATGTATCAAGGGGCCTTGCACGGTATAAATGAAGACGTTTCCCCCATTTGAGGCGTCCCAAACTTGCACATCGTGGCTCGAAGAAGCGAGGCGTGCTCCATTGGGTGACCATGACAGGCCTTGTATCGCATCATTGTGGCCATGATAAGTGTAGACATTTTGTCCTGTGTTAGCATCCCAAACCTGTACCGTAGTATCGGCACTGGCGGAGGCGATGCGTTTGCTATCGGGTGCCCATGCAAGAGCTTGTACCCCTTTTGTATGTCCTTTATAAGTAAAAATGGGATTGCCATTAGAGGCATCAAATACCTGCACTGTTGTGTCCTCACTGGCGGAGGCGATACGTGTCCCATCAGGTGACCACTTCAAGAACCACACAAAGTTGGAGTGCCTGGAACAGGTAAAGCTAGTCGTCCCATTAGTAGCGTCCCAAACTTGCACGGTATTATCATTTCCTCCCGAGGCAATGTGTTTGCCATCGGGTGACCAGGTCAAGCCACGAACGTTGGCTGTATGGCCTCTATAGGTAAGAATATGATCTCCAGTAGTGGAATCCCATACTTGCACAGTTGTATCCCCGCTAGCTGAAGCGATGCGTGTGCCTGCTTGAGGTAACCATGCTATGCCATTCGTCGTACCTTTATGTTTGCTATAGGTGAATAAGTTCATCCCTGTTGTGGCATCCCATACCTGCACTGTTTTATCGGCACCCACAGACGCTATGCGAGATCCATCAGGAGACCATGCCATTCCATAGACTGCCTGAAGATGACCTCTGTAAGTGAGTATGGTTTTTCCCAGCGGTAAATGCGTATTCTGAAAGTCGATCAGCCAGGTAGCAATACCACCTGTCGCAGCCAATCCCAGACCCACCAGTCCCAAGCTTACTAAAGCCCTGCGTCGAGATATTCCCCGTTTAGTTTTGATCTGAGACTCAGGCTCGGAAGAAGCAGGTGAATTGGATATGAAAGGAACGATCACAGAGTGACTGACAGGTTCTGTGAAAGATACATTTTGAGTTGGAACTGGAGTGGCAAGGTATTTGGGATTAGATCGAGAGTTGGCAAAGTTGCTGAGAGGTGCACGGGAAGATGGCGTCGATTGAGGAGATACAGGATTAGTGTAGGTCTTGGGGGATGAAAGGTTTGGGGAAACCATAGTAGTGGGCGTTCCTTTTAAAAGCGTGGATTGAGATTGCTCGGAAAGCATTTGGATGCCAGGAACCAGGTTGGGGTAAGGAGACAAATTTGTCGATTTGCAGGCCTGTTCTAAGGCAATGGCAAACACTCCTATGCTCTCAAACCGCTGATGCGGGTCTTTAGCTAGAGCCTTCATCACTACTTGCTCAACTTCTGGTGAGATTTCTGGGAACTTTTCGCGTAATGGAGGGGGTAGCATGTACATATGTTGGCTGAAGATTTCAGTAAAAGTTCCGTGAAAGGGACGATTTCCACTCAACCACTCATAGGTGACAATACCCAGGGCATATTGGTCACTAGCAAAACATGGTTTGCCCTGGAATTGCTCGGGAGCCATATAGGCCGCAGTTCCAGCTATCTCTTCCATAGTTTGCAAGTGAGAGCTCTGTGAAATCAGTGCTATGCCAAAATCACTAAGCAAGACTTCGTTATGGTGTCCAAGTAACATATTCTCTGGCTTAATATCACGATGAATCAGCCTTTTTTCATGGGCATATTGCAAAGCCGCTGCTACCTGCTTCACATATTTCGCGATCTCTGATGGGGGAGAGTCGACACCTTTAGGAAAGCGCTTGCGCAAGTTACCGTTGGGTGCATAGTCCATAACGAGAAAGGGAATGCTTAACCCTACGTCAAATCTATTCATTACATCTTGAGGTGTCGTACCTGCGAAGGATCTAATTCTATTGTCACTCTCTACTCCAAAATCTAGAACGCGCACAATATTGGGATGAGCCAGGCGGGCGATGATGCGTGCCTCGTTGAGAAAGCTTTCTAGATCATCCTGCGCCAGTTTCATTTGGAGTATCTTTATTGCAGCCAGAGTCTTAAGAAATATGTGTTCTCCCAGATAAACCTCTGCGGAGCCACCTTGTCCTAACAATTGGATAAAGCGATAGTTACCTACAAACTGGCCGATTCGATTAATCATTTTCGAACCATTTTTCCTGCATGAATTATCCCCCCTTGCTCATTCAGTAGATGAAGTAGAATTGTAGAGGAATGCAAGGAGGCTGTCAAGAGTCAGGATGAATAAAGAAAAATTGATTTCTTCTTGAGAAATTCTTAACTTATTTCTGATAGAATAGCCACATAAAGGTAGTCTTTGAAGGCACAATGGAGCCTACAAATATGGATTTAGACACTGATATGTATGACGATGAACCGACCCATCCGCGCAAATCAATCAAGCCACAACCAACCGAACCGCAAATAGAGATGGAAGCGACGCAGGAATTTATGCCTGCTCAATCGATGCCTACCACTCCGCGTGCTCAAGGGACGCCAACTGTACCTTTACAGGTAACTGTAGTGATACCTCCACCAGCTGCTTCCGTTTCGCGTCGCAAGTTTATGGGTGTGTCAGTTGCAGGTCTGACTGCGATAGGCGGGGCTGGCGCTGCCGCGGCCATTGGTGGTGTTGCAATGGCGAAATGGTTACAGAATGATGGGTTAGGAGATGTCTCTCATGGGCCGATGGCAAGCAATACGCAGATTGGACATTTATTGCGGCGCGCAGGCTTTGGCGCAACCCCTGATGATTTAACAATGTATAGAAATATGGGCTTCAATGGCGCGGTGGATCGTCTCATCAACTACCAGAAAGTACCAGATGATGACATGGAGAATCGTCTCAAAGCCTTGAACATCAACCTCAACTCCCCACTTAATCAGCAGCGATGGTGGCTGTTGCGCATGTCCTGGACACAACGCCCACTCTTGGAGAAGATGACCCTCTTCTGGCATGGTGTATTGACGAGTAGTTTCCACAAGGTTGGCGGCTCAAGGGCGTATATGCGCATGATTATTCAAAATCAATTCTTGCGTAGCCATGCTTTTGATACCTTTGATAACATCCTGTTGGGTATCACAAGCGACCCTGCCATGCTCTTCTACCTTGATCTAACAAAAAGTAGGAAAAATGCTCCCAACGAAAATTATGCGCGTGAACTCATGGAGTTGTTTACTTTGGGTCTTGGTCATTACACACAACGGGATGTCTACGAGGGAGCTGCCGCACTCACAGGCTGGCATGTCAAAGGATTGACCTCGCAATATTACCCCCAAGATCACAATGACCTGGTGAAGACCTACCTTGGGCATACAGGCAACCTTGATTACAAGGATGTGATAAACATCCTCGCTAACCATCCCGCAACCCCCTGGTTTATCTCTCGCAAGCTCTTCACCTTCTTTGCCTACGAGAACCCCAGTGATGACGACTTAAAGCCGTTAGTCGATACCTACGTGCAGAGCGGGCATAATATGGGTGAAATCATGCGCACTTTGCTGCTCTCGTCGCAGTTCGCATCAACAAAGGCCTATCGCGGTCGCATAAAATCACCTGTAGAGTTCACGGTTGGTGCGTATCGTGCTATGAATATCAATGGAGATGGTACCGGTTTACCGGCCATCACAACCTTGATGGGCCAGGCGCTGTTTGATCCACCAAATGTGGCAGGCTGGCCTGGGGACAAAGTGAGCGCACTTTGGCTCAATAGTGGCACCTGGATGACGCGCCTGAACTACATAGACCTGTTGTTGGCTCGGGGCACGGTTGCGCGCACAGGTTCGACTCCGCTGGTCGATCTGCAAGGCATTGTCAAAACACACCAGCTCAATTCGCCCGAGCAATTTGTCGATCATTTCTCATCGTTTTTATTAGATAGTGAACTCGCAAGCGATCGACGAACGCAACTTCTGGATTACTTCACAGCGCAAGGTAGTAGTGCTCGCGGCGCTCCGATAACGCTTGGCAATGGCACAAGTTACCCTTTAGGACGCGTACGTGGAACGCTCTATCTTATGATGTCATCGCCCGAATACCAGCTTAACTAAAGAGGTTTAACATATGAAACTTACTCGCAGAGCAATGATAAAAGATGGGTTGTTAGTAGTGTCAGCAGGTATGATAATGCCCGCTATATTCAGTCGAGGGGTAGCATCAGCGCGGGCGCAAGCATTGGATGGATCGCGTTTAGCCCAGTCGGCTAATGATCGCACGTTGATTGTTGTGCAAATGGCGGGAGGAAACGATGGCCTCAATACCGTTGTGCCATTTACAGATCCCTTGTATCTGAAGTTGCGCCCAACCCTTGGACTATCCGACACCAAAGTGCTGCCATTGGATACTCGCCTGGGATTGCATCCGAATCTACAGCCATTGAAAAAACTCTGGGATGCTGGACACCTGGCAATCGTAGAAGGAGTCGGCTATCCGAACCAGAGCCTTTCACACTTTCAAGCAATGGATATCTGGCAAACGCTAGACTTGAATGGCAATGGCAGCCAGGGATGGCTTGGTAAACTCGTTTCCGGCCTGGTTGATCAGGAAGGCCATCCATTCAAAGCTATCGACATCGGTGTGCAGACTGCGCAAGCTTTGCAGTCGATCAGTACACAGGTACCGACCATAGCCAATATCTCGACCTACAGAATCTATCCCGATCCTGTCGATACCGATGGCGGTAATGCGCGCCTGCAAGCGTTGATGAAACTGTACAACTCGTATCCTGGAACAGCGCCCTATGCTGCCTTACTGGACACAACGGCCCTCAGTGCGCAGGATGGATCGCGCCAGTTGCGCCAGGCTGATGTGACATACCATCCCGCTGCCACCTATCCAAAGGGGCCTTTTGCCGATGGTCTCAAAGTTCTGGCTGAATCTATTGTGCAAGGTCTGGGCCTTCGTGTCGGCTACGTCACGTTAGGCGGTTTCGACACGCATGCTAATCAGCAGGCAACACACGATGTACTCATGCTTACCCTTGCCAACGGTCTCTCTGCCTTCTATAACGACCTGGCGGCGCATGGGAAAGCAGATAACGTTGTCGTCATGACCTGGTCAGAATTTGGGCGACGCGTCGATGAGAACGGCAGTCAGGGTACCGATCATGGTACCGCAGCGCCCTTATTCGTGCTTGGTAATCCTGTCAGTAAAGGCATTTATGGTGAGCCACCCAGCCTAAGCAATCTAGACCAGAACGGTAACCTCAAATATACACTCGACTTCCGTTCAGTCTATGCCACCGTGCTTGATCGCTGGATGGGTGCCTCCTCCAAAGATGTGCTCGGTGGCTCCTTTGGCATACAAAATTTCCTGCCCCAGGCATGAGTATGATCAGCTAATCCTTTGAGGATAAACAAATAGGCCCTCTTGCGTCATCCCGACGCATCTGTGTCATCCTGAGGGCCCCAGTGTCATCCTGAGCGCAGCGAAGGATCTCAGCCCTTGGAGCCAGATCCTTCACGGAGTTTACACTGAGCGGAGCGAATGCGTTCAGGATGACACTGGGAGGGAGCCTGGGTCATTACGCTGCATCCCTTTTCCGACCTCTAACACTCCGTAGTGCCTAGTGTTCGCCCACCCAGTCGAGGATCGTTTGCATCAGCCATTCGGGGCGGTCCATGTAGACATTGTGCTCGGCGCCTTCGGCCACCAGCACCTTCGCCGTGCGGACGCGATCAGCTAACTCGGAAACGAGTGCAGGCGGAGCGAAGATGTCATGTTCGCCCGAGATGAGGAGTACTGGGCAGGTGATGTTGCCCGCTTTTGAGCGGCTGAGCTCGCCTCCAGCCGCGATGATGTCGTTGAGGGCACCGACCACGCTTTGCGTCATGGCCCGAGCATTGGCCTCACCATAAGTGACGATGAGGTAGTCCCTGAACTCCTGAAGTGGCGGAATGGGATGGTCAACGACGTTGTACATCGCCTCCCGCAACTGTCCGCTGGGATCGTTAAGCACGCCAGCCGCACCCCAGGTTATTACGGTGCGCGCCACCCCAGGTGTTAAAGCTGCCATCAGCAAGGAGATATCGCCTCCATCACTGAAGCCGATCAGGTGTGCCGGTCCAGTCACCAGGTGCTCGAGCAGGGCTGCAAACGAGCCCGCATCATCCTCAAAGAAGGTGGTCGTGTACATGCGTGGTTGCGGCTCTGAGCGGCCGGAACCGGGCAGATCGGCTGCGATGACGCGGTACCCTGCTGCCACCATTGCTTCCCTCAGCGCTGCAAACTCCTCAATACTCCCTGCGAACCCTGGGAGTACAAGCACCGGAGTGCCGCTGCCCTGTTCTTCATAATAGATACGACTGGTTCCATGCTCGAACCAGGACATCTTTACCCTCCCTGTGCCAGTTGGCGCTGCATCTTCCATCTTCGAAGTTTCGTGTGTCGGTTGTGTTGTCATAACATTGTCTCCTTTTTCTGATTACCTATTGCTTGTTTATGTGGTGGGCATCATTCAGTTCCCACCGTCACCAGCAAGTATGCCTGAAAAAATCGAGGTTGTAATCAGTGAAACCACGATGGTTTGTGCGCCGACCACACGGAGATTTCATAGAAGCGATACGTAGCGATGTGCTATACTGTTGCTTAATATGCATCTGATAATTTTTGAAACCAGCCCAAGGGCCTACAGCTTGCTCACTGAGGAAAACACCACCATCATGTGCCGGATTCACTTGACAAACGTCGAAGCTCCTTTGCAAGGAATCACCAGGGAGGTCCTTCGATGACCATTCGGCTTCATCAAGCAGTTGTTTGCCCAATTCTGGTCGGGCGTAGTGCAGAAATGAACACGCTGCAGGACTGCCTCGAAGCCGCCGCATGTGGGCAGGGAGGCGTTGTGTTGCTGTCCGGAGAAGCTGGTATTGGCAAATCGCGACTGGTAGCCGAACTGCGACGGTCTGCTGAAACGCACGATTTCCAGCTGCTCAGCGGTCAGTGCTTCCCCACCGATCGCGCCTGTCCCTATGCCCCCTTGCTTGACCTCTTGCGTACGTTCCTGGCACCTGTCTCGTCCGCCCAGATCGCGACGGCATTGGGATCCTCCGCACGTACACTCTTCCCCTTCCTTCCTGAGCCGGTTCAGCAGCTGCCTGAGATAGTGAGTCTGCCTCCTGTGCCCTCCCTGGATTCCGAACAGGAGAAACGCCGCCTCTTCGCGACACTGGCTGAGGTCTTCACCAAGCAGACAAGCTCTCGACCGGTCTTGCTGGTGGTGGAGGACATCCATTGGAGCGACGAGAGCACGCTGGAGTTTCTCCTCTTCTTCGCGCGCAAGACGGTCGCATCCCGACTTCTCGTGCTGCTGACCTATCGCGGTGATGAAGTGGGTCAGCCGCTGCGATTCTTGCTGGCGCAGCTCGACCGCGAGCGGCAGCGGCAGGAGGTGGTTCTAGAACCGCTGAGCAGGGCCACCACCGAGACGTTCCTACAGACGATCTTGCAAGGGACGCGTTCCCTCCCCACTGGCATGCTTGATGCTCTCTATGACCTGACCGAGGGCAACCCTTTCTTCCTGGAAGAGGTGCTCAAGGCCCTGATCACGGCCGGGGAGCTGGTCGAGGGAGAGGATGGCTGGCACTGGAAGCGTGCAGACACCTGGCACATTCCACTCAGTTTGCACAATGCCGTCGAGCTGCGGCTCACGCGCCTGAGTACGGACGCTAAGCGAGTCTTACAATTGGCAGCCGTGGCAGGACGGCGCTTCGATTTCGCCCTCCTGCAGCAGATCACACGCTACGACGAAACATACCTGGTGGAGCTGATGAAGGAGGCGATCGCTGCTCAGCTGGTCGTCGAGGAGTCAGCCGAGCAGTTTGCTTTCCGCCACGCGCTCACCCAGCAGGCGATCGCCGCAGACCTGCTGGCGCGAGAGCGACGGGCATTACATAGCACCATCGCCCAGACGCTCGAGCAGTTGCACGCAACAGCACTGGATGCTCATCTTGCCGACCTGGCCTATCACTATGCCGAAGCGGAACGCTGGAGCGAGACCATGGAGTACGCCCGGCTGGCTGCCGAGCAGGCGCAGGCCCTCTCCGCGCCGCGTGCCGCTGTAGAACAGTGGACGCGCGTGATGCACGCCGCCCGGCAACTCGGGCAGGCGGTTCCCCCGACCTGCTATCGGGCGCGCGGGCAAGCCTCTGAGATGCTGGGTGATTTTGAGCAGGCGAAGTCGGACTACGAACGGGCGCTGCAGGCTGCTCGTCAAGAGCAGGAGGGACGCCTCGAGTGGCAGAGCCTCCTGGACCTGGGCTTTCTGTGGACGGGGCGTGATTATAAGCGGGCCGGAGCGTATTTTCAACAAGCGGTGGACCTGGCAACACAAATGGGTGATCCCGGGCTGCAGGCGCACAGTCTCAACCGGCAGGCCACCTGGCTGTTCAACACCAGGCAGGTCGCCGAGGCGCTTTCAACCAATCGTGAGGCGCTGGCGCTCTTCGAAGCGCAGCACGATCAGCCTGGGATGGTCGAAACCTTCGATCTGTTGGGGACCGTTTACAACCTGGGAGGTGACTCGATCAACGCTGCACTCGTCTATAATCGGGCCATCGAATATCTGCGCGCGGTGGGCAACCGTAGCAAGCTGTGCTCCTGTCTTGTGATGCGTGCGGCCGTTGCCTGTCCATGGAGTGGGTACACGAACTGCACGGTCAATGCGAGCTTTGCTACTTGTGAGCGCGATATGCTCGAGGCGTTGCAGTTGGCGAGGGAACTGGAATGGGCGGCCGGGGAAGCCTTTGTCGAAATCTACTTGGGGGGAATGTGTGCCTCTTTTGGACGCCAGGGTGCCGGGCTGGCGCATGTGCGGCAGGGACTGCTCCTGGCGACGGAGATCAATCACAAGCAGTGGATTGCCTGTGCGCATGATGCGCTAGGACGTATCTATCTGTCTCTGCTGGCTCCCCAGCAAGCACTCGCTCATGCGGAGGTCGGGCTCGAGGTGGCGCGAGAACTGGGATCGACCAGCTGGATTGCTTACCTCACCGCCATCCAGATCCAGGCCTATACGGCTATGGGCCAGCCGAAGCTGGCCGAGGCAGCGTTGCAAGAGGTGTGGGCGAGGGTCGAGCACCCACGCCAGGAGTCGGAGCGTTACCTCCTGCTGGTCTGGGCAGAACTGGCCCTGATGCAGCGCCAGCCCGAACTCGCTCTGCAACGCTGTGAGCAGTTGCTCTCGACCGCTCCCCAACGAGCAGGTGAGACGCCAGAGCTCGTCATTCCCCGGCTCTGGAAGTGTCAGGGCGAGGCGCTCGCCGCACTGGGCCGGGAAGAGGAGGCGATCCAGGTCCTGGAGGAGGCCAGACGGGGCGCGAAGTTGCAGCAGTATCTGCCTTTGCTCTGGCAGATCGAGCGCTCGCTTGGGCGAGCGTATCGGCAGCAAAGGCGATTGGAGGAGGCGCAGCAAGCGTTCGCCTCGGCGCGTCAGGGAATAGCCACATTAGCGGAGAGCATCGAGGACCAGGCGCTCCGTGAGCACTTCGAGCAGACCGCCTGCGCGACGCTACCGAAGGAGAAACCTGACTCAGCGCGTCGGACCACTGCCAGCCAGTACGATGGTTTGACCGGGCGAGAGCGGGAGGTGGCAGCACTGATTGGACAGGGCCAATCCAATGCTGAGATTGCCGAGCTGCTAGTAGTGAGCAAACGGACAGTGGAAACCTATGTGAGCAATGTGCTCTCGAAATTGGGCTTGACGTCGCGCTCCCAGATCGCGCTGTGGACCCGCGACAAGGGACTCGTGAATCGCAAACGGTAAGTATACGCACCTTGATGCCAGAACGAACGATGTGGAATGGTTTATTTTAATGGGAATCCAGCGTAATTCCTGCACTTCTTGCAAATCACCCTCAGCACAACCTGTTTCCTCCTTTCCATGCTATGAGACAGAGCGATGTATCTGCTCTAACTTCGATAGAGAAAATAGGTAATCTTACACACTAATTCTCAACTATCTCACCGTACACTACTATGAGGATGGAGGAGGTGCATATGCTTAAAGTGTTAAATCATATGCGTGGTGCTGAATAAGCCTATCTCTATTAATAAGCAAAAAATCATTATTGTTGAAAAACAACACACGAAACTAGAAAGAATTATGAGGTGTAATGTGATCTACTTTCGAGTCGCTCTACGAATAGATCAACAGTCTCAATGGCGGTGGAAGTCAAGTATGTTAAGCACTCCTGGCACGTTGTTCGACTTCCTCAACATGTATGATCGTGTCCCAAAAGATCGTCTGCGTGTTTTTTTCGCCACATCAATTGAGTTCATGAATGCGATGCTTGAACGGGAAAACAAAGGATTAATATCCAATTCGGTTACTGTAGAAGAGTTTCTGAAGAGTAGGAAGAGGATTGATGGACAGAATATTATGCAGTTAGAGTCCGAACTTAGCCTGGAATTGAACAAGGAGTTGATTACACGATCGGTCATTACAAGAAAGCTTGGAGACGAAAGCTCTTCCTTGCAAGCTACCTCCACCTTTGAATCTGCAAATTCTGTCACTCCAGTAGTCAGGGGAAATAACCGGGAAAGCAATCTCTTAGGACTGATGCAAGAAGCATCAGAATGGAGTAGAGGCGGTGATTATGATACTCCATATTCATTTGCTCTTCCCGTCTCAATGCGTCAGGCTCTTGCCTGGACCAGGCTTCTCGCAAAGGTACAGCGCGGTGAATTAACACCGTAGGTTCATACTGGTTCCACCTATTATTGGGTACCAGATATTCAGCGGTAGGGACAGGGGCTGAGTTGGGAATGGTGGGGGCGCTTGCGCTGTCCTGCTGCCCTCCCTGCCAATACCCGATAGTTGGTAGAACTGTTCATACTTAGCGTAATGCGACAATTCAAAAGATTTGCTATAATACTCCTGGTCAAAGAAACCAGGATATTATTTCATCATGTCACAAACCGAAAACAAGAAACGCATCAACTTATCACCAAGAGCGCGAGTAATATTGCCTTTAGCAGCGGTAGCTTTACTCGTCCTAATCGTCGTCGTCTTTTTTCCCCGCGAGCGAGATTCAACTATCGTCATTGGTGACACAGTAGGACCCACTGTAACAGCAACCAACTTTGTCGGTACATTGGTAGTGAATCGCAGCTTTGACTATGACAATGTACACTATACCGTAGCCAGGGTAACGCAAGCTACGGCCTTTTCGGATGACCACAAGTTAGCTGGGGTATATACCGTGCGAGTCGACGTGCAAGCGAGCAGTGATAGCAGCCTTCAGAGTCCCATAGGCATAAATTATCCATCACTTGTGCGTCTGGTATTGCCTGACGGACAATCCATTTCGCCCAAACTGGTTTCACTTGCACCGCTATTCTTACCTGGTGGCTCGCAGAGCGGTTTCTTCGATTTCCCAGTCAATACCCAGGTTGTACTATCAACTCTGGCGCTCAAAATGGGGAATGAGACAACGGTTGCTTTTAGCTAACTTGACTCATACTATTGACTATTGAGGCAAAGGAATTATGTATGCCTGAGCAACCAAAGCAACTTCGAGGACTGGTCTCTGCTAACGTTGCAGTCCTCTTGTTTGGCCTTGCGGGTGTGCTGGGTAAACTGAGTCTCCTCCCCGCTCCCATTATTGTCTTTGGGCGTTCTTTCTTTGCTGGCATTGTGCTTCTGGCTGTCTGTTTGTTTCGTCATATTTCCTTGCGCCCAAAGCAATCTCGTGATAGCTACTTACTACTAGGACAAGGAGTGTTGCTCGCTCTGCATTGGACTGCATTCTTTCAAGCGATCAATGTCTCGAATGTTGCCATTGGGCTGCTCTCCTTCTCCAGCTTTCCACTCTTTACTGCCATGTTAGAACCCCTTCTGTTGCGTCAGCGTCCCAGCCGGATACAGATTGTGGCAGCCTTGCTCATCTTACCTGGAATATACCTGCTGGTTCCCTCGTTTTCATTACAGAATCAAACAACGCTTGGGGTAATGTGGGGTGTACTTTCAGGAGCGTCATTCGCGCTGCTTTCTGTCACAAACCGCTGGCTTGGACGAACATATTCGAGTCTCATGATCAGCCTCTACCAGGACGGAATAGCCGCGATTGTCCTTTTACCAATTTTCTACTTTACGGCGACTGGTTCCTTCTGGACTCCTCATGCACTTCTCATTCTGTTCATTCTAGGAGTTGTATGCACAGCGCTGGCTCATACCCTCTTTATTGCAAGCATGCGTGACATTACTGCTCAAACTGCAAGCCTGTTGGCAAGCCTTGAACCCGTTTGGGGCATCATCTTCGGAATTTTGCTCCTTGGGGCTATCCCAACAGCTTCAACGCTGCTGGGCGGAGCGATTATTATAACTGCTACTCTTTTACCTGGGATTGTGACAGTTGTTTCATCACGTTTCAAAGTGCATGGAAGTTCATAGATTCTGACTTGTAGAGGCTCTTTCTGTTATTGTGGCCCTGCCTTGAGTGGCCCTTTCTTCATCCCCATCATCCAACTGGCGGGAGCGAGCCCTTGGATCAGGTGAACTCGTGCGTCTTAGTGTCGTACCTGATGGACTAGTTCAGCGAGTTCCCGATTGAAACGAGCCGGGTCCTCAAGAAAGGGCGCATGGCCGACGTCATCGTACCAGGAAGCAGTTGCCTTTGGGCAGGTCTCAAGGACGTGTTCCGCCATAGTAGGCAAAACAACGTAGTCTTGTCGCCCATGCGCCACCAGCAACGGCACCCGTAATGAGCGTAAGACATCGTCAGAGTTAATCTCACGCGTGACAAGGGCACCACGCACATCGGGCCGGACGACCATCTGCCAGCAGAGTGCCGTTTCTAAATCTTCGAGGGCCAGTGGCCTGGCAATGCAATTGTGCATAAATTGGCGCATCGCCAGCAAACTGGTCGGCAAATCTTCGGAGATCGCATCGGTTACAACGTTAATGAAGCCGGGTCCAATAAATTCGCTCAGTGTCGGCGGATGCAGCGTTGTTGCCGCACCAGCGAATACGATCCCACTGATGTTCTCCTGGCCGTATGCACGTAGGTAATCGCAAATGATAAAACCTCCGTAGGACCAGCCAACAAGAATGGGACGTTCAAGGAGAAGTTCTTTCAAAATAGCGGCAATATCATCCGCCCAGAACTGAGGATTCTGATATGCGCTTGCCTCACGCGGTGCCTCAGACATCCCATGGCCACGGAGATCCAGCGCGACCAGACGATAGGACGTGGCAAGCTCGCTCTCGTACTGTTTCGACCAGTTGGTAGGCGACTTCCAGCTGTGGGCTTGCCTGCCTCAACTGGCGCAAGGTCTCCTGCTCTTCTGGCTTGAAATCCTCTTGCTTGCGGAAAAAGAGCCAGGTGGCCTGTGATGCCGAGAGCGTCAAGAGCGCATTGGGCTGGATCGAGGAAGCCAGCTTCGCTGCACTCTTCTGCTTGGAGGGAGCCAGCTTCGCTGCTTTCAATGTCTCCAGATACCGATAGATCCCGTGTGGCGACCCTTTGTACCCTTTGGCTCGCAGTTCTCTTTCCAGTTGTGCTCCCGAGTGACAACCCTGCTGCCAGCGCTTCCAGAGATAGCTCTTGTAAGGATCAATGAGACTGGCTCGTGGTCGTTTCCGGCGCGCGTAGGGGATGGTTCCCGTCGCGATCCAGCGTTGAATGGTGCGTTGGCTCATCCCCAGCATCCTGGCAATCTCACCGCTCTTTACGCCTTGTCTTTGCAGTTCCAAGATGTGTTCATACCGAGCCGTTCGCTCGGCAGCCCTCGCCTGTTGTACCCGTTGGATGGCTTGTGTTGGGGCCGGCCGCCGTTCTTCTGCATGACGAAGCCCGGCCAGCGTCTTGGCGAGTTGCACCGAGACACATACGGTGAGATTCTTGACCAGATGCCAGCGGTCGCTCACCTGCCGCGCTTGTGGAGCGCCTTGACGAATAGCCGCAGCATATTCCGAGGAACCGTCACGGCTGACCACCTCAACAGAGGGATGCTGCTTCAACCAGGCTTCGACGCTGTGGGCAGAACGGTCAGGGAGCAGATCAATGGGCCGACTCTGCTCCAGGTCACAGATCAGCGTCCCGTACCGCAGACGGCGTTTGTGTGCCCAATCATCCAAACCAATCACGCGCGGGGAAGCTTGCGCCGACTGTTTCCAGCGACGAACCAAACGCAAGATGGTATCGCGACTTCCGCTGAGGCCCTGTTCGCTTCCAGCGTCGGCCCCGGCTTGACCTCCGACTCTGAGTCCGAGCTGACAGAGGGCTTCTTGCAGCCGGTTGGTGCGCTGAGCGTAAGGACGACAGAGCTCTGGGAGTCGTTCAGCGAAAATCTTTTGCGCACAGGTGCTCTGTTTACAGAAAAAACGACGGACATGCAGGATGAGACGGATAGGACGCCCACTGGAGGGGAGATCTCGCAGGGTGCGTGTGTACCGACTTTGGATGTGCGAAGATGGAGTCCCACAGGAGGGGCAGGGAGCCATTGGAGACGTGGTACGCAGGGTCAGGGTGATCTCACAAGCTACCTCTACCTCTTCAACTTGGACATCAGGAAGGTCGGG
>WNGE01000202.1_pt1 | contig 75677 bp, 61 predicted proteins | sample 5400651 | NCBI WGS metagenome assembly WNGE01 (sample SAMN13153370, study PRJNA577476) | soil metagenome | isolation source: 60 cm soil or saprolite under grassland replicate 2 | place: USA:California | collected 2016-06-15 | reverse complement strand
TTGCACAACAACTCAAACGAATACTGCATAATACATACGGAGTAAGGCAAGTGGGAAAAGAGTCCGGATTTCGGTAATGTCCTAGTTTGAAATCTCTGTGGGTTCTCTGTGTGCTCTGTGTCTCTGTGGTTGGCTTTTTGGGTGGGAGATTTCAACCACCGAGGCACAGAGCACACAGAGGTTTCACAGCGCGGACTAAAGGGCCGCAACCAAATCAAAACCAGAACCAAAACACGATCCACGCGCATCACACGAAATAAGACTAGGAAAATTTCGTGTGAGTTCGTGTATCTGTTTCGTGTGGTTTCGTGGATCGGTTCTTTATTCAAAAACTTGCTCAAAAAAAAGGAAGTTGACGGTTTGCTACACAGAGAAGAAATGCAATTAGGCCACTACCCGGATTTGAGTCAAAATTGTTATTAATTAACCAATGAAAACACGATTACTGCAATACATCGTTTGTCCGGCGTGTGAGGTGGCGTTAGCGCTCGCTACCATCACCCTATCCGAAGGCGAGGAGATCATGGAGGGTGAGCTGCAATGTCGCTCATGTCGGGCGACATTCCCTATTGTGGGCGGGATACCTCGCTTCGCCACCCGCGAGCGAATTCATGCCGAGAAGGCGGCCACCGCAGCAAGCTTTGGCTGGCAGTGGCAACATTTCACTCAGCAGGACGATCGCTATGAAGAACAATTTCTGGGCTGGATCGCCCCGATCAAACCCGAATTCTTTCGCGACAAGGTTGTTCTGGAAGGTGGCTGTGGCAAGGGCAGGCATACGCAACTAGCGGCGAGTTGGGGCGCGCGAGACGTTATCGGGGTTGATCTGAGCGATGCCGTGGAGACGGCGTTTGCTTCAACGCGCTCTTTGGAAAACGCGCATATTATTCAAGCCGACATCTACCATCTGCCCTTCGCCCGTGTATTTGATTACGCCTTTTCCGTTGGCGTGTTGCACCACCTGCCGGATCCTCGTGCCGGGTTTCTTTCGGTCGCATCGCGAGTCAAACCGGGAGGACACTTTTCCGCGTGGGTTTACGGCGCCGAAAACAATGAGTGGATTACGCGTTGGATAAGTCCGGTGCGTAAGAAACTGACTTCATCCCTAAATCGCAAAGTGCTGCTGCATCTTTCTCGAATTCCCACAGCGTTAATATATTTAGCGACCAAGCTCGTTTATGGACCATTGAATCGCAGCAAATCGGGTTCTCAATTGGCTCAGCACCTTTTTTATAACGACTATTTGAAATCAATAGCCGGGTTTGGCTGGCGCGAACAGCACACGATCGTTTTTGATCACCTTGTGGCTCCCACTTCCTTCTACATCTCACGCAGCGAATTCGACAAATGGTGGCGCGAAATTGGGGCTCGTGACTTAGTTATCGGCTGGCACAACAAGAATAGTTGGCGAGGTACTGGTGCAGTTTAGATTCGAAGGCCGCGGCACGCCAATCAAAACACCCACTTACGGATCCAGAAGATCCTTCACACCCATCCTAAATCCTAAATCTTCCTGCAGGTTCAGTCGCCTTCATTTCTGAAAGGAGATGCAGTCATGATCCTCACACGCACATGCGCTAACCATTTCTGAATCTTACTCAGCCACCAGCCGATGCTGGAGAATTAAAAGTTTCTTGGAGGTGAGGACTAAGGCAGATGGTTCCGGTTCGGCATGAAGTATCCGGTACAGAGTGGGTGCGTCAGAAATAGGTTGGGTATGAAGGATCCACCCACTGCGGTAAACTGCGGTGGGTGGGATTTCTGAATTCTTATCTGCTACCGCGAGGTCGTACTGACCTGTTGAGGCGTGTCTATGGATTCAGCGCTCTCTCGAGTTTGTTCGGTTCGACCCAGGCGTCGCATTGATACCGAGGCATTTAGATTGGCAATCCCTTCGACTGCAACCGAGCTCGCTACGCGAAAAAAATGTACCCCATCCATCCAATCGTAACTAATCCCATCTCCGCTATGGACGGCGAAGGAAACTGAATAGAGGTCGCTGCCGAGCCAACAGTCAAAAGCGAAGGCGACTTCTATGATTTCGCCACGCTCGATCTGCCCAAAGCTGAGTCCTTTCTGTTCTGTATTCGCGCCATAAGCATGAATTCCCAGCCGGTTGCGCATCAAAAAACCAAAGACTGGTTCATCTATATCGCGATTGAATTTGATTCGCAGGCGGGCCAGCATGCGATCACCGGTTTCCACGAGGTCAGCAACCTGCCGCTCGTCGTTAAGTAACTCCGCACTCAAGATCTCAGCGCTGCGATCGCCGTGGCGGTAGGTATAACGCAATGGGATACTCTGCCGAGCCAGCTCTTCGTCAACTCGTGCGTTGGGTGATCCGTCCGCGGCGCTTTGTGTTGGCTCAACGGCCTCGTAGGCCTCTTCGCGTTCCATTATTAGTCCTTGATAGCGGTTGAGCACCTCAGAAGGCTTTCCATCTGTGTCTACCAGACCGTTGTTGAGCAGGATCGTTCGAGTGCAGAGCGCCTTAACAGCCGCGGGATCATGAGAAACGAAGAGAATAGTAGCCCCGCTCTCTTGCATCTGCTTGATGCGACGCAGGCAGCGATGCTGAAAAAGCGCGTCACCGACTGAAAGCGCTTCGTCAATGATCAGGATTTGCGGTTCCGTACTAATGGCTGTGGCAAAAGCCAGCCGAACGTACATGCCGCTTGAGTAAGACTTGACAGGCTGGTGGATGAAATCGCCAATCTCGGCAAAGCGTTCGATGTTTGGCAGGAGCTCTTCTGTTTCTTTGCGCGAAAAACCCATCAGCGCAGCATTCATGAACACATTTTCAATGCCAGTGAACTCGGGATTGAAGCCGGCGCCGAGTTCCAGCAACGCTGCAATGCGGCCGTTATACCAAACGCTGCCGTGCGTGGGCTCAAGCGTGCCAGTGATAATTTGCAGCAAAGTGGACTTGCCGCTGCCGTTCGGACCGATAATGCCGGTGGTGGTACCGGCTTCGATCTCAAAGCTGACATCGCTCAAGGCCCAAAACTCTCGATGCCACTTCCAGCGTCCCCGCGTCAAAGACTCTTTTAGACGATCTCCGGGATGGTCGTAAATACGATACTGCTTTGAGACCTTTTCTACTCGAAGAGCAATCGGCATGGCGCGAAGATTGTAACATTCTCGGCCTTTGGCCTTTGGACTTTGATCTTTGGTCTTTGATTGTCTTTGATCATTGATGCTTCAGATTTGTCCAACTGCAGATCAGGGACCACTCCAAGGCCAAAAACCAAAGGCCAAAGGCCTGACAACTGACAACTGACAAACTACAATGACCGGAACATGATCTCCGCTCAAACAGCTCGGCGCGCGATCTGGCGGCCGTTGTGGGAATTGCCGGCGCGCACCGATTTGATTCTCTCGCTCGCACGTCGCGAACTGGTTGGCCGCTACAAGGGATCCGTCCTCGGCCTGATCTGGGCGATCCTCACTCCGGTTGTAATGATTGCGATCTTCACTTTTATCTTTGCCGGAATTTTTGGAGCGCGCTTTGGGGCATCCACCTCCCATTGGGACTACGCCCTATACCTCTTCTGCGGCCTGTTGCCATGGACCATGTTTCAAGAAACGGTGCTGGAGTCGGCTAAGACAATCATTGCGCACGCAAATCTGGTTAAGCGGGTTGTGTTTCCGCTCGAGACGCTTCCCGTTGCGCAGACGTTTTCCGCGCTGGGCCATCAGTTGTTTGGCACCCTGGCGCTGTTGATTGCCTCAATCGCGATTCGCCACGAGTTACACGCTACGCTGTTATCGTTGCCGGTGTTATTGATCCCGCAGATGCTGTTTACCCTCGGGGCGGCATGGTTAATTGCCTCACTGGGAGTTTTCCTTCGCGACATAGCTCAGGGCATCACGCTATTACTGATGGCCTGGATGTACATGACGCCGATTATCTATCCGGAATCTCTGGTGCCGGAAAGATTCAAACCCTTGGTAAACCTCAATCCCTTTACCCCATTGGTCAGGAGCTATCGCCGCATTCTTCTGGACGGGTCAGGACCCGACTGGATCGGCCTGGCCTATTTCACGGCTTGCGCTCTCGTCGTTTTTATTTTCGGTTACTGGTGGTTTGCCCGGACGCGTAAAAACTTTGCGGATGTGATCTAGAGCAAACTATGAGATTCGATAGTGTCCTAATTTGAGTTTTTCTCTGTGTCTCTGTGCCTCCGTGGTGATGAAAGCGCGGGAAAACCCATTTCACCACACCAAGACATGATCCACGAAATCACACGAAATGAAATCACACGAAGTAACACGAACACATTTCGTGTCAATTTCGTGTGCTTAATTCGTGTGATTTCGTGGATCGATTTATTTCTCAAGAAACTTGCTCAAGAAACGCTTGTCGACACATTTCCCTCTCCGCAGGTTCAGAAGTAAGCGCCACTATCATTCCCATCAACCACCAAAAGAGTAAGGCAACCTCAGCATCGCCGAAGTTGTAGTTGACGAGGGAACTGGCTAACAATCCCGTGAGTGCACCAACCGTGCCTAGCAGTAACCCGTAACGATTTGTGTCGCTCGAATCGCTTGCAGCGCGTTCCGCGCGCGCGGCTCGCAACCAAAACGCGACGACGATCCAAAACCAGATAGCCAGTGCCGGCAGACCTCTGTCAAAAGCAATCTGCAGCGGAGTTGAGTGCAGGTGGATCATGTCCTTGCCGGGGAAACCCCACTCACTCCAGTGCAGATGTACAGCATCCAAACCATGACCAAACACCGGATGCTGCATGATTCGTGACAGGCCAACACGGGCGACCTGAGCCCGCAATGAACTGCTCGGATCGCTTAACTCGAGGGCTTTCTGCGCGCGCGTTTGCCAGACGACGATCCCGCCCATGACAACGACAATCGCAACTGTCGCCGATAAGACCAGTTTTGCACGTCCCTGCAAAGAGCGCCACACAATCAGGCCCGCACCGAGTGCGAAAGCAACGAGCACGGTTCTCATAGCAGTCAGCACGATTCCCACACTCAGGAGACCGCTGGCCACAATCGCAAGCTTAAACCGCGAATTCTTCCCGTGATTGCGGAGATTTGCGAGGGCGAGTCCAAGAGAAAGTTGCGCGATAATTTGTAGCAACTCTGAAAATGTTTCGTAGTGTCTGGTCCATCCGGAGGCACGAAACCTATGGCTGGGATTGTATCCAGTGATTCCGGAGGGCGAGGGCTCGTCCTTCATCTCCCTGGTGACCAGCAACCCTGTGCGCTCAACGTGTTCGCCACTGCTAATCACACTTACCGCCAACCGTTTTCCAGGCGCGGCCTTTCTGAGCAGGTCGTCTATTTCGCCAGTCGAATAAACTCGATGGCCATCGATACGCCAGATCGTATCTCCCGGTTTGATATCGAGCGATTGCAACGGGCTAGTGTTGCTTATCGACTCAATGATGATCCCACGACCGCGCGCCAGGTCGTATAGGCTGTAGAGCGTACCGGCGACGCCCGAAAGAATCAGCAGTGATACGAGCACGACTGCTGTTCGTCTCGTTATTACAGCGTGGGCCATGTAAAAAACCAGCGGGGCCCAACTGGCCTCCAACTTCGCGACACTGATTGCTGGTTCCTGCGACAGAAACGAAGATGCTGCCGTCCAAAGCAGGAACAAGAGAATGGGTAGATCGAACTCCGTATGCCGAAGACCAGTGCGCCGTGTTGCGATGGTCCGCACAAACCAACCCACTGTCGCAATAGCGATGGAGATATCCGCAGCGGCGACTGAATGAGGGGCAAAGACGGCGTACAGAACAAAACCGGCAATGGCTGCAAACTGACCCAATGAACCGAGAGCAGGCTCACCCTCGCGCTTTGACTGAGGGGAGTCAGGCGACTTTGCCGAAAATCTCATTTGGTTGGCTCGGTCTTGCCGCCGGCGAGATAACGAAGTGAAGCCTCAGCAAAAATGCGGTTGGGCACCTATGAAAAATAGGAGTATTCAGCCTGAAAGAGTGCAAAAACTAGTTCGTTGACACCTTCATTTTCGCATGTTAGCGTATCTTGCGATGTTTCTTAGGGTGAAAAGTCGCCGTAGTTGATATGGTTGCCCTAACCGCAGACAATCCACCACCCGCCGCGTCGATTTACGTTGCCGCCAGTTTTCATGATACATAATACTCCCAATGGCTTTCGATAAGGCTAAGGTTCTAAAAGCCGCCGAGAAATTCCTGTCACAAGGAAAAATCAACGCCGCTATCAAAGAGTACCGTCAGCTCGTTGATAACGATGAGGGTGATCTGACTGCCCTTAACATGCTCGGCGACCTCTGCGTACGCGCGGAAAAGACAGACGAGGCCATTGCCTGCTTTCAGCGCATTGCTGAGCACTATTCCGAACAGGAGTTCACGCTCAAAGCAATCGCGATGTACAAGAAGATCGATCGGCTTAAGCCGCGCGATCCGTTTATAGCCCAAAAGCTTGCCAACCTTTACGCCACGCAGGGACTGGTTGCGGACGCGCGCGCCCAGTTTCTGGTAGTTGCTGACGCCTATACTCGCGCAGGCCAAACAAAAAAAGCGTTAGATATCTTCCACCGGATAGCCGACCTGGAGCCGCTAAACACCGACATCCGTCTCAAGCTGGCCGAGGGCTACCTTAAAGAAGGCATGCGAGCCGAGGCTGCGGAGGCTTTTATCGACGCAGGCAGACATTTCTATGACAGTCGCGCCTTTGAAAAGTCTCTCCATTCATATTCGAATGCACTAACCCTTGAACCTGGTAAGAACTCGATCTTAAGTGGTATTTTGGCGGCGCACGCAGCTCTGGGAACGGCAGACGAAGCCGTTGAGATTCTGGAGCGCGCGGTCGAGGAGCATCCGGAAAATCGTGAGCTCGTTCAGACACTCGTTAATGCCTGCCTTGAAGCGGACGATCCTAAGGCCGCCGAACGAACAACGGCCAAACTTTCCGACCAGGATGCTTCAGACTACACACGCCTGATTCCTATCGCGCGGCTTTACCTGAAACTTGATCAGGTTGAGGAAACTTCTCGCGTCCTCACAGGCATTGTCGAACAAATGTTGGCAGGTCGAGACGAGAAACAGCTGCTCGAGATCGTCAATGAAGTGTTGGTTCGTAACCCGGAACAGGTCGAAGCGCTTCGGTTGCTAGTCAGAGTTCATTGGTGGCAGCGCGATATGGATGCGTTGCGAGCGGCTTTGGAAAGGTTGGCGGAAGCTGCCGAAGCTGGCGGGCTGGTCGAAGATGAGCGGTACGCGCTAACGCAGCTCATGCGGCTCGCTCCCGACGAGCAGAAGTTCCTCGGCAGGCTTACCGAAATCGGGGGCATACCCGAGGACGCGTCAGTAGAACCTTTAATTGCGGCGGACAGCTATGCAGATGCTCAGTTTGAAACGCTCTCGACCACGGGCAACGAGATGCCTGCGGCTGGTAAAAAGGACCAGTTTGAATGGGAGGTCGTGACCGCCGAAGGCCCATATGACCCGAGTTCTTCGTTTGCGGAGCTCAGCGATACTTTCGAGCACTCAGGGGTAACGTTTAAACCTGACGTTGAAACCAACCAGGCGGTGGAAACTACCTTCAACGCATCTACCGATACTGAGGCGGAGGCAGATGACCGGTCCAGGCGCGAGGCCATGATGCGACAGGAGTTGGAGAGCGTCGACTTTTACCTTGCGCAAGGCTATACCGACATCGCCGGCGATACTTTGGAAATGCTCGAGCGACAGTTTGGGTCGCATCCCGAAATTCAGTCGCGACGTGACGTTTTGAACAGCACCTCAGCCGTGCCGGCCGCCAGCCGATCAGAAGTTTTCGAGTTTGGCGGCACCGAAGAGTTACTGGCCGAGAAGGAAGTTGCAACAACGGAAGTAACTCCAGAAGCGGAACATTCCTTCGGTGATGTCTCAATAGTTGAATCCAGTGAAGCGTCGGCTGGAGTTGTGGTTCCTGCCAATAAACCGGCGCCCGCTGATACTGGTCTTGACGCGGGCCTGGCTGAGATCTTCGAAGAGTTTCGCATGGCGGCTGAGGAAGAGCAGCCGGGCGCTCACGAAGATTACGAGACTCATTACAACATGGGAACCGCGTACAAAGAGATGGACTTGCTTGATGACGCGATTCACGAGTTTCAAATAGCGGCCGGTTTGGTGAAGCCAGGCGATGGTACGTCGCGGTTCCTCCAGTGTTGTCATCTCTTAGGACACTGCTTCATTCAAAAGGATATGCCACGCGCAGCTGCTATCTGGTTTCAGAAAGCATTGGATGCTGGTGGACATACTGACGACGAACGCAAGGCGCTGCGTTACGAACTTGCCTCGGCTCTCGAGCAGATGGGAGATGGTGATCGAGCCCTTGAACTCTACACCGAGGTCTACGGGATTGATGTTGGGTACCGGGAAGTTGGTGAAAAGATGCGTATGCTTGGTGGGCAAAAGGACAGTGGCAAAGGAAAGAAGAAAAAACCGTAAAGTTTAAATTGCGCCGGTTCATAGTTCACGGTTAACAGTTCTCGGTTTACTATTAGTTTCGATGTCAGCAAAGCTCAGTGTCATCTTCTACATCATTCTCTGCTTTGAGATTGGCCTGATACTCACGCTCTTACCTTGGGTGCCGCAGGGAACGCTCGGAATACTAAGCGACTGGGGCAACAACTATTTCCTGCTTTATGCCGCGCGTAAGACTGGAATGTATAGTTTGCAGCACGTCGTGGCTTCGGGTTGGGTGCGAGGGGCAGTAAGTGGCGTGGGCATTCTCAATATCGGCATCGCTTTCTGGGAGATCTTCCACTTCAAACAAAGCGTCCGGGCGCTCCAGGGAAATACCGAACGTCTGCAAAACTCAAAACGAGATGCCGCTCAAGTTGCAAGAACCACTGATCTATCTGATCACGAGCGGACAGGCGACGGCGGCGACAACTCCGGACAGTAAGGAGTTCACAGAAGTCCTCAGACTCGTCGAAGCTGCGGCCAGGTCTCAATTTAGTCTTCTACAACTCCGAGAAAAACGCCTGACTGCCCGAGTGCTGTATGAGCTTACCGTACAGGCAGCGGAAATCCTTCGTAATAGCAGCACACGGCTTTTGGTCAACGACCGGGCAGACATTGCCATGGCGGTCGGAGCCGATGGTGTTCACCTCACTTCCAGTTCAATCGAGACTGCCGTTGTACGCCAGACCTTTGGGAAGGATTTTCTGATAGGTGTCTCCACGCATTCACTTGCCGACGCGCGTACAGCGCGGGACGAGCAAGCGAGCTTTGCGGTTTTTGGACCTGTGTTCGCCACGGCCTCGAAACAGGTTTACGGTGATCCGGTTGGTCTCGGCGGTTTGCGCGAGGCGGTCTCAGCCGTTACCCCCTTTCCTTTGCTCGCCCTCGGCGGAGTCACACTCGATAATGTCGAAGAGTGCTTCCGTGGTGGAGCCGCGGGAATAGCCGCTATACGTCTGTTCCAGGATCCATCTAAACTGGCAGCTGTTGTTGCGCGCATCCGCGAGATATTTGCTGAAATAGATGAAGATGGACCAGGCCACTGATTCACCAGTACCGATTGTCTTGACGGTTGCCGGTCTGGACCCTTCTGGGGGCGCCGGCATCCTCGCAGACGCAAGCACGATAGCCTCCTTCGATTGCTATCCAATCGCGGTAATCACTGCCATCACCTTTCAAAACGCCGCTGGAGTCTATGGTTTTGTCACTCACAGCAAGGAAGTTTTGCGGGGGCAACTGTTACCGCTATTGCATGAGCTTCCTATTGCCTGCGTGAAGACAGGCATGCTGCCAAAGCGCGAGATAGTGCTTGAGGTTGCGCGAATGATGCGTGAGCACGAACTCGCGTGTCTGGTTGTCGATCCCGTGATGGTTTCGACGTCAGGTTACTCATTGATGGACGAAGAGGCGGTGATGGCGATGAAGAACGAGCTTTTGCCGCTTGCGTATCTTGTTACACCAAACATTCCGGAAGCTGAAGAGCTGGTCGGGTTTTCAATCGGCGACGAAACTGAGATGCGACGTGCCGCTGAGGCGATTCGCAGAACGGGCGTTCGGGCTGTACTGATCAAGGGCGGCCATTTGAAAAGTCCAGAGGGCATGGCAACAACCGAGGTTATGGATCTTCTCGACAACGACGGTCAGGTAACTGTCTTTCGCGGCGAGTGGCTCGAAGGTGTGGAACTCCGCGGCTCCGGCTGCAGGCTTGCTTCGGCAATTACAGCCTGTTTGGCCAAACGTAATCCACTGGAAGAATCGGTGCTGCGGGCACGCAAGTACGTCGCAGAAGCAATACGCAGGTTGCAGAGACTTAACTCAGTGGATGCATCCGCGGATTCCATCAATACGTAGGTAGCACAACGATCACAGGATGAGATTTATAAACATTCCAGATTATTTGGCTGAATCTTGAGCCCACCACGTTCTTCACTCCATAGGAGTGAGATGTTTATAGACCGGAGTCGAAACGCCAGGACCAACGCCGTTCGGAGGAGCGGAATGGTTCTGGACTGGTAAAAGCCTAGTTGGATTCCGCTCCTCCGAACGGCGCCGGGAGGGGTATTTGCTCCTCGATCTATAAACATCTCACCCCTAACGGGGTGAAACCCTTCTCTGTCACTGGCTACGTGTTAGCCGAGTTAACGGTTCCGGACCGCGTTATCCTAATGAGGCGAAACCGGTTCTGTGCCACCGAGTTGCCTACCCCGGCTCAATGGAGACCTTCTCCATCTTCACTTCCGACAACGGTTTGTCATTGCGGTCGCGGTCGGTCAAAGCAATGGCGTTAACTACTTCCTGACCCTCCGTTACACGGCCAAAAATCGTGTAATTCGGTGGCAGCGGATAGTCCGCGTGCATGATGAAAAACTGCGAGCCGTTTGTGTTTGGACCGGCATTCGCCATTGCCACGGTCCCTGCCTTGTACCCGCGCTTATAAACCTCGGAACTCGAGTTGATCTCGTCGTCAAAGCGCCCGCCCCAAGCCGATTGCCCCCCGCGTCCCGTTCCGGTTGGATCCCCGCCTTGAATCATAAATCCCTTAATCACGCGGTGGAAAATAACCCCATCGTAGTAGCCCTTCTCAGCAAGAGTGATGAAATTCTCAGTCGTCTTGGGCGCCTCCGATTCCAACAACTCAAAACGAATGGTTCCCATGTTCGTTTGGATCACTGCTTTACGATTACCCATTAGATCTCCGTTCGCAGACGCTTCAATGCGTCCGAGTTTGTACTAGTTAAAGGCCGGACGAACCTTCCGGTTCGCTCTTCGAATCTTGATGTGATACCTGGAGAATGAACTTCTCAATAGCCAGCGCCACTCCGTCTTCGTCATTCGAGGCTGTTCCATGCAATCCTGATAAATCACGCAATGCGGAATCAGCGTTCGCCATCACGACGCCGATTCCCGCAAACTGAAGCATCTCGAGATCATTAAAATTATCGCCTATTGCCAATATCTCTTCACGTGCAACTGCTAACTCCGCTGCTGCTGCGGCAACGCCAGCACCCTTCGACACCTCGGGATGGACAAGATCGATCAAGGTAAAGTCTGTTTGCGGATAGGCGGTGCGGAAGATCTTCACGCTTGAGCCCAACTCTTGATGCAGTGTCACCTCGAGTTTGGCCATTGCTGCGCAGCGCCCCGAAAACGCAACGTGGATCGGATCGTGATCCAGATACTCCTCGAGGGAATCAACCTCGAGTACTCCGTTCCGATCTTCATCCCCATGCAACCGCTTTGCCCAGGCCACATACCGCCACAATGCCAGATTGTCTCCGCTCAGGTGGTCGTAGACCATCACGCCTTTTCCCTCATGGTCGTCGCTCACCAGGAGATCAGCATTCATTTGCCGTCCGATGCTGAGAATCTCGCGAGCGGCTGCGACGGGCAGAGGCATTACAGCAACGGTCTCGAGTGTCTGCGCATGTTTCGTGAGTGCCCCGTTATGGGCGATAACCGGCACGTCGAGACCGAGTTCCAAAGCAAGCGGACGAGCATCGCGAAATCGCCGTCCGGTTACCAGGGCGACCTTGACGCGGCGATCACGCGCCCGTTCAAGTGTCTGTCGAGTACGGGGAGTTAACTCGCCATGAGAGTTCAGCAGAGTTCCATCCAGGTCTAACGCAAGCAACCGTATTGGCATCGGAAGTGGCAAAAGTAATGGAAGAGGCGTCAAAAGGCAAAAGAGCAAAATTGATAGTAGCGATCTAATTTCAGCCCCTTCTGCGGTCTCTGGTATGCAAATGGGGGAGATTCTTACTCTTGTGACCAAGGTTTTGGGAGGACCGATCCACGAAACTACCCAAAACCCAATTCACCAGCCAACACGAAAATGGTAGTGGTAAATTTCGTGTCATTTCGTGGATCGTCTGGTTTTGGTTGGGGTATGGCCTTGCTGTGTACTCCGTGTCGCATGGTGAATGGTTTTCGATGGTTTGATCAGGATCTTAGGAAACTCTATTCTTGTTCATCTTCTGTGAAGGCTCTTGCAGTTGTTTCTGGAGAATTGATGTCTGCCCTTCCACCTTTCAAGCAAAGATTAAATAGATTCGCCGCAAACCTCAGAGCTTTTACCGCGTGCCTTTGTCGTTTCCTTTGTGCTTGCGCGGGTTTGTTGGCCTTCTCAGTCCCGGTTTTGGCCCAATCCGCATTCATTCGTATCAATCAAGTTGGTTATCTGCAATACGACGCAAAGGTGGCAATTGCTTTCTCGAAAACCCGGCTTGGTGGCGATTTTTTTGTGCTGGATGCAGCGACTAAAAAGACAGTCTATCGCGCTCGATTGAAAACTGTGCAGGCAACGAACTGGGGCGGCGCATTTCCTTATTACTACGAGTTGGATTTCTCAGCATTCAAACAGGCGGGTAAAAACATTTTGCAATTAGAGAAAGGTGGGGCGTCCTCAAAAGAATTTACCATTGGCTCGTACCCGGCTTATCAGGACGACCTGCTGTTTTTCCTGCGTCAACAGCGCTGCGGCTACAATCCATACTTAGACATGGTCTGTCACACGCGCGACGGTCGCACGTTCTACGCGCCCATGCCTGATGGCACTTTTCTGGACGCGAGCGGCGGCTGGCACGACGCAGGAGACCAGTTGAAGTATCTAATCACCGCCAGCAACGCCACGGCGCGGATGCTCCTGGCCTATGAATTAGAGAAGGACAAATTTCAAGACAAGGTTGATGCTTTAGGTCACCCGCGGCCGAACGGCATCCCGGATGTGTTGGATGAAGCAAAGTGGGGCCTGGATTGGATCCACAAACTTCATCCCGCCCCCGATCAATTATTTCATCAGGTCGCGGACGATCGCGACCACCGCGGCTTTAGGTTGCCCGACGCGGACACAGCCGACTATGGCTGGGGCGCGAACAGTTATCGCCCGGTCTATTTTGCGAACGGAAAGCCGCAAGGCCTGGGCCAGTGGAAGAGTAAAGCAACGGGGATCGCCAATCTGGCCGGGCGTTCCGCGGCCGCGATGGCGATGGCTTATCGCGTCTGGAAAAACGATCTGAAAGATTCTCTGTTTGCCGGGCGATGTTTGAACGCCGCCGTGGAACTTTACGAAATGGGCAAGCGGCAGGAGGGATACCAGCAAGGCAATTCATACGGCGCGCCTTACCGATATAACGAAGACACGTGGGCGGACGACATGGAATGGGCGGCGGCGGAATTGTTCAAAGCGACCGGCAAACGGGCATACCTTGCGGATGCGAAACGGTACGCAAAAATTATCGGTGCGACCTCGTGGATGCAACACGACACCGCCGAGCATTATCAATTCTATCCTTTCACCAACGTCGCCCACTTCGTCCTTTACTCTCTGGCTGATGGAAAAACCAAAGAGCAGCTCGCAGGCTACTACCGCGACGGCATCGAAAGGGTCATCGCGCGTTCACAGCAGAACCCGTTTCGGGTGGGTGTACCCTTTCTGTGGTGTTCCAACAATCTCGTCGTCGCATTCATCACGCAGGTTCTGCTTTATGAAAGAATGACCGGAGACACGCGCTACCACTCGGCGATGCTGGCCCATCGCGATTGGTTGTTTGGTCGCAACCAGTGGGGCACGTCAATGTTTTCGGGCATCCCTGAAGCAGGTGAGTTTCCTGAAGACGTTCACCTGCCGACTGTGCAAATCCTGAAAAGGTTTGTGCCGGGCGGCTTGGTTGATGGTCCCATCGACGTCCAGATTTACAACAACCTGCGGGGTTTGCATTTGAGTCAGCCGGATGAGTTTGCCGAGTTTCAACCGGGAGCAATCGTCTATCACGACGATGTGGGAGATTATGCGACGAACGAGCCGACCATGGACGGCACGGCCGACGCGATTCTGATGATGGCCTTTTTGAGCCGCACACTGGCGCCGTCGAAAACCGGCGACGCCGGCGGGCAACGGCGTCGACCCGTCGAAGCTGATTCCCGCTTTCTGTTTGAACAAGGGGCAATTATTCGCGGCGACAGGACTGCTAAAAAAATTGGCGCTGGTGTTCACGGGCGATGAGTTTGCGGACGGCGCGGAGGTCATTGCCCGAACGCTCAAGCGGCGCGATGTACAGGCTTCGTTCTTTTTCACAGGGCGCTTTTATCGGAATGGGAATTTCAGATCGGCGATCCAGCGACTGAAACGAGACGGACATTATTTAGGCGCGCACTCGGATGAGCATTTGCTCTATTGCGATTGGGACAGGCGTGACACATGAATAGAAGTGTCAGGTAAATGCTCCATCTGGCATGAATACGTCGTGGTGGTTTATCCGCTATACCAATTGAACTTGGAAGAAAGGCAGCGATCTGATGAATGTTACACATTTGGAGTGCGCCGCGTGTGGTCTGCACCACGAGGCACAACGGTTGCACAACCTTTGTCGCGAATGCGGCAAGCCCTTGCTGGTGCGCTACGACCTTGAACGTGCCAAACGCACTTTGACAAAAGAATCTCTCTACGGCCGCCGCTCGGACCTTTGGCGCTATCGAGAGGTCTTGCCGGTGGAAAACGATGACAACATCGTCTCCCTCGGAGAGGGTTGGACGCCGTTACTGCATGCCCGGCGCTTGGGCGAGCGCCTGGGGATGAGCCGGCTTTACATAAAAGATGAGTCGCAGAATCCGACGCAGAGCTTTAAGGCTCGGGGGATGGCAGTGGCCGTTTCGATGGCTAAAGAGCTGGGGGCTGAAACGTTGGCCGTGCCATCGGCCGGGAATGCGGCAGGTGCTCTCGCAGCGTATGCGGCGCCGGCGGGCCTCGAGTGCTTTATTTTTATGCCGAAAGATACGCCTCGCGCGAACATCGTTGAATGTGAGCAAACCGGCGCCCAGGTGACTCTGATGGATGGCTTGATAACTGACTGCGGGGCCGAGGTCGGACGGCGAAAGGAAGCTGAGGGGTGGTTTGACGTTTCCACTTTGAAGGAACCGTATCGCGTCGAAGGAAAAAAGACCCTGGGTTATGAACTTGCTGAACAACTCAATTGGAAGTTGCCTGACGTAATCATTTATCCCACTGGCGGCGGGACCGGCCTGATCGGAATGTGGAAAGCCTTTGATGAGATGGAACGAATGGGTTGGATAGACAGCAAGCGTCCGCGGATGGTGACAGTGCAGGCAGAGGGGTGTGCGCCAATCGTTCGCGCGTTTGAAGAAGGAAAGCGTTTCGCTGATGAGTTTCCAAACGCCGCGACGGTTGCTTCTGGTTTGCGCGTGCCAAAGGCCATCGGAGATTTTTTAATTCTCGACGCGATACGCGCGTCGGCGGGAACAGCCGTCACCGTAACCGATCAAGAGTTAATCGACGCCACCCGTGAAATAGGTGCATGTGAAGGAGTCTTCTGCGCGCCGGAAGGCGCAGCTTGTTTGCCGGCGCTGAGAAAGCTACTTGAATCAGAACAGGTAAAGCGAAACGAGCAAGTGGTCTTGTTTAATACCGGGGCAGGCCTGAAGTACCTCGAGTCATACAGCCATTAAGGGCCAGGTGGATTAAGAAGTAATGAGCAGAACTCTGACAACCATTCTCATAGGTGCTTTCATGCTGGCGGTTGCGAGCAACAGCGTGTTTGCGCAGTCAGTCCAGGTCGCTGACGATGTTCGCGACGGCGTTGTTTCGATTCTAATCGATGACGGCAGTCAACCTCGCGCTGTCGGATCGGGGTTGGTTGTGCGCAGCGATGGTTTGATTCTGACTGCTTACGATCTAGTCAGGGATGCGCGAAAGATCGCTGTCCGGTTGCGCAACGGCGAGAGCTTTGATCGTGCCGAATTAGTAGTTAGCGACGAGGCGCGCAATCTTGCGGTCCTCCGCATAAACGCGGTCGGCTTATCGGCAGTGCGCAATCCAATGATTGAAGAAGCGTTGGTGGGTTCGCCCATAATTTTAATCGCGAATGGAGATGGCGCAACGCAGCCGGCAACTTCCGGTTTCCTTACTGCGGTGACGCTGGCCGATGATATTCCTGGTGCAGGCAAAGGATTTCGAGTGCTCCGTTTTAATGCTCCGCTTCCGGCGCATGCCGGAGGTGCTGTGCTGCTTGACGAGCGAGGCCGCGTGCTCGGTTTGGTGACGGCGTCGCCGCAGTCGCAGGTACAAAATTACGCAATCCCCATCACTGGTGCTACGGGCCTGATAAGATCGGTCGGCGGTCCAGTTTCGGCGCTCGCAGCCCCGGTGACTTCAGCACCCGCATTCCGGCCGACGCCGATCCCTCAGAGTTCCGTAATGGTCCCTCAACGCCCCGTTCTACCTTTGGAAGCAAGAGGTCCCGGCTCGGTTGTCGTCAAGCCTTCCAGACCGGTAGACATCTTATTAGCCTCAAAAACAATCTACGTTGCGAGCGAGACAGAATTCTTCAAACCTGAACATCTGGTCAACTCGTTACGAAAGAGAACTGAGCTCGAACAGTGGGGTCTAACATTTGTCGATGACCCGAGGGTCGCTGACCTCGTTCTTTCACTCGATCATGTTCTTTTTACTTATAAATTCACTTTTTCGCTGGCACACCAGCGTACAGGTGTGATCGTCGCAACCGGTAACGTTATTGTCTTTGACGGTAATCTCGGCGGCGACAGGATGGCCGATCGCGTCATTCAAAAGATCGCGGCGGTGCGGGCGCAGGCAGCTACGAAGTAAACCAATTACGGACGTTTAGAGTTCAACCTTCAGGTTGCTGTTTCGCAGCCACAAACTAAAGTTTGAACTCTAAACTGATCCACTATCACCAGAAATCTAGAAGTATGAAACGAAAGAAACAATTGACCTTGAGCAAAGCGGCGTTTGTTTTTGCAGCGATACTAGTTGCCTTTATAAGCTCATTTGCGCAACAACCCGGCTCAAGCAGTCTCAGTGAGACAGATTCTGCTCGCATTTCCGCTCTGCGTCGCAGCGGCCTCGACGCCCTGTACAACCTCGACTACGACAAGGCGCAGCTGGATTTCCAGGAGATCACCCGGCTTTATCCCAACCATCCTGCTGGACCACAGCTCCTGGCGGCGCGCGTTTGGATCAAAACGCTGTATGAATCCAGACGCCTGCAGTCGTCGCTCTACAACAAAGAATCTTTCTATGGCACCGGCGACGATAAGGTAGATGAGAAGGTCGTCCAGGAATTTCGCAGTCTCACGCGCGAAGCGAAGCGTCTATGCGACATCAGGCTCAAACAGAATCCGAAGGATATAGAGGCGCTATCCTTTCTCGCGACTACATCCGGACTGAAAGCCTCGTTTGAAGAGGCAGTTGAACGGCGGCACTTCGCTGCGCTGCGTGACGGCTCAGATGCCGTTGATCGCTATCGCGATGTGCTCAAGCTTGACCCGGATTTTGTCGATGCGAAACTGACTATTGGTCTTTACGAATACGTCGTTGGGTCCTTGCCTTTACCGATAAAGATAATCGCCGGCATTACCGGCTTTCGCGGCTCGAAAAAGCGCGGGCTGGCGATGATTGAGGAAGTTGCGCAGAAGGGACGCTGGTCGCAGGATGATGCCAGAACGCTACTCATTCTTCTCTACACCCGCGAGGAGCGCTTCGCGGATGCCCTCGCCCTCGCGCGCGATCTGAGCGTGAAATACCCTCGCAACTACCTTCTGCGGCTAGAAGTCGCTGATGCCCAGGTGGCCTTGGCTCGCGAAGAACGGAAAGCAAAGAACCTGATTGACGCGGCCAGGGCAGAGAAGGAAGCTTTCGGAACTTTTGACGAGTTACTCCGCGATCGTGCTGTACGCGACACTGCCGCGCGCTCCCTGGATCTTATACATTTCAAATATGGCGAAGTGCTGCTCACCGCGGGGCAACCGGAACGAGCGGTAAAAGAGTTTCTTGCTGCCACGAAGGTTGATCATGCTGAACCAGGTTTAGTCACTATGGCGCACCTTTATGCGGCCCGGGCATTGGATTTGTCCGGCAAGAGAAATGATGCGGTCTCGCATTACAAGGAAGTGTTGGCACGGCCGAACGTCTACGACGCGCATGACGAAGCGAAGAAGGGGTTACGCGAACCTTTCAAGGCAGAGACTGCTGTAAACACCGGTGGCTGACACCGGAATTCTAAGGCTTCAAAACGAGAGGCACTAAAAGAAATGCAAGGGAATGGTAAAGCAGGAGCAGGTAGTACACGTCCTCGCAGGTTGTTGCTTTGCCTGGATGGCGTACCTTGCGAGTTAATCGAGCAGGCAAAAGCAAGGGGACTATTCGATGGGTTCGGCCGGCCCGCACGATTGCTCTCACCCTTTCCCACAATGACGAATATCGCGCTGTCGACGATGTTCGGCGCTTCTCCTCCCCTGGGCTACGAAAGTCTCTATTTCGATAAATCGGCCCGCGAGTTGCGCGGGGGAATCGGTAAGTACATCGGCCGTCGCACACCCGACAAGATGCCGTCGTCCTACATGGACGAGCTCGATTATCAGGAACCCCTGGCGTTCGAATTCCTGGTCTACGTTGCCCCGGAGAGGGTCTGGCGGGCTGATATGCAGAGGTTCCGAGAGCGTTTTCGCGCGGCGCCACGCCAACGCGACTACTTTGCATTCCTCAAGGGAACGGACGGCTTAATGCACATTCGCGGTCCGAAAAGTTTATCGATCGCGCTGGAATCACTTGACAAGGTACTGCACGAGATTCAGTCGGTTTGCGGCTCGGAGACGGAGATCGTGCTGTTCTCTGATCACGGCATGAATCTATATGAGAACCAACGCGTGCACCTCAACACGCGCCTCCAACGGAGCGGGTTTCAGCTTCGTAGCAGGTTCGATGAATCCGCGCGCCGCAGCGTTGCGGTTCCCGCCTTCGGTCTTTGCGGTTACGCAGCGGTTTACTGCGGTGACCGGGCGGCGATACCTGAAGTGGCGGCAGCTCTGGTGGGCCTGGAAGGCGTAGATTTTTCGATTTATTCCGATGGACCATCAGTTATTGTTAAGGGCGCAGGTGGTGGAGCAGTAATTGAGCGAAAGGAAAGTAAAGGCTCAAAGCGATACCGTTATGTTGATGTCGTTGGGGATCCCCTGAAGCTTGGCCGAATCGTGCAAACTCTTAGAGAAGCCGGCTCGCTGGACGAGGAAGGATTTGCGTCCGACAAAACGTGGTTGGAAAAAACGGCGAACCACATCTATCCCGATGTGCTGTCAAATTTGTATACCTCGCTCAACACAAACAGGGTAAAGCACACTGCCGACGTTTTGCTCAGTCTTCATGATGGTTACTACTACGGTTGGTCACCCTTTGGCCGGATCGTTCGGCTGGCGGCAACACATGGTAATGCACTGCGGCCCAGTTCGAGCGCGTTCCTCATGAGCACTCACCGTCAACTCCCCGAATACGTTCGCGCCGATGATGCGAAAGCATTGCTGCGAGGCTGATACGAATCAGCGCTGACAAGATTGAGCACTGACAAGATTGAGCACTGACAAGATTGAGCACTGACAAGATTGAGCGCTGACAAGATTGAGCGCTCTCGAAAAACAAGCTTCATCCCTCCATGCTTTTCTCATTACTCCGTAGGAGTGAGATGTTTATAGACCGCCACCTAAGAACTGCCAGGCGCGGTTCGGACGGGCGGAAATCAACTTGACAAGTACCAATCTAGTTTCATTCCGCCCCTCCGAACCGCGCCGGAGGTTATCGGGCCCTTGAGCTATAAACATTTCACCCCTAACGGGGTGAAAACCGGGACTCTTGCGTCGGCAATGAACATTGGCCCGCATCCCCGACAAAATCTTTCTCCATCCTTGACGCTTTGTTCGTTCAACGCGTACAAGACTAAACATGTTGGATGCCCCGCTCGCCGCGCCCGCCCCTTTGGCGGTTGAAACTGTTTCTCTGGTTCGCCGCTTTGGTGATTTCACCGCTGTTGACAGTATCAACCTGCAGGTGGCGCGCGGCAGCTTCTTCGGATTTCTGGGTCCCAACGGCGCCGGCAAATCGACCACAATAAAGATGCTTACCGGATTGCTCGCCGCCACCAGCGGAAAGATCTATGTGCTGGGCCGCGACATGGACGACGAGCCGTTGGAGGTGAAGCGCAGAATAGGCGTGGTTCCCGAAGACCTGAATCTATTTGAAAGGTTGACTGGGGCTGAGATGCTGGCGTTTACCGGGCGCATGTATGGTCTACGCAAACAAGAGATCACCGAACGCGCGCCCGAGCTTCTCGAGTTGATGGACCTGCAGAGCGATCCCAAGAAGTTGATCGTCGAATACTCACACGGAATGAAGAAGAAGCTCTCGCTTGCATGTGCCTTAATTCACCGCCCGGAAATGCTTTTCCTTGATGAGCCCTTTGAAGGCGTCGATGCAATCGCTTCACGCACGCTCAAGGATTTGCTTTCGCGCCTCACGGAGCGTGGCCTGACGGTCTTTCTTACCTCACACGTGTTGGAGATCGTCGAGAGGTTGTGCAGCGATATCGCGATCATCGCCGAGGGAAAGCTTTTGGCCGCGGGCTCCCTCGACGAACTGCGCAAAGGCATCCCCGTTGAAGGTGACGGCCGAGAGACTAAACCACTTTCGTTGGAAGAATATTTCATCAAGATTGTCGGCGGCACCCGCTCCGCCGGCGAGGAAGAGGTCCTGCAGTGGCTGGGATAATGTAGATCCGCTTCACCTTAGCACGAATCACTCGCGGCCTTCCGCTTCACGTTTTCGGTAACACAAACGGGAAGAGCTTTTGGGAATTCCTCCTCTCGCTTCACGCTACATCCAGCCCGTAAAAGAACACCCAGGTTTCCTTAACCAGTGTTTGTATCAAGTGTGTGCCCTCAATTGAATCCAAGGGAGGAACTAACTTTTATTCTTATGTCGAGTCGAGAACGATCCCATGAGATATAGGGATCCCTTCGGACTTGAACGGCTGAGCTCCTACACGCATACCTTGCCTTCGCCAGTCCCGGCTCCGGTTCCGACGAAGAAATCAGCCTGCTGTAGCAAGACCTGGAACAAGTGTTATGCTCAATGCATCGAGAATAATAGGTTTGATAGTCTTTTGCCGATCCTCGGATCTGGGTTACCCAAGCGGTTCTTACCACCCTTCAGAGTTCCGTATCCAGAGCAGCCGCTAACAACTATCCCGAGCGTGGTCGCACATTACTTACCTGAGACCCTATCAGGACCGGCGAACGTGCTTCGAGCGGGAGGAAGGGTTGTTTCACACGTAGCGACTCCGTTTCTTATCTTTGAGGGGTTCTACGACTGGGGCTTGCTCGGTTCCTGCGCTGAGCTGTGCCACCGGAACCCTTGCAACTAGACTTGTAGAACCGTAGGAGTGACGCAATGAGCTTGTTTATGTGGGCATTGGTTGGTGCTGTTAGCTTGGCAATTGCCTCGCAATTAGTGAAGCGCGGGAGACTCCAGACGATTTCTAATCTTTCCGATGAGGAATTCGTCAGTCTTTATGAACGGCAATTTGTCGGAGATAAATCGGACATACTTAGAGAGAGGCGCTTTATTGCGAAGACCCTAGGACTTCAGTACCTCAAATTGAGGCCGGATCACCGGTTCAGCGAGCTCTTAAGACTGACCGGTTTTTTGACCGAATATCACGTGGGTGTTAGCGATCTTGAGGCTGAGCTACTCGAACGCTGTCAGAGAGCCGGCTTAGCAAGGCCTGCTGAATTCCCCGCGACCGTAGGTGAATTGATCTCTAAATTGTTGGGTGCCAAACAAAAGCTAGAGGAAACGTCACCTCCACATTGACTTATGATTCATTCGGCAAGCGACTACCGGCTCTCGGCTGACTCCGCTAACTGACAACGTCAGCCTAGTTTTCAGTTTCGCTTACGATGCCAGCGGCCCGCCTAGTGCCAGTTATCAATACGACGGATTGAATCGGCTAACTCAGCTAACTGACAATGCCAGTTTAGCCTTCACCTTCGCTTACGATTCCACGAACAAATTGACCTCGCGGACTGCGCCGAATGGTGTGGATACAACCTACCAATACGATGCTTTGGATCGACTGACGCGTTTGAAGTATGTGAAAGGAACAACAACGCTCGAGGATTTTCAGTACCAATTCAACGACGTTAACAGCATCACGCAGTTGACCGACGGCGCAGGCGGGCACAACTACACATATGACACCCTGAATCGGCTAACGGCGGCAACGCACCCAAGTCAGACGAACGAGAGTTACACGTTTGACGACGTGGGCAATCGGACGGCTTCGCATCAGGGTTCAAGTTATTCGTATCAGACTTTCAACCGCCTGGTTGCGGCTAATTCCAACGATTACGGTTACGACACGAATGGCAATCTGATTTCCAAGATCGATGCCAGCGGCAGTTGGTCTTACACTTGGGATTATGAGAACCGGCTCAAACAAGCAGCCTGCTCCGGCGGCGTGACCGTTAACTACGCCTTCGATGCCCTCGGCCGGCGCATTCAACGCAGCAGCAGTGCTGGTGCGACAACAAAGTTTGTTTACGACGGTGCTGACGTGGTGCGCGACCTTAACGCCGACCTCACGGTAGCAGTCGACTACTTAAATGGACCTGACATCGACAATAAGCTGCAGCAGACCGCGGGTGGCATCGCCTCTTACTTCGTCACCGATCATCTCGGCACTACCAGAGCACTCACGGATGCAAGCGGCAACGTCACTTCGAGTTTGAGCTACGATTCCTTTGGCAACGTCATCAGCGGCTCAACATCGACTCGCTACACCTATACCGGACGCGAAACCGATTTTGACACTGGCCTCATGTACTACCGTGCCCGCTGGTACGATCCCAGACCATCACGGTTTCTGAGTGAGGATCCGATCGACCTTGCGGGTGGAATCAATTTGTACGCCTACGTTCTTAATAACCCCGTCAAATTCAAGGATCCTCAAGGTTTGAAGGTTTGGGTTTGCAGCAGACTCACACATGCGCCTGAGGACTGGGTTGGTGCCAACCATTCTTATCTTTATGATGATCGAAACAATGAGAGTTGCGGACTCAGTGGTCCACGGATGTCTTTCTACCCATTTTATGGCAGCACGGCGAAAGAAAAAGGCCCAAACGATGGCGGTACGTGCAGACTAGTAGATGGAACCGACGACCCCGCAAAGGCCGATAAGATTATGAACTGCTGCAAAAACTACAAGGGCAAGAGCTATATTCCGGGATATAGCGATTGCCACAATCTAACTCATTCTTGCATAGCAGCTACTGGGCTAAAAGACCCCGGCGCGCCCGGGGGAAGATTTGGGGATAGATGTATCAAGTGCAAGTAATGACGCGGTGGTTTAGTTGAACCGCATTTTGTTCGGGCGCACAGCTACTTAGCTAATTTTCTATCTTCTTAGTCGAATATCCACACGCTGACGAGTTTTGCGAAATTGTCAGTATCGATGTCGCCGGGTACCAATGTCAAAGACCCGCGTGGCTATGAAACCAATTTTGGCTACGACGGCGCGTACCGCCTGACCAGCGAAACAAATGCCGACAACAAGGTCACGAGCTACTCATACGATTTGATCTCGAATCTTACCGGCCTCACCGACGCGCTGAATCGCACGACGAATTACAGCTACGACGATTTCAATCGGTTGACGAAGATCAAGCATCCGGAAGCCACGTCAGCCGCGGGCAGGCTGGAAGAGAACGTCACCTATGACCTGGCCGGCAATCTCCTGGAAAAGAAAGATCAGGCAAATCGGATTACGAGTTTTTGCTACGACAGCGCCAACCGGCTGACGACGGTGACTGACCCGGCGCTGAAGGCCACCACTTATGAATACAATGCGCGCTCGCAGATGACCGCCGTGGTTGACGCCATCAGTCAGCGTTACGAGTTCGTCTATGATGCTCTTGGCCGTGCGACCCAGAACAAGAAGGGCACGGCGACGCTGTCGTTCGTCTACGACGCGGCGGGGAACAGGAGTCAGCGGACCGATTACAACAGTGCCGTTACGAACTACTCATACGACGCACTGAACCGCCTCACCACCATCAGCTATCCCGACACGACGTTGGCGACTTATGGCTACGACGTTTTGTCGCGGTTGACAACGGCCACGAATCCGAACGGAACGGTCTCGATTGCTTACGACAACCGCAACCGCGTCAGTTCAGTCACGGATGTTTTTGGTCACGTAGTCAGTTATGGCTACGACGCCAACTCGAATCGGACGCAGTTGAATCTAAATGGCGCGACCAGTGCGAGTTATCAACACGACGTGCTGAATCGTCTGACCCAACTGACAGACAGCACCAGCCTTGCGTTCACTTTTGCTTACGATCCGAACAACAAGCCAACGACGCAGACGGCGCCAAACGGAGTGACGACTCGCAGTCTCAGGCCACGCTGTAATCAACTCTCGGCTGGCCCAGGAAGTCTTTTCCGGTTTGTTTTTTCACGAGACCTGACTGTTCCAGTTCAAAGTACGCGCGTTGGATTTCTCCTTTATCGACGGAGAGCTTTTGCGCGAGCGCCGCGGGAGACGGAAGAGTTTCTCCCGAGCGAAGATCTTTATTGCGGATTTGGGCTTCAATCTGTTCGCGAACCTGCGCATAGACGGGATTGTGGGACAAGTCTTTCAATTCAACATTCATAGGTGAAAGACTAAGGCACCTCCACGATCAGCTCCCGGCCAAAAGTGAAATTGGGTCGCTTGCGGCCTTTCATATACTTTGCCGCTGTCTGTGAGAGGGCAGTGACGATGATGGGTAGGGCTATGGTCGCGTCACAGTTTACGTAAGCGGTGTGTGCGCCGCGAGCGAGTTTGCCGTAAACCAAACCTTCGTCCAGTGAAACTGCATTGGATCTGCCACCAGGATGAGGTGCGTCCGTGGTGATTTGGATTGCGTACTTGTGCCCGGCGTGATGTTCTTTGAGAATATATGAAGCCGCCTCACTCTGTTGCACAAAGCTCTTGGTCGTGCCGCCGCCAAGATTTATTACCCCTGTCACCCTGGCCTTGGCGTTGAGGTTCATCATGTCCAGCACGTCCTGAACGATATCGAACAGGAAACTGTTCTTCTTCTCGAAACGTGCGCCGGCAATGCCGACGGCAATACCGCTGTCTGCAATCGCAGGACAGAAGATGGGAACACGTGCTTTGTAAGCCGACGTCAGCACGCCATCCTCAGTGGCGATCTCCGCCAGCTCGCGGCCCAGTAAATGCAGAAACTCCCGAGGTGAATAGGGACGCGTCTGATCCAGCTGATTCGTAAAGCCGCCAATCCACTCGTTTGCCTCACGATACTCTTCATCGCTGGCGAGCAGATCCCACATGCGGCTGATTTGCGCCGATTCCAGCTCGGCATCGGTCATGCTTGGGTGGGCCTGGAAGTGATAGCGTCCTAGTGTTTCGTGCAAATCATGAAATAGCACCGGTCCTGAAAGGACCAGCACATCGACAAAGCGGTTCTTAATTACGTAGGCGAGCAGTCGTCGCATGCCTGCGGGAATCAGAGCGCCCGAAGCGGAAACCATGATGGTGGTGTTATCGCCAAGCATGTCGAGCCAGATGCGGTGAGCTTCGGCGAGTTGGCGTCCGCCAAACCCGGTTCCTTCCATCTTTTCCAGTAGCCCGGCGACGGAACGATCGCGATCGACCTGGACGGGTCGAGTCGGAGTGACGAGGTATTTCGATGCTCTGGGTTTTCGCTGCGTAACCATAAAGGTTGTCAACCTTTCAAACTAGGGAGTTGCCATGAATGATTGCTGTCGTTACGCGTGTACAAAAACCTCCAGAGCGCAACAAAAGTATGATCGTCAATAATCGGTTCTTCGTCGGGAACGGGTGCGCACACCGTCGACTGTCAGATATGTGTAAGCGTCGTAACGCGATTCATAAAACTGGGCCAGCTCGGCCCCGTCAGCTTCGCTTAATTCGCCTTCCTTTACTCGCCGACTAATCAATCGGCGAAATCCGTCATGGAGCAGGCTACGCTCGTATCGCGCGCCCGCTGCTGCTTCGCCAACAGTAGTGCCGCGAATAACTTTCTTTATCAGATACCCTTCCTCATCAATGTAGACATGAGCTTCATGCGGCGAACCAAAAAGGTTGTGGTTGTTGCCCATGACCTCCTGGTAGGCGCCGACCAGCATGAAGGCCAGGTAATAAGTTTCCCCGTGCACTAACGGATGGAGTTCGAGCACTTGCTTGACGTCGTGAAGATCCACAAATTTGTCGATGATGCCGTCTGAATCGCAGGTAATGTCGCAGAGCGTTGCGTATTCAGTGGGCGCCTTATTAAGACCGTGGATCGGGACAATAGGGAAGAGTTGGTCCAGCGCCCAGTGGTCCGGAACAGAGCGAAACACCGAGAAGTTTGTTAGATACTTGGCGCAAAGCAGCCGGCGGAGCTCACCAAATTCCTCAGAAACATATTTAGCCTGCTGCGCATACTTGTCTGCCCGTTCACATACGTCCCAGAAGAGCACTTCAGCCTTCGCACGATCCTCCAGCGAAATGAGGCCGAGATTGAACAGCGTGAACAACTCTTCTCGATGCTCGAGCGCGTCGTGGTAGTACTCCCGGTAGTTCTTTACGCTGATGGATTCGCGCAGGTCGCCGAGTTCGATGACTACCTGCGGATCGTCGTCGTCAATCGCGATGGGCGTAATGTCTTCAACGATCGTTTCAATTTCATCCTGCACATTGGTGATGAGTATCGCGTGATATGCAGTTAGAAAGCGTCCGGATTCTTGAATCAGAGTTGGATGAGGAACGTTCTCATCATCACAGACCTGTTTGATGGTGTAGATGACATCGTTGGCAAACTCCTGGGCTGTGTAGTTAGCCGAGGAATCAAAAGCCGTCTTCGATCCATCATAATCGACCGCCATCCCACCGCCGACGTCCAGCAGGTCGATGGGTACATTCATCTGAAAAACCTTGGCGTAAACGCGAGCAGCCTCTTTCATCGCGTTCTTGATGCGCTTGATGTCCGTTAGTTGCGAGCCAATATGAAAGTGAAGCAGCTTAAGCATGTCGAGGCGATCAGCCTCTTCCAGCCGGCGAATAACTTCCAATAGCTCCGTCGAGGTAAGGCCAAACTTTGCCGCCTCTCCACCTGACTTTTCCCAGCGGCCGGAGCCTTTCGAATAGAGCTTGACGCGCATACCAAGTATCGGCATTGCACCTTCATGCCGGTCGATGACGGCCAGCACGTGGTCCAGTTCATTGAGCTTCTCGATCACAATCACCACTCGTTTGCCGCACCGCGCACCGGCAAAGGCCAGCTCGATAAACTCTTCGTCCTTGAATCCGTTTAGAACCAGCAGACTGTCAGGTGACTGTTCCAGCGCAAGTGCCGCGTAGAGCTCAGCTTTTGAGCCTGCTTCCAGCCCAAAGTCATAGCGCGAGCCCTCGCGCAAGTATTCCTCGACAACCGAGCGTTGTTGGTTAACCTTCATTGGGTACACACACATATGCGCACCCTGGTACTCGTATTCACGAATCGATCGACTAAACGCTCGTTGGAGTTTTCGGACTTGCGCGGCGACGAGCTGTGGAAAGCGGAGCAATACAGGCGCCCCAATGCCGCGCTTTGCGAGGTCGTCGATTATCTCTTTCAGGTCCGCCGAGCGAGGGTCGCCCTCTGTGGGCCGTACTATCAAGTTTCCCTTGCGGTTTACGTCAAAGTAGCCAGCTCCCCAATTCTCGATGCCGTAAGTTTCGAGCGTCTGCTCGATTGCCGTGGTCAATTGGCGGTCTCCTGCCTTACAGGCGAAACTTCTCTACTAATGATCCCAGTGGTCAAAGTTCGGTTGTACATAGTCCAGACCCGAATGGCGGAGTTTGTTTGGGTGGAACGCTTAGTCGCGCAATGTAACAGAAATCGGAGGGTCGGTCTATAACTTTTTTGTTTCAAAAGCTTCATCCGTGTTGCGTAACTCACTAAACCATAAGCCTTTACCGGCGAATTCAAAGACGCAGCTCTGAACTGCCCGGCAAAACCTTGACATTGGTGTTCGCTTAACTATAATGCAAGCTTTTTTACGCGCCGTCGTGGTTATGACGTTCGCCTTGTTCTGCAGCGCAACTGAGCTTCCAAGAGTCTTCGCTCCAATAAACCGGCCGGGCGCGAAGAGCGCCCCTAACACTCCCAACATGCAGGAGATCACATGAATCCAAAGACCGTCTTGAAGTATGCCTCTGACCAAAGCGCAAAATTTGTTTCCGTTCGCTTCACCGACCTGCCTGGCTCCTGGCAACACCTAACATTCCCCATCGGCGAACTCGGTGAAGATACTTTCGAGGATGGATTCGGCTTTGACGCTTCGTCCATTCGTGGTTGGGCAGCAATTCATGAATCGGACATGCTCCTTGTTCCCGACGCATCCAGATTCTGGATGGATCCGTTTTCAGAGCAACCAACCCTCTGCCTTATCGGTAACGCTGTCGATCCGATTACAAAGGAAGGCTATGCTTTCGATCCCCGTTCAGTTGCTGTCCGCGCCGAGAGCTACCTTAAATTTACGGGACTCGCCGACATTGCCTACTTCGGCCCAGAAGCCGAATTTTTCGTGTTCGACTCCGTCAAGTTTCATAACGACCAGAACTCCGCTGGTTATACGATCGACTCGGACGAAGCACATTGGAATAGCGGACGTGATGCCGATGAGTTTTCTGGTTCGAACCTCGGTAACAGGATTCGTCCCAAAGAGGGTTACGTCCCCGTACCACCAACGGATTCGCTCAGCGATCTGCGTTCTGAGATCTCACTTACGTTGGCGAAGTGTGGAATTAACGTTGAATGCCATCACCACGAAGTAGCGACGGCGGGACAATGCGAAATCGACTTTCGCTACTCAACCCTTTTGGGCACCGCCGACAATCTACAAGTTTTCAAATACGTAGTTCGCAATACTGCATACGGCTACGGCAAGGCCGCGACGTTTATGCCAAAGCCCTTATTCGGCGATAACGGTTCGGGGATGCACTGTCACCAATCGCTTTGGAAAGGTGAGAAGCCATTGTTTGCCGGAGACGGCTATGCTGGACTGTCGGAAATGGCGCGCTACTACATTGGTGGGCTTTTGAAGCACGCCGCTGCCGTCGTCGCCTTTGCGGCGCCCACGACGAACAGCTACAAACGGCTAGTCCCGGGCTTTGAAGCTCCAGTAAACCTGGCTTACTCGGCGCGTAACCGCTCGGCGGCGATCCGTATTCCGATGTTTTCAACCAACCCCAAGTTGAAGCGGTTGGAATTTCGTCCGCCCGATCCCTCGTGCAACGCCTACCTCGCCTTCTCGGCCATGCTGCTCGCCGGAATAGATGGCATACAGAACCGGATCGATCCTGGGGAGCCACTGGAAAAGGATATTTATGATCTGTCGCCTGAGGAACTCAAAGATGTTCCGACCTTGCCGGGTTCGCTCGACGAGTCGTTGAAGGCGCTGGAAGCGGATCATGATTTTCTTTTAAAGGGAGACGTCTTTAGTACGCAGATAATTGAGCGGTGGATAGCGTACAAACGAGATAAAGAGATCACTCCGTTGCGGATGCGACCGCATCCACTCGAGTTTTCGCTTTACTTCGATATCTAAAAAAGTCGGGAGTCTGGAGTCGGGAGTCCGACAAACTTCAGTTTGTCGTAGTTCGTGACATGCCGAGTAATCGACAAACTGAAGTTTGTCGGACTCCCGACTCCAGACTCTCCTCCCACCCGCCGGTGGTGCTGACCTGTTGGCTCAAAGCCGCGTAGAATACTCGGGTGCAGATGCCCGACGAAAAAGTCGAACCACTTTTACGCGATCTACCAGACGAAAACGGCGCACGAGCGTTTCTTCAGCGGCTCGCAGACGAGCATCCCAACGAGCTTAAGAAATTAAGGCGTGACCCCGGTTTGCTCTCCGATGCGTTAGCACTGGCGGCCTGGAGTCCCCTCCTCGCCACGACGATCGAACAGAATCCTGATTACCTTTCCTGGCTTGCGCGCGAGCGAGTCAGCCCTCGCATCAGAACGCCAGAAGAACTGCGGGAGGCGCTGGGACGATTCGCGCTTACAAACTCTTCACTCAATCACCAGGTCTTGCTCGCCCGATTTCGTCGGCGTGAGTTGCTCCGCATTTACTTGCATGACATTCGTCGTAGCCACACCCTGGTGGAAACAACGGAGGAGTTGTCGAATCTCGCTGATGCGATTCTCGACTATGCACTCAGTTTAGCCCGGCAGGATCTGGACAATCGGTACGGCTTGCCCCGCCGTACAGATGATCGCGGCCGAACTGGTTCGGCGGATTTTTGCATCATTGCCCTGGGAAAACTAGGCTCATACGAACTTAACTACGCTTCGGACATTGATCTCGTTTTTGTCTACTCTGACGAGGGCACCACTTCCGGCTCAGGAAAACGCGGAGAGGTTACGAATCGAGAATACTTCGTCAAACTCTCTGAAGCGGTCGTTCGGTTGGCCGGCCAGCCTGCCGGGGAGGGCGCCGCTTATCGCGTCGACCTTCGCTTGCGACCACATGGACGCGATGGCGCTTTGGCTTCTTCGTTGCACGAGGCAACACGTTACTACGCCCAAACCGCCCAGCCCTGGGAACTGCAGGCGCTGATCCGTTCACGCGCCGCAGCAGGTTCGAGTTCACTGTTTTCGCGGTTCGCGAACGCAGTAAAACCAAACGTGTTTCGCCCCGACGTCTCGGTTAAGGAGGCGCTCGAAAGTGTGCGCCTCGCGAAGCAGAAAATTGACAGGCAAACCGACCGACGTAGCGGATTCAACGTCAAACTCAGCCGCGGCGGAGTTCGTGAGATCGAGTTCATCGCCCAGGCACTTCAACTGGCCCACGGGGGAAAGGATGAGTGGTTGCGAGTCTCGCATACTCTCGTTAGCCTGGGACGGCTTGCTGACAGAGGATTTATCACCGAGCAGGAACGCACGAAACTTTCTGACGCCTACATGTTCCTACGAACGCTTGAGCACCGCCTGCAAATGGAGCACGGTTTACAAACTCATGTGCTGCCGGAAGCGGTGGCGCCACGCCTGCTTGCCGCGCGGCGCATGGGGTTTTCAGGTGAACATTCGTTGGAAGACTTTGAGAATGCTTTAGGGATCCACACAGGAAATGTCTCACGAGCCTACACCCGCGTTTTTGCCGAAGCAGCAACAACATCAACCGGGTCGCCGAAGGGCAGAGCCGATGTAAAACGTGCAAAGGTACAGAGCCGTCACCCTATCGACGCCGAGGCGGGTGCCGCATTTGCCGCCGCAGATGTGTTCGTGTCGCACTTGGAAAAAGAGCAGGGCTCGTCTCCTGACGCAGAAGCCCTCGCTCACACGCTCCGTACTGCCGCGGCTGAATCTCTAAATCCACAACGTTCGCTAACCATAGCAGCGCGGGTCGCCTCATCGCTTGATAAATCGTCGACACCGGAGCAGATCTCCGAAGACAACCTGCTCGCATTGATGCGGCTTTGCGGTTCGTCTGAATTTTTCGGCGAGATGATCGCGGCTAATCCTGCGTTAATCAAGTCGCTTACGATCAAATCTCAAATGCCTCACCGCAGGGAGTATCGCTCGATCTTTCGTTCGTGCATTGATACCGAGAAAAGTTTTTCCGCTGAACTCTCGGCATTGCGTCGAACGTGGTCGAAATTGCTCGTCGAGATAGGTTCCCGTGATGCAGCAGGCGAAGTCTCTGTTTTTGAATCGAATCGGCTTCAGACCGAGTTGGCGACCGCCAGCATCAACGCTGCCTACCTGATCGCGAGGCGAGAAATGGGCCGACGCTACGGGCGCATTGATGGTGGGCAACGTCTGACGTTTCTCGGCGTCGGACGCTTGGGAAGCGGCGGCGTTGACTATGGTTCGGACCTCGACATCATCATTAGCTACGATTCAATGGTGCCTTCGCCTCTCGCTTCGCTGACTCGTGAGGAAGCCTACGCAAGACTTGTCGAGCTGATGATTTCAGCGCTTTCGAGTGTTACACGCGAGGGCTATCTCTATCGAGTCGATCTACGGCTTCGTCCTGACGGCAAGAATGGCCCTTTGGTCGTTAGCACAGACCGCTTCATTGAGTACCTCAGAGAACGCTCCGCAATCTGGGAATGGCTTGCGTACGTCAAACTTCGCGCTATTGCCGGTGACCTTGAACTGGGACGAAGGTTGGAAACGCACGCACGCCACCTCATTCATGAGAACGCGCAGAGGATTGATCCAGAGGATCTAAAGCGCGAGACTCGCCGGGTTCGTGACCGTCTGGAGCAAGAGAAGAGCCAGCGTGGAAGGCACGGCGGCATCGATATCAAATATGGCGCGGGCGGGATGCTGGATGTCTATTTTGCGAGCCGCTATCTGCAGTTGCGCGAGGATGTACCCGATCAAGGCGATGATCGCTCGACGCCGGCTACGCTCGAACGGCTGGAATCTGTCGGAGCCTTGACTCCCGGCGATGCAGCTGCGTTGAGCGACGGCTATGCCCTTTTGAGATCAGTGGACCATCACATGCGCTTGATTGTCGGAAGGTCTGCCAGGTTGCCGGCGACCGATCATCCTGCAGCGCGAGATATCGCCGTCAAGCTCGGCTTTCTTTCGGCGACGCAGTTGAACGAAACCTTGCTCGAGCGAATGCAGGAGATTCGGGGTGTTTACGAGCGGATTCTTGAGTAAGAGATGCGGCAACTCTTTGGAGTGCGGCGGCCCCGGCGCCGCTTTGGCCTGACGTTCCAAGGAGGACTTGACCACGGCTCGGATTTCAATTGACTCACGGTGAGGCCAAAGCGCTGCCAGGCCAGCGCACTCCAAAACAGAACCTCGTTACGCGGTTTGTCTATCTGTTAGGCCGTGTGACTGCGGAGGTCTGTGTGATCGGTCGCTTCAAACCAGCAGCGTGAACACCAGCTTCTTGAGTAAGAGATGCGGCAACTCTTTGGAGTGCGGCGGCCCGGCGCCGCTTTGGCCTGACGTTCCAAGGAGGACTTGACCACGGCTCGGATTTCAATTGACTCACGGTGAGGCCAAAGCGCTGCCAGGCCAGCCAGGCCAGCGCACTCCAAAACAGAACCTCGTTACGCGGTTTGTCTATCTGTTAGGCCGTGTGACTGCGGAGGTCTGTGTGATCGGTCGCTTCAAACCAGCAGCGCGAACACCAGCGGTGCCTGGTTTCCCGTTCCGCCGCGGGATACTCAACCGAGGCTGGAAGGCGGCGCACTACTTCCCGCTCTTCCTCGTTTAATTCATCCCAGCGCCGCAAGTGGGGTTGATCGCACCGTGGACAGCTATCTTCGTTCACTGGTTAAAACTTCCTTCTAAATTGGTTCGCTTCACAGAGATTTAATCCAGAGCTTCAACTTGTATGTTTACGTAATAAACTTCATCGTGTAAGTTATCAGTAGGGAAGTGGTTGGACAAGCCCGCCGCCCTGAACGCGTAAAAACCTGGTAGTGGAGAACAAATGTTTCGAATCAAGGCCTCGTACTCGGAGCAAATGGAATTGCGGACCACGATAGAACGTGCCCGCGAATTTTTCGGGGAACTGCGAAATTTCGTCGACTTGATGCCGGGCATTGAAGGAATTCGCAAAGAAGCGGACGGTATTTGGCGTTGGATGGTACGCGCGGATGTGCCCGTGATTGGCCCGGTGCATGCGAGTTTCGCCGTCGAAAAGACTGAAGATGAGCCGGATCGGCTCGAGTGGTCGCCGGCGCGTTCAGAGATGAAGAATTATTTGCGGTATGCCGCGGCTTTCGAAGAGCGGGGACAAAAGGTCCTGATTCGCATCGCTCAGCACGTGGAACTACGTCGACCGAATGCAAAGGATCTGCATCGCTTTGCAATTGTGTTGGGAGAGGGCGCCATTAGCGCCGAGATGCAAAAACGCGTGGGAGAGATGATCAGAACCTTCCTCGAGCGCGCCCGCGTTAAGTTGGAAGGCGAAACCGACTGCGAGGCGGACGCGGTTCAGGACAGCCTTCTGCCAGCGTAAGGACCTGCTTCAGATTGGGACGCCTCACCCCAGTGTTCCTTTCAAGCCTAAGTCTTAACCAATCTGCTGCCTGGATTTCTCATCTCTCATTTGTCATTTTGACATCTGTCAAAACTCCGTTACACCTGTTACCCCTCACTCTGAATAGCCTCGGGCGCAAGAAATCAATGTCTTCGTCAGTACTTTCTGTGGGCAAAGCGCTCTTCCTAGAAACATTGCTCAACCGGGGCCTCTGCTTTGCCGCCTGATGTAAGGCGGCGGCTCTGCCCCGCCGGATAACTGCAAGAACCGCTTGGGCTGCGCCCCTGGTTCGGGCTTTGCCTCCTTGCGCGTAAAGGTGTAGGTGTTAACCGGGTGCGGGGCGATCTGGGTTGATGGTTGGTCTAATACGGCAGAAGGGCAAACTGACACGAGGGGCCAAGCCCGAACCAGGGGCGCAGCCCAAGTAGTTCTGGTAGCTAACCGGCGGGGCGGAGCCGCCGCCTCACATCAAGCGGCGAAGCCGTGATGCAGATTCGAGTTCCCGTCAAAGTCTTACCTGTATGCGCTCGCCGTTTTGGCGAGTTACGCAACTACGCAGCAAACAAATGGAAAATGAGAAATGGCAAATGATATATGGAAAATGTTCTCTTCTTCATTTCTCGCTCTTGCTACTCATTCCTCAGGAGCGATAGGCGCTCGGGCGGCAAAGTTAGATTGTAGTCATTGCCAATCGCTAGGCCGTCGGGTTGAAGCACGAGGGCTTCAAGAAGAAGACCATTTGCGTCGAGTTTGATACTGGAAGTGGCGCCCGCGAAGTTAATCTCGCGAACGCGTGCTCTGACCGAGTTCTCGGCGAATCCATTTGTGCAATTCACAATTACGTGCTCAGGCCGAATGGCGAGAAAGCATGGCTTGTTCAACGGCAAGAGTTGAACATGCTCAATCGGTAGCCGCAATGTGTGGCCGCCCTGCAGAGTTTTGAACTCGCCGATGTTTGCTTTGCTTGAACTCAAACGCATGACCTCAATCAAATTGTTTCGGCCCAGAAAACGGGCCACCGAAATTTGCGCCGGCTGTTCATAAAGGTCTTGCGGTCTGTCTGTTTGCAGAATCCGACCCCGAACCATCACGGCAATGCGATCGCAGAGCGCAAAGGCCTCTTCCTGATCGTGGGTCACATAGACAGCGGTCAGACCCAAGCGGCTGACCAGTTCCCGCAGTTCACTGCGTGTTTCCTCGCGCAAGCCAACATCGAGGTTTGAAAGCGGCTCATCGAAAAGGAGCAATGCCGGTTCGATCGCAATCGCGCGGGCGATGGCGATGCGCTGTTGTTGTCCGCCCGAGAGTTCGTCAACGCGTCGCTTTTCGTAGCCGGGCAGTTGAACCAGTTCGAGCGCGCTGGAAACGCGTGCGGCGATTTCTCGGGTTGGCTTATGACGGGCACGCAGGCCAAACGCCACGTTCTCGAAAACGTTGAGATGAGGAAACAGGGCGTAGTTTTGAAAAACCATGCCAAAGCCTCGCCGTTCTGGAGGTTGATTGGTGATTTCCTCGCCGCCAAACTCGATTGCTCCGGCGTCGGGCTTTTCCAACCCGGCTATCATCCGCAGGGTAGTAGTTTTGCCGCAGCCCGATGGACCAAGCAGACCAAAGAATTCGCCTCGTTCGACCGTAAGAGACACCTCAGCAACCGCGGGTACAGCTCCGAAGTTTTTCGAGATGTTTTTGATCGAAAGCAAAGGCATGATCTTCAGACCCCTGTCTTCTCCATCTGGAATTCTACCAGACACACCCAGCGCCGTTCCTGTTCCTTCCAAAATAACGGAAGGCAGATCCACGAAATCACACGAATTAAGTGTGTGAAAACTCAAAAATCCCACCAACGGAAGTGGGTGGATGGTTTCAGATCCAACCTGTTCGTTCCATAGAAGGGCCTATGAAACTGAGAACTCGCTTTTGAATGCGCTCGGTCGCTTTGTTTCGGAGGCCGGATCTGAACAATCCACCAACTTCCGTTGGTGGGATTCAAGAACTTCGTGCGTGCTCGCATGTAGGTTGGATCTGAACAATCCACCCACTGCCGTAACTGCCGTGGGTGGAGTTTCGGAGTCTTCACACAGTCTTGGGTGAATGGGATGCTTAGGAAGGCAAACTGATCCACCCTTTAGGGTAGACAACGAAAATGGGTTAGCCAGATACTAATGATGGCTTCGGGAAAGGTGTTCGGATTATGCTTTAGTGGCACCAGACTTCAGTCGGTGGCTGGCTTCAAAAGGCGAAAGCGAGATCAGTTCTAAATGACGGCTACAGTTAAACGCAGAATTGTCAGGGCAGGTGGTTGGGGATTGGCGAAAAGGCTAATCAAACCCATACCCATAATCGGATCGGTGGTTGCTGTTGGTCTCGCAGCTTATGAGATCCGGAAAAAAGGTCTTGTCCCCGGCGTGATTCACGTGGGTCTGGACGTCACACCGGTTGTCGGCACGGCAAAGAATATCGTCGAAATCTTCACCGGTGACTTGATCCCCGACAAACGGGTGAATGGCTCGGAATCGTCGATCTCGCCTCAGTTGAATTCCTCAAACGCCTAGTCGCTTCCGCGGATTTAAAGTAACAGAAAGCCGCAGCCGTTTAGAAGAGTCCGGTGGAAAGGGAGGTTCTGACTTCTCATTCTCACCGTGGCTTTAGCCCGGTGATACAACCGCCAAACCGAGTCGAGGAACCGTTTCAACGGTTTTTTCTTGCTGGTACTCAAGTAGCCAGGGATGTTGAGATGGATCTGATGAACTTCGGTGAAAAGTGTTCCCGAAAGTGCATCCGCACCGAAGCAAACCGTTAAAACGATTCACTGGTTTTTGTCACGCCCAGACACCCCAGCTAAAGCCGCCGTGTGAATGAGAAGTCGGAACACCTTTTCGCGTCGAACTCCGAGAGTTCCCAAAATCTATCTATCCTGTTTTGCAAACACCGGCGGGCGTTCGTTGAATGGCCGCACCAGTTGATACGCGTGCGCGAGTTTAAGGAGAGTCGGCTCGGACCAGTATGGTCCAAGCAATTGCACCCCAATTGGCAGACGGTTCGACGAAATCCCACAGGGTACGCTTAAGCCCGGAACACCAGCGAGATTTGCGGTGACTGTGTAAATGTCATTTAGATACATCGCGAGGGGATCATCAACCTTTTCCCCGATCGCAAATGCCGGCGTCGGAGATGTCGGAGTGATGATCGCATCACAGCTCTCGAATGCTTTGCGGAAGTCTTCCTTAATCAGCGTGCGGACTTGTTGCGCTCTTCGATAATAGGCGTCGTAATAGCCGGCAGAGAGAACGTAAGTGCCCAACATGATCCGCCGCTTTACTTCCGGTCCAAATCCTTCTTCGCGCGTCCTACGGTACATCTGCCGCAATTCGGGAGCTTCTTCCGCGCGAAAGCCATAACGCACCCCGTCGAAGCGAGCTAAATTCGACGACGCTTCCGCGGTAGCAATAATGTAGTAAACCGCAATGGCGTATTGAGCGTGCGGCAGTTCGATATCTACCACCTCAACGCCAAGTTCACGATAGACGTCAACCGCACACTCGACTGCCGCGGCAACCTCGGGGTCGAGACCTTTGCCAAAGAGCGCGCGAGGAAAACCGAGTCGCGTTCCTTTGAGATCGCCAGTGAGTGCTGCCTGATAATCAGGTACCGGGACATCCGCAGTGGTTGCGTCGTGTGGATCCCGCCCCGCAATCACGCGCAGCACTGCCGCCACATCCGCTGCGTTGCGACCAAAGACACCTACCTGGTCCAGTGATGAGGCGAACGCAACTAAGCCATAACGAGAGTTGCGTCCGTAGGTTGGCTTCAACCCTAACACTCCGCAGAGCGCAGCCGGCTGTCGTACTGAACCACCCGTATCAGAGCCTAATGCGACAGGGACTATCCCGGCCGCAACCGCGGCGGCTGAGCCTCCCGACGAGCCCCCCGGTACACGGGAAATGTCCCAGGGATTTCGAACTGGACCGAACGCCGAGTTCTCGTTTGAAGAGCCCATGGCAAATTCGTCGCAGTTGGTTTTGCCGATAACTATGGCTCCCGCCGTAAGCAAACGGTCGATCACAGTAGCGTTGTATGGAGGATGATAGTCCCCGAGGATGTGTGAGCCGCAAGACGCCTGGAGTCCGCGCACGCAGATGTTGTCCTTGATAGCAAAAGGCACTCCGGCGAGAGGAGAGTTATTGGTCGCGTTCGACCGGGCATTCTTATCGCGCTCGTCGGCTTGCTTCAACGCTCCATGGCGATCGATTTCCAGGAACGCGTTCAACGTTTCATTGAGGCTTTCCGCAGCCTCAATGGACGATTCAACAACTGAACGGGTCGTGGTTTCACCAGCGTCTATGCGAAGTCGCAGCTCTGCTATTGTCATTGCGTACATGAAAGATACCCACTTGAATCGACTATAAAACCTTCGGTACCCGGAAATAACCCGCGGCGGGATCGGGTGCTTCTGCTAATGCGACTTTTTGGCCCAACGACGGCGCGACTCCGTCTTCCCGCGTCGTATCTGTTCGTTCGCCTTCAGGCGTTAAGCCGCCAATCGCAGGCTCTACATTTACCGTATCTACGGAATTCAATTGTTCGACATAACTGACGATGTCGGTAATCTGCGGGCCAAAGATCTTGAGTTCTTCGGCATCAATTTCCAGGTGGGCCAATTGCGCCACTTTTTCGATATCGGCTTCGGTGATGGGCATAGGGTATTTTCGATTTTAGATTGGCGATTGCCGATTTATTTTGCTGCGTTTACCTTTTTTTCTTTTATTAAAAGGCTGGTGGCTGCCGCTGAGAGAAAGGCTTTGCGAAGTTGTTTGTCCTGGATTGCGTTGGCGGCAGACCACAATTCCAGCGATACTTCGTTCTCGGTCGTTTCTTTAGTCGATTTCTTCGCCGCCGCAGCCGGTGCACGTTCGAACGATGTGTCTTCGATGCAAAATTCGAGTCGATTAACCAGCGGTTGACCGAGAATGGAGTTGAGACGAAACAGCAACTGACCTCTCATCGACTCTAACTGTTTCTGCCAGATCGCATCCGAGACCGTTATGACCAGAGTCTTGCCGTTGAGGGTTGTAGCCACCGCCTGCCTGCGCAAAGGATCGCCGGTCACGTGGTTCCAGGCAGCAATCGCTGCCGCTTCGACAACTTCCGCAGAGTGACCTCCCGCCTGCAGAATTGCTGGTAGGACTTCAATCAGTTGCTCCATGCTAAACGCAATTACACTCCGTATCGTCTGATTGCGAACGTTTAGAGTTAAAGCTTTAGGTTGCTGTTTCGCGGCCACAAACTAAAGTCTGAACTCTAAACTTACCCACTAACGTATCTCAACTTCATTTTGCGAGCGTTTGAGTTTAGTGTAACGGAGAATCTGTAACAGCGCCAAGAGGTGTGCTTGCTAAACGAAAACCTTTCACGCGGATCACTCGTGCTTGCTTCTCGCAGTCCGCGACGAGCTGAAATCCTCCGCGCAGTTGGCTGGCCGTTTGAGGTCGTTGAAGCAAACATCGACGAAACTCGTGCTGCGGCTGAGAATGCCATCAGCTATGTTAAGCGACTAGCCCAAACCAAAGCCGCAACAGTGGCAAACAAAGTCGATGGCAAACTTGTACTGGGCGCCGACACGGTCGTGGTAATTGGCGGCGAGATCCTCGGTCAGCCGCGCGACCACGAGGATGCTCGGCGAATGCTCAGACTGTTGAGCGGAGAGTGGCATGAAGTCCTAACCGGGGTGGCATTGGTTCGCGCCGGCCACAGCCCGTGCGCGATTGTCGATCACGAAACAACTCGGGTGCGTTTAGCGGAATTATCGGATGACGAGGTCGACTGGTATGTAGCGACCGGCGAACCGATGGACAAAGCTGGAGCCTATGCCATTCAGGGGAAGGCGGGACCTTTCATTCAAGAAATCCAAGGGAACTACTTCAATATCGTCGGCCTGCCGATTAGCTTGGTCTATGAACTTCTGCAAAAGGTGTAGTTGAAAGGGCGACATCCCTCAGAACAAAACAGTGCCGCCGTCGATATTTATCGCCTGTCCATTTATGCCTCGTCCGTCCTCTGAAGCGAGCAGAAGGGCCAGTGCGGCAACCTCTTCCGAAGTAACCAGCCGCTTCTGCGGACTCATCTGTTTGATTGCTTTGAGGGCTTCACCGCCGGGACGACCGGTCTTGGCCGTAATGTTTTCAATCCCTCGAGTCGTCATCTCCGTGTCAACATAACCAGGACAGATGGCGTTGACAGTGATACCTCTGCCGCCGACTTCCAGCGCGATGGAACGGGTGAGTCCCAGCACTCCATGCTTAGAAGCAGAATAAGCTGCAATGTAAGGAGCGCCTGTTTTGCCGGCGATCGAGGCGATGTTGATAACCCGGCCCCACCCCTGTTCGAGCATTGATGGGAGAGCTGCACGCATGCAATAGAAGGTGCCGCTCAAGTTGATAGCCAGGTGACGTTGCCAGAGGTCATCGTCGGTTTTCGTGATTGGTGCGCTCTCAGCAATGCCGGCATTGTTCACCATTATGTTAGGACCGCTGCCGAAAGTCTCACTTACCGTCGCGAACATCTGCTGAACGCTGGCGACCTCTGAAACGTCGCAAACAACTCCGACCGGGTCTGACGCGGTCTGACTCTTAATTTCTGCCGCAACTTGCTCGACCTGTTGAGCAGTGCGGGCGGCAATGGCAACACGCGCTCCTTCGCGCGCGAAAGCGAGGGCGATGGCGCGGCCGATGCCGCGCCCGCCACCTGTGATTAACGCAATCTTTCCACTTAGCTTCATTGTGTTGACAGGACTTGAATCAATTCCACTCGCCATTTGTCAGCAATGACGAAATGAAAAATGTCAAATGATCAATGGAAAATAAAAGAAGAAGCTGCAGACCTTTAAACCTGAAACCTGAAACCCGCTCAGTTCCCCTTAAACTTTGGCAACCTTTTCTCGATCCAGGCGCGTAATCCTTCGCGTCCATCGTGCGAGCCAAAGCAACGCAATTGAGCTTCGTTTTCGTAACGCAGCATCTCTTCCAGTTCCGCTGCCTGGCTCATATAGACCGCCTGCTTGGCTGCGGCTACGGCAAGCGGCGGCGCATCGCGCAGCCGTTCCGCAAGTTGACGTGTAGCTGACTCCAACTCCTCCGGTGGAACCACGCGATTAAGAATTCCCAGATGCAGTGCCTCTTCAGCGTCAATCGCTTCACCCAGGAAGAACATCTCGCAGGCCTTGTTTGTAGTCACCATTCTTGGCAAGAAGTAGGTTCCGCCCCAATCAGGATGCAGGCCAACTTTTGCAAACGACTGGCTAAAGGTCGCTGCCGTCGAAGCGATGCGCAAGTCGCAGGCAAGGACTAAATTAAACCCAGCGCCAAAGGCCGGCCCATTGACCGAAGCAACCACTGGTTTTGTCATCTGCCTGATTGCGGTGATGATGCGTCGGGCTGAGCCTAGTAACCGAGAAAACTCCTCCGTGTCTTTCCGCTCGATAAGTTCGGCCATGAAACCTACGTCGCCACCGGCACAAAAGGCACGGCCCGCGCCGGTGATCACCACGACGCGCACATTGTGATCGCTTCCGGCTTCCTCAAGAGCCTCAGCCAGATCGCGACGCATGTGGCCGACAAAAGCGTTCAGCTTCTCAGGCCGATTCAACGTGATCTTAACGATATTACTGTCTTCGCTGATGTCGATGTGTTGATACATAGGAATCGGAATTTAGAATTTAGAATTTAGAATTTAGAATTTAGAAGTTCGTGCGCACGAACGTTGGTCCCTTTCTATTAAATACTTGTCGTAATCCAAAAATTCTAAATTCTAAATTCTAATTTCTAAATCTATTCTCCTTTAAATTCCGGCTTGCGTTTATTGACGTAGGCGCTGATGCCTTCACGTGCATCCTCAGATTGAAATAGTTGTTGTTGTAACTCGCGTTCAAGTGCAAGCGCAGATTCGAACGGAATCTCGGCGCCTGATTGCACACTGCGCTTGATGCGGCCGACGGCGTTTGCCGCTCTATTCGGAGTGGTGAACTTACCGGCGTAGGCCAATACTTGCTGCATAAACGACTCGGCATCTTCCGCATCGTAAATGTGATTCAGTATTCCGAGTTCCAGGCCGCGTTCAAGATCGAACAGCTCACCCGTTGCCATCAGCTCAATCGCTTGCGACTTACCGACAAGCCTGGGAAGCCGCTGCGTCCCACCCGTGCCCGGCAAAACACCAAGCGAAACTTCAGGCAATCCCATCTTGCCAGCCCCCCGCCGAGCGATACGAATGTCAGCCGCCATGGCCACTTCGAGCCCCCCACCGACGCAGTGACCATTGATTGCCGCAATCACCAATTTTGGAGTTTGCTCGAGTCGCGACAATGTTTCATTGGCGTGCAAACAAAAATAGTATTTAAAGACCGGGTCGGCGTTCGCCAGCATGTTGATGTTGGCGCCCGCGCAGAAAAACTTTTCACCGGCTCCTGTGATGACAATAACCTGAACGCTTTGGTCCATGCGTGCTGCCAGGATCCTGCTGTCGAGGGTCCGCATCATCTCGTAGCTGTACGTGTTGGCGGGGGGATCGTTGAGAGTAAACAGAGCGATCCCATCTTCAACTTTGTATTGGACGAAATTTAGCTTAAATTCGGTAATCTCGAAGTGTTGGCCAACTTCTTCTAGATCTTGTCCCATCTCCTCGCCGTCCCTTCAATAGCCAAAATTAGAATTTAGAATTTAGAAATGTTGGATTGTGACAATTATTCATTCAAACGGCGCGTACTTAAACATTTCTAAATTCTAAATTCTAAATTCTAAATTCTTTCCGCTCGTTCGTAGATTGATATGTGCTTTTCACTCTGCGACGTAAACGGTGCGCGCTGCCAGTTGCTCCAGCGGTGGCGTAAGCGCAAACCTGCGAGTTGGGCCATCAAGTCAAGCTCCGACGGCCAGGCATAGCGAATCTGTACTGGATAGAGCCGGACGTTGCCGTCAGTGATTACCACCTTCTGGCTGACTACATGTTGCGCGGCTGCATCGTGCTGCGACACGTCTAACTCAACAGTCTCCGTTGTTACCTTTGTCGCTCGATTCGATTGGCCACGATCGAAGCGCATCGGATCCGGCACGAACGCCTCGATTAGAAAGCAACCACTCGGCGCCAGATGTGCGGCCACGTTTCGAAAACAACGCACCTGCTCGTCCTGGGAGGGAAGCGCAAAAAAAGTATTGAAGACTACATAGACGACTGCGAATTCGCCTTCGACGTCAACGTCCGCAAAGTTGCCGATCTTCACCTGTGCGAGATCACCGCCCTGCTTTGCACGCAGTCTGGCTACCATCGAAGGAGCCGCATCCAGGCCGTACACTTCTATTTTTTTAGCCAAAAGGGGGAGCGCGATGCGCCCCGTGCCGATGCCCAGCTCCAGCGCCATTCCGACGCCGGCCAGTTCGGCGAGCACGCTGATGGCATCTGGATCGTATTCGGCGAACCAGCGGTCATACATGTCGGCGACTCGCTCGCCATAAGTTTCTTTTCCGTACGAATCCATGTGCTAGTAATGAGAACTATGATTTTTCTAAACACCCGGCTCGCCAAACGCTCATGTTTTCTGCTTTCGGCAAAATACCCTTTGACTGGTTTTCGTGTGAGAGATTGCCGGCCACAAACCCTCGCAGAAAAAGACTGGTTACGTTTTGGGCCAGGTCGTTTACGTTCAGCTTGCCTGTGGGATCGTACCAGTTATAGATCCAATTCAGCATTCCAAATAGAGCATAAGTTGAAACTGTTAGATCTAACTTTTGTTTGCCATTCTGCTCGCGCTGTAGTTCGGCGAGAATCTGGCGGACCCGATTCGTGTAGTCCTTTTTCTTATTCGCCACGTGTTGGTGCTTTTCGCCGGCCAGTGACTGGCTTTCGTGAGAAAGAACCTTCATCTCAGCCATGTTGGCGGCAAAGAAAGAAACGTGGTTCTCAATAAAAACGCGTAACTTATCCACTGAATCGTCGACCTCTTGTAAACGCTCCTCCAACCGTTCCAGCACGCGGCCGAAGCAATTGTCCTGAATGAGGAAGAGCAGCTCCTCTTTCGATTCGCAATAATGGTAAAGACCGGCCAGGCTGACGTTCGTCGCGCGAGAGATATCGCGCATTGTGGTCGGGTGATAACCCTTCTCCGCGAAGATACGCGAAGCGGCACGGAGAATGAACTCCAACTTCTGGTCGAATTTCGGATTGCGGAGGTTCGATTTCGGATTTCGGATTTCGGCTGGGAATTTCGAATGGCGGATTTCGGATTTCGGATTTTGTTTCATCGTGTCCTGCGTCATATCTTCGATTGACTAGTATTTTCAACGTCCACTACACAAAATCCGAAATCCAAAATCCGAAATTCTTCAAAGGCGTACGTATTCAAACTCGAATGGTTTGCCTTTGATCCCGGTTGCCGGTGGCGCTATCCAGTTGGCGATTTTTCCGGGTTCCGTTACCGGATGCATCAAGCTGCGCACATATTCGCGATCTTCGATCGAGGGCAACCACTCTGCTCTGCGAGTCTCGAAGGCGTCTTTTGAAATGAGGTTTCCCCCAATATCGAAATAGTGGTTTGCGTATTCGCCGACGTGACGATGAAAGCGAGGGCTCGGCAGGTATAGCCGATCATTCAAACCCTCATCCGCCAGAATCTTGTTCCAACGAGTGAGCCCTTTTTCGCAATCCTTCACATACTCCTGACGCAGCAGTTCATTGAGAGCATTGCGCAGCGGAATCTCTCGCGACTTGAGCTGGCCATCGTCGACGACGGTTAATGTAAAGAGTTCGTTGGCTGCCGTGTGCTCCTGATACTGCTCTTGCTCTTTGTATCGACCCTTCAATCCGGCGGCGAAAAAGTCGGCGGAGTTGGAGCTGATCTCGCCACCAAACAGATCGAGTGAATAACTGAACCAGAAGTTCATGTACCTTTGGATGATTTCAAGCGGGATGCCCCCAAGCTCACGCGGGTTTCCTTCTTTCATCAACTGGGCAGTGCGTCTGACGACGCGACCCAATCCAGTGTCGCCTACGAACATGTGGTGTGCCTCTTCCGTGAGCATGAATTGGCAGGTGCGCGCCAACGGTTCAAATCCCGACTCCGCCAGGGCTGATAGTTGATATTTGCCGTCGCGGTCAGTGAACATGGTAAAGGCAAAGAAGTTGAGCCAGTCGTCGCAAGGCTGATTAAAAGCTTCGAGGATCCGAGGCTTGTCGGGATTTCCGCTCCGTCGTTCCAGTAGGGCGTCAGCCTCATCCCGTCCGTCGCGGCCAAAATAGCCATGGAGCAGATAGACCATGGCCCAGAGATGGCGTCCCTCTTCAACATTTACCTGAAACAGATTTCGTAAGTCATAGAGGGAAGGGCAAGTTTTACCTAATTGTCGCTGTTGTTCGACTGAAGCGGGTTCGGTATCCCCCTGGGTGACGATGATGCGCCGCAAGGCATTGCGAAACTCGCCCGGTACTTCCTGATAGGCCGGTTGACCGTAGTTGTCGCCAAAACCGACTCTCGCATCCGGCTGAGGCGGCTCCAGAAAAATGCCCCAGCGATAGTCAGGCATCTTGACGTAATCAAAGTGGGCCCAGCCTTCGGAACCAACGTTGATGGCCGTGCGAAGCCAAACATCCTTTTCCTGAAATCCGTCAGGCCCCATCTCGCGCCACCAGTCGAGGTAATTCGGCAGCCATCTCTCCAGCGCGCGCTGCAGTTTCTTGTCCTGTCCCAGATTAACGTTATTCGGTATGTTCTCGTATAAGTCCATAATGTGTTCACATTCATTCGAATCTTAGGAGAAAGAAATTCTGCCGTTCTTTACGACCTAGCCAAGAAAAGGCGCAAACAAGTAAGACTGCCTCGATGTATTCTTGTATGCGGTTTGTGCCTTTTGAGCTTTCTTGTGGCCATCCTTATGTGCGTTTGAAGTCAAATTGAGCCTGTGTAGGCTTTCCATAGTTCGTAAGCGCTCCCCGCTCTCCGACCGCGTTTGGTCGCTGAAAGATCCAGTTTTGCCAGGCAGTCAGGCGGCCATAGATCTTAGTGTTCATGGTCTCGGGTCCAGCGAACCGCAAAGATGCTTCCATACCCGTCAACGCATCGGGCGAAAGTGAGGTTCGTTCCTCAATCGCAAGGCGGATCTCGTCTTCCCAATCCAGATCGTCCGGCGCGAAAGTGATCAAGCCCGCCTCGTCAGCCTCTTCGGTGTCGAACCTGCCCTCGTGCGATAGCACCTCATTTACTCTTCCTGGCTCGGCAAGGAAGCGCGACTGAAGCCGTGTTAATTCGTTGCTCATCGGGAAAGCCCCCGCATTCAAGTCAGAGGCACAGACCAATGTTCGTGCTGCATCGGGATTATTAAGCATGTAAACGCGATCAGCAGCGAGCATCAGTTCGAGCAAATTGCCGGCGAAACTGCTGGCAGGCTCGACGATGGCAAAGAAGCTCTTGGCCGTGAGATCCAGCCGGCGAAGAACGCGGGCCATGTGCGCGAGTATCTCGCGAATGAACCAATGGTCGCGATTAGCCGCGAGCGCTTTATCGACGGCCAGCACATCGTCGATGTTTCCCTCAGTACGCAGACAAAGCAGACCGATTTCCGGTTCATTTACACGCAGGTGGAGCAGCATGTCGTCCAGCTCTCGGTAAGCTTGCAGCGGCCAGTAGCTATCGCCCAGTTTCAGAATTTCTTCCGGGTCGGATGGCTGATTCGCTTCTGGGCCACGAATAGTTAAGTCGCCATAACGCTTCTCTCGATTTAGCTTTACACTTACGTATTTGTACTCTCGGCTATCAGGCTTGTTCTGAAGATATAAGGGGTTGAGCTTGATACCTGAACTGTTTGCTTGAGAGGCTTCGTCGGCACGCAAGCTAACAGCTTGCGTTACTTCGGCAACGCGCGCGTCAATGCCTTCCTGGAACTTGCTCGTGGGAAATGTGTCGTCGATCAGTCCCCACTGTTTGGCACGCCTACCTTTCAACCCTTCTGCGAGGGTTGAAAAAACATCTGCCCGGTCGCGTCGCACCTTCCGCTTGTCCACCAATCGTGTCAGTCCCCCAGTGCCCGGCAATACGCCCAACAAGGGAACTTCGGGAAGGGAAATGGCCGAATTGCCATCATCCACCAGATAGATCTCGTCACAGGAAATCGCCAGTTCATAACCGCCTCCCGAGGCGGTGCCGTTCAAAGCCGCGAGGTAACGCCGTCCCGAATGCAACGAATCATCTTCAATGGCGCACCGTGTTTCGTTGGTGAACTTGCAGAAGTTGACTTTGAACGCGTGGGAAGATGTGCCGAGCATGTAGATATTTGCGCCGGCACAAAAGATCCGAGGCTTAAGACTCGTTAGCACGACGGCGCGCACTTCCGGGTGTTCGAAGCGCAGGCGCTGAATGGCGTCGGCAAGTTCAATATCCACACCCAGATCATAGGAGTTCAGCTTGAGCTTATAACCCTCACCAAGAGTCACATCTTCCTGCACATCCATTGAAAGTGTGGCGACGTAGCCGTCGACCTTCAGTTTCCAATGTTTGTATTGTTCCGGCGAAGTCTGGAAGTTAATCATCACTGTTCTTTGTCCGGTAGTGTTTCCGATAGGGAGTTCCTTCGGCTAAGCAAGCTTGTCAACGAGTCTCCGTTCGAACGTTCGTTCGGAGAATAGGACGAGGGGAACAGACTAGTCAAGTGACGCGCGGCGTGGCCAAATCAGCCAGGAAGGTACCAGGCTAAAGCAATTGTGTGAAAACCCAAGAATCCCACCAACCGCAGTTGGTGTCGCGCCATGCAAAGCCCGGGACGAGGGGAAGGCGCAAGCAGGAAACTCGTCAGCGTTACCCAGTGGGTGAGGTCACTACCAAGACCCACCCGGAGATTGCTTCAGATTCTGACTAATAAGCAGACGCAATAACCTCTTCTAATCCCACCGACCGCAGTCGGTGGATTCTTTCATATCCAACCTAAATATAGACGCACCCACTGCGTAAATCCCGAGGACCGCAGTTAGTGGATTGTTCCAACTGAGCATGGCTTTGAAAAGTCTTCTGCGGACTGATGGCTAGGGGGCATGCAGTAGGTTGGGTATGAACGGATCCACCGACTGTGGTCGGTGGGATTTTGGGGTTTCACCCAACCTCTTAAAGCCGCGGGGTGAATGAGAGTACAAAGGAACCACTCTAAGGATTCACAGAGGGTGGATCAGAAAGGGCGATGAATTAGAGCTCAGCAAAACTTAAGAAGAGGCGCCAATGCATCCGTAGCAAATGGCGCACCTAATAAGGCACCCGCAGTTAGCTTTAGCCAAATCAGCAAATGCCTTGCAAAGCTTGCAAAGCTAGATGGCTTGACAGTCTAGCCTGACGGCGCGTAGGGTTTCGGCTTCGGAGATACACCATTGCGGACGTGGAGCCTGGTCAATGGTCTTGATCGAAGCTGTTGATGATGCGCGGCTACTCCCGAGTGGAGGCGAATCTGTTCTGGTGAACGGCGCGGTCTTCAAAACCGTTAGTGAGACTGTGAGAACAGGCTCAGGTAGGTTCGATTCCTACACGCCTCCGCCATAGCCAGGGACAGGAGGCAGGAGCAGTACGCAGGAGCAGGGGCAGTAAGCAGGGTCCAGGGGGCAGGGACCAGGGGCAGTAAGCAGTAGGCAGGAGCAGGAGTAGGGGCAGTAGGTAGGTGAAGTAGACAGGCGAAGTAGCAAGAGTGACAGTTCTTTTAATTGACGGCCGTCGCGGGACGGACTCTAAAAGGAAATCCTCACATGATTAGAGACTGGGTTGAACTGAATATGATCCCGGGCGTCGGACCTCGCGCCGCCGCCAAACTCCTCGAACGCTTCGGTTCTGCTGAGGCGGTTTACGAGGCAACCAGAACCGAACTCGAGCAGGTGCGGTTAGTCCCGGAAACGGTTGATACGATCATCGCCCGCGACTTGCGAACGAGGGCTGAAGCCGAGATTATCCGCGTACGAAAACTCGGCAGCGATATCTTGATCCTTGATGACGGTATCTACCCCGCGCTGTTGCGAGAGATCTATGATCCTCCCATAGTGATCTATGTCAAAGGCGCCTGGGAAGAATGTCTCGACTTGCCGTGCGTGGCAATAGTCGGTTCACGCAGGAGTTCGACATATGGTCAGAACGCCGCGTTGATGTTGGCTCGCGATCTTGCGCAACGGGGTGTGACTATCGTTTCTGGATTCGCGCGTGGCATTGATGCAGCCGCGCACAAGGGGGCGTTAGAAGCAGGAGGTCGGACCGTAGCCGTTTTAGGTACCGGGATTGATCGTGTGTATCCACGCGATCACCGGAAGTTGGCCGATGACATTCTCAATAATCGTGGAGCACTGGTAACGCAGTTTCCTCTGGGCACGCCTCCCGTATCGGAAAACTTTCCCTATCGCAACCGCATTATTAGCGGATTGAGTCTGGGCACGGTGGTGATAGAAGCGGCAGAAAACTCTGGTTCTTTGATTACTGCGCGGCTGGCGATTGAACAGAATCGGGAAGTCTTCGCCGTCCCAGGGAACATTACGTCACGCAATTCCTTTGGCACTAACTATCTCATCAAAGGTGCGGGAGCAAAGTTAGTGCAGCAGTGGCAGGATATAGCGGCTGAGTTACCGCCGCAGATCGCTGCCGGCCTCTTACCGCCACCGTTTGGCGACAATAAGCGAGATAAGTCGCTGCCGGAAAGGCTGGCGTTCGTGCCGGAAGGTCTCTCGGGAAATGAAAGCTCAGTTCTCAGGCTATTAACGCCCGACGATCCCGCGCACATTGATGTGTTGGTTGGGAAGAGCAGATTACCCATTCCGGATCTCATGGCAGCACTGCTGGCGCTGGAAATGAAAGAACTGATCCGGGCATTGCCGGGAAAATGCTTTGTGCGCAGGATGTAAACAGATTGGCAATTGGAAATAACAAGAGATGGCAAAGAATCTAGTAATAGTCGAATCGCCCGCAAAGGCGAAAACCATTAATAAATACCTGGGAAAGGACTATCTGGTCAAAGCTTCGATCGGACACATAAAAGATCTGCCTTCCAAGGGACTCGGGGTGGATGTCGATGACGATTTCAAACCGACTTATGAGGTAATTCCAGACTCTCGAAAACGAAACAACAAAAAGATTGTCGCCGAGCTTAAGAAGGCTGCAAAAGAAGCTGACGCTATTTATCTTGCCGCCGACCCGGATCGTGAGGGTGAGGCCATCTGCCAGCATCTTGCTGAAGAGATCGTTCCGAAGAGGCCCGCAAAACTCACCTATCGAGTGATGTTCAATGAGATCACCAAGCGTGCGGTGAACGAGGCTTTCGACACTCCACGGCAGATTGACGGGAACCTGGTTGACTCTCAACAGGCGCGGCGCGTGCTCGACCGTCTCGTCGGCTACAAAGTTTCTCCCATTCTTTGTCGAACAGTTGGGGGACGTCTCAGCGCCGGCCGCGTGCAATCGGTTGCGCTCAGAATGGTTGTCGAGCGCGAACGCGAGATCGAGGGTTTCATAAAAACGGAGTACTGGACGATCGGAGCCAATCTATCGGCCAAGCTGCCACCAGCCTTCGAAGCAAGACTGGCCAAAGTAGGCGACCAGACCGTAAAGACGAGTGGCTTTGATCAAGAGCTCAAGAAGAATGAGATTTTGATTGGCGATGATGCAGCGGCCAACGCGATTGTTGCCGAAGCCGAGAAACAACAGTTCGTCGTAAGCGATGTTACGACCAAAGAACGTAAGCGCAATCCCGTCCCCTCCTTCATAACCTCCAAACTTCAGCAGGAAGCTGCGCGCAAACTTGGGTTCGCAGTTAAGAAGACAATGATCCTTGCGCAGCGATTATACGAAGGTGTTGAGCTGGGTGATGAAGGTTCCGTTGGTCTTATTACCTACATGCGCACGGACTCGACGCGCGTTTCTGAGGCCGCACTAAATGAGGTACGCGATTTCGTCGGCAAACAGTACGGGCCTAATTATCTGCCTGACAAGGCGGTTCATTATCGTTCGAAGAAAGATGCGCAGGACGCGCACGAAGCGATACGGCCCACTGAGGTTGCCCGTACTCCTGATTCGCTGGAGAAGTATCTTGGCAAAGACGAACTGAAGCTCTACCGATTAATCTGGCAACGCTTCGTTGCCTCACAAATGAATCCAGCCATTTTCGATCAAACAACGATCGATATCGAAGCTGGGAGGTTCATTTTTCGCGCTACCGGATCCGTTCAAAAGTTTGATGGCTTTCTCAAGGTGTACCAGGAAGGCCGCGACGAGAAAACTGAAGAGGATGAAGAGGCTGAGCGAACGTTGCCGTTGGTTCAGAAGGCCGAAGTGCTACGACTCAATCAGGTCACCCCCGAACAGCACTTAACCGAACCACCACCGCGTTTCACCGAAGCTACTCTGGTAAAAGCACTCGAAGAGAAGGGCATTGGCAGGCCGTCGACCTACGCCGCCATCATGTCGACTATTCAGGAGCGAGAATACGTCGAGAAGCTTCAAGGACGCTTTCATCCTACTGGGCTGGGCAGGACCGTTAACGATCTGCTGATCGAAGGTGGCTTTGATGATCTATTCAACGAAACGTACACCGCTCGCATGGAAGAGGAGCTGGACGAAATTGAGGAAGGCAAGCTGAAGTGGACTGACGCCTTGCATGAGTTCTACGACAAATTTGCTGATGATCTCAAAAAGTTTCTGAAATACACCAAGGGAATAAGAGACATCGACACGCCGACAGACGAAGTTTGTCTGAAGTGCAGTACTCCCGGAATGGTCGAAAAGTTTGGCCGTTTTGGCAAGTACCTTAAGTGCCTTAACTGCGGCGCTACTCGCGACTCTGAGCCGGCAGCTGCCAGCGACGGAAGCGCAGCTTCCAATGACGCTGCTGCGACGACTGACCAGGCGGAAGAGCTCGAAACCTGTGAATTATGCGGCAAGCCAATGCAACTAAAGCGCGGTCGGTTCGGTCAGTTTCTCGGATGCTCAGGTTATCCCGAATGTCGCAACATCAGGAAAATCGCCAAAGGTGGTGCGGTGATGCCCGCGCCTGTTCTCCTTGATGAGAAATGTCCCGTCGATGGCGCCCAACTGGTAAGACGCTTCGGGCGCTTTGGTGAATTCATCTCGTGCTCAAACTACCCAAAGTGTAAGTACATTAAGCAGGAAACAACCGGCGCAAAGTGTCCGCGGCCGGGCTGTAAAGGCGATCTGGTAGTGAAGAAGTCGAAACGCGGCAAAGCATTTTACGGCTGCTCGGAATACCCAAACTGTGATCGTGTTTACTGGGACAAGCCGGTAGTCGAGTCGTGTCCGAATTGCCATGCTCCGTTTCTGCTGGAAAAGACCACTAAGAAGCAGGGCACCTTCCGTTATTGCGCGAACGAGGAATGTGGATTCAGCTCAAACGATCCTGCCTCTGGGATGGCTAAACAGAGGGGCACTCAGCCAGGCGCTCATTCCTAGGTATGACATTCCGCGCCTTGAAACCTTTACGGCGGAGGCGCAATATAGACAGTTCCATTCTTTCCCTGGGCTCACTGCAGCCCTGGGTGTAAACCTTAAAACTGAGGAGAAATAATTATGATGCTACGACGCTATGCGGTCGTTCTGCTTCTGCTTTCATTGGTGTCGACTTCCATCATCTCGGCGCAACAGCCAACGCCTGCGTCCGCAGCGACTCAACCCGCTGGGCAACAGGCTCCGGCGCGCGATCCAAATGACCCGATCGAACGGATCAAGGAAGAAGGAATGAACCACTCGCAGGTGATGCAAACGCTGAGTTATCTCTCAGACGTCATTGGTCCCAGGCTGACGGCATCGCCCAATGCCAAACGAGCTAATGAGTGGACACGCGATCAGCTAACAAAATGGGGTTTGCTGAATGCTCATCTCGAAGCCTGGGGACCGTTCGGCCGCGGGTGGACGCTCAAGCGCTTTTCGGCACAGGTGATCGATCCACAGACCATTCCTTTGATAGCCTATCCGAAAGCCTGGTCGCCCGGCACCGGTGGTCCACTCACGGCCGAAGTTGTTTATTTCGACGCCAAAAGCGAGAGCGACCTCGAGAAGTTTAGGGGCCAACTGAAAGGTAAGATCGTTTTGACGGCACCAATGCGCGAGGTCGCCGCGCACTTCGATTCACAGGGTACCCGGCTTGACGAGAAGGGCCTTTTGCGGTTGGCCGATGCTCCGGAACCGCGAACAGGCGCTGGACAGCGCGGTGGTTTTCAGTTGAACCCAGCTCAGCGCGCGGTATTCATGTTTAACTCAAGAAAACTTCAGTTCTTTCAGGAAGAAGGAGCTGCGCTATTGATCGATCCAAGCCGCGGCGATGGCGGAACTATATTTGTCCAGTCAGCAGCGGTGCCGCCGCCGCCCGGATTTGATCCAACAAACCCAACATCGCCACGCGCAGTGCCTGTCTATGATAAGAGCGCACCAAAAATCACTCCGCAACTTGTGCTGGCAATTGAACACTACAACCGCATCGCGCGCATAATTCAGGCTGGCGAGCCGGTAAGAATGACCGTCGATCTCGGAGTCGAATTTCAGGATGCCGACTTGATGGGTTACAACACCATTGCTGAGATTCCGGGGACAGATCTGAAAGATGAAATCGTCATGCTAGGTGGCCACATGGATTCGTGGCACTCGGGCACCGGCGCGACCGACAACGGGGCGGGCGTATCAGTGGCAATGGAAGCCGTGCGCATCATTCAGACGTTGGGTCTTAAGCCGCGTCGGACAATTCGCATCGCCTTGTGGACGGGTGAAGAGCAGGGCTTGCTGGGATCGCGCGCCTACGTAGCGCAGCACTTTGGCAAGTTTGAAACTCCTACGCCGATTGCTCCTACGGCCGGGAGTGGCAATGGTACAAACGGGAATGGCTCGACAACAGCAACAGCGCCGGCTCCAAAACTGATCACGATGCCGGAATATGAGAAGTTTAGTTCTTACTTCAATCTGGATAATGGTACGGGCAAGGTTCGCGGGGTTTACCTCCAGGGTAACGAATCCGCGCGGGCTCTCTTCCGGCAATGGCTCGCGCCTTTTCGCGATATGGGAGCGGCGACGCTGAGCATTTCGAATACCTTTGGCACCGATCACCTTTCGTTTGACGCTATTGGACTGCCGGGTTTTCAGTTCATTCAGGATGAGATCGAGTACGACACTCGCACTCACCACTCGAATCAGGACGTGTTTGATCGTATTCAGGGTGATGACATGAAACAAGCGTCTACGATTATGGCGGCCTTTGTTTACAGCGCAGCAACGCGCGATGAGAAGTTGCCTCGTAAGGCCGTTGCCGGCAGATAGACTAAATTTCAGATAATTTCAGATCTAAATATCTCAAATCTCAAATCTAAGATCTGAGCTACGGTTTTGTCTCTTCGACAACGAATTCAACCCAGTACTTGCGCAGCTTATCGCGATTGTTTTTCCGGTAAGCGACGTAGTCCTGGATAATCCCTTCGTTGGGCCTCGCAAACAAAACGTAGGCTTCTATCAGTCCCGAATTCCATAGCCTGATCAAATTTGTGAGAGAGGCATCCGCGGATTTCAGTTTACCCTCTTTCAAATCTCGAGACGCCGTTTCGGCAACAACCTCCAGGGCAGCTGCTTCTTCCTTCAGCGTGTGACGGTATTGTGTTTCCTTTGGATAATCTTTCTTGAATCCGGCCGTCTTGTAGGTGGAACGGACAAGATCATAAAGAGACCAATAGTAAGCAACGCCTTGCTTGGGATCCAGGGCCTTGGGATCCATGGTAATCGTGCCTCGGTCCTGATCCTCCAAAGATCGCGTGCTTGGCGGTGGCTGTTTGATTTCGGGATGGCCGAGACGGGCTTTGACCTTGTCAGCCCATTGCGATAGGCCAACGTAAGCTCTGCGAGCGTAGGGTTCTGCAATGATAGCGTCGACAAACTTGTCGCGCGCTTCAGACCTCTTTTCCTGCAACATCAGCGCATCGCCCCAATATCGATAGGCGGTCTCGCGATCGGCATCGATGGCTATGGCCCGCGCAAACCACTCTCCTGCCTTTTCAAGTAGTTCATTTTTCGCCTTGGGGTCCTGGGTGGCATAGCCTTTCTTGAAGTACATGTCACCTGCGTACAAAGCGGCGTCGTAGAGTTTAGGATCAAGCTTCAACGCCCGCTCGTAGGCAGCGAGGGCACGATCAAGCTCTCCTCGGACAAACGCAGCCTCGCCTTCCCTAATCGCTGATTCAGCTTCCCGGATATCCGAAAACGGAATCTGCGTCGAATCATTTGACGAGAGCGCTTCCAGAGTTATCTTCGTAAGGTTACTATCGTCGCCCAACTGCTGAGACCGCATCAACACCTCTCTGGCGCGATCGAGTTGCTTGCGTCTGGCGACGTCGTCCTTGATGGTTACCGAGGTTGCGTACAGAGCAAACCCAAGACGAGAAAGGACCGCTTTGTCGTCGGGTAGATTCGCCGCCAACTTTTCCAGCAGCGGGAGGGCTTCGGCGAAGTTGCTCTTCTCCCAGATATCGAAAGCTCGTTGGCGCTCGCTTTGCCCCTCTTGCGACATCAGACTAAGCCCGCTAATAGTGGGAAGGAACGCCAGAGTCGCTAGCTGCAATACCAACAAACGGACACTCAACTTATGGAGGCTTACTGAGCGACTACGCATTCATCGTTGCTCTTTCTGATAAATCGTCGGACAGGCTGGAGAGAGCGTCGAAAGTCTACGGTTGGGAAGATATCCAAGTCAACGCAGTCCAACGTCCGACAAACTTCAGTTTGTCGCTTGCATCCCCAATCGACCGTTTGAGCAAGCAAACGACAAACTGAGGTTTGTCGGACATTGGAGCCTCGGAAGATGAAAGTATTCTAGCTATGCCCGAGGGTTGATTCGCGTTTTGGCGTAGGATCGGGTTCGGTCCAGTCAGTACGCGGAGTTGTACTTTTGCCAACGGGTCTTGGCGTTGACTTTTCGAGTCGATCAATTCCTACGAATTCCTTTAGTTTACTGAGCAGGAACGGTAGCACTACGAGTTGTGCCGTAGAAGAGAGTTCTTCAACCGCCTTATTTCCCAATGAAGAAACTTCCTTACGCAGGCAGTCATAGGCAGACGATTCCTTGAAACGTTCTACCAGCCCCGGCCCCTCATCCTTGACGGCTTGAGGACTGACCGAGGAGTAGGCAGCTGCCATAGTCGCCGCCGGCGGCTGGGGCGTATACCCGTAGCTGCTTCCATAATTCCTCGATTTGAGCCCATCATCCTTCAACGCGCCTGCAATGCTGTAGCCGGCCACTAAGCCGACTCCAAGCGCGCCGGCACTCCAGGCCACAGGCCGCCTCTTGAACTGCTCGCGCCAATCGAGCGTGTCTTTTACGGCCTGATACTGGTTGACTACCGACTCTTTAATTTCGGTCACCGTATGTGAAATAGAATCGCGGGCTAGATCCATACGGCGTTGAAGCTCTTCCTTCGACTCGTCTTCGCCCGTGCGCTGCGAAGCTCGAGCGAGGCCTAAAGTTCGTTCTTCAGCCATTGCTTGTCCTTTCTTAGTTCTTCAACAAACCGGTCGGGAACTAAATCAACCTTTTCCAACCGGCTCTTCATCGCCCACACCATTATTCCGCCCGCCACCAGGTAGAAGACGCCGGTGATGACGAATCCCAGCGCAAACTGCGCTGGCTCGCTTAGGGTAGTGTGTGCAAACAGCGTCGACAGGCCAAAAGCTAAGGCGACATTAGCGAGTGCGAAACCTACGAGCGCGATCAAGCCGCCAATAGCAATCAAGACACTACCGGTTACATATGCCTTCGCTTCTTCTTTGAGTTCGACCTTGAGCAAGGTAAGTTGCGAATCGACAAGCTGCATTACGTCGTCGCCCAAGCGACTCAATAGTGTTGTCATACTTTCGCCGTCTATGTGCGCCAGGTGCGAGTCCGATTCTTTCGGTCTCGCCATAATCATTCTTGGTGTCGCCATCGTTGTTTACCCCCTTTTTATCCCGCGTCGTTCAGGCGCGTAATTAGCGTCTGCTTCCACGAAGCACCAAGCCAAGTATCAGACCGGCGGCTGCTGAAATCAGAATCGCCTGGCCTGGATTCTTTCGCGCGTAATCTGTAGCGTTTGCCGCTAATTCTTTCACATCTACATTCTGCAGCTCCTTAATTTTGTCGCCGACTACGGAAACTTTGTCGGTCACAAAATCTTTAGCCTGACTGGCTGCGTCGGAGATCTTCTGACCGTAACCCTCGGCAGGCTGTTGGCCGTAAGTTGAACCAGATTGTTGTCCGAATTGCTGCCCGGGCTGTGCAAGTCCGGTTGCCGTTGCGCCTGTTTCCGTCGTTTTTCCATTTTCCATTTGTAGTCTCTCCTCCATAAATATTTCTGCTAGTACCGTCGGGTCGGTAGGTTTCCCTTTTACGCAGTGCAGAGTCGTTCTTTCAAGTAGTGAGCAAACGATGTGCCGACAGGCAGATAATGACGGGGATTCTCAATGGCCGCCAATATTCTTCACTTAGGCGCTCCAGGTGCCGGCATCTTTTGTTGTGAAAGGGTACAAGGAGAGGATTCACTAGTCCGGAACCATACGAGTGTTGGAGAGCTCCACCACTGGGAATTTGGTTCGGCGCAATCGTCATAAAATCCGTCAGCGTGGTTTGCTTGCGAGCTCTCATTCACACCGCGGCTTTACCCCGGTGGTAGACTTGCGCCCTTGATTAGCAACCGTTTTAACGATTTTGGAGTGTGCCCAGCTGATGTCGCCCAGAGGAAACCGTTAAAAAGGGTTCCAAGTGGGCTGCTGGCGCTTGAGGCTAAAGCTGCGGTGTGAGTGAGATGTTTACTAAAACGACAGCCCAACCACGGAACCTAACCAGGCTTGACAACGTACTGAGCAGATGGTAAGTAAGTACTTACTCTACTTAAGTCAATAAGTTTGCCTAATCCCTTAAGAAAAGCGGGTGCTATGAATAAAGAAATGAATACTCCTATCGAAGCTGGCGGCCCCTCCATCGGCGCCCGGATGGCGGGTGAAGAAAGACGTCTGCAAATTCTGCAGGTAGCGGTAACCCTCTTTTCGCAGAAGGGTTTTCGGGGAACCACGACCAGGGAAATTGCCACTGTGGCTGGAGTTTCTGAGGCGATGGTCTTTCGCCATTTCGCCAACAAGGAGGAGCTGTATGCCGCAATCCTCGATCATAAGGCTTGCTCCGGTGACACCCTGAATCCCGAGCAGATTGTGTCTGAAGCCATAGCAGAGAAGAACGACCGAGCAGTGTTTGAGCGACTCGCGCTGGCAGCTCTTGAACACCACGAACGCGATCGGGAGTTTCAACGTCTGTTGATGTACTCGGCACTGGAAGGACACGAACTCGCTGACATGTTCTTTGAGAAATTCGTGAAGCGCGTGTACGAGCTCCTCGGCAGTTATGTTCGTGAACGGCAGCGAGACGGCGCCATGGCTCTCGGGGAACCGGCACTAATCGTGCGCGCCTTCGTCGGTATGATCATCCATCACTCAATTAACAACAATCTTTGGGACCCCAAGCGGCGTTTACTGGATATTTCCAACGCCGATGCCGCCAGGTCTTTTACCGATATTCTGTTAAATGGAATTGGTCGACCGATACAATCTGAGAACAATGGCGCGACGCAGCTGTGACTGGCGTCGCCAGGAAGAGTTCAAGCTAAGGACACGGAAAAGATGCGATCTGCCAGGAATCTTCTGTACATCATGGTGGCGCTTGCGCTTTTTGGGTTCGCGAGTTTTGTCGTCTCATGCCGCGGTTCGAAGGCGAACGTCCGAAAGGATGAAGGAGCGACTGCAGCGCCGGCAGTGGTTGAGGTGACCACAGCCGCCGCCATCGCGCGTGATTTGCCCCGGTTCTTCGAAGCGACCGGGAGTCTGGCTGGTGATCAGCAAACTGATGTAGCGCCCCAGATTTCGGGCAAAGTGGTTGCCGTCGGGGTCGATTTAGGAAGCTATGTTAAGCGCGGCCAGATGCTTGTCATGCTGGACGACGTCGATTTAAAGCTACGCGTAGAACAGGCACAGGCCCAGCTTGACCAGGCAAAAGCGGCGCTGCGCCAAGCCGAGGAAAAGGTCGGACTAAAACCTGGTCAGCCATTTGATCCAGATAAAGTACCGGACGTAGCGAACGCCCGAGTAGCGTTGGAGTTGGCCGAAAAGAACTTGCGCCGCGCAGAAAAGTTGATTGAGTCGGGCGATGTCTCGCGCTCTTTCTACGATGATCAAAAAGCGAAACGCGATCAGTTAAAGGAACAGTACGAAGCGGCGCTCTCGCTCGCACGGCAAAACTTTGCGGCGGTAGCGAACGCGCGCGCCAATGTAGCCAATGCCGAATCGCAGCTTAATTTAGCTCGCCGCAACTTGACCTACGCATTGGTCTATTCACCCATTGATGGATACGTGGCCGAGCGGACCGCCGATCTCGGCGAATACGTTTCGCCGACGTCTAAAGTCGCCACTATCGTGAGAATTGATCCTTTGCGCGTTCGGATCGATATTCCGGAGCAGGCCATTCCAGACGTTCGGGTGGGCCTATCGGTGTCTGCGACCACCAGCGCGTGGCCCGATAAAACCTTCAGTGGCCGCATTGCCCGAATTTCTCCAACAGTTTCGGCAAATTCGCGAACGCTCACTATCGAAGCAGAAATTGATAACAGCAACGGCGCTTTGAAGCCGGGGCAGTTTGCCACGGTTCGCATTTTGGAGCCACGCCCGCAAGCGGCTGTGCTGATTCCTGCCCGCGCAATACGGACCGAAGCGGGCGCTAGTCGTGTGTTTGTTATCAAGAACGGACACGCCGAGCAACGTGTGGTGCAACTCGGGATAACCGAAGGCGATCTGGTTGAGGTCAAATCCGGCGTCGCGGCGGACGAACAAGTTGCTATCAGCAACGTCGAGCAGTTGATCGACGGCATCGCGGTAAGACAGTAACGGTTTCAAGTCCCAGGTTTTCAGGCTGCACCTGAGTTATGCCTGGAGCTGAAACATGAAACTTGAATCATGCAAAAATTAGCTGAAATCTGTGTCCGGCGTCCGGTCTTCGCAACGATGCTCATTATGAGCCTCGTGGTAGTAGGTCTCTTTTCCTACAAGTCGCTCGGCGTCGATCTGTTTCCCAAGATCGACTTGCCGACGATCACAGTCACTGTCGTAAATCCTGGCGCCTCGCCTCAGGAGATTGAAACGGAAATCACTGACAAGGTCGAAGGGGCAGTCAATACAGTCAGCGGCATTGACGAGTTGCGCTCGACCTCGGTTGAAGGTGTCTCTCAGGTCTTCATCACGTTCCTGTTGGAGAAAAACCCTGACATAGCGGCTCAGGAAGTCCGTAACAAGATCGATCTGATCGTCAACGATCTTCCGGTCACGGCCGAACAGCCAATCGTTCAAAAGCTCGACACCGATGCCGCTCCCGTGGTGCGTATTGCTGTCTCGGCGCCTCGTTCTTTGCGCGAAGTTACCGAAGTTGCCGATAAGAGAATTAAGGAACAAATCGAGTCCATCAATGGAGTTGGCAACGTCGATATTATAGGCGGCCGCCGGCGCGAAATTCAGATTTGGGTCGATCCCGACAAGATGCGATCGTTCAATGTCACGGTTGCGCAAGTGGCCGATGCAATTCGCACCCAGAACATGGAAGTTCCCGGCGGACGGATAGAGGAAGGTGAGCGCGAACTGACCGTCCGTACTATGGGCCGAATAATCGAGCCGGCCCAATTTAACAACCTGGTAGTCGCAAACCGCGGCACTTACTCGGTTAAGCTCAGCGATGTTGGATATGCGGAAGATGGGGCGGAAGAACCCCGCACAGAGGCACGGCTAAATGGACAACCCGCAGTCACGTTGATTGTCGCGAAACAGTCAGGTCAGAACACCGTAGCTGTTGCCGATGCTGTTAAGGAGCGCTTGCGAGAGATTCAAAAGACTCTGCCTGCGGGATTTAAAACTGAGGTCGTGGGCGACCAATCGATCTTCATCAAAGCCTCGATCGAGTCGATTCAAACTCACTTAATCGAGGGGAGCATCCTCGCGGCCATAGTTGTTTTCATCTTCCTTTGGAGCTTTCGCTCGACTTTGATTGCGGCACTTGCCATACCGACTTCGCTGATCGCGACATTCGGATTAATGGCGGCGATGGGTTTCACGCTCAATCAAATCACGATGCTGGCGTTGACCTTGATGGTTGGCATCGTGATTGACGATGCGATTGTCGTTCTGGAAAACATCTTTCGCTATATCGAAGAGAAGGGAATGCCGCCTTTTCAAGCTGCTATCGAAGGAACTCGTGAGATTGGACTGGCCGTCATGGCCACGACGCTGTCACTGCTGGCGGTTTTTCTTCCCGTTGGCTTCATGGGCGGAATTGTCGGCAGGTTTATGTCGTCGTTCGGGTTGACGTCGTCTTTTGCCATCGCCGTTTCGCTTCTGGTTTCGTTCACGTTGACACCCACACTCGCAGCTCGCCTAATCAAGAGGAAGGAAGAGCCGGCTCCTGTCCCCCTACCTGAAGAAGAGGGAAAACGCAACTACACTGTCGCCGAATTCCGCGATAAGTACAGCCAGGCCCAATCCAAAGAGTCGAGGTTTTATCGTCCGGTAGATCGCACGTACACGCGAATGCTGACATGGTCGATGGCTCATCGGTGGATCGTCGTGTTGGCGTGCGCTATCGTCATCGTCAGCATTGTCCCGCTCTTCATATTTGTCGGAAAAAACTTTCTTCCCGTTGACGATCAGTCGCAATTTGAGCTGAACGTGCGCGCTCCAGAAGGCCATACGTTGTCGGCGACCTCTGTGCTGGCTGAACGAATTGCTACAGACATACGGAAATTGCCTGGCGTCACAGACACGCTAACCACCATTGGCGGCGGTCAACAGGAGCAGGTGAACGTCGCGTCGATCTATGTGAAGCTGGCGCCAATTGAAGAACGCAGTATTGCCCAGCAGGACTTAATGGTTAGAACGCGTTCCGAGGTTTTAGCTAAATACTTGAAAGAGTTTCCGGGTCAATTGCGAACGAGCGTGCAGCAGGTAGCGGCAATCTCGGGCGGAGGTTTCCGCAACGCCGATGTTCAGTACGTTATCGGAGGACCGGACCTTACCAAACTGACGCAGTACTCAGATGCGCTACTCGCTAAAATGAAAACGATTCCTGACGTCGTCGACGTCGACTCGACTTTGATTACCGGCAAGCCCGAAGTGCGTGTCGTGATCGATCGCGCTCGTGCAGGAGATCTTGGCGTTCGCGTCGGCGATATAGCGCAGGCACTTAACACTCTTGTTGCGGGACAGAAAGTCTCGACCTTCAACGCGGGCACGGATCAATACAACGTTCGTGTGCGCGCGATTGGCCAATATCGCGCAAGCAAAGAAGGGCTGAGCCGAATGATTGTTTCATCTACCAAGAACAGCTGGGTGAGCCTCGACAATCTGGTGCGGCTGGAAGAGGGTACTGGCCCAGCGGCAATCGACCGGCTGAACCGTCAGCGTCAGGTGACATTGCTGGCTAACGTCAAACCTGGCGGTTCCCAGGCCGCGGTAATACAAAAACTCAACGAGTTTGCGAAAGAGATAAATATTGACAGCGCTTACAAGACGGGGTTGGCAGGCCGCTCGAAAGAGCTAGGCAGGACGGGCTACTACTTCATGATTGCGTTCGTACTCTCGTTCGTTTTCATGTACATGGTTTTGGCGGCGCAGTTTGAATCATTCATTCATCCGATAACGATTCTGCTCACGTTACCGCTGGCAATCCCATTCGGCATTCTCTCGCTCCTTATAACGGGACAGACAGTAAACATTTTTTCTGGTCTGGGACTGTTACTTCTATTTGGTGTTGTCAAGAAGAACGCGATTCTCCAGATCGATCATACAAACCAGTTGCGCGCGCAAGGTATGGAGCGTCACGAGGCAATTGTTCGGGCCAACCGAGATCGGCTGCGTCCGATCCTGATGACCACGATTGCACTGGTCGCGGGGATGTTGCCATTGACGATTTCGAGTGGCCCCGGTTCCGGCACAAATAGATCGATTGGCGTGCTCGTTGTGGGCGGACAATCCTTGTGTCTGTTGTTAACACTGCTTGCAGTTCCGGTCTTCTATTCGTTATTCGACGATCTGGCAAGGAGTCACATTTGGGGGCGCATTGCCACGCGCATAACCGGTACCTTTTCCTGGGTACGCCGGAAGACAGCAGGGGCGACGGCATCTTTGTTCAGTTTGATTTCAAAGCACTAGTGAGTCGGTCGGAAAAATCGGATTTCTTAGTGCAACCTCGGTGATCTCCGTATCTCCGTGTCTACAGAGTGCTAGAGGTATGGAGATTCGGAATTGCAAAGGATTGGGAAGCGAGTGAGCAAGATTATGATTAATAAAGTCATCAGCTGGGTTTCGGGGGTCTGCAGCCTGTCGGTGCGACAGGGCCTTGCCTCTTCGATTTTGACCAAAGCTCCAGTGATGGCGCACCGATCGTACAGCGGGTTGCTGCAAACAATGATGTTCTTACTAACTTTCGGCGTCCTGTCCTCAGTGACATTGGCCCAACAAACAACTCCATCTGCGACGCCATCAACTTCTCCACAGGAATTGGTGATTCCTTCGATCGCCCCCGATTATCGTCCTGCACAGAAACCGCTACCCGAGCTGGGCCGCGTGGGCGTGGACATGGATCGTCAGCGACCATTGTCTTTGCGAGAAGCACTGTCGATGGCTCTCGACAACAACAAAGATATTGAAGTGGCGCGCGAAAACGTGAAGATTGCTGAGTTTGATCTGAAAGGCGCTCGCGGTGCTTACGATCCGCGTCTTAGCTCGTCTTCGTTTTACGAACGGATAATAACTCCAATTTCCAGTTTCCTGAGTGGCGGCTCAAATGGCACAGTAACGCAAGGCGATCTCACTAACACAGCGCGGCTCGAAGGCCTTTCGAAGCTAGGCGGAAATTATCGTTTTGATTTTTCGTCCATCCGTCTGACGACAGACAATCAGTTCACGGGACTCACGCCGCAATATCCGCTGGCTTTGACTTTTACCTATACGCAGCCGTTGCTGCGCGGATTCAAGATCGACAATAGCCGCAGACAGATTGAAATCACAAGGAAGAATCTCTCAATGACAGATGCCCAGTTTCGGCAACGGGCGATCGAGACAATTACCAGCGTGCAGCGTGCTTACTGGGATTTGGTTTTCGCATTGCGCAATCTACAGATTCAGCGCGATGCGGTGCGTGACTCACGCGCTCAGCTCGAGCACAACAGACGCCTGGTCACCGAAGGGCAGCTGGCTCCGATTGACATTGTCGCATCGGAGTCCCAGGTTGCCGGTTTCGAGCAGAGTCTGTTCAGTGCGTTGGAAGATGTTTCGAAGGCTGAAAACAACCTGAAGAACCTGATCGCTGAAAACCGGCAGGCGCCACTTTGGACTGTCGCGATCGTGCCCACGGATTCGGTGGATGTTTCAGTCCCGGAAGTCTCATTGCCTGAAGCGTTGAAAACAGCAATGGACAATCGACCTGAGTTACAGCAGTCGAACATTGCACGCGAAATAAATCAGGTCGATCGTAAGTACTTTGAGGACCAGACTAAACCCGAGGTCAACCTGACTGGCAGTTATGGCGTGGTTGGCCTCGCTGGTTCGATAAACACCAACGCAATAAATCCGTTTTTAAGCACGACGGTACTGCGCGACCGGGTCAATGTCCTATCGGAACTCGCAGGGTTGCCCCTGTTGCCCACACCGCCGCCGCAGACCTTTCCTCGCGACTTAATTGGGGGTTACGGGCAATCTTTACAAAACTTGTTTAGTAATCAGTTCAACAATTACCGCGTAGGTGTACAGATCAATTTGCCCTTGCGCAATCGAACGGCTGAAGCTGCGCTGGGTAGATCGCTGGTTGAGGGAGAGCGTATCGACACGCTGCGGCAACAGCTGGAGCAAACGATTCAGGTCGAGGTGCGAAACACTCTGCAGACAATGCGCAGCGCAGAAGCGCGTTTGCGTGCGGCGGCTGCAGCGCGCCAGGCCTTCGAGCAGCAATATCAGAGCGAGCAAAGAAAGCTCGACGCAGGACAATCGACCGTTTTTCTGGTGCTCGACCGACAGACTTCGTTGACAACCGCGAGAGGAAACGAACTGCGCGCGCAAACGGACTTGAACAAAGCCATTGCGGATTTACAGCGAGCCACCGGGAATGCTCTGCGCGTTAACAGCATTGTAGTGCGTGTGCGCCAGTGAAGTAAGGTCCGATAAACTTTAGTTTGTCGTTGGTGCATTAGTGGTATGTTGAGACGACCACGAACCTCCGTTCGTACGTTATTGATCTCTCTTCGGGCAACTGCAAACTGAAGTTCGTCTAACAAACTTTAAGCTCACACCGGTACGCTTGTGATCCTCGAGACAACGACAAACTGAAGTTCGTCGGACAAGTTTCCTGCGGAGGTGTCTAAAGTGGACGAGAAACAATTGGTGGAAACGTGGGACATTCACGATCGAATCAATCTCTACCTGCTCGATGCTATTGATGTAGCAGCGCTTGGCAGTTACTCTGCCTCAAAGGGTCGCACTGTCGCGGAACAACTTGCGCATATTCACAATGTGCGTTTGATGTGGCTAAAATCAGCGTCACCCGATCTGCTGTCAGGGTTGGAGAAAGTCGAAAAAGAGCATGTCGAAGACAAGAAACTGCTGCGCAAATCCCTGGTAGGATCTGGACAAGCTATCAAGTCTCTGTTGTCGAGAAGCGCTCAGGGAGATGGACGAATCAAAGGTTTTAAGCCGCACGTTTTTGCTTTTCTTGGTTATCTGATTTCCCATGAATCACATCATCGCGGACAGATAGTCCTCTCTTTAAAACAGGCCGGTCATCATCTGGACAAGAAGATTCAGTATGGAATCTGGGAGTGGGGCGTTCGGTAATTCCGTTTAGAGTTCGAGCTGAAGGTTGCTGTTTCGCGACCACAACTAAAGTTTGAACTCTAAACTGGCGCTCTTAGGATCCTTGGCGGGTATTTCAGTAAATTCAGAAGAGCGACTCAAGCAAGAGAAGCCCGGCGTAGCAAGCTACGACGATCGCAATCGCCGCAACCACGTACCACTGGATTAATTTCGTCTTACAGGCAGGGCAGCGAAATCTCAACCAGCCCGCTGGTCGCCCGCAGTTATGACACCTCATGAGGAAACTCAAGTTTGAAATGTTTTACGAGTTAGAATCATCGAGAGCGACGAACCATAATGGAGCAAGGAAAGAAACATTTTCCATTCATCATTTGACATTCTCGATTCGATATTTGCACACTGACCTCAACCCCAGATCCAGCGAGCGCGATTAAACCTGGGCGACTAGCCTCGTGGCACAAAGTATTCGTCGTCGCAGGTTCAAAATGACAAATGAGAAATCATGAGAAATGTCAAATAATGTCAAATAATAAATGGCAAATGATTCTTCTCTTCACAGAATCCTTCCTCCTTCAACGCACTTAATTTAGCACACCGGTGTGCGTCGTAGCAGTTAAATCTTCAAGTTCCTCGCGAAGGAGTCTTTGTACCGGAAGTCTGCTGAGATTTGACGACTATCCACAAAGGCCAGTGGTCGGACAAGGAAATGCGCCGCTCAATTCCCGCGCTGACAACCTCAAGATTTCGCAGCCAGATCCAATCAAGCTTAAGCTCAAGTGGGACGAATAGAACGCGCCGGAAGAACGTTGGCTGGTCATCGAAAGGAGTTTGAAACCCTGCCTCCCTAAAAAGCTTGCGCGTCTTCGTTACGGCGCTCAATTCCCACGTGTTGAAATCGCCTAAAACCACTGTTGGCATGCTGTGCGGGTATCGCCCGACATCGTGGAGTACTGCCTGCATTTGTTCGATTTTCCGCTCGACCGGAATTCTGGTTTCAGAATGAACCGAGCAGAAGCGGATAGCGAGGGTACCGACAGTCACAGTTGCTGCCAGCGCCACTCGGCGCCTGCGACCAGGCCCCTCGTGGGGCAAGACGATTCGTTGAATGTCGCTAAGGGGGTATGGACTCAGAATCGCAACACCAGTCTCTTCTTCGTCGTTGGGCTTTGGCGTGGGCGGCGCTGTCCAGGCGTAGTACATTCCCAATTCGTCCGCCATTAGTTTGATGGTGTTCCTGTTTTCCGTCCGTTTCTTGCTCCGATCCACTTCTTGCAGTCCCAGGATCGCAGCGCCGCCAATCTGCACATCATCCCGAAAGAGTTTGATCAACTTACGCAATTCCTCACCACCTCGCCAACGGATGTTGTAGGAGATAATCCTGAGTTCGCTGGGAGTTTGAAGTGGAGCTTTAGCGTTCGACCCACGGCCCGTCTCCAATAGATGATCTAACCTCGCTTCTGCAGACTGGGCCGCTTTAGGACCTTGAGATTTGCGCTGAGTAATATCCAGGTAGAATAGCGGCAGAGTAAACAGTGTGAGCAGCAGGGCCAAATTACGGCAAAGCATTTCTACAAAACCCTGAGACCTAGAATTCCAATCGCAAACCGTCCACCGCTTCAAGCACCCTGCCCGCCGGCAACGATCCCGCTTCGTGTGCGACATTCATGTCGTCCCATTCCGGATAAAGATGCGTCAGCACAGCCGTTTCCGGCTGGCTCTCTTTAATCAGTAGCATCGCTTCCGCGAGATCCAGATGGTTCGGCATAGGTTTGTTTCTTCTGAAGGAACATTCCAGCAGCAATAAATCGGCGCCCTTGGCAAACTCTATTAACTTCTCCGAAAAACCGGTGTCGGATGTATACACAAGGACCTTGTCGCTTCTATCAGTCAAACGGATTGCCAAACTCTCCGATGTGTGCGGCGTCGAAAGCGTTGTGGTGATCAGGCCCGGAAGTGTTTCGAAATGTTCGCCCGCTGCGACTTCGCGAATTTCTATAGGGAAGACTTGTTCCAGCAACTTGTAATTGTTTGCGTCGTTGATTGTGTCGAGTAGAGGTGCGAGACCTGGTGGTCCATAGATTCTGAGTGGCTTGCGGCGATCATGCATTTGTGGAGCCCACCTGGCGCCAAAAAGGAATGGTGCGAGACCGCCGACGTGATCGAGATGAAAGTGGCTGACCCAGATAGCGTCGAGGTTTGCCCAGTCAAGTTTCTCCTGAGCCATCCTGTGCGGCGTATCGGGGCCAACATCAAGCAACAGGGCGCCCACCTCCGTCTGAAGCCAGTAAGCGGCAGACGAGCGATGCGGATGCGGGACGGATGTGCCTGAGCCAAGCACAATCAACTTCATATCTTCAGCTTGACGCTTGAGACAGCGTGAGTCAATCGGAAACACTCAATACGGAACCGCTAGCGGTAGCGACCGGGTGGACTTGCACAACACACAACTAAAGAGGCGAATAACAAATAGAAAATGGAAAATGAGTAATAAAACCGCGAAATGTGAGTTGTAACTTGTAATTTGAAACCCACTAACTTGAGACCGATCAGTGCCTCACTAAAACTTCTATAGGCGTAGTCTCGCCTGAATCATAGCCTGCGGGCCAGGTAGAAATGTTTACCCCATAAGGCCAGTCAGCCTCCTGTGTTACTTCAAAGCGAATGGAGATTGGCATTCCCCGCATCGCGCGCAAGCGAACTAAAAAGTTGTCGACGCTCCACTCCTGAACAAGGGGTCGTTTAGGATCCTCGACGGGAATCAAACGCGACCCACAGTCATAGCCATTCACCAACAATGTGACGCGGGTCTTGATGTACTCCGGCTTGGCGTCTGTAGGAACCACGGGTTGTACGCGTGCGCTGACAACTAGCTGACTGACACGACGGCGATCCTCTCGTTGCGGAATTAGGTACTCGAAATAGCCAACGCCCGAACCCCAAATGTAGTTTGGTCCCGAGCCGAGTTTTTCAAATCTTCCGCTTGCGGCCATCTCAGGCTTGAAGCGATAGAGTAGGGATCGGTCTTCCAGCAGAATTTTCTTCGGCAGAATAGGCTGATCATCTGCGGGCGGAACCAGGGCAATCTGATGAGGCACAAGGTAGCGTTCGGTTTCGGTCAATCGCGCCGGCGGATCGCCTGTGCGATATGTATCGAAAAACCAGGCAGCCCGGCCGATTTCTCGCAGTAGTTTCTGATCGCGTTCAGTGAAGGTAACACTGTAACGGCGACGGGCATCGGGGGTCAGCATCCAAAAGATTGCCCCTCCTGATCCGGCGCGAACATTCTCTTCAAAGAATCTTCGAAACCAATCCACTCGAGAAAAGTTTTCATAGCCTTCGGGTCCTATGCCGAACTCACCGAAAACCAGTGGCTTATTCACCACCAAAGCTGCATTGGCGCGATTGTCGATGAATTCACGCAAGTCGGCAGGAGATTCAACAAAGCTGTCCGCATCGTCGATTGGATAAATGTGCACGTCGCAGTAATCGACGTAGGGCAACTGGTGATCGGCGATCCACTCGCGACGCTCTATTGTCGAGCGGTAGCCCCAATCACCGGGCGAGATAAGATGGTTTGGATCCAAAGACTTCAGATAACGGCTCATCTCCTCAATCCAGGCTCGCCGGTCTCCCCAGCGACCAGTCACTGCCTGAGCTTCGTTCATCAACTCCCAACCAAAGATTGTGGGGTCGTCGCGATAGAGCGTACCCGTTACGTGGTTTCGTCGCGTAGCAATTTTTTCGAGGTGCTGGCGATAGAGGCGGCGAGTTTCTTCGTTCGTATAAAAGAGCATCGCACGTTCAAAGTTGATGCCATGCGGATAATTGTCGTCATCCGCGCCTTCGATTCCGGCCCACCGCAGATACTGCGTGACTCCACCCGTGTCGCGCCACCAGTTTGTCAGACAAATCTGCACTCGCACGCCGTGGCTGCCAGCGTCTGCAATCATCCGATCGAGCTGTAAAAGAGCCTCTTCGTTCCAATGATCCGGCGACCAGCGATAGGGATAAGTGGGTGGCTGACCAGGCGGGTCGGGCAGACGGTCTTTGTCGCGAAGTTCTCCTTCGCCTAACGCCCAGATGCGCACTACCTTGATTCCCGCCCCGGCTGCCTCGGCCATATGTCCGGGAATAATCGGAACATTGGCACCCACGAAGCGAAACGGACGCCCACTAACGACGAAGTGGCTGCCACGAATCTGGACAAAGTTATTCGCGGCTTCAGTTGGTTGCGAACCGCGGAACACGAAAAAGGCCGCGCCCAGGATTAGCATGAGCGCGGCGAGCGAGATAATTCGATTGGCCATTCAAGTCCGACAGTGGCACAGACTTTAGTCTGTGACTCGTCACCTAATATAAAGTGAGGCTATACCAAGCTAACGCAAGCTTTTTCAAGCTAGCGAAACCAACTTGTGTGCCACCGACACAGACTGAAGTCTGTGCCACCAAGTCAACGAGGGTTTGTCAACTTAATGAAACCCATGATGGCGCAAATGGCACCCAAGACAACAAACAGATTGAAGAAAGTGAGAATTGAAAACACCAAAGTGTTGTCCTTGGTTAGCAGCCCAAAACCGAGACAGATGAATTGTAGATGAAACAGGAGCATACACACGGCGGCGAATGAGAACCAGCGGGTAGATGGTCCGAAAGCCCGAGCCCGCGCAAAGCCGAGCACGGCAGCTATCAACCAGGTTACCGCGCCGAGCGCCAACATCCCCAGAATTGCGGGTGCAAAATAACCAGGCTCACGGAATGTTGTTTCCGTCTGAGCCAGCATCACAATCAAACCCATCGATTAGCTCTCCTATTGAACCTTCAAACAAAGTAAACGCCGCTCGCGCACTGACGACCCGGTAGGGGGTGCACAAAACGGCGTCTCTCCCTGAAATGTGGATGCGGGCAGCGCGCTCCGCCATGCCAGCCTGAACTTGCTTCGCGAATTCCAGACTTGCAGGCACTGACTACTGCGTGATGTGAATTTCCTCTTCTTTGTTTACGTGGCCAAGGAAATAGATCAACCCGCATACAAACGCTACGGCGGCTAACCCTAAGGAAAGCCATCCAAAACTGTGACCACCTTGCGGGTCGGTGAAGGTCACAAACTTGTAGAAGTACCAGATGGCCCCCGCAGCAGATGCTAAACCTAGCAATACAGCCACTATGTCTTTAAGGCTTTTCATTTTGAACCCTCCGGCCGATCAGCTGTTATGAAGGTTAAGGAAAAAGCCAAATATTACTGTTGTCAGGGCTGCATGTTAACGCCATGAAGCGAGCGAAAGCAAGTGTTTGATTGATGGAAACCCAACCGGGTAATCATAAGCAAACTACTAATTAGGCTTGAGAATTATCCGACGGTCGGCGTGGCGCCGAGTGATCCTCTCGCGGTCAAGGAATTCCAGCAAAGGAATCGCATACTTACGGGAGACTCCCGCGAGGTCTTTGAAGGACGTAACGTCGATGCTGCGCTCGGGTTCATGTTTGTCGGCATATGCGCGAAGCTTCTTGATTAGCTCGTCCAAAGCTTGTCGATGGAAAACCATGTCAGGCTGGATAGGCGTAATAGCACCCACGTCCAGCAACATCTGTAGAATCTTTCGCACGTGATTCACATCGGCTTTTCCTGAAGCTGCAGTGTGAAGCGCTGCTTCCAGCGATGGTGGCTCGAGCCCTGCCTTTTGATAGATTTGTTCAAGACGATTGCGCAAGTCTATATCTGCGCCCGAAAGTTCAAGTGTATGTTCCTTCGCTCTTACCACATCCTTTTCCGCAACCAGCAGCCCATTAACCTCCAGCGATGCAAGAATGGTTCGAAACACTTCAGGCGGAATGTGTGCAAAAACTCGCTCGCGTAGCGTTTCACGAGCTAGGCCTTTGGCCAAGGGATCACGTTTGTGATGCAACATCACCTGTTCCATAACTATTTGGCTCAGTCCTTCAAACTCATCGCAAGAAATGAAGACGCCTTCGCAATCGATGACGGCGCCTGCCTCCTCTGCAGTGCGTGCCGTCTCCGCCAACAGTTGATCATTCCATCCCGTGCGCGCTGCTATATCGGTCAACCTCTGACCGTGCTCCCTGGCCTGGGCCACAAAGATCACGAACTGGGTGACTCGATCCCCTTCCATCAAGTTTGTCAGAGTCTGCCTTACGCGGGCGAGGTCCTTGCCGCGATACTTGACCGCAAAGGGATTGAGAACCTGGCCTCCCGCGATGGTTAATGACGGGGAGTAGGATCTGATGATGAAGCGCTGGTCGGAATGGGCCACTACTGGTGATTCGAGGCGCAGTTGAGCAAATCCTCTTCCCCCAGGCGCGATTTCACCCGACTCATCCAGAATACGGATGCGTCCAAGCGCTTCTGCGGTATGCAAGTGCAAACGAATGCGAGCACGCGAACGTAACGCGCGGGGTGCGCTGGGCAAAACCTCAACGTACACATCCAGAATCTGAACCGGCTGCAAACGTCCAGCCGGGGCGAGCACCATTCCTCGTTCGATCGCGGAAACTTCAACACTGCCGAGGTTGACCGCTGTTCGTTGGCCGGCAAATGCTTTTGGTACGGGTTTGCCATGTACCTGCAAACCGCGAGCCCGCACTTTCAGGTTCGCGGGCAGCAACTCCAGTTCCTGGCCATCGATGACACTTCCAGATATCAATGTACCCGTAACAACGGGGCCAAAGCCTTTCATTGTAAAAGCGCGATCGACCGGCAACATGGCCACCAACTCGGCGGAACGGTCGGGCACCTCCAGCGCCAGCCGGCGCAGAGTCATTTTCAATTCGTCAAACCCCGTCTGCGTCTTTGAACTCACAGTGATGATCGGCGCGCCCTCAAGAAACGAGCCGGCAACCAACTCTTCAGCTTCCGCGGTGACCAGCGCAATCAACTCTTCTTCGACCAGGTCCGCTTTCGTAATAACAACCAGGCCGTTGGGAACGCCCAGCAGTCGACAGATATCAAAGTGCTCGCGCGTCTGCGGCATCACACCTTCATCAGCGGCAATCACCAACGCGACCAAGTCGATTCCATGCGCGCCGGCGAGCATGTTCTTAACGAATCTTTCATGACCTGGCACGTCGACAAACCCCAGCCGAACATCTTCGACTTGCAGATCGGCAAAGCCCAAATCGATTGTGATGCCGCGACGCTTCTCCTCCGGTAATCGATCGGGATCCTTACCAGTCAGTGCCCGCACCAGCGCGCTCTTGCCGTGGTCAATGTGCCCGGCGGTCCCAATGATGACTGATTTCATACAGAGAGCGCTCTCTTTAGTGAGTTAAAGGGGGTGATCCTAACACAGTCGACGTCGCCGGGGTGGGAACACACATGCACGAACTCACACTAAATGAGACTAACAACGTTTCCGGCTGGTTCGTATGGTTGATCGATTTTGACTTATGGAAAAGAAAAAGCGAGAGCGGGTCAATTCCCGCTCTCGCTGTCCGCTTATACGCTGAGGTTACTCTTAGTAGTACCGGTATCCATCCCGATAGCCATTCGCATATCCCTGACGGAAGTATTGTTGATACAACTCCCTGTCGCCGAGACGCGAACTGTAGTCCTTGGTAGCGTTTTGGTAAGCGCCTTCGTCGCGATACTCAAAACGTTCGCCTCTATTGCGGTCCTTGCGTCCCGCTTTCATGCCCTCGTTGTAACCAGCATTCAAAGCCGTCTGCCGAAGCTGGGAATTGCCATACCTATTGTTGCGATCCCAAGTGCGGTCCCGACGTTGGTTCCATTGGTCGTCGCGGTAATCTCGATCACGGGTCTGGGGATACCGATCATTTCGATATTGTGCTTGGGCTGTCTGGCTTGCTGCCATGCCAATACCCAGCAACAAAAACAACCCTAAAATACCTCCACCGAATCGCGTGATTAGCTGTTTCATATTATTCGTGACCTCCTGTTGAACCATACTGGCAAAGGCCGTGCCTCAGGTCTGAGGTCGCGTTTCTAGCTACTTTTTAACTGTATTTGAACGCTTTTCGTCGTACCGATAACACCTTTTAGTATCCTCTCCATACGCCATCGATAGTCTACGGATCAGTCAACGATTTCAAAACTCATCCAGGGCGAGGCAACTCGATACTTCTCCTTCGCCAGCAGATCGGTCACCAGCACTTGGATAACATATTCCCCTGGTTGCATGTTTGCCCCGAGTTGGATGGCTCCCGCCACGGGCATCCGCTTCGGGTCTTTTTGATCCGTAGGTACTAGCGGCATCGGTTTGCCGCAAAACAACTGTTGACCGTTGCGAAACAAACGAGTCTGAATCTGTAAGCTGGGCTTGCCGGTTACTTTATCCATTTGAGAATTGTAGATTGTAAAGGCATAGACCAGCGCCATGCCGCGACGAAACTCTCTAAGTGCCGGACTTGCCGCCGCAGTTGTCTCGTCTTCTACGGTGTCATCCTGATTCGCCGACTGCGGTGAATCTGAAAACAGTTTTGCATAGGCAGAAAGTGACATGCCGCGCACGACGATTCCTGAAGTAGTCAACCTGTTCTTCTTAACGTCGGGAACCTCTACAAACTGCGAAGCAGACCCAACCCGCTCTGACGTCCGATCGCGCAACGCAGTTCGCAATTGATAAGCCCCTGCCTTACGAATCGGCATCGTGACGTTGTAAACGAAACCCTCCCGCAATATCCGTTCATAGCTTGAATCTTTGACTCGTATAGTGTGAGTCCGCGCCACCTGATCCACTACCATGCCGTTGTCGCCGAACGCCACCACGATAACGTCGAAAATCGCGCGGTGCGAACCGTCAGGGTCCTTCGAAAAAGACAAGTCGGCGGCCTTCACGTGCAACATAGAACGCATCATCGAACCGACTTGCGCTTCGTTGGAGAAAAAAAAGAGGTCAAACGAAGATGCACTTCAGATGCTCCAAAAGGAGACATCAAAGCATCGTAGATCCGCTGCCGAGGGGTTCCCGTAGTCGGTCGTACCTCTTCATCGGACAGGCCGTAAAAGCCATTCCTGATACGCACGTTGAACTTACCTGCACGCAAGACCTTCAGCCCGAGCTTGTGGAAGGTTCGTCGCCCAGAGACTTGATCGAAGGTCGATTCTTGTGGACGGTACCCGATCAAGTAATAGCGTTTCTGATCTTCAATTACGCGTTGAATGCCTTTGCCGAGATCGTTAGTGTCATGAATAAAAAAGCCGCCTGTTTGTTGCGCGAGATAGTTTAGGCCGTTCTGCGATTCGAAATAGTCGTTGCGCCGCGTGTTCAGCAGTTGATCGATCTGATCCGAAGCGGAAACGGAGTCCTGCAGTTAAACCCAGTGTTGCCAGGCCGCGCGCGTCCATTGCATAAATCACGACGGAGGCTCGATTCGCACGATCGGTGAGAGCGCGCAATGCCATCAGTATGCGATTGCTGCCTGACGGATCCGACCGGTTGAAAATTCTGATGCCATCGGAAAAGAGTAGGATCGA
>WNGE01000850.1_pt1 | contig 75955 bp, 66 predicted proteins | sample 5400651 | NCBI WGS metagenome assembly WNGE01 (sample SAMN13153370, study PRJNA577476) | soil metagenome | isolation source: 60 cm soil or saprolite under grassland replicate 2 | place: USA:California | collected 2016-06-15 | reverse complement strand
GACCGAGGCCGTCGCCGCTTTCGTGGTCGGTTTCTTCCCCCTCGTCGGCATGCAGGCTCTGCAGCGGACCGCGGCCGCCGGGCTGCGCGCCTCCGTGCCCTCGTTCAGCCAGCCCTACCCGCTCAACCAGATCGACGGGCTCAGCATCTGGTATGAGGCCAGGCTGCTCGAGGTCGGCATCGAAGACATGCAGAGCCTCGCGACGGCCAACTTCGTCGATGTGATGCTGCACACGAGGGTGCCGGTGGGCCGCCTCGTTGACTGGGTCGATCAGGCGCACCTGTATCTGCATCTGGACCGGATCGAGCGTGGCCGGGTCGAACACTGGTTCGCCAATCGCCACAGCAGCAGCCCGTCGGACAGCGCGTCCGGGAGGGACTCGGTCGTGTACGGCTCCGCGGACGACACCAACCGGGCCGGCACCCGCACCAGAACGGCGCTACGCCAGCTCGGCGTCCGTAAGGCCACCGATCTGCTCAAGGCGTTCCCTGCGGATTATTTCGACCCCTACGCGCCGCTGCACGCCGACTCTCCAGCCGCCGCGCACCTGCGGGCGCTGCCGAAAGGGCTGGACCCGGCGCAGTTGCGCAGCATCGTCCGTGTGCTTTCCTGCAACCCGTTCCTCGCGCCAGTGTGGAACTGGGAGAAGCGCGGCGTGGTTCCGCGATTCGAGGGCGCCGTCGCGCCCCGCAGGCTCACCGCCCTAGAACCGGCGCTGGGGACGGCGGGTTAGCCAGCTCGGTTGATCCTGGCCGTAGCTAGTCAGCCGATGTGGCCAGCTCAACGGCTGGCCGCCAAGCCTTCCGGGTGGCGTGATCACCGTGACCGGGCCGGCGTCCGATCGCAGCGTGGCAAGCCACTCCGCGGACAGCGGGTCGGCCGGGGTCGGCGGGACCGCCCCCGGCCGACCCGCCATGCTCGGCTGCGCGGTGCTGGTGGCCGAGGTCTGCTGGGTCAGCAGCCATGCGGCGGTGGCGGCCAACGACAGCTCGAAAATGTGCGTGCCGCCGGTTTCCGATTGCCGCCGCACACCGTCGAGCGCCGCCGCGGCCGCTAGGTAACCGGTGCCGTGGTCGAGAAGCTGGCAGGGCAGCCTGCCCGGCCGCTGACCGTCGGGCGACTCGACCATCGCGATCCCGCACGCGGCCTGAACGATGCTGTCGAACCCGCGCCGTGCCCACCATGGGCCGCTGCCCCACGCAGACATGGACACCGCCACGACGCCGGGATGGCGGTCGGCGAGCGCGTCGGCGTCAAGGCCGAACGCGGTGAGGGCGCCCGGCCGGTAGCCGTGTACGACGACATCGGCGCCGTCAAGCAGCTCGTGCAGTTGCCGCAGCCCGCTGGAGGTGCGCGCGTCGAGCAAGGCGCTTCGCTTCCCAAGGAGCCCGTCATAACACTGCGACGCCAATTCGGGCCGGTGCGGCGGGTCCAACCGGAGCACGTCGGCGCCGAGGGCGCCAAGGTAGCGGGTGGCGACCGGCCCGGCGATGACCCGGGTAAGGTCAAGCACCCGTAGCCGCGCCGCGGGAAGCGCAGCGGCAGGATGGCGGCGCGGCCGGGCGCCGTCGAGGCCGGCGCTGCTGATCAGCGGTTGGCGCGCGACCGCGCGTCCCTGCGGGTGGGCGCGCCACTGCTCGACCGTGCGCACAGCCGCCGCCACCCCGTCGGCGGCCACCACGTCCGCCTCGACCTGTGCGGCGCTGCGCTCACCGATGGCCGATCCCACTGCCTCGACGTCCGCATCGGCGCCAAGCGCGCGGGTCAGCGCCTGTTCATGCCATGGATAGTTGGCGTGGGTGCGCACCCAGCCGTCGGCCGCGCGCCAAAACCGTGACAGCGGCGCGAACCCGCTGCCGAGCGACCTGCCGTTCAGCCGAAGGTGAGCCTCACTGCGCACGGCAGCGGCCACATGAGCGGCGTCGAGACCCACCTGCGGCTGGTGTCCGCAACGCTGCCGCTGCAACCTTGCCGCAGCGGTCAACGCTGTGACGACGCACGCGACCGCGGCGTCCCCGGTCGGCAGCCTCGACGACAGGCCGCCCGGTTGGCCGGTGACCACCACCGCCTCAGTCATTGGAGGCCGAACACCACCGTTACAGTGACGCTCAGCTGCTGGGTGCCCGGCGAGATGGGCACACTGGCGCGCGCGCTCGCGGCGGCGGACCCGAAAACCAGCGGCGGCGGCATGGTTGCCTCCTGGATGCTGATGACCGGTCCGAGCGTGCGGCCAGCCGCCCTGGCGTATTGCCTGGCCTTGGTCGTGGCATCGGACACCGCGGCTGCGCGGGCCGTGGCCAGCAGCGCGCTCGTGCTGCTCATATCGAGCGACACGCCGTTGATGCGCGTGGCGTTCCCGCCCGCACTGGCCGCGGCGCTGATCGCATCCCCGGCGGTGGCGAGCCTGTGCAGCCGGGCCGTGAGCGACTCGCTCACCTCGTAGCCGTTGGGAATGCCGTCGCCTGCCGCATAGCTCGGCTGGACGGAAAGCCCGGCGGTCTGCAGGTCCTTGTCGGCGACGCCGTAGCGACGCAGCGCGTTGCGTATCCGGTCCACGGCCCGGTTCGCGTCGCCGAGCGTGCTCGTTACCGATATGCCGTGGGTCTGCACGCCAAGCTGGGCGACGAGTTGGTCCGGCGTGCCGAACGCGGTGCCAGTCCCGGTAGTTGTGATCTTTGCGGCCGCGCCGGCGCTGCCCGCGGGGCCGGTGGCTGCCTGCGCATACGCGGCCGGCGTGCGGCCTGCCTGCGCGGCGCCGAATGCGTAGGCGGCGATCAGGACGGCCGCTGCCGCCCCACCGGCGATGATCGCACGCGCGCGGGCGCCTAGCGTCACGTCCATTTGCGCCATTCCCTACCCGATTGTTGCGCTGTTTGTAGCGCTGTGGTTGCCGCTATGACGCGCCGCGCGGGTCCGCGGTTCCCCTCAGCGCATGGTCAGCCGCGCTGCGGAACGGGGAGTTTGTTCACGACGTCGACGACACCGTCGACGTCCCAGATCAGCCGGACCGCGACCGGGATCATGTCCGGCTGTTCGGGCTCGCCGCGCTGACCGAGCAGGGTCACGATCCCGCCCTTCACCGCGACTTTCACGGTCGCTGGATCGGTGAAAAGGATCTCCGTGAGCACTCCGCGCGCATCGTCTGCGATCTCTTCGTCCGGGCGCAGGAAGACGCTGAGCAGGTCGCGACGGCTGACGATCCCGATCAGCTTGCCGTCTGGATCCACCACAGGCAGCCGCTTGACCTGGTTCTGGTTGATCACCCTCGCCGCGGCTGGAATTGTCGCGTCCGGATGGATCGTGATCGCGGGCGAGGTCATCAGCTCTCCCGCCGTCAACCCCCACGGCTTTCTCCTTGCCCACGGCTCGCCGAGCAACCGCCACCGCGGGTGAGCGCGCTGTCCGGCTCGCGCCTGCCGCTCACGCTGGTCCTCCATGCGGAGCAGGTCCGCCTCCGACACCACGCCGGCCACCCGGCGGCCCATCATCAGCACCGGCAGAGCGCTCACCTTGTGCTCCGCCATGAGGCTGGCGATCTCCTTGTAGGGGGTAATCCGGTCGACGGTCACCACGGTCTTAGTCATGACGTCGCGAACTCTGCGGTGCCACCGCGCACGATACGTCGTGGCGGTGCGCCGCGTCGTTGTCTGACCATTGCCCGCCGTTGGCGGCCCGACTGCGTGCTCATCCACGCGCTCCTGGACGGAGCCGACTGCCCGCGCCACATCGGACGCCGACGCCCGGCCATGCAGCGAGTCGTAGTAGGCGGCGCCGAGGTGACGCAGCATCGCGTCGAGGTGTGCTTCATGGTGGCTCATACCAAAAGCGTCACACCGCGCCAAGCGGCCTTTGTAGGGACGAATTTCCCGTCGCGCCAGGTCAAAGGACCCCGTGATCAGCGCGACACCTTCGGATCCCGGGGAGGTAATAACGTGGGAGCACAGGGTTGGCTGGTGTGGCTAGCCGAGTCGACGCGCCGAGCAGAGGTCCGTTATGGAAGTGCCGCTCACCCCGCTGGAGTTCGCCCGCCGCACCCGCCGGTTGCACGGGCACAGGCAGGCGGTGGTCGACGGTGATCTGCGGCTCACCTACGAGCAGTTCTTCGACCGCTGTGACCGCTGGGCCGCAGCCCTGGTTGGCATGGGGGTAAAGCCAGGGGACCGGGTCGTCACCATCGCGCCGAACACCCACGCGCAGCTCGAGGCCTTCTACGCGGTGCCGCAGGTCGGTGCGGTGCTGGTGCCGGTCAATTACAGGCTCACGGCCGACGACTTCGTCTACATAACCAACCACTGCGGCGCCACGGTGGTATGCGCGCACAGCGACTACCTCGATGCGGTGGACCGGGTCCGCGACCAGATGCCGCAGGTCGGCGGCTTCGTGGCGTTGCAGGGCGGGCGAGACGGCTGGGTCGACTACGAGGCGGCGGTCGCGTCGGCCTCTCCAGCCGCGACGCGACCGCAGATCAGCGAGCGTGACCTGCTCACGATCAACTACACCAGCGGCACCACCGCGCGGCCCAAAGGTGTCATGATCACCCACCGCAACGCGGCGATCAATTCGATCGGCACCCTGCTGCACCTCCCGATGGGAGTGGGCGAGCCGTACCTGTGGACGCTGCCGATGTTCCACGCGAACGGCTGGACCTACACCTGGACGGTGACTGCCGCCGCAGGCGTCCACATCTGCCTGCGCAAGGTGGAGCCGGTCACCGTGTTCCGGCTGATCAGAGAGGAGAAGGTGAGCTGGCTGTGCGCCGCGCCCACGGTGCTGATCTCGCTCGCCAACGCATCGCCGCAAGCACGGGGCGAGGTACCCGCCGGGGTGCATGTGGTGACGGCGGGAGCGGCGCCCGCGGCGGCCACGATCGAGCGGCTGGAAGGAGACTTCGGCTGGGAGGTCACCCAGGTGTACGGCCTCACCGAGACCGCGCCGTTCATCACGGTGTGCGCGCCGCTGCCCGAGCACCAGGCGCTTGACCCCGCCGATCGCGCGGTGGTGAAGGCGCGGCAAGGCGTCGAGTTGCTGACCTCGGGAGAGTTGCGGGTGGTGGACAAGGCCGGGGACGAGGTCCCCGCTGACGGGCAGGCGCTTGGTGAGATCGTTGTGCAGGGCAACGCCGTCATGGATGGCTACTACGGCGATCCTGAGGCGACCAAGCGAACCATGGGCGATGGCTGGTTCCACACGGGTGACGCGGCCGTGGTCCACCCCGACGGCTACGTTGAGATCCGTGACCGGATCAAAGATGTGATCATCAGCGGCGGGGAGAACATCTCCTCGGTGGAGGTCGAGGGTGTGCTGCTGCGCCACCCAGCCGTCGCCGAGGCCGCGATCGTCGGGTTCCCGCACGAGAAATGGGGTGAGGCGCCGCACGCGTTCGTGGTGCTGCGCGAGGGGGCGCACGCGAGCGAGCAGGAACTGATCGGGCTCGCCCGCGACCGGCTGGCGCATTTCAAGGTGCCGCGCGGGGTGACGTTCGTTGCTGAACTGCCGAAGACGGCGACCGGCAAGATCCAGAAATACGTCCTGCGCACCGGTGCTCCCAACCTCGCCAAGCAGTAGCGTGATGGCCGTTGTCGCCCATCACGGCCACGGCGCCAGTGGTCTGTAAGCTCACGGTCCTGGCAAGGGTACTAACCGACGCGTGGCATTGTGCTGGGCCGAATGTGGCTTTCGACAGGCAGCCTCCTGTCGTTCCGCATGTCTGGGGAGAACGGACCTCGGAGGCTCGGTTCTCCGCTTTCGCTTGAGAAACGTCTGCTCACAACGACGCCCCTTCGCCTATGACGATGCGTCGGCCGGTGGGCAGCAGCGTCAGCGCCATGCCACTCGAGGCGGTCACTGACTGTCGTCTCCGCATGTCGGAGGAATAGATAGTCCACTTTGCTCCACGTCCCTATCTAGCTCGGCGGCGCCGACGTCTAATTTTCGCGCCGAACTCAATCACCGCAGTCGCGAGCAATGAAGGCTGCAATTCCGGTTAACAGCTCAAGCCATCCGTGAACCGGCACTGGCACAAGCGCGAGGGCAGCCAATCCCGCCTCGGCGTGCGCTGACATGATCATGACGGGCTGAGCATGAGCTAACGGGCTTCGGCATGTGCGCCTCCGCCACGGAGAAGATCGAGCGTGCGCAGCCGCCAGCCGCTCGCTTCTTGGCACGCCTGCTCAGCATCAAGCTGAACCCGCGAGACTTCCCGCCGCTCGCACAGCACAAGAAGCGAAGGCCCAGCGCCTGAGACGAAAGCCGCGTGGCCCCTGCTTCGTAGCCGGCCGAGCGCCCTCGTGGCTTCTGGCCAGCCCGCAAGGCGTCGTTTCTGATGCAGCACGTCGTCAGTCGCGGGCAGCAGCAGGTCGAAGGCACCTCCGAGCGCGAGCGGCAGCAGGGCCGCCCTGCTTGCCGTCCACGTGGCGTCCGTAAACGGGATTGAGCTTGGCAAGATCTGGCGGGCTGCCTTTGTTCCCATCGGTTTCGGTGCGATGAGCGCGAAGGCCGCCAGATCGGGATGGACCTGAATACTCTGGTAGTGCGGCCTGCCCTGCTCGTTCCAGCACAGCGTCGCGCCGCCGAACAGGCAGGGGGCGACGTTGTCCGGGTGACCTTCTATCTGACTCGCGAGCTCGAACAGCTCCTCGTTGGTCAGGTCCGGTGCGAGCAGTTCGCGAGCGGCAAGCAAGCCGAGAGAGATGCCGGTGGCGCTGGAGCCAAAGCCTCGGCCGAGTGGAAACCCAAGGTCGAGTTCCAGGCTCAGCGCCGGGAGCTTCCTATCGGCTTCTTCCGCGAAGCGCATCATCGCCTCGATGAGGATGTTGTCGCGGCCTGCGGGGATGGCTTGCGACTCCTCACCATTGATCTTTACGGCAAAGTCCCCCGAGCTGCCCTCGCTCGGGGTGACCGTGAGCGTGTCCCACCAGTCGAGCGCGATGCCGGCCGTGTCAAACCCTGAGCCTAGGTTGGCACTCGTTGCCGGTGCCCATACAACGATCGGATCGGCTGCTTGACGCGAAATCATTAGCTCCCTCCTGGCCCGCTGGCGCACCACATAAATGACGCGCCGCCCTCAGCATAAGTCTCCCGGTCGGTCAGCCGAAGGCGGTAGCTAGAAGAGGCGGGGGAGGAGATTACGCCTGCACATCCAGCAGTTTGTGAGAGACTGTCCCTTTGGTCCCGATACAGCGTCATCGGCTTGGTAACAAGAGGTTGGATCCGCGTCAGCAGCGGTTCGCGCTATTAGTCTAGAGAAAGTGTATCGGTTAGGAGATAATCGCCTTACGCACCGACGTGGCGGCGCCGATGATCCACGCGGTGATAAAGGCTTCCTCCTCCCATGCCGCATAACGCCCGCTCGGGCCACCGTGTCCCGCGTTCATCTGCGTCTTCAGCAGGAAAGGCCCGCCGCGCGCCTCCGCCCGAAGCCGTGCGATCCATTTGGCGGGTTCGTGGTAGAGCACGCGAGTGTCGTTAAGGCTGGTAATGGCGAGGATGGGCGGGTAGCGCTCGGCCGTGATGTTCTCATAGGGCGTGTAGGTCTTCATATAGGCGTAGATGGCCGGGTCGTGCAGCGGATCACCCCATTCCTCCCACTCGGTGACTGTCAGCGGAAGGTCGGGGTTGAGGATGGTGTTCAGCGCGTCAACGAACGGGACCTGGGCAACGACTCCGCCGAATGACCCAGGGGCGATGTTCACGGCGGCGCCAACCAACAGCCCGCCTGCCGAGCCGCCCCGTGCGATGAGCCGGTCCGGCGAGGTCCAGCCGACGCCTGTCAGGTGGTGCGCCGCGGCGATGAAGTCGGTGAAGGTGTTGCGTTTGGCGGCCAGCTTGCCGTCGGTGTACCAGCGGCGTCCCAGCTCACCGCCGCCGCGCACATGGGCTATCGCCACCACGAACCCCCGGTCGAGCAGGGACAGCCGTGGGATGGAAAAGACCGGGTCGCTGCTCGCCTCATAGCTGCCGTATCCGCCGAGCAGGCACGGCGCGCTGCCGTCGCGTGGCGTGGCGCGGTGACAGATGAGCGAGATCGGCACCCGGGTGCCGTCGGGCGCGGCAGCCCACTCGCGTCTTTGTAGGTAAGTGGCCGGGTCATAGTCGGTGCCGCCGGGAAGGGTGCGGACAGGGGTGCGCTTGAGCAAGGTCAGCGCCCCAGTGGCAAGGTCGCACTGATACGCCGACGGCGGGGTGGCAAGGGAGGTGTAGTGCAGCCGGTAGCTGTCAGTGTCGTATTCGGGGTTGGCGGCCGGGGCGACCGTGTAGAGCGGTTCGGCGAACGCGACGTCCCGTGCGCCGCTGGCACCGCCGCCGCTGGCACTACTACTACTACTACTACCACCACCACCACCGTCAGCGGCGGCGGTGGCAGCGGCGGCGGTGGCAGCGGCGGTGTCGACGATTCGCAGGCCAGTCAGGCCATCGCGGCGGAAATGCACCACGATGTGATCGGCGAACGCGTCGGCGCCAAGCAGGCGGGTGTCGGCGCGGTGAGCGATCAGGGACGTCCAGGCTGCCGGACTGGCCGGGTCGGCCGTGGCAAGCTCGAAGTTCTCCGCGCCATCGTTGTGCAGAATAATCAGACGGTCCTTGCCGCCCGCGAGCCTTTGGTGCTCGACGTGGTACTCGATGCCGTGGCGACGCGGGGCCACGACCGCGAACTCACCGGCCGGGTCGGCCGCATCCAGCAGCCGCACCTCGCCTGTCACCGCGCTGCGCGAGGTGATCAGCAGATAGCGGTGGCTGCGAGTGAGCGAGATCCCGACCGAGAAGCGCCGGTCAACCTCCTCGAGGACGACCACGTCATCAGCGGTCGGGGTGCCGATCACGTGCCGCCATACCCGGTAGGGGCGCCATGCCTTGTCGGCGGTGACATAGAACAGGGCGGAGGCGTCCGCGGACCACGCGCTCCCGTAGAACACACCAGGGATCTCGTCGGCGAGCAGTTCACCGCGCTCAAGATCCTTGACATGCAGCGTGTAGCGCTCGTCTCCACGAAAGTCCGTCGAATAGGCGAGCAAACCGCCGTCGGGGCTGACATCGAACGTGCCGAGTGCGAAGTACCCGGCCCCTGCGGCGGCTATGTTGCCGTCGAGCAGCACCTGTTCGCCGGGCAGCGCGGCACCGTCCTCGCTGCCCGGCGGTAGCTTCTCACCGGCCGCCACGGCCGCGCGACAGCGGATCGGGTACTGCTGCCCCTCGACTGTCCGCGTGTAGTACCACCACGTGCCCTTGCGGAAGGGAACGGACAGATCCGTTTGTTTCGTCCGGTCCTTGATCTCAGCGAGAATCGTCTCTTGCAACCCCACCAGGTGCGCGGTCGCCGCGTCGGTGTACGCGTTCTCGGCCCTCAGGTAGGCAACCGTGTCGGCGTCGGACGAGTCGGCCAGCCACGCGTAGGGATCGGCGACCGCGTCGCCGTGATACCTCCGTTCGTACGCCGCCCGCTTCGCCACGGGCGCTTGCATGCCGGTGTCTGTCGCATCCCGCGTTTCACCTATCACGCTCGCCGAGTCTACGTAGCGCGAGGCAGGGTCGCGGCGCGTGGCGGCGATGCGTGTGCCTCGCGCCTACTCCCGCGCCGCGGTTCGCTGTGCCCGGTAGTGGTCACGCCAGATGAGCCTGTAGACGCCGAGGTAGCGGGGAAGGGAGCGGAGCCCCGGTATGAACGGGATCAGGATGAGGCCGAGCGTGAGCACCAGCATCAGCCACCAGACCCACGCATCCGCATTGTCCGATGTGCTGAACGGCTTGATCTGGTACCAGAACGTGTACAGCCACAGCCAAGCCTGGCCCGGGAAGTTCCCGGTCTCGTTCATCATCCCCCACTGCTCGCCGGCCAGATGCTCGGCGCTGGCCCGCTCTTCCAGGTAGCTGCTGTCGGCCAGGAACAGCACGGACTTGGTGTAGTCGGTCTGGTAGAAGCCGCCCTGGGACAGCAGTGCGCCATCCAGCGCGCTTGACCGCGCTAGGTCGAGCAGTCGGCCTGCGAGGATCGGGACCGGTCCATAGTCGCCCGGCTGGACGGAGCTCGGGTTACCGTCCGGGGCCTTCGACAAGGCGTCGGAGTAATCGCTCGCCCACTTCTGCTGCTGGCTTGTCGGTGCCGCGTTGTACGCGGCGAGCGCGCTTGCAAGCGCGGCATCGTGCGGCGCGGAGGCCAGCGGCCGCAGCACGAAGTCCTGCGCCGTGTTGACCGGCAGGGTGACTCCTACCCACTGCTGCACCTTGATTGGGCCGAGCGTCTGGCTGGCGCCTGCGGTGTTGTTGTAGGGCGGGCCATAACCGGCGGTCCCGCTGGTGCCCGCAAGCTCGGTGACCGCGGTCGCCACGAAGTCGTTCGGATCGGCTTTTGCCCACTGCGCCAGCGTGATCGGTTTAACGTCTGGCGACGAAAACAGCGCCGAGAGCGCCCCGGTGAGCAGCGCCACCACGACAAACGCGATCACGAACTCCTTGACGATGTCATAGCGTCGCATCGGCTGGCTGGTCGGGGCGGCAGCTTCATCGGGATGCCGTGTAGCAGTCATGAGGACACCCCCGCGGAGCCGTTCGGCCTGATGGGGTTGTCCTTCGGCGCGCGGGCGGCTCGCGCCCGTGGTTCCGGCAGCGGGATGGGTGGCACCACGCCGCGCCTGCGGACCAGCAAGACGTGCCAGACCGTCAGCACGCCGACGCCAAGCGGTAGCAGCACGATGTGCCAGAGCAGCATCTGGCCGAAGTTCGCGACGTTGAAAAAGGCGCCGATTCCGACCGCGTTCAGCCCGTCCTTAGCCTCGCCGGCGATCCACTGCGAGTCGAAGTTTTGCTGAACCAGGTAGCCGGTGAACGCGGTGCCGATTGAGGCGACGAAGGCGACCGCGCCGGTGACCCAGGTCAATGCCCGTCGGCCGCGCCAGGCGGCCATGAAGAACTTGCCCCACAGGTGTATCACCATAAAGGCCATGAATAGCTCGGTGCTCCACAAGTGCAGGCTGTTCACGTAGAGCCCGGTCGCGGACAAATGCCACCAGGTCGGGCCTTTGAGCGCGAGGATCCCGCCTGAGATCAACACGACGAGCAACGCCGACAGGGTCAGCACCCCGAAGACGTAGATCCAGGAGGCCACATAGGCCGGCTGCTCGTCGGGGAGCAGCCGCTCCGGTGGGAGCACGCGCAACCCGCGCTCGCGCAGCCATCCCGTCCAGCCGACCGCGCGGGTGGGGGTAGCAGCTTGGTCGGTCATCGCGACCCCCTGCCTTTCGGGAATGGCAGCAGCAGGGCCGCCACGAACACCGCGATCATCACGATCACCACGACGAGGTTGGCGACCGAGATTTGAATTACTCCCCAATGCAGGTAGTGGCCAGGATGGTTGAGGTTCACCGGAGGCGAGGAGAGCACCCCGCTCAACGCTTCAAGTCTGCCCATTTGAGACCTCTTCAGCTAGGGCGAATCACAATGGGCGATGCGCCGCGTCCCTGGAATATCCACCCGTGCCGGTGCGTCAGGCAGAGGCCGTGAGTCACCGTCCGCCGGGACTTTGGTCCCTGATGCTACCCAGGCCGGAGCGGGCTCCGCAGGTTAACGGATCTCTGCGGACTAACGGCCCTGCCGTCGCGTGTCCTGCCGTGATGAGCTACGGATGAGCGACGCGGTCAGGTGCGCCGTCAGATACCGCGCGGCGTCCGGCGACGAAGGAATGAGGAGCGGCGCGATGGAGTCACCGCGCAGCGAGGAGAACCAGAAGCTGCCGCAGCTTATTGACGCTGCCGCCCTGGCAGAGCTGCACGCCACGCTGCGCCGCGAGGGCTACCGGGTGATCGGGCCGACCGTGCGGGACGGCGCGATCGTCCTTGCCGAACTCGCCTCAGCGGCCGACCTTCCGTACGGGTGGGGCGTGGCGCTTGAGCCCGGCGGTTACCGGCTGCGCGAGCGCGCTGACCGCGCCGCGTTCGGCCACTCCGCAGGGCCGCAGTCATGGAAGCCGTTCTTGCATCCGCCGCAGTCCAAGCTGTGGTCGGGCGCCGCGCGCGGCGGGGGTTTCGACGCGCGGCCCGCGGAGGAGGAAGTCCCGAAGTACGCGTTTCTTGGCGTGCGGCCGTGCGACCTACGCGCGATCTTCATACAGGACCAGGTGCTCGGCGGCAGCACGCACCCAGGCAGCACCTACGCCAAACGGCGTTCGGAGGCCGTCGTCATCGCGGTGAACTGCACTGAGCCCGGCGAGACCTGTTTTTGCACCTCGATGGGCACTGGGCCAAAGGCCGAAGCCGGCTTCGACCTCGCTTTGACCGAGCTGACGGATCCAGGTGGGCCGGACGGCGCTGGCGGGCACCGGTTCGTCGTGGAGGTCGGTTCGCCGGCCGGGGCGAGGATTCTTGCTGAGCTGACCCACCAGCCCGCGGACGAGGGCACGGTCGAAGCCGCGCGGTCGGCCGTCGCGGAGGCAGCAGGGCGGATGGGCCGGTCCATGCCGGCCGACGGGCTGCGTGAGCTGCTCGCGGGCAGCCACGACGCCGCCCGCTGGGACGACGTCGCCGCACGTTGCCTGACCTGCGGCAACTGCACCATGGTTTGCCCGACGTGCTTTTGCACCACGGTGGCTGACACCACGGACCTCACCGGCGACAACGTCGAGCGGTGGCAGCTATGGGACTCATGCTTCGACATCGACTTCTCCATGCTGCACGGCGGCAGCGTCCGGGTTTCCGACAAGAGCCGCTACCGGCAGTGGCTCACTCACAAGCTCGGCACCTGGCATGACCAGTTCGGCTCGTCGGGCTGCGTCGGATGCGGCCGGTGCATCGTCTGGTGCCCGGTCGGCATCGACATCACCGAGGAGGTCGCGGCCCTGCGCGCCGAGGCGGACATGGCGTCTCCTGGTGCCTCAGGTGATCCACACGGCGTCGCGGAGAGCGGGAGAACGGAGGAAGGGCAATGAGCATGACGGACGCGCTGCCGCTCACGGCGCATCCATTCGTGCGCGGCATGGCAGCCGACCACATTGCGCGGCTGAGCCAAGTAACGCGGTACATAACGGTGCCTGCCCGCCACCGGATCTTCGACGAGGGCGGGACCGCCGACCGCTGGTGGCTCATCGAGGTAGGCCAAGTGGCTCTCGACCTGCACGTGCCGGGGCATGGCCCGGTGGTCATCGAAACGCTTGGGCGGGGGGACGTGATCGGCTGGTCGTGGCTGTTCCCGCCGTACCAATGGCTGCTCGGCGCGATAACCATGCAACCTACGCAGGCGTTCGAGCTGGACGGTCGCGCGGTGCGTGGATGGTGCGAGGCCGATCCGGTTCTCGGGAACGAGCTCAACCGCAGGTTCATGGCCGTGGTGGTCAACCGGCTGCAGGCGACCCGGATCCGGTTGCTTGACATCTATGGTCGGCCGGCGGGCTCGTGAGCACGGCGATGCTTCCGTCGCGCTACCGGGTCACGGCGCGGCACGCGGAGACGGCCAACACGGTAACCCTTGCCTTGCAGCCGGTGGACGCGCCGATCGCCGCCTGTCGGCCAGGCCAGTTCACCATGCTCTATGCCTTTGGCATCGGCGAGGTTCCCATCTCGGTCAGCGGCATCGGCAAGGCGACCCTCGCACAGACGGTGCGCTCCGTCGGTGCCGTGACTAGTGCCCTCTGCGCGGCCGAACCGGGCCAGATGGTGGGGGTGCGCGGGCCATTTGGATCCGACTGGGGAATCGCGGGCGCGGCTGGGCGAGACATTGTCGTGGTGGCAGGCGGGATCGGGCTCGCGCCGCTGCGGCCGGTGCTGCTTGCGGCGCTTGCCGCGAGAAAGTCCTACCGCCGGATCGTGCTGCTCGTCGGCGCCCGGTCGCCTGAGGACCTGATTTTCGCGAGTGAGCTGGCCGTCTGGAGACGGCGGGGCGTCGACGTGGAGGTCACGATCGATCAGCCGATGAGCGGCTGGACGGGCCATGTGGGGTTCGTGAGCGCGCTCATCGCCCGTGCCGTCTTCGACGCGTCCCGTGCCACGGCGTTTGTGTGCGGGCCCGAGGTGATGATGCGGCTGTCGGCCCGGGCGCTGATGTCGCGTGGGATGGCATCGCGCGACATCAGGCTGTCGCTGGAGCGCAACATGCGCTGCGGCATCGGCGTGTGCGGCCACTGCCAGCTCGGGCCGGTTCTGCTCTGCAGGGACGGGCCCGTCGTCAGTTACGAGCGGGCGGCGCCACTGCTCGCGGTTAAGGAGCTTTGATGTCTCGCTCCGTGGGACGGCCACGCGAAACGCCTCCTGCCACCCGCCCGAAACTCGCGGTCTGGAAGTTCGCCTCGTGCGACGGTTGCCAACTCACGCTGCTGAACTGCGAGGATGAACTGCTCACGCTCGCCGCCGAGGTCGAGATCGCGCACTTCACCGAGGCGTCAAGCACCGACGTCGCTGGCCCCTATGACGTCTCCCTTGTCGAGGGGTCGGTGGCCACGCCAGCGGACGCGCAGCGGATCCGCGAGATCCGCGCCGCCTCGGCCATCCTCGTGACGATTGGCGCGTGCGCCACCTCGGGTGGCATCCAGGCGCTGCGGAACTTCGCGGACGTCGCCGAGTTCGCATCGGTCGTCTACGCCCGCCCCGAGTACGTCTCGGCACTCGCCACGTCGACCGGGATCGCCGAGCATGTTCCAGTCGACTTCGAGCTGCGCGGCTGCCCCATCGACCGGGGTCAGCTGCTCGAGTTGTTGTCCGCGCTGCTGACCCATCGCAAGCCAAACATTCCGTCACACAGCGTCTGTTTTGAGTGCAAACGGCGCGGCACGGTCTGCGTCATGGTCGCCCATGGGACGCCGTGCCTCGGACCAGTGACCCAGGCGGGCTGCGGGGCGATCTGTCCCGCGTTCAACCGCGGATGCTACGGCTGCTTCGGACCGATTGACGCGCCTGACACCGCTTCGCTCACAGCTCAGCTCGGCAGACTCGGCATGACGCCCGTGGAGTTGAAGCGGGTCTTCTCCACCTTCAACGCCGCCGCGCCAGCGTTCACGGCGGCGGCGAAGCACGCGGCGGATCTGGCGGAACCCACGCAGGAGAGCCACTAGGCGCGACGGCTCCAGTGGGGTTAGGTGCGGCGGCTCCACTGGGGTTCGACGGCGGCCCAAGCGGTCGCCCATCCCGCTAGTCTGCGGCGGCTGAACAACCGATGCGTCAGCCCCGCCATAGCGAGCAGCAGGACAGCCAACCCGAATGGCGCGAACACCGCCGCGCCGACCATTCCTCTGGTGATCTGGCTTCGGGTTAGTGGGGCGGCCATCGCGTGCCCGGCGCGGTCCACCCAGATATGCACGGTGCTGCCCGCCCGCTTGCCCAACATGACCGGGATTCTTCCGATCTGAGCCTTACGGCCCGGCGCGATCCACTTCGCCCGCACCCAGCCGAACGACTCATACATGGACGAGCCGTCCGAGCCTGCGCTTTGCATCAGGACCGCCGGAACATGGCGCCACGCTTGCTGCGCCCGCAGTGCCCTCACGCCCGCGGCATGCTCGGCGGCGGCGGCAGCGGTCGCGGCGACGGGCGCCCCGATAAGGAAGGCGGCGAGCAGCCCGGCAAGGATCCAGGTCTCGACGCGGTCGGTCGGTCGGCGAAGCGGGTTTCTGTCCAGCCCGAGTCGGCGGGAGAGCCTTGCCAACCTTGTCTTTCTGGGTGTCGTGGCGGTCATCGTTCTCTCCGTCTGACGGCATCCACTGAGGTTGCGGGCGGACCGACTATCCGCCGTACCCTAATGTTCGGTCGCGGCGGTTGAGAATTATTAGGGCCGTTCAGCTCGGATTCAACCGACGTTGAACCCGTCAGGCCGACGCCTGCTGACGGCGTCACGGGGCGCTCATGATGTCACGGCGCACTGCCGCCGCCGCCTCGCTGACGGCCGCCGTTACCCTCGGCGTCATTCCAACGCCGTGGCTCAGTTCTGCCGCCTCGATGGCATGCACGATCAGCCGGTCAGGCATGCGATCCAGCGCCTGCGCTAGGCCGAGGGCAGCATCGAGCCCCAGCCCGTGTGTGCTTGCCACCTGCGTACTTGCCACCGTTGGCGCGCGGTCCCGCGTTGCGCCGTCGTCCATCCCGCGAGCCACGCGGTCCCCGCCTGGCGCGCGGTCCCCGCCTGGCGCGCGGTGGTCCCCGCCCACGACGAAGCGGTGGCGCCGGCCGGGCTGGGGTGGGTGCGCGCGCACGGCGTCAACGACCACCGCGAGCGAGGCGTTCGACAACGCCTCCATCAGCCTGACGGGATCACCGTCGCTGATGACAAGTTCAACCTCGGCCGGAACCTGCCCGCGCAGTCTCTCGATCACCGCCGGGCCGACGCCGTCATCGCGGCGGAACTCGTTACCGACACCGATGACGACCCTGCGGCCTACCCTGCCGTGCGCGGTCATGCCCGGTCCATGTGCAGTTCGAGGAAGTGCGTTGCACACGAAATGCACGGATCGTAACAGCGAATTAGCTGCTCGCAAGCGTTGGTTAGCTCGTCGTCGGCCAGGCCGAGCCGGTCCTGCACGAATTTGAGCAGGTCGGCCTCGATCGCTGCTTGGTTCTGCGAAGTCGGTGGCACGATGCGGGCCTCGCGCACCGTGCCGTGATCGTCGATGCGGTACCGGTGGTAGAGAACCCCGCGCGGCGCCTCCGTCACGCCGTAACCCGTGCCTGCCCGCGCCGGCACGGGGACGCAGGGGCGCGCTGGAGGTTCGTACTCCTCGATGATGCGCAATGACTCTTCGATGGCGTAAACGATCTCCACCGCACGCACGATCACGCTGCGGAAGGGGTTATCAGACGTTGGCCCTAGCCCAGCCGACCGCGCCGCGTCGCTGGCAAGCGGAGACAGCAGGCTCGAGTTGAGCGAGTAGCGTGCTTGCGGCCCGGTCAGATACGGACCGCGCCCGGCCAGGTGCGCGTGCAGCGCGGTCGAGTGCGGCACGTGCTCCTCGATCACGTGCCGCTCGAATTCCCGCGCACTGAACCCCAGGCCGCGGTCGGTGCGGATCGTCCCCTCATCTATCGGGTAACGGCCTGGCTGTGACAAGGCAAGCTGCTCGTGATCGCAGCGAACGTCGGGAAAGTCGAAGGCCGCCACCCATTGCACCGTCTCGATGGCCAGATCGAGCGCGAGGCGCAGCTGTTCGCCGAGCGAGGCCAGCTCATCGACGCCGGGAATCCGGTAGAAGCCGCCCACGCGCACGTTGACTGGGTGGATGGACCTGCCGCCGAGAGATGCCATGATCGCGTTCCCGGCCTTCCTGAGCGCCAGCCCGCGTTCCACCCTGGCCCTGTGGTCACGGGCAAGTTCGATTGCGCTCGGGTAGCCGAGAAAGTCCGGCGCGTGCAGCAGGTAGATGTGCAGAGCGTGGCTCTCGATCCATTCGCCGCAGTACAGCAAGCGCCGCAGCTTGGCCAGTTGGCCGCCGACGGTGACCCCGCAAGCGTCCTCGATAGCGTGGCAGGCGCTCATCTGGTACGCGACCGGGCAGATACCGCACACCCGCGCGGTGATGTCAGGCGGCTCTGTATAGGCACGGCCACGCAGGAACGCCTCAAAGAACCGCGGTGGCTCGTAGATTTCGAGCCGCACCTGCTCGACGACGCTGCCGCGTGCGCGGACGTGCAGCGCGCCCTCGCCCTCCACCCTGGACAGGGCACCTACCGAGAGCGTGCGTTCTTCCCTGTGCGTCATCGGCCTTCCCCGTGCTTCCCCGCCACATTCCCGACCAGATCAGCGTAACCACCACCAGCCGCGTTGCTCCAGACCACAGCCAGTGCACGAAACCTGACGAGCCCAACTCGGGACGAAGGACTCTACGACGATAATACCCATGGGGGTATCTTGCGAGGCAAGCACGAAGGAGGTGTGGTCATGAGCCGCAAGAAGGTTCTCGTGCTAGGTGGGAATTTCGGCGGGCTTACCGCTGCGCTCGCGGTGACCCGTGAGCTGCATGGTGATGTGGACGTCCGGGTGGTCTCTGCATCGGATCATTTCCTGTTTAACCCGTCGCTGATCTGGCTACCGTTCGGCAAGCGCCGGGCGGCGGACATCACCTTCCCCCTCGCGCCCACATTCGAGGCCCACGGGATCGATTTCATTCATGCCGAGGCCACGGACCTCGACCTGGCGGCCAAGAAGGTCGCCGTGACGGGTGGCGTCTACGGCTACGACTACCTGGTCATCGCAACGGGTTATCGTAATAACTTCGCCGTTGTTCCTGGGCTGGGTCCATCGGGTCACGCTTACACGATCACCACGCTCGAGGACGCGATCCATGCGGGGGAGGGGTGGCGGCGATTCCTTGAGAACCCTGGCGACATTGTCATCGGGGCGAGTCAAGGGGCTGGCTGTTTCGGCGCCGCGTACGAGTACCTGTTCAACGTCTCGCACCAGTTGCGCAAAGCAGGCATAAAAAGGCAGGTCAAGCTGACCTACGTCTCTGCCGAGCCGTTTCTTGGTCATTTCGGCATCGGAGGCTTGCCGCACGGGGAGGCTCTGCTGTCGATGTTCCTGAAGAAGGAACACATCACCGCGGTCATGAACATGGCGATGGACCGGGTCGAAGAGCGCCGCCTCGTCCTGGCAGACGGCAGGGGCATCGAGTTCGCGTACGCGATGATCGTGCCGCCGTTCGTCGGCCAGGATGTCATCAGGGCGGCGGGCGAGATCGCCGATGAGAAGGGGTATGTGAAGGTCCGCGACACCTACCAGACCCGCGCCTACGACGATGTCTACGCTGTGGGCGTCGCCGCCGCCATCGACGTGCCGTGGCAGACCCCGACTCCGGTGGGCGTACCCAAGACAGGGTTTCCGACCGAGCGCATGGCCCATGTGGCGGCGCGAAACATAGCCGCCCAGATCCGTGGCGAGGCACCCAGCTCGCACGAGGCGTTCGGCGACATGCCAGCGGTGTGCGTGATGGATGCGGGCAACAATGGCGTGATCATTCTGGCCGATAAGATGCTCCCGCCGCGCAAGCACGGCGTGCTCATTCCCGGGCCGCAGGCGCACGTCTTGAAGCTCGCCTTCGAGAAGTACTTCTTGTGGAAGGCCCGCCACGGTTATGTCAACCTCCCGTGACGTCGGTCTGCGAATACCCTGCGGGGTAAAATCAGGTCCGGCTTCGGCGAAGGAGGACGGGCCGATGAAGGTCGACGAGCAAGCGATGACCGCGGTGCTCAACCGGCTGCGGCGGGCGCAGGGCCAACTGGCCGGGGTGATCGCGATGATCGAAGCGGGGCGCGACTGCTCGGACGTGGTGACGCAGCTCGCCGCCGCGTCGAGGGCGCTCGACCGTGCCGGTTTCAAGATCGTCGCAAGCGGAATGCGGCAATGCCGTGCCGGGGACGTTGATGCGCCGATGACTGAGGAGCAACTCGAAAAGCTATTCCTCGCGCTCGCGTGAGGCCGCTGTTCTCGTGTGAGACCCGTGTTGTCACGTGAGGCCAGTAGTCTCGCGTGAGGTCGGCGTTCTCTCGCGTGAGGTCGGCGTTCCCGTCCTCGCGTGAGGCCGAACCGGCGTTCCCGCACCGCGCTCGCGTGAGGCCGGTGTTCTCGTGTGAGACCGGTGTTCCCGCATCGCGCTCGCGCGCATGAGGCCGGCGTTCCCGCAACGGACGGAGGTCCCGCGCGCACGGCACCTTCGCCCCTGGCCGCCTCGCCCGGGCTGTGATCACCTCGGCGCAGGAGCCTGGCGCTTGAGCGGCAGGCGCCCGTGAAGGAGGCGGCATGACCAGAAGGCCGAACAAGAGGGGCGTTGGCGGTGTGCCGGCTGCCGGGACGAGCCGTAGGTCTACGGCGGCTGGCCGACGGGCATGAGCGGGCCGCCGAAGGACGTCACGCCGCTGCCGGACCTGCTGCACGACAGCCCACGCGCTGGGCCGATCCGCACCCGCCGTCCCATATACGTTGACTTGCTGCCGCCATGCAATGCCACGTGCCCCGCCGGGGAGAACATCCAGGCCTGGCTTGCGCACGCCGAGGTCGGCCGCCATGAGCAGGCGTGGCGGCAGTTGACCGCGGACAACCCCTTTCCCGCAATTCATGGCCGGGTTTGCTACCACCCGTGCGAGACCGCGTGCAACCGGGCGAATCTGGACAGCGCCGTGTCGATCCACGCGGTCGAGCGGTACCTCGGTGATCTCGCGCTCGATCAGGGGTGGGAGTTTGAACCGCCGCCGACGCGCAGCGGCAAACGAGTGCTGGTCATCGGCGCCGGCCCGAGCGGGCTTTCGGCGGCCTGTCACCTCGCCCGGTTCGGTCACGAGGTCGAGATCTACGATGCGGGGCCCGATCCCGGCGGCATGATGCGTTACGGCATCCCGGCCTACCGGCTGCCGCGCAACATCCTCGACGGCGAACTCGATCGGATCGTCAGGCTCGGCGTGCGCATCACCCGCGGTCACCGGGTCGAGGATTTGGACGCGGAGCGGCGCGACGGCGGCTTCGACGCGGTCTTTGTCGCGGTGGGTGCGCACCTGTCCAAACGCGTCGATGTCCCAGCCCGCGACGCCGCACGAATTGTGGACGCGGTCTCGTTCCTTCGCGATGTCGCCTCGGGTGAGCGGCCCGCGGTCGGGCGCCGAGTCGCTGTCTATGGCGGCGGAAACACCGCGATGGACGCGGCCAGGGTCGCGCGCAGGTTGGGCGCCGAGGACACCGTCATCGTCTATCGCCGAACCCGTGCCCAGATGCCGGCGCACACGCAGGAGGCTGAGGACGCCGAGCGAGAGGGCGTCCGGATCAACTGGCTGCGGACGATCACAGCGTTCGATGGCCACGAGCTGACGGTTGAGGCCATGGAACTTGATTCAAGCGGGTTCCCACGGCCGACGGGACGCTACGAGGCGCTCGCCGCGGACACTGTGATCCTCGCACTCGGCCAGCAGACGGACACCGCGTTCTTGCGCCAGGTGCCGGGTGTGGAGTTCGGGCCCGACGGCACTGTGGCTGTGTCAGCGTCGCTGATGACGGGGTGCCCCGGCGTGTTCGCCGGCGGGGACATGGTGCCAGCGGAGCGCACGGTGACGGTGGGCGTCGGGCATGGCAAGAAGGCGGCCCGCCACATCGACGCCTGGCTACAGCACGCCGCACCCGTCACCTCGCCCAAGCACGAGCTGGCCACATTCGACGGGCTGAACCTGTGGTACTTCGGCGACGCCGCCCAGCGCCAGCAGCCAGAAGCCGCCCCGGCCGAACGCGTCGCGGGTTTCAGCGAGGTGGTCGGGGGCTTGTCTGAGCAAGAGGCCGTCTACGAGGCGCGGCGCTGCCTTTCCTGCGGAAACTGCTGCGAGTGCGACGGCTGTCTCGGTGCGTGCCCCGAGGAGGCGGTGATCAAGCTAGGCCCCGGGCACCGCTACCGGTTCGACTACGACCGGTGTACCGGCTGCGGGACGTGCTTCGAGCAGTGCCCGGTCCATGCGATCGACATGATCCCGGAGGTGCGCTGATGCGCGCCACCATCGACGGTAACGAGGCGGCCGCGTCGGTCGCCTACCGGCTGAACGAGGTCTGCTGCATCTACCCGATCACACCGTCGTCGCCGATGGCCGAACTGGCCGATGAGTGGGCCAGTCAGCGGCGACCCAACGTCTGGGGATCGGTGCCGACCGTGGTGGAGATGCAGAGCGAGGGCGGCGCCGCCGGCGCCCTGCACGGTGCGCTGCAAACTGGGGCGCTGGCCACGACATTCACCGCGTCGCAAGGGCTGCTCCTGATGATCCCGAACATGTACAAGATCGCCGGTGAGCTGACCGCGGCCGTGCTGCACGTCGCCGCGCGCTCGGTGGCCGCGCAGGGTCTGTCCATCTTCGGCGACCATTCGGACGTGATGGCGGTACGGCAGACGGGCTTCGCGATACTTGCCTCCGCTTCCGTCCAGGAGGCGCACGACCTCGCGCTGGTCGCGCAGGCGGCCACGCTGGCGACGCGGGTGCCGTTCGTGCACTTCTTCGACGGGTTCCGCACATCGCACGAGCTGAACACGATCACGTTGCTGTCTGACGACGACCTTCGCGCGCTGGTGCCGGCCGAACTGGTTCGCGCCCACCGCGGGCGGGCACTCACGCCGGAGCGGCCGTTCATCCGGGGCACCGCGCAGAACCCGGACGTCTATTTCCAGGCTAGGGAGACGGTGAATCCCTTCTACGCAGCCGTGCCTGAGGCGGTCGAGGCCCTGATGGCGCGCCTCGGCGAGCGCACCGGCCGCCACTACCGCTCCGTCGAGTATGTCGGCCACCCGGAACCCGACCGCGTAGTCGTCGTGATGGGCTCGGCCGTGCAGACGGTCAGCGCGACCGTTGCTCACCTGTGCGCCGCTGGCGAGCGGGTCGGCGTTGTGCAGATCCGGCTTTTCCGCCCGTTCCCCGCCAGCGCGCTGCTCGCCGCGCTTCCCGCGGGCGCCAAGCGGGTAGCCGTGCTTGATCGGACCAAGGAGCCAGGCTCATGCGGCGAACCGCTCTTCTTGGACGTGGCCGCCGCGCTGGCCGAATCGTACGCCGCCGGCGAACGCCCAGTCCTGCCCGTGGTGACGGGCGGCCGTTATGGCCTGTCGTCGAAGGAGCTCACCCCGGGCATGGTGGCTGGGGTATTCGCGGAGCTTGCGCACGAGCGGCCGCGCCGCCGCTTCACAATCGGCATCAACGACGACGTGTCAGGGACAAGCCTGCCGTATGACCCGACAATGGACATCGAGCCACCGGGAACTGTCCGCGCGGTGTTCTTCGGCCTCGGCTCGGACGGGACCGTTGGCGCGAACAAGAACACAATCAAGATCCTCGGGTCTGAGGACAATCTCCATGCTCAGGGCTACTTCGTCTACGACTCGAAGAAGTCGGGCAGCCAGACCGTGTCGCACCTGCGCTTCGGGCCCGAGCCGATCCGCGCGCCGTACCTCATACAGCAGGCGGGCTTCGTCGGCTGCCATCAGTTTGGATTGCTTGATCGGGTCGATGTTCTCGGCCGGGCAGCACCAGGCGCGGCGCTGCTTCTCAACTGCCCTCACCCGCCAGATCAGGTCTGGGACGCGCTACCGCGTCCAGTCCAGCAGAAGATTCTCGCCAAGGGGATCGACTTGTACGCGATCGACGCCAGCAAGATCGCACGCGAAATCGGCCTCAGCGGGCGGATCAACACCATCCTGCAGACATGTTTCTTCGCCATCTCCGGCGTGCTGCCGCGCCAGGAGGCGATCGTTAAGATCAAATCCGCGATCGCGAAGTCGTATGCCCGCCGCGGCGCCGACGTCGTAGAGCGCAACGAGGCTGCCGTCGACCGGGCGGTTGACGGGCTGCACCGGATCGCGGTGCCGGGTAGTGTCACCTCCACCCGCGAACTGCCCCCGGTCGTGCCGGCGCACGCGCCCGAGTTCGTCCGCACCGTCACCGCGGCGATGATGGCGGGCCGGGGCGACGACCTGCCGGTCAGCGCGCTGCCCATCGACGGCAGCTATCCGAGCGGCACTGCCGCGTACGAGAAGCGCAACATCTCCGAACTGGTCGCGCAGTGGGATCCGGGGATGTGCATCCAATGCGGAAACTGCAGCTTTGTCTGCCCGCACAGTGTGATCAGGGCCACCTACTACGATCAGTCCCTGCTGGCCGGCGCGCCAGCCGCCTTCCTGTCCGCTCCGCTCGATGCCCGCGGGCTGCCGAACACCCTCTTCACGCTCCAGGTGTATGTGGAGGACTGCACCGGATGCGGGCTGTGTGTCGAGGCCTGCCCTGTCGGGGCGCCGGGGAACCCTGAGCGCAAGGCGATCAATCTCGCGTCGCGGGCGCAGCACGTGCGCTCCGAGCGGGAGAACATCGCGTTTTTCGAGACACTGCCTGTCGCCGACCGATCCAGGGTGGACTTCGGCACCGTGCGCGGCACACAGTTCCTGCAGCCGCTGTTTGAGTTCTCCGGTGCCTGCGCGGGCTGCGGCGAGACGCCCTACGTCAAGCTCCTGTCGCAGCTTTTCGGCGACCGGCTGATGGTGGCGAACGCGACGGGCTGCTCGTCGATCTACGGCGGGAATCTGCCCACCACCCCCTGGACGGCAAACGCGGACGGGCGCGGCCCTGCCTGGTCGAACTCGCTATTCGAGGACAACGCCGAGTTCGGCTTCGGCTTCCGCCTCGCCGCGGACTCCCACGCCCGGCTGGCCCGGGACCGACTTTCCGCATTGCGCGAGGCAGTGGGCGCGGAGCTGGCAGACGAGATTCTCGGCGCGCCACAACTGCGCGAGTCGGAACTGCGCGCGCAATGCGAGCGGGTCACCGAGTTGAGGCGGCGGCTCGACCGACTCGACCTGGCTACGGGACCACGCAGCCTCGCCGTCGCCGACCTGCGCAGCGTCGCGGATCATTTGGTGCGGCGAAGCGTTTGGATTGTCGGCGGCGACGGCTGGGCCTATGACATCGGGTCCGGCGGCCTTGACCATGTGCTTGCCAGTGGCCGCAACATCAACGTGCTGGTACTCGACACAGAGGTCTACTCCAACACGGGCGGGCAGTCGTCCAAGGCGACCCCCCTCGGCGCTGTCGCCAAGTTCGCCGCTGCGGGCAAGACCGCGCCCAAGAAGGATCTTGCCCTGCAGGCGATCGCCTACGGCAATGTGTACGTGGCCCGCGTGGCGATGGGCGCCGACCCGCAGCAGACGCTGCGGGCATTCCGCGAGGCGGAAGCCTACGATGGCCCGTCCCTCGTCATCGCCTACAGCCATTGCATCGCGCATGGCATCGAAATGCGCGACGGGCTCGGCCAGCAATACCGCGCTGTGGCCAGCGGGTACTGGCCGCTGATCCGCTACGACCCGGTGCTGCGCGAGGCCGGTGACAACCCGTTCCTGCTCGACTCACCCCGGCCGCGGATCCCATTCACCGATTACATCTACCGCGAGCTGCGTTACCGCATGCTCACAAGCACGGACCCGGCCAAGGCGGAGTCACTGCTGGCCTTGGCACAGCAGGCGGTGCGCCAGCGCTGGGATACCTACGAAGAGCTGGCGACCCGCGGCGCGGCGCGTTTTCCAGCGAGCGCGCAAAAGGAGTCATGATGGACACCTCGACCCGGTATATGGGCCTTGAGCTGCGCAATCCCTTGGTCGCGTCGGCCTCCCCGCTGTCCAAGACCGTGGACGGCATCCGGCGGCTTGCCGACGCAGGCATCGGCGCGGTGGTCGTTTACTCCCTGTTCGAGGAGCAACTCCAGCACGAGGCCGAACACGTGGCGAAGCTGGCAGAGGCAGGAACGGAAAGCTTCGCCGAGTCGCTCTCCTACTTCCCGGCAAGCTCAGCAGAGGTCGGAGCGGCCGCGGGTGCTGGCCCGCGACGTTACCTGAGCCTGCTTGAGCGAGCTTCGGCCGCCGTGGAGATCCCGGTGATCGGCAGCCTCAACGGTGCCACACCTGGCGGCTGGACCCGCTACGCGCGTGCGATGCAGGACGCCGGAGCCGCCGCGATCGAGCTGAACATCTACTACCTGCCAGGTGGGCAGCTCACATCCGGACGCGACGTCGAGCAACGCCACATTGACATCTTGTGCAGGGTCAAGGAAGCCGTCACCGTGCCCGTCGCGGTTAAGCTGAGCCCGCACTTCAGCTCGGTTGGCGAGGTGGCGCGGCGACTTGACGAGGCTGGCGCGGACGGCCTGGTGCTCTTCAACCGGTTCTTCCAGCCCGATATCGACCCCGAGATCCTCACCGTGGTCGCGGCCGTGGATCTGTCAAGGCCGGCGGAGGCGAGGCTGCCGCGTACCTGGATCGCGCTGCTGCGAGGGCAGGTGCGTGCCTCTCTGGCGGCCACGACGGGTGTCGACGCGCCGTCCGATGTCGTCAAGTATCTGCTGGCCGGAGCGGACGTTGTCATGACCGCGTCGGCGCTGCTGCGCCACGGCACCGAGCACGTGGCTGTGCTGCTCGACGGGCTGACCGCCTGGATGGTCCGCAAGGGCTTCGCCGATCTCGGCGAGCTGCGCGGAATGCTCGCCGTGCCGCAGGGCGGGGACCAGGAGGCTTACGAGCGCGGGCTCTATGTCAGCGCGCTGCGTGCTGCCAACAGCCGCGTCTACGGGCCGTGGTGACGTCAGTCCCGCGCGTTTCGGCTGCGCAGGAGATAGCGGGATTCCCCATCCTGTTCGGCCGGTTAGGCGGAAGCCGGCGCGTTCAAGCACCCGGCGGCTGGGGATGTTTCCCAAATCGGTGTGCGCGATCACCTCGGCGACCTCTGCCTGGCTGACAAGCCAGCCGACCAGCGCGGAGACAACCTGATGGCCGTAGCCCCTGCCACGGTAGGGCGCCGCCAGGCCGTAGCCGATCTCAACACTTTCCGCCCGACCGACCGGTCCGTGAGTTCCGCAGTCGCCAATCACCTGACCGTCCATGATGACCAGCCAGCAAAGGCCCGCGCCCCGAGCGGCGAGCCGCAGCGCATCTGCGGTGTCCTGGTGCGGCCAGCCGTCGCCAGCTGCCACCGAGGTGAGGTCGCCGGCCGCCAGCTTGGCGGCGAGGGCCTGACCGATCGGCCGAAGGATCACATCGCCAGCTACGATTGGCGGCCGCATGTCATGCTTCTCCTTTGGCGCGACGCACATCTACACCCACTGCTTTCGCCAACAGTTTGCACCAGGAAGAAGGAGGGGGAGACGTGCAACCAGGGCGACGACCCGAACGGCGGCCGCTGAAACGTCACGAAAGCCATATGGCGGAACAGATGATGGAGCGAGCCGCCGAGCTTGCCAAGGATTCCCATGCGCGGACACGGCATGCCGCGGTCCTTGTGAAGGCCGAAAGCCTCTTCGCATGGGGCGTTAACGGCGTCCCATTTCCCGGTGAAGACCATTGCTACTGCAAGTTTGGCGAGTTTGGCCACCATGACAACTGCCGGACCCATGCCGAGCAACGGGCGATAACGCTTGCCCGCGAAGGAGACGGCTGGCGGAAGCTACAGGGATCCCAGCTGTTGTACGTGCGACTTGAGACCGACGATTCCGTCCGTTTGGAGGAGCCGCACTTTTGCGCCCGCTGCGGGCGGCTCGCGTTGTCGCTGGGTGTGCGGGAGTGGGTCTTCGCCCTGTCCGAGGGCCTGGTCGGTTATTCCTCGGTTGACTATGACAGGATGGCTCAGCTGCTGTGGTAGCAGCCCATCACTTGCCTGGCAGGCCGCAGGAGACATAGTGAGCGACCCTGATCCTGACCAGATTCTGCAGGCGGCCGGCACCGTCGTTCTCGTGGACTGGCCGAGCAGGGACGTGCCTGATGCCTTCACCCGCGCGGGATACACGGTATACGTCAAAGGCGGACCGGGGCCTGACAGCTACTCGGCGTACGAACTGCGCGACGGGGATATTGTGGCGCGTTCTGTCGGGGGCCCACCCGGGCACGCCGACCTCGTTTACTGTCATCGGCCCGCGGTCGAGCTACCCCAGATCGTCGCCATCGCCCGGCAAGTCGGCGCCGCCGCGGTGTGGCACCAATCCGGTCTATCAGCGGCCGGAGCACGTGACCCGCGTGGCTGCTGGATGCCAGCGGATGCGTCGCTGCAGGCCCGCGCGGCCGTTGAGGCAGCCGGCCTCGCCTATGTGGAAGCGCCATACATCGCCGATGCCGTTCGCAGGCTCGGCATCCAGCGATAGGAATCCCCCGTCGGCCTCGCCGGCATTGGCGCCTTAGGGCCGCGGCGCGGGCCTAGCGCGTACCCGTCTCGTCAACCCGCCAGCACCAGGCTTGCGCGCAGGGTCACCCCCTTCGGCCGCAAGGGCGGTTGACAGTACGTAAGAAAGTACGCCGCGAGCTTGCCGCGCTGCGGGTTGACGATCTCCGCTCGCACGGTCACGCTGGCGGCTAACGGTGCCCCCCGCTCCTACGACGGCCCCGGAGTTCCGCATGGCGATCTCTGATCAGGAAGTACGCCTCCCTGACGGCCGCGTCACTCTTGCGGACGCTGCCACGATCGGGGACACGCGATTCACCAACGGCGACCTGGCTCCGCTGCCGATCAAGCAGCGCACGTGGAACACCTACAATTACGCCGCGCTGTGGATCGGGATGTCCCACAACATCCCGACCTACCTGCTCGCCTCCGGCCTTATCGCCCTCGGGATGAACTGGGTGCAAGCCGTGATGCTCATCGCACTCGGCAACCTCATCGTGCTCGTCCCGATGTTGCTCAACAGCCACGCAGGCACCAAGTACGGCATCCCGTACCCAGTGTTCGCGCGCGCGTCCTTCGGGCTGCGCGGTGCCAACCTGGCGGCGATCCTGCGGGCGATCATCGCGTGCGGGTGGTTTGGCATCCAGACCTGGATTGGCGGCGAGGGCATCTACACCTTGGCAGGCACCATCATCGGGAATAGCTGGACCGGCGCGTCGCACCTCGGCGGCTACCCGTGGACCCAGTGGCTGTCCTTCGGCATTTTCTTTGTTGTGGAGATGGCCATCATCCTGCGCGGTATGGAAACGCTGCGCCGGTTCGAGAACTGGGCCGCGCCGTTTGTCCTTGTGGTGGCGATCGCTCTGTTTATCTACATGGCCGTCAAGGCACACGGCTTCGGCAACATCCTCTCCCAGCCCTCCAAGCTGGGCTGGGGGCATCGCTTCTGGCCGGTCTTCTTCCCCTCGCTCATGGGCATGATCGCCTTTTGGTCCACGCTGTCGCTGAACATGCCCGACTTCACCCGGTTCAGCCGCGGCCAACGTCAACAGGCGATCGGCCAGGCGCTTGGGCTGCCGACCACAATGACCTTCTTCTCACTGCTCGCGGTCTTCATCACCGCCGCCACCCAGAAGGTCTACGGCGCGCCGATCTGGGACCCGATTCAGCTATCCGGCAAGTTCCACAACACGGCAGTCATCGCTTTTGCCCTGTTCACCATCGTTGTGGCGACGCTGTCGGTCAACGTGGCCGCCAACACCGTGGCGCCGTCCTACGACTTCTCCAACGTGGCGCCCCGCTTCATCAGCTTCCGCACGGGCAGTCTCATCGCCGGCGTCGTCGGCATCCTGATCCAGCCGTGGCGGCTGCTGTCCAACCCGCACATCTACATCTTCGCCTGGCTGGGGTTCTACGGCGGCTTGCTGGGTGCCATCGCGGGGGTGCTCATTGCCGACTACTGGGTGATCCGCCGAACCGAGCTGCGGCTCGTCGATCTCTACCGGCCTGGCGGCTCGTACTGGTACCGACGAGGGTGGAACTGGCGTGCCCTGGTCGCGTTCGGGGTCGGCGCGGTGCTCGCGGTCGGCGGGGCCTATTCCACACCCGGTGGTGGCCCGTTCCCGTCGCATGGTCTGATCTCCCCGCTCAAGCCGCTGTACGACTACAGCTGGGTAGTCGGCGTGGCGGTAGCGTTCGTCCTTTACATCGCGTTCTCGACGCTCTCCCCGCATCGGCAGTTGGCGACGGTCACTGCACCGGCGCGCTGACCCACCGCAGGCGCTCGCACCACGCGCCAGCCATAGCGGCGCGTCGGCCCCAGGCGGCGCAGGTGCTCGCGCCACGTGTTCGCCGTCGGCTCGAGCGAGCCGGGACGCGCCTTGATCGGCACGCTGCGGCCACGCGGCAAGTCGCTGACCAAGCGCGCGTGAGCTGACCTACTCGCGTACTTCGGGTTTGTGGCTGGAGAACTACCTGCTAGATGGGGTACATATCCCGGGTTACGGTATATCGCCACCCGGCGGGTGTGACCCAGTGCAGCACGCCCGGGGAGGGCTGGTCGAGCCGCCATCCGGCGGCCTGTTTGATCTTGTGATGCGCCCGGCACAAGGGTGCAAGGTTGCACTCGCAGGTCAAACCGCCGTGATCGTAGCCGAGTGTGTGGTCCAGGTCGCACTGCGACGCAGGCCGACCGCAGCCAGGGAACACACACGCCCGATGCCGCACCTGGATCATGTGCCGCAGTCGCGGCGGCGCCCGGTACCCGTCCGCCTCCCGCTGGTGCGTGCAGTCGTCGGCGGCCAGCGCATGCACGGCGACCGTCACGCTCCAGCCATCACTGGTCGGCGCGCGGGTGGCGCAGCCGTGCCCGGCGGCCCTGCCCCGACCGTCGGTGATGGTGATGCACCAGCGCAGCCGCGGCCCCGTGGCAGCCAAGATCTGTGCGGCCGTGGCCGAGGTGACCGGCCCGAACCCGGCCACCTCACCCGGCCGGTCGGACAATCCGAGCAACGTCTGCAAAGGGATGGTCAGGTTGACCGCGCCAGCCAGCGCAGGGACCGCCGGGCCGGGCGGCCCGGCCAGCACCGGGCCGACCGGATCCGTCGACTCACCTCCTGCCGCCGCGGCGTCCGCGGAGTGTCCGGCATCCGCGGCAATCGCGGGCACCACGCCGTCGGCCGCAACCCTGCTCGCCGCGGCCGCCAGGTCATCCGTGCGGCCCGCGATAGATACGGGCGCGAAAGAAACGGGTTCGTGCGCAGCGGCGGCGATGGGATGGCCGAGCAGCAGGCCGACAAACACCTGGGAGCGCAGCAGGTCCATGCTGGCGGTGGCACCGTCCGCTTTCAGCGCTGCGGCCAGCGCGTTGATCCGGTTTCCTGCGGCCAGCGCCTGCGCGGGTGGCAGATCACGGCCCGCGATCGCGGCGGTGCCGGAGGGCTCGGCCCAGCGTTCTACTCGCGCCGACTTCTGCGCCTCACTCAGTCGCTGGTCCGCCGCATCGGGATCGGCCGCGATCACCGCACCCGCTACCGCCTTGCGCAGCTCACCGCTAGTCTGCGTCGGCGCGCCGGCAAGCACCCGGGCCTCCACCTGGCCGGCCAGCCTGGCGTCGAGCCCGGCCACCCCGGTGAGGATCACAAGGGCTCGAGGCATGTCGATCGCCCCAGACGCCAGGGCAGCCGATGTCCCGGGCAGGTCCGCCAGCGACATCGCCCGCCCGACCAGGGCCTCGGCGCTGGTCCTTGTCAGCGTCAGCGCGACCGCGACCTCGGCCGCCGCGCACCGCTCCGCCTCGGTCACGCGCGCCCCAGCCGCCCGAGCCTCACCAATCCGCCGCGATGCCAGTTCGGCAACCGCGGCGTGTTCCATGGCCGCCGCCCACGAACACACCCTCCGCCAGCCTCTTACCACGCCGGTTAGCTGCGCATCATCGAGACCAGTGGCATCGCAGGCGCCTGGCAGCAACAACGCGAGCTCCGGCCCGGGGGCCAGTTCGTCAAGCACACCGCCCTGGCAGAACCCGTCTTCGAGCCGTGCGGAGCCGTCTGCGTAAAGGCCAGCCGTGTACGGGGGCGCGCTCCCTGGGCATGAGGCCTGCTCCGAGACGGGCTTTGGTCCGCCCCACGCCAGCTGCCCATCCAGGGCAGCCAGTAGTGGGTCTGGCAGTTGCCCTCCGCCGGATAGCCAGATGCCTTGGTCCGCCACGTCAGCATCGTCGAGGCGGTGTGCAGCGGCCGGCCGCGGGCCGGGCCTGACCCAGGCTGGCGGTGCGGCTGCGGACATTTGACAGATCACTTTCTGGCAGCTTTGTTGGCGCTGTCCCAATCTGAGCGCTTCATCGAACAGTTTATCGTATACCAGGCTATTTGTACATGTGTTTGAATAAGCTGTTTCAGCTGCTGTGATGTGGCCGCCCCGGGACCAAAGGCGGAAGCCAGGTAAGAAAGCGGCAGCCCGGCGGGTTCTGGGGTGCGCAATGACCGGCGAGTTACGGGACGCGCAATGACGGCGGGTTCCGGGACGCGCAATGACGGCGGGTTCCGGGGTGCGCAATGACTGGCGGGTCACGGGATGCTTAACCGCGACCGTCTGCTCCACGCTGGCCCGCCATGAGGAATAGACAGCTCGGCATGCGCAATGACCAGCCTGTGACGTGCGTCTGGCCCAGGCAAAGGGCGCGGCGACGGCTAGGCGAGCACCGGGCTGCCGTGCAACACCTCGTGCGCGAGCATCGCCAGGTGTACCGAGAGTCGAGCTTCGACATTACCCAGGTCGAGGCCGAGCACCCGCTGGGCGAGCCGCAAGCGCTGATACACCGTCGGTCGTGACACCCTCAGCGCCTGCGCGGCCACGACTTTGCTGCCTCCCGCGGCCAGCCAGGCGCGCAGCGTCTCGGCGAGCGCGGTGTCGTGCGCGTCGTCATAGGCGAGCAGCGGCCCGAGTTCGCGTTCGATGTAGGCCTGCAGCCTGGGATCTTCCCGTAAAAGGTAGAGCAGGCCGCGGACCCGGACGTCGGGCATGCGGTAGTAGCAGCGCAGGGGTGCGTCACCGGCGGACTGGCGGGCCGCCTCCGCGACGTCGGCCGCCTCACGCAGCGAGGCGCGCACCTCGCGGATGCCGTAGACGGGCGAACCTGCGCCGATGACGACGGGCCCGACCGGTGCGAGCCTGCTTTGCAGGGACTTTGCCAGCCGATCTAGGGCCGCGTCGGCGGCAGCCGTCGGCTCGAGCGAGACGAGCAGCCCAACCTCGGCGTCGGAAAGGCTCGACACGAGCGCGGTAACGCCAGCCTCACGGCCGCCTTGTGCCGCAAGGTCGGTGGCGCGCTGCACACGGGCCTGGCCCGCTACGCCGTCGCGTGGATCCCCGCGGGGCAGATGAACCGCGACCCCGATCAACGTCCGCCCGCGAAGTGGCACGCCGAGCGAATCGGCGCGCAGGTAGATCTCGGCAGGCGAGGCGTATGCGGAGTCGAGAATGCGCCGAACGACCGCCTGGTGCGTCTCGCGCTCCAGCGTCTCGCGATTCTGCTCGACGAGGCGGTTAAGTGCCAGCGCCGCAGATCCCCGCTCAAGCACGGTGGCGAGGTACGGCGTCGGCTGCGCGTCAAGCATCACCAACCGGCCCCAGAACTCCCCGCGCGCGCCGACCTTGGTCACCAGCGCGCCCTGGCTCGCCACATAGGCGGTGTGCGCGGCGGCGGCGATACGGCGCGAACGGCGCTCCCAGCCACCGAGCAGGTCCGGCGTGGCCGGAGCATAGGCAAGCAACTGGTGAGCCAGGTTCTCAAGGACCACGGGCCGGTCCGCGAGCCTGGCGATCTCGGCCACGACCCGTTCCGCTGTCGCGCCGTCGACCGACAGCTCGGTGAAGACTTGGTGGACTCGCTCGGATGCCTCAAGCTGCCGCAGTCTCGCATCGACGATCAGCGCGTGCGCGGCCTCGGTAACCCGCACGTACGGCGTCTCGCACTCCAGCACGACCAGCGGAAAGCTACGGCGCTCCGCGGCGGCGGCGAGTGCCCGCGGCACCTGACGGTACCGGCGGACGCATTCCATGACGAGTCCTGCCACCCCCGCGTCGGCGAGGTCGTCGATATAACGGGCCAGCCCGGCGTCATCTGCGGGTAGCGCGATGCCGGTGGTGAGGATCAGCTCGCCGCCGGAGAGCAGCGCTGCGATGTCGGGTACCTCGGCGACGTGAACCCAGCGCACCGGCCGCCGCAGCTCTTGCTCGCCCGCGACCACGTGCGGCCGCCCAAGCGCAAGCTCAGGCAACGCCAGCAGATCGGCGACGGTCGGCAGGGTGCCCGCGGACAGCCGCTCGCCTGTTATCCCTCGGCCCGCCATCCCCACCTCCGGCCATTAGGCTACGTCCTGTCAAAAAGTACGGGCAGAGCTTGACGCCGTGAAGCTTGCTTCCCGCCACCAGGCGACGTTGTCTAACAACATCGTCCCCTGACCGCAGATCCGCGACCGACGGGAGCGGCCCATGACCGCAGATCCGCGACCGACGGGAGCGGCCCATGACGGCAGATCAGCGCATGACGGCAGATCAGCGCACGACGGGACAGATCCGTGCATGACGGGACAGATCCGCGCACGACGGGAGATTCGCGCATGACAACCCACGCGCACCTGCTTGACCGGCACCGGGCTGTGCTGCCACGTTGGCTCGCCCTCTACTACGACGAACCCATCGAGCTGGTCTCCGGCAAGGGCTGCCGGGTGACTGACGCGCAGGGCCGTGAGTACCTCGACTTCTTTGGCGGCATCCTCACCACGATGACCGGGCACGCGATCCCAGAGGTGGTGGAGGCCATCCGGGAGCAGGCGGGCCGGATGCTGCACAGCTCGACGCTGTACCTCATCCGGCCGATGGTGGAGCTCGCCGAGCAGATCGCGCGCCTGTCCCCGATCCAGGACGCCAAGGTCTTCTTCACCCCGTCTGGCACCGAGGCCAACGAAGCGGCGCTGCTCTTCGCCACCAACCACCGCCGCTCCAATCAAGTGCTCGCGCTGCGCAACAGCTACCACGGCCGCGGCTTCGCCACGATCGCCATAACCGGTAACCGCGGCTGGAGCGCGTCCAGCCTCAGCCCGTTGCAGGTCTCGTACGTGGCCAATGGCGATCCGTTGCGCGGCCCGCTCGCCCGCCTAGGCCGAAGCGAACTGGTCGCGGCCTGCGTCGAGGATTTGCGCCAGGTCATCGAGATGACCACGGCTGGCGACGTTGCCTGCCTGATCGCCGAGCCGATCCAGGGCGTCGGCGGTTTCGTCACCCCGCCGGATGGGCTCTTCAGGGCGTACAAGGAGGTGCTCGACGACTACGGCATCCTCTTCGTCGCCGACGAAGTGCAAACCGGCTGGGGGCGCACAGGCGAGCACTTCTGGGGCATCGGCGCGCACGGGATCACCCCCGATCTGCTCACCTTCGCCAAGGGCCTGGGCAACGGGTTGTCGATCGGCGGCGTGGTCGGCCGGGCCGATGTGATCGACGCGCTCAGCGCCAATCACATCTCGACGTTCGGCGGCAACCCGCTCGTCTGCGCCGGCGCCCTGGCGAATTTGCGTTATCTGCTCGAGCACGATCTGCAGCGCAATGCCCGCGAGGTCGGTGGCCACATCAAGGCCCGGCTGGCCGAACAGGCGAGCCGGTGTGCCATCGTCGGTGATGTACGGGGTAAGGGGCTTATGATCGGAGTTGACCTCGTGGAGCCCGGCACCATGACCCCAGCACCGCAGTTGGCGAGCCGAGTGCTTGAGGAGGCTAAGCGGCGCGGTCTGCTGCTCGGCAAGGGCGGTCTCGGCGGCAACGTGCTGCGCATCGCGCCGCCGCTGTCGATCGGCCGGGCGGAGGCAGATGAAGGCGCCGATGCGCTCGTCGCCGCCATTGACGCAGCCGAACCAATCGACGCAGCCGAACCAATCGGCACAGCCAACCCAGCCGGGGGTGTGTCATGAGGCAGGTCACCCATTGGATCAACGGCAAGCCGTGGAGCGGCAGCGCCGCGCGCCAGGGCGACATCTTCGACCCCTCCACCGGTGAAGTGCAGGCCAGGGTCGACTTCGCCACGCCCGCCGAGGTCGACCTCGCGGTGCAGGCCGCGGCGGCGGCGTGGCCTGCGTGGCGCGAGGCCTCGCTGACCAGGCGCGTCGGGATCCTCTTCCGCTTTCGCGAGCTTCTGGTCACCCACCGCGAGGAGCTCATCGGTCTGGTGAGCGGCGAGCACGGCAAAGTGCGCGCCGACGCGGCTGGCGAACTGGACCGCGGCATCGAGGTGGTCGAGTTCGCCTGCGGTATCCCGCACCTGCTGAAGGGCGAATACTCGCAGAACGTCTCCACTCACGTCGACACCTACTCGGTGCGCCATCCGCTCGGTGTGGTCGCCGGCATCACGCCGTTCAACTTCCCCTCGATGGTGCCGATGTGGATGTTCCCCCTCGCCATCGCGTGCGGCAACACGTTCGTGCTGAAACCGAGCGAGAAGGATCCGAGCGCCTCGGTGCGGCTGGCCGAGTTGCTCGCGGACGCTGGGCTGCCCGACGGCGTCTTCAACGTCGTGCATGGCGACAAGGTGGCCGTCGACGCCGTCCTCACCCATCCCGGGGTGGCGGCGGTGAGTTTCGTAGGTTCCACGCCGATCGCCCGGCATGTCTACGAGACCGCCACCCGGCACGGCAAGCGGGTGCAGGCGCTCGGCGGGGCGAAGAACCACATGCTTGTGCTGCCCGACGCCGACCTCGATGTGGCGGCAGACGCCGCCGTCTCGGCCGGTTACGGCAGCGCTGGGGAGCGGTGCATGGCCATCTCGGTGGTTGTGGCGGTCGACCCGGTGGGCGACGAGCTTGTCAGCCGCATCCGCGACCGTGCCGAACGCCTGAAGGCTGGGCCGGGCACCGACGCAAGCTCCGAGATGGGCCCGCTTGTGACCGGTCCGCATCGCGACAGGGTGGCGTCTTACCTCAACCCGGACAAGACCGCCGGCGCCGAGGTGGTGCTCGACGGCCGCGGCCTGCGGGTGCCTGGGCGCGAGGGCGGCTTCTGGCTTGGCCCGTCGCTGGTGGACAAGGTCACGCCCGGCACGCCGGTGTATGACGATGAGGTCTTCGGGCCGGTGCTGTGCGTCGTGCGCGCGCCGTCCTTCGACAAGGGTCTTTCGATCATCAACGCCAACCCCTACGGCAACGGCGAGGCCATCTTCACCAGCGACGGCGGCGCGGTGCGCAGGTTCGAGGCGGAAGTGAGCGCGGGCATGGTCGGCGTCAACGTGCCGATCCCGGTGCCCATGTCGTTCTACTCGTTCGGCGGATGGAAGAACTCACTCTTCGGCGACCTGCACATCTACGGTCCCGATGGAGTGCGCTTCTACACACGCGGCAAGGTGACGACGAGCCGTTGGAAGGAACCTGCCGGGGTCAACCTGCTCTTTAAGCAACACAGGACAAGCAACACAGGACAAGCAACACAGGAGACAGCGATGGCCGACGTGGTACGCGCCGCCCTGGTACAGCAGAAATGGACCGGCGACAAGGACTCGATGGTGAAGAACGCCGCGTCCGCGTTGCGCGATGCGGCCGCACAGGGCGCCAAGGTCGCCTGCCTGCAGGAGTTGTTCTACGGTCCTTACTTCTGCCAGGTGCAGGACCCGCAGTGGTACTCCTGGGCCGAACTGGTGCCTGACGGCCCGACCGTGCGGCTCATGGCCGACATCGCGCGCGAGCACCAGATGGTGCTGATCGTGCCGGTCTACGAGCGGGAACAGGAGGGCGTCTACTACAACACGGCCGCGGTCATCGACGCCGACGGCCGCTACCTCGGCAAGCACCGCAAGAACCATATTCCGCAAGTGAAAGGCTTCTGGGAGAAGTACTACTTCCGTCCTGGCAACCTTGGTTATCCCGTGTTCGACACCGCGGTCGGCCGGATCGGCGTCTACATCTGCTACGAGCGGCACTTCCCCGAGGGCTGGCGGGCGCTGGGGCTGGCAGGCGCGAAGATCGTGTTCAACCCGTCGGCGACCAGCCGCGGCCTCTCCGAGTACCTGTGGAGGCTGGAGCAGACCTCCGCGGCGGTCGCCAACGAGTATTTCGTCGGAACCATCAACCGGGTCGGTGTGGAACCGCTTGGTGACAACGAGTTCTACGGGCAGTCCTACTTCGCCGACCCGCGCGGGCAGATCATCGGCGGCTGCGCCGCAGACACCGACGAGGAAGTCGTCGTACGCGACCTTGACATGGGCCTGTTTGAAGAAGTGCGGCACCTGTGGCAGTTCTACCGCGACCGGCGCCCGGACACCTACGGCCCGCTGACCCAGCCATAGGGAGCCGTCACGATGCGCATCCTCATCCGTGGCGGCACCGTCGTAGCCGCGACCGGGCCGTTCGCCGCCGACGTGCTGATCGAGGGCGAGACTGTCGCCGCGACATTCGACCCGGCCCGCACAGGCACCCTCGTCGGCGAGGTCGACCGCACGATCGACGCGACCGGCAGGTACGTGGTGCCTGGCGGCATCGACGTGCACACCCACCTGGACATGCCGTTCGGCGGCACGTTTTCCGCCGACGATTTTGAAACAGGCACCCGGGCCGCCGCCTGGGGCGGCACCACCGCCATCGTGGACTTCGCCGTGCAGCCCAAGGGCGGTTCCCTAACCGAGACGCTCGATGCTTGGCACGCCAAGGCGCAGGGCAAGGCAAGCATCGACTACGGCTTCCACATGATCGTCTCCGACGTCAACGAGCAGACGCTGAAGGAGATGGACGCACTCGTCGGTGAGGGCGTGACAAGCTTCAAGATGTTCATGGCCTATCCGGGGGTGTTTTACGCGACGGATGGCGAGATCTTGCAGGCCATGCAGCGTGCGGCCGGCAACGGCGCGACGATCATGATGCACGCGGAAAACGGCATCGCGATCGACGTGCTCGTCGCGCAGGCGCTCGCGAGCGGCCACACCGACGCCGGCTGGCACGGCCGCACCAGGCCGCCGGAGCTTGAGGGCGAGGCGACGGCGCGGGCGATACGGCTCGCGGAGGTCTCCGGCGCACCGCTCTACATCGTGCATCTGTCCGCGCGGCAAGCGCTGGAGGCGGTCACCCAGGCACGTGACATGGGCCGCAACGTGTTCGCAGAAACCTGTCCGCAGTACCTCTACCTCTCGCAGGACGATCTCGAACAACCCGAGTTCGAGGGCGCGAAATACGTCTGCTCGCCCCCCGTGCGGCCGAAGGAGCACTGGGCGCACCTATGGCGCGGACTGCGCACCAATGACCTGTCCATCGTCTCTACCGACCACTGCCCGTTCTGCTTCAAGGAGCAAAAGGAACTCGGCCGCGGCGACTTTTCCAAAATTCCCAACGGCATCCCCGGCATCGAGCACCGCATCGACCTGCTACACCAGGGCGTAGCCGACGGCGAGCTGTCGCTGGCCCGCTGGGTCGAGGTGAACGCGACGACGCCCGCGCGGATGTTCGGCCTGTATCCGCGCAAGGGAACGATCGCGCCTGGTAGCGACGCCGATGTCATCGTCTACGACCCCGCGGCCAGGCACGTGCTGTCGGCCGACAGCCATCACATGGCGGTCGACTATTCCGCGTATGAGGGCCGCGAGGTGCAGGGAAAGGTCACGACGGTCCTGTCCCGCGGCGAGATCATTATTGACGACGGCGAGTGGCGCGGCCAGTCCGGCCGTGGCCGCTTCCTGCCCCGCGGTGAGTGCCAGTATCTCCGGTAGAGAAGGGCGCTATGGACATCGGCTTGGTGCTGCAGACCGACCCTCCGGCGACCCGGGTGATCGAGCTAGCCCGGCGTGCCGACGACAGCGGCTTCAGCCATGTGTGGACCTTCGACTCCCCCGTGTTGTGGCAGGAGCCGTTCGTCATCTACGCGCAGGTCCTCGCGGCGACCTCGCGCGTGACGGTCGGGCCCATGGTCACCAATCCCCGGTCACGCGAACCGTCGGTGACCGCGTCGCTGTTCGCCACCCTGAACGACATGTTCGGCAACCGCACCGTCTGCGGCATCGGCCGCGGCGACTCGGCGATGCGCGTCCTTGGCCGCAGCCCCGCCTCGCTCGCCACGCTTTCCCGGGCCATGCGGGTCATCCGTGACCTGGCTGAGGGGCGGGCCGTCGACTATGAAGGCACCGTCATCCGTATCCCCTGGGTGCGCGACGGCCGGCTGCAGGTGTGGATGGCCGGTTACGGGCCAAAAGCGCTGAAGATGTGCGGCGAGGAGGCTGACGGCTTCATCCTGCAGTGCGCGGACCCTGATATCGCCCGGTGGACCATCGGCGCGGTGCGCGCGGGCGCTGTGGCGGCCGGCCGTGACCCTTCGGCCCTGACCATGTGCGTCGCCGCCCCGGCCTACATCGGCACGGACCTCGCGCACATGCGCGAGCAGACCCGCTGGTTCGGCGGCATGGTAGGCAATCATGTCGCCGATCTCGTAGCGCGCTACGGGGACTCAGGGGAGGCTGTGCCGCGCGCCCTCACCGACTACATCAAGGCTCGGGAGGGCTACGACTACTCCCACCACGGCAAGCCGGGCAACCCGTCGACCGCCTTCGTGCCTGATGACATCGTTGACCGCTTTTGCCTGCTTGGCCCGCCCGAACAGCACCTGGACCGGCTCGCCGAGTTGCGGGAGATCGGCGCGGACAATTTCAGCATCTACCTCATGCACGACGCCCCAGACGTCACGATGGAGACCTACGCAGCCGCGGTGATCGGCAAGGTTTAAGCACAGGTTGCGCAGCGGCTTCGGATTATTTTTACCTAACGGCGGTGCGTGGTGACGCGAGCACGAAGGCGTTTTCGCCAGGGAGGCCCCGGCTGCGCCAGCTTCGCACAAAAACGGCAACGTAACGGCAGCTCGATGTCCGCGCCCAGCCCTTCGCCGTCATGCTCGCGAAATGCACTTTTGTTGCAAAACGTGCCAACCCGCTCCAGGCCTGTATTGCCTCCGGCCGGTGGCTAGGTATTACATAAGGATCGAGCCGTTGGGAGGCAAACGCCCGGCCAGCGGTGCGAGGACGCCTGTGCGGCGTGTCACTGCGACATGAAAGGCTGGCCGGTGACAAATCCCGACAACGGCATCGTTTACACCAGCGGGCTGACGGTGTATTTCCAATCCGCGCGCGCGGGATGGGACGCCCGCCTCGGCGCGCGCCTGGCCGACTTCATCGCCCGCACTCAGCAGCGACTGGATGTGGCGATCTACGATCTGCGTGACAATGGGGTGCTGTCAGCGCTGAAAGCCGCCGCGGACCGCGGCGTGCAGCTACGGCTGCTGTATGACGCTGGGCCCGCCCACCACGGTGGCCCGGTGGCCGACCCCAAACCCGGAACGACCGGGCGGGCGATCAACGACGCGGGACTCGGCCCCTTCGCGATTCCCTATCCTGAGCACTCCAGCAGGCTGATGCACAACAAGTTCCTCGTGCGCGACGCAAGCGCGGTATGGACGGGATCGGCGAACTTCACCGGGGGCGGCCTAACGCTGCAGGACAACAACTGTCTCACCATCGACAGCACAGAGCTCGCGGCCGACTACACGGCCGAGTTCGAGGCGCTGTGCGCGGCCGCGGTGCCGAGGCAGAGCCTGGCTGCACGGCCGCCGCTTGCCGTGGGCAGTGTCGGTGTCGCGCCGTTGTTTGCTCCGCAGGCGGGTGAGGGGATTGAAGACGCGATTATCGCCGCGCTCAACGGGGCCACGCGGGTTCGCATGGCTGCGTTCCTGATGTCCGATCCTGGCATTCTCCAAGCGCTCGCGGCTCTCAACAAGGCGGGCGCCGACCTCGCCGGAGTGTACGATCCCGGCGGCATGGCCGACGCTCGACGCGGCAGCCACCAGGACCCCGCGCTGTTCTGGTTCGTCGGCGACCCGCGTTTCGCCGCTGCGCCGAGCCACCCGTACCGGCCAGGGGCGGAACAGGACTTCATGCACAACAAGGTCCTGGTGATCGACTCCGGCACCGTCGTGACTGGGTCGTACAACTTCTCCGAGCACGCCGAGGCCAACGCGGAGAACACCCTGATCTTGACCGGCGACGGCGTCGCGCACGCCTATGAGGCCTACATCGACGCTCTGCTCGCCACCTACTCAGCGAACATCCCTGCCACTCCGGGCGTTCCTGAGCCGCCGGGCATTCCTCATGGTGCCGGATAAGCGGCGACGCCCGCCGACCCAGCGAACCGCGTGGGCTTGCAAGCAAGCCCACGCGGTTCAAGCTCAGCTCACGATTGCGTGGCGGCTCGCGACCATTCCCGCCGCGCCAGGACGACGAGCGTGACCGTCACCAGCAGTGACCCGAACGCGAGCACCCATTCCAACGACCCGTTGCCGGCATCCGGATCGATGCCGAACAACCGCTCTATCCAGTCCCTCGAGAAGATTTCGAGTAAAAAGAATATTCCGCTCGCGGTCGCCGCCAGCAATTCGACCCAGAACGCACCACGGACTTTCCGGCTCATTCGTGTCCCCCACTTCCTCCCGGGCGGTAAGCCCCGGACGCCCGTCCCGCGCGACCATTTCTCGAACCGAGGCGTATAGCACGCGCGCTCAGCCATGAAACGCAGGCGATATGGCGCGCTAGATCTTGTTGGCTGAGCTGAGCTGAGCGTACGTCGGGCCGGAATCCGCCGCAAGAGCCGTGCCGCACAAGACCACGCAGTCGCCCCCGTGGCGTGGCCGTGCCCGGCGGAACAGCGGCGCCCCACCGCTGTTGTGGCCAGGAACAGCAGAGGGTCACCGGGGGTCCCATATGAACAGCGGTGGGTCACCGCTGCGACCCGGAGGAACAGCAGAGGGTCACCGAGGGTCCTATTTGCACAGCGATGGGAGGCAGCCAGGGGGTCGGAGATGCTCCTGGGGCTACCTCGCCGAGCGTCGGCACGCGGCGGTCGGCAGGCGCGTCGTCGGACAGCAAACCGATTTCCCGACCCATTGCCGAGGTCAGGCGATGGGCCTAGCGTTGACCACAGATGCGGGCAGCATGGACGGGTGTGCAATCGGGCAGGCCTCGCGGCGGGCTAACTCAGTTTTGTCGGGCGGCAGGTCGACTTCGCGCGATCCGAGCCGCCACGCGAACAATCATGGCTCGGCATCCCTCGTCCAACGCGAGCGCAGGGGTCCGGCTGAGCACCGTGGGGCGGGCAATGCGGCAATCGGGGAAGACGGTGGGCGCTGCTTTCGCCGCGTTCGCCGCGCTTGCCGTGGCTGCATCCGCCTGCGTGGCAACAAGCGATCATGGCTCAGGCCCCGGACAACGCCCAGGCGGTAACGACGCCGTCATCACGGTCGGATCCTTCGACTTCGCCGAGAGCGTCCTGCTCGCCAACATCTATGGGCAAGCTCTTGCCGCCAAGGGCTTTCCGGTAAGGATCTTTCCCAATCTGGGAACGCGGGAGCTTGTCGACCCGGCGCTGATGAGCGGCCTTATCCAGCTGGTGCCGGAGTACGCTGGGTCCGCCCTTCAGTTCGCCACTCTTGGACGACGGTCGGCAACCTCGGACGTCGAAGCGACCAGTGCGGCCCTGGCTAACTCGGTGGCAGGCCGTGGCCTCGTGGTGGCACATCCCGCCGCAGCGCAAGACGCCAACGCCATTGTGGTCACCACCACGATCGCGGCACGCTACGGCCTGCGTTCGATCTCCGACCTCGCGATCGCCTCGCCACATCTGATCTTCGGTGGTCCGCCGGAGTGCCCGGAACGCAGTTATTGCCTGCGCGGGCTGACTCAGACTTACCGGGTTCGCTTCAAGGAGTTCGTCCCGTTAGACACGGGCGGGCCACTGACGCTGCAGGCGTTGTCGGCGGGGGAAATCGACGCCGGGCTCCTGTTCACCACAGATCCCGCCATCGTGGCCAAGCATCTCGTGATCTTGACCGATGACCGGGGCCTGCAGCCTGCGGAAAACATCGTCCCGATGGTGCGCCGTGACGCTGTCGCCAGGTACGGCCCTGGCTTGATCGCGGCGCTGGATGCCGTGTCGGCGCGCCTGAGCACGAAGTCGCTGCGCGCACTCGACTCGCGGGTGGAGCTCGATGGGCGGGACCCAAGGGCTGTTGCCAGGGAGTGGCTGCGAGCGCAGGGTTTGATCTTGAAAGGGGCGGAGCGGAGTGAGTGAAAGCGGTGACGCACCAAAGGAGGGCCTCGGCGCGCTCACGCCCGGCTCGCCCGTGCCGGAGCACGTGCCGACGCCCGTGCCGGGTTCCGCTATCGGCGCGCTCAATTTGGCCGAGCACGTGGCGGCATCCGCTCCGGTCGCGCCCGGCTCGACCATTACGCAACGGCGCAGGCAGCGCCGTCCGACAGGTTCGCCGCCACCGCTGCCGCGCAAGATCTCCATGAGCACCGCGGCATGGCTGGCCCTCGCGTTCCTCTTCCTCGCGGCATTCATCTTGTTCTCACAGCACACGCCGGCGCTGCGGATTGGCGACCGGGTGGACATGTGGGTGCTGAGCCTTCTGGCGAAGCTGCGGACGCCGTGGCTGACTGATGTCCTCAACGGGATCAAGGTCGCCGGCTCGAGCTGGGGGATCACGGTGCTCGGGTTCATAGCGGTCGGCCTGATGATGGTGTTCCGGCGCTGGCGTCATCTGCTGGTCTTCCTCGGCAGCTTGTTCTTCCTGGAGATCGCCGGGGGGTTGATCTACAACAGTTTGTCCAGGCCACGTCCGTATGGCGTACACATCATCGCTGGCTGGGGCGGATACTCCGCGCCGTCACCGCCGGTCGCGACTCTAACGATCTTCCTCATCGGTATCGCCTACTGTCTGGTCGTGCCCGGCCGTCCTCGGCGGGTCGCCAAGGTCGCCGCGGGCGTCATTATCGCGGTGTTCTGCCTGTCCCGCGCCTATCTGGGCGTCGACCACCCCAGCGACGCGATCTTCGGGGTCGTACTCGGGGTGGCGATCCCGATGACGGCGTTTCGCTTTGCCACCCCGAACGAGGTGTTCCCTGTCGCCTACCGCCGCGGCCGCACCGCCCACGTCGATGTGACCGGCCGGCGCGGGGAGGCGATTCGGCAAGCCGTACGCGACCAGCTTGGGTTCAACGTGCTCGAGATCAAACCGGTCGGGCTGGAGTCATCGGCAGGCTCGACCCCGCTGCGGCTTCGCATCGAAGGTCATCCGGACCAGTACCTGTTCGCCAAGCTGTACACCAAGGGCCACGTTCGTGCCGACCGCTGGTACAAGCTGTGGCGCACGATCCTCTATGGCGCCATGGAAGACGAGCATCCCTTCCAAACCGTGCGCCGCCTGGTCGAATACGAGGATTACGCTCTGCGCCTGCTGCAGGACGTCGGGATTCCGACGGCGCAACCCTGCGGGATCGTGGAGATCACGCCGGCCCGCGAGTATCTGCTTGTGACCGAGTTCTTCAAGGACGCGGTCGAGATCGGGCAGGCTGACGTCGACGACAGCGTGATCGATCAAGGGCTGATACTGGTCAGAAGGCTATGGGACGCGGGGATCGCCCACCGCGACATCAAACCGGGCAATCTCATGGTCTCCGACGGCCGCCTGCTGCTCATTGACGTCTTCTTCGCCCAGGTGCGCCCGTCACCCTGGCGGCAGGCGGTTGACCTCGGAAACATGATGCTCGTGCTCGCGGTTCGCAGCGACCCTAAGCGTGTCTATCGGCGGGCGCTCGCCTACTTCACGGCGGCAGAACTCGCCGAAGCGTTCGCCGCGACACGTGGGGTGGCAAGCCCAACCCAGCTTCGCGCGCTCATGAGACGGGACCCGCGGGATCTGCTGACCGAGTTTCGCAAGCTCGCGCCCAATCGTCGGCCGATCGTGCTGCAGCGCTGGAGCCTGAAGCGGTTCGGCCTTGCGGTGGCGATGCTCGGGGTCATCGTTGTGGCGATCTTCGCCGCGGGCAAGGCGCTGTTTCCTGCCCAAGACATTGGCGCGCGCGCGCCGGAATGCGGCACCGGGCACTCGATGATCTTGATGGCGCAGGCGGTCCCTTCGGCGGCCTCGCTGCCGTGCATCGCCGAACTGCCATCGGGCTGGAACGTGGGCGGCGCCGACATCTCCAGTGGGCGGGCACTGTTCTGGCTGGACTCCGACCGCGCGGGCACCAGGGCCGTCACGATCACCCTGACCCGGACCTGCGACACCGCCGGTGCGCAGCACATCCCCTCTGATCACCCCGGCACGGGGCGTTTTGAGAGGCCGCGCAGCCTGCGCCCGCAGTTCGCCGCTCTCCGCTTTTACACCTTTACCGGCGGCTGCGTCACCTACCAGTACAGTTTCGCGACAGGTGCGTCCCCCGTCCTCGGCATAGTCATCGACAGCGCCGTCGGCTTCGTGCCGCGATCGACCTTGGTCAGCCACGTGCGGCAGACCGAAGGGCTCGCCCTGTGCGGGCGAGGCGCGGCGTGCCCAGGATGAACGTGCCCAGGATGAAGGAGCGCGCTCTGCTCGCGGCGCCACGCAGGGACGTCTGCTTCACAACCGCCGTCGCAGGGCTCACAGCGGCCCTGTTCGTGCTGGTAGGCAGCGGGGGAATGCTGGCGCGCATCCAGCATCTCGATGACGCGTGGCTGCGATTGATGATCTCAGGCCGGACGCCGCCGCTCACCGTGGTCGCCAAGTTCTTCAACCTGCTCGGCCTGGTCTACGTCACATTGCCGGTGCGGATCGCCATCGCCGGCTTTTTGGCCCTGCGGCGCTGGTGGTGGCATTTCGCCGCGTTCACCGCGGCCGTCGTGGCTTCTGAGGTGATGATCGGCCTGCTCAAGAGCCTCTACGACCGGCCGAGGCCGGCGGGCTCGCTCGTCACAGTGAGCGGCGCCTCGTTCCCTTCGGGGCACGCGGTCGCCGCGTCTGTCACCGTTGTGGCAGCGGCCATCGCCCTGGTACCCGAAGGAAGGCGGCGCGTCGGCTGGGGATCGGTCGCCGTGGGCTTCTCGATTTTGATGGGGCTCTCCCGCGCCTACCTCGGCGCGCATTGGCTGTCCGACGCGCTCGCGGGTGTCCTGCTCGGGTTCTCATGCGCGCTGGTCGCGGTCGTGTCAGCCGGGCTGCTGCAGCGCCAATGGGCGCGGGCGCGCCGGCCCGAGCCGCCGGTCGGCGCAGGGGCGCCGCTGGACCGGGCGCCGTTGCGCGGCGATGCAGACGCCCCAGAGCTGGAACCAGGTGCGGCGGGCCAATGAACGGGACAACAGTGCGGTACCGCCATCCGGGCGACGCGATCCGTCTGATCGCTGGCAGCCTGGTATTTGCGGCAAGCCTGGCCGCGGTCGTGGTGGCAGACAGCAGGCTGTTCGGCGCCGGTGGTGGCCGGCTGCTCGGCCCGGGAGCGGGCGCCATCGCTTGGCTCGGCGCCGGCGCGGTTGGCCGGTTCCTGATCGGCCTGGCACAGGTCGCATACGTCGTCGTCGTGGCCGGGGTCGCGGTCGCCGCGCTCGGCCACCGCCGGTTGCGGCTGGTCGCCGGGGTGGTCGGCGGCGCGGTCGTGGCAGGCGCCGCGGTGACGGGCGTCCTTGCACTGCTCGGCAGCGACCACCCGGACACCGTGACGGCCAATCTCGGGCGCGCGTCGTGGCTGGTCACGGCCGCCTTTCCTGCGCCTGCCCTGCTGGCAGGGGCGGCCGCCCTCACGGTCGCCGCCTCGCCCTGGCTGAACCGGCGCCTGCGCAGGACGGCGTGGATCATGCTCGCCGCCGTGAGCGTGGTCCGGCTCATCACCGGGACGATCCTGCCTGCCGAGCTGGTTCTCGCGCTCGCGGCCGGTGTGACCGCGGGCGCGGGCGTGCTTGTGGCGTTCGGTGTGCCCGACCGGCGGATGGGACCCGATGGGATCGCCGCGGCGCTGCGGCTCGCCGGAGTGCCGGTAGGTGCCGTCGCCGCCGCTAACGTGGAGTCGCGGGGTTCGCGTCCGTTTGTGGCCGTGGCCAACGACGGGCGCGAGCTGTTCATCAAGACGCTCGGCTCGGACCAGCGCGACGCGGATCTGCTGTACCGCGCGTACCGGTTCGTTCGGCTGCGAAACGTCGGTGACGCGCGCCCCGCCGCCTCGCTCTTTCAGGCCGTGGAACATCAAGCACTGGTCGCGATGATGGCCGAGCGCGCCGGAGTGCGTGTCCCCCGCGTCGACCGCGTGGTCAAAACCCACGACGGGACCGCGCTGCTTGTCATGGAAAAAGTGGGCGGCAGCTCGCTCGCTCAGGTGCCGGCCGAGGGCATCAGCGACGGGCTTCTCCTGCGGCTGTGGACCGAAGTGGACACGCTGCACAACGCCAGGATCGCCCACCGCTCGCTGCGCGCGGCCAACGTGATGGTCGACCCGGCCGGGCAGCCCTTGCTTGTGGACTTCAGCTTTTCCGAGCTCGCCGCCAGCAAACGGCAGATGGAGCTCGACGTAGCCGAACTCCTCGCGTCGCTTGCCACCCTGGTTGGCGCCGACCGAGCGGTTTCCAGCGCCACCGCCGTCATCGGCGCCAGCGGCATGGCGTCGGCGGCGCCGTTGCTGCAGCCGCTGGCGCTGTCGGCGGCCACTCGCCGCGCCATCGCGCGAGGCGACGGTCTGCTCGCGAAGACTCGGTCCGCCGCCGCGGCGGCGTCCGGCCATCCCGACAGCGAGCTCGCTCGCATACAGCGCGTCAGGCCCCGCACCCTGCTCGCGATCGCCGCCCTCGCGGGCGCCTTCTACTACCTGCTTCCCCGGCTTGCGCAGGTGGGCGGCAGCTGGCAGGCCCTGCAGTCGGCGGAGTGGGCATGGCTGCCCGTCGTCATCGCGGCTTCGGCGCTGACCTACCTGGCCAGCGCGATCTCCCTGCTTGGCGGTGTCCCAGACAGGGTGCCGCTGTGGCCCACCGTGCTCACGCAGGCAGCCTCGTCGTTCGTCAACCGTGTTTCGCCAGCGAACGTGGGCGGCATGGCGCTGAACGCACGGTACTTGCAGAAGTCCGGTGTCAATCCGGCCGCGGGAGTCGCGGCCGTGGGCGTCAACAGCCTCGCGGGAGCGCTCGTCCACCTTGTCTTGATCGTGATCTTCTTCGCCTGGTCGGGCGCGGGATTGGCGCGGGCATTCAAGCTGCCCTCTGGCGGCAAGATCCTGCTTGTTCTCGCCCTGGTCATCGCGGTCGTTGGCGTCGTGCTCGTGAGCCGCCAGGGTCGGCGATTCGCCGCCCGCCGGATGCTGCCCGCCCTTGCGTCCTCGGCCGCCAGCATGCGGCAGGTGGCGGTGAGCCCGGTCAAGCTGACGATGTTGTTCGCCGGCTCCGCGCTGGTGACCCTCGCCTACATCGGCGGGTTCGAGGCAGCGGTGCAGGCATTTGGAGGTGGCCCAGGGATCGTCGAGATCGGCGCCGTCTATCTGGGCGCCGCGACCATCGCGGCCGTCGCCCCGACCCCCGGCGGGCTCGGCGCGATCGAGGCCGCCCTCATCGCTGGCCTGACCGGGATCGGCGTCGCTTCCGGTCCCGCGGTATCTGCCGTCCTCACCTACCGGCTGGCGACCTATTGGCTGCCCGTCGTGCCGGGCTGGCTGTCGTGGCGTTATCTGCAGCGGCGGGGCCACGTGTGACGGGGGCGGGCGCGGAAACGTTGAGATGGTCAAGCGCAGCCGTTAAGTAGAAAAATCGTCGCGGCGAGTGGGTCGCGCCACCGGCTCGCAATGCGGGCATGATTCCACCATGGAGGTACTCAGCAGCCGCATCCTTGTGCGCCCGTCTAACCTGGAGCGCAGCCGCCGGTTCTACCGTGACGCGCTGGGCTTGGCGGTCTATCGCGAGTTCGGGCCCCCCGACGCCCGGGGCGTGGTGTTCTTCCTCGGTCACGGGTTTCTCGAGGTGGCGGGGCGCAGCGATCGCGTCCAGGCGAGCGGCGTGGAGATCTGGCTCCAAGTCCGCGACCTCGCGGCTGAGCGCGAGCGGCTGGCCTCAGCCGGAGTGCCCGTGCTGCGTGAGCCGCGGCGCGAACCTTGGGGGCTGATCGAGATGTGGGTCGCCGATCCGGATGGCATCCGCATCGTGCTTGTCGAGGTGCCGGAAGACCACCCGCTGCGAAGCGACCAACGATAGGCAGGGCGATAGGCGAGAATGATCGTCTGGGGCGCCGGCTAAGGAGGTTCCATGCGATGACAGGTCCCGGCGTGAACGGCTCGCTGCCGTGGCGATTCGATGATCTGCGGGCGCTGTATGTCAACTGCACGCTCAAGCGGTCGCCGGAGCTCAGCCACACTCAGGGGCTCATCGACCGCAGCCGAGCGATCATGGAGCGCAACGGCGTCGCGGTCGACGAGCTGCGCGCTGTCGATCATGACATCGCCACCGGGGTGTGGCCGGACATGACCGAGCATGGCTGGCCATCCGATGAGTGGCCGCGGATCTACCCGAGGGTGCTTGCCGCCGACATTGTGGTGCTCGCGGGCCCGATCTGGCTTGGTGACAACAGTTCGGTGATGAAACGCGTGATCGAGCGGCTCTACGGCTGCTCGCATCTGCTCAACGAGGCCGGCCAGTACGCCTACTACGGCCGCGCCGGCGGGTGCGTGATCACGGGCAATGAGGACGGCGTCAAACACTGCGCCATGAACGTGCTGTACAGCCTGCAGCATCTGGGCTTCAGCATCCCGCCGCAGGCCGACGCGGGCTGGATCGGCGAGGCTGGCCCCGGGCCGTCCTACCTCGACCAGGGATCCGGCGGCCCGGACAATGACTTCACCAACCGCAACACCACGTTCATGACCTGGAACCTGATGCACCTTGCCCGCCTGCTGAAGGATGCGGGCGGGATCGCGGCGCACGGGAACCAGCGCTCGGAATGGGACGCCGGCTGCAGGTTCGACTTCGACAACCCTGACTACCGGTGAAGCGGCGGCGCCCTGGTGAGCGTTGATTTATCCCGAACGGCTGCCGCCTCGCGCGTCGAGCACGCAACGCTCGCCGACGCCGCGCGGCCTCGTCCGGCCTGGCTGGCGCTACCCGTTGCACCCGCCGCGCGGCCTCGCATAGCCTCCGAGCCGTGCGGATCGCGCTGTTTGTGACGTGCCTGGCAGACACACTGTTTCCCGACGTGGGCCGCGCGACGGTGCGGTTGCTCGAGCGGCTCGGCCATGAGGTCGATTTCCCCGAGGCGCAGACCTGCTGCGGCCAGATGCACGTGAACACGGGGTACGTCAGGGACGCCCTGCCGCTTGTCCGGCGCTACGTCGAGGTGTTCGAGCCCCATGACGTGATCGTCGCGCCGTCCGGCTCCTGCGTCGGCTCTGTGCGGCACCAGCACGAGATGGTGGCCAGGCGCAACGGGGACGAGCGGCTCGCGCGCCGGGCGGCGGCGGTGGCGCGCCGGACCTTCGAGCTGTCGCAGTTGCTTGTCGACGTGCTCGGCGTGGAGGACGTCGGCGCCTACTACCCGCACCGGGTCACCTACCACCCGACGTGTCATTCGCTGCGGCTGCTGCGGGTGGGGGACCGTCCGCTGCGGCTGCTGCGCAATGTGGCGGGCATCCATCTGGTCGAACTGGCTGACGCGGAGGTGTGCTGCGGCTTTGGCGGCACGTTCGCGCTGAAGAACGCCGACACCTCGACCGCGATGCTGGCCGACAAGATGCGTCACGTGCTGGGCAGCCGGGCGGAGGTGTGTACGGCGGGCGACAGCTCGTGCCTGATGCACATCGGCGGTGGGCTGTCCAGGCTGCGCGCGGGTGTGAAGACCGTGCACCTCGCGGAGATCTTGGCATCCACCGGGGAGGCGGTATGAGGAGGTTTCTCGGCATGCCGGGTTCCGTGCCATCGAGGTTCGGGGCGTCCCCAGGCGGCGCGGCAAGCACGGCTTCGCGCGGGGTCGGGCACCTGCGTGGATCGGAGCCGTTTCCCGTGGCGGCACGGCGCGCGCTCGCCGACAGCCAGTTGCGGCACAACCTCGCCCACGCGGCCCGTGGGATCCGGGCGAAGCGGGCGGGCGTGGTGGCGGAGTTGCCGGACTGGGAGGAGCTGCGCGAGGCCGGACGCGCCATCAAGGCGCAGGCGATGGCGCACATGGACCACTACCTTGAACAGCTTGAGGCCCAGGTCACGGCGCGCGGCGGGGTGGTGCATTGGGCGCGGGACGCGGCCGAGGCCAACGACGTGGTGGTGGGCCTTGTCCGTGCGGCCGGCGCGTCCGAGGTGGTCAAGGTCAAGTCGCTGGTCACCGACGAGATTGGGCTGAACGAGGCGCTGGCCGCGGCAGGGGTCCGCGCGCACGAGACGGATCTGGCCGAGCTGATCGTGCAACTCGGCAACGACCGGCCCTCGCACATCCTGGTGCCCGCCATCCACCGCAACAGGGCAGAGATCCGGGAGATCTTCCTGCGCGAGATGGAGGGTGTGGATCCCGCGCTGACCGATGACCCGGCCGCTCTTGCCGAGGCGGCGCGGCGGTATTTGCGGCGCAAGTTCTTGTCGGCGCGTGTCGCGATCAGCGGCGCGAACTTCGCGGTGGCGCAGACCGGCGGGCTGTGTGTGGTCGAGTCGGAAGGCAACGGCCGGATGTGCCTGACGCTGCCGGACACACTGATCACCGTGATGGGGATAGAAAAGGTGGTGCCGACGTGGGCTGACCTGGGGGTGTTCCTGCAACTGCTGCCCCGGTCATCCACCGGCGAGCGGATGAACCCGTACACCTCGGTGTGGACTGGGGTGACCCCCGGCGACGGGCCGCGGCAGTTCCACCTGGTTCTGCTCGACAACGGACGCACCGCGGCGCTGGCCGATCAGACCGGCCGGCAGGCGCTGCACTGCATCCGCTGTTCCGCGTGCCTGAACGTGTGCCCTGTCTATGAGCGCACGGGGGGTCACGCGTACGGTTCGGTGTATCCGGGGCCGATCGGCGCCGTCTTGTCGCCGCTGCTGACCGGCATTGAGGACAACGCGTCGCTGCCGTACGCGTCGTCGCTCTGCGGCGCCTGCTACGAGGTATGCCCGGTGAAGATCGATATCCCATCGCTGCTCGTGCATCTGCGCGCCTGCCATGTGGAGGCGCGCCAGGCCGCCCGGCTGCCGAGCGCTGAAGCTGTCAGCATGGCGGCAGCGGCATGGGTCATGGCCGACCCAGCCCGTTACGCGGCGGCGCAGCGAGCCGGCCGGACCGGGCGGTTGCTTGGCCGCCGCGGCCGGATCGGCTGGCTGCCGCCGCCACTTTCCGGCTGGACGGCCGCGCGGGACGCGCCGCTGCCACCCGCGCAGACCTTCCGTCAATGGTGGCGGCGCGAACACAAGGCACGGCCGTGACAGCGCGCGACGAGGTGCTTGCCCGCATCCGCGCCGCGCTCGGCGCCACCCGCCAGTCGACCGAGGTCCCACGCGGCTACCGGCTTCGCGGCAAAGCCAGCGCCGGCGAACTGCTCGGCCTGCTCGCGGTCCGGCTGGCCGATTACCGCGCGACCGTGCGGCGCACCACCGAAGCGCAGCTCGCCGACACCATCTGCGCGGCACTCGCCGAGCGGGGCGCCCGGCGGGTCGTCGTGCCGCCCGGGCTCAGCTTGCCTCCGCTGCCCGCTGGCCTGCAGGCCGTCGCCGACCATGGGTTCGCCGCGGCCGATCTGGACACCTTCGACGGCGCTGTCACCGCAGCGGCGGTCGCGATCGCAGAGACAGGCACCATCGTTCTCGACGGTTCACCAGACCAGGGCCGGCGGGCCATCACCCTCGTGCCCGACTACCACCTGTGCATCGTCCGCGCCGACCAGATCGTCGCCCTGGTCCCGGAGGCCATCGCCAGGCTGAACCCGGATCGCCCGCTCACCTGGATCAGCGGGCCGTCCGCGACCAGCGACATCGAACTTCAGCGGGTCGAAGGCGTGCATGGGCCGCGCACGCTCGAGGTGATCCTCGTCGAGCCATAGCCAGCCCGGGATCGGGTTGTCAAACAGGCTCTTCGCCCGGCCAATGGGCGGCGATCGGCGAGCGTCGCCTGAGGTCATCCCGCACGTCCTGGCCAAGCCGGCGGGTTTCCCTGCGGTTGATGAACGCGCCGGCCGCCGCCCCGGTGAGCAGCGGGCCCAGCGAGACAGCGCTCTTGCCCGCCCGGGCGACGAGGCGGCGCTGCAGCCGCCGCCGCAGCGGTGAGCCGATCGCGAGGACGAGACCGCCGGGGGCGAGGCCGACTCCGCCGCGGCGGGCCCAGGCCTCAACGTAGGCGGTCATCCGGTCGGTGACCTTGCCGGGGGCCCGCATGCCAAACACCTCGTGCAACTCCGCGATCAGCTTGATCTCGATCCCGACCAGCGCGAGCGTCTCGGTCGCGGCCTCGACAGGAAAGGCCGGCACGACCGGCAGCACCGACCACACGCCGACCGCGGCGCCGACGGCAGCCGACCCGCGCGCCGCGCCTTCGATCAGGGCGTCTGCCACTTCCTCCGGTGACCGCCCGGGGAACTGGGCACGCAACGTCTCCAGGTCACGGACGGGCAGCCGCGGCGCCGTGGCAAGCACCTGGTCTGCCAGCCAGCGAGTCCCCCAACGCGCGCCGCGCCCGGTGGCACGCTGGGCGGCGCGGGCGCGACGGCCCATGGCCCGGGCGCTGCCCCGTGTCGTCTCGGCGAGCTGCGCAGCTAACCGGCGCGCACGAGGTGGCCGCTCCTCCTGCGTGACCTCGCCCACCAGGTCGGCAACCCGCTCGGGAAGCCCGGTGTCCGCCGTCGTTGCTCCCTCGCGAGGCTCACCACGCGTGCTGTCCATAAGACCTAACTACCCCAGTGCTGCTCGATCGTGCCATCGGCGGCTACGGTATGCGCCGCGGTGACTGTTCCCGGCGGGGCAGCCGTGACGGAGCAGCTCACCTCCGCAGGGGACGGGCTGTGGAAATCCCCCGGCTGAGGACGGGTGGTAGCCGGATTCCGCACGGCGCGCGGGTTTCGTAGCGTGATCTTCCGAACGACAAGGGAGGTCACATGATCGAGGTTCGCGGGCTGACCAAACGCTACGGCGCCACGGTCGCGGTCGACGCGCTCAGCTTCGACGTCCGGCCGGGCGCGGTAACCGGCTTTCTTGGCCCGAACGGGTCCGGCAAGCCGAACATCGGATTTTGGCAATTCTTTGCCTGGATACCCCGTCGCCCGCGCCAGCAATAACCGCCGCCAGTAGCCCCCTTTCCGGGTTCCTCGCTCAAGGTGGATTGAACCACGGAATCTCACCACGCCCCGCGCGAGAACAGGTGCCCCGTTCTCAGCTCCGTGCGGCACCCTGGGGCCAGATGACATGCACTGGCTTACCGAGTTGCCTGGCCTGCTCGACTACCGCCCCAGTGCCGCCTTGATCCTTGCGGGGCTGGCCGTCCCAGACTGCGACCAGCCGGTCGGCCATGGTCAGCAGGGCAGTGTTGGCGGCTTCGTATGCCTGCCGGTTGGCTTCGGCGAAGGGCATGTGGCGGACGTCGGCGGCCTTGGCGAGCAGTTCGTCGAATGCGGCGCAGTTGTCCGGCTTGACCTTCTGCTCACGGTAGTTCGGTGAGGGAAGGACAACGATCAGAGTGCCGCCGAGATCGAGAATTATGCGGGCAAAGACCTGGTCTGCACCCCTGGCCAGGCACGTTATGCCAGTGAGCCCGTTTTGCTCCCCGGTCAGCAATTCGCGGATGGCAGCGTCGACGAGGGTCTCAGTCGGCGGGCTCAGGTCCATGTGCCCGGTAACTGCGATGCGAGGCATGGCTGTCATCTCCGCCGGAACTTGTCTGACACTGTGGTTGGCAGGTCAGGCGCACAGCGCCGCAGTGAGGCGCTCGCTGAAATCGCGGACACTAGGTTCGCGCTGGTGCGGAACCGCGAGTTGGTACAGGTCCGCCAGTTGCACGCGCACCCGATCTGATTGGGTTTGCTCGGCTAGGTCGATGGCCTTGTGGCCGGCGCTGACAGCCTGCTCTAGCTCGTTCTGGAGGAAGTATGCCTGGGCAATCCCGGCTTGGTCGAGACTGAAACTGCGCATGCTTTCGGGGCGGCGGAGCTTGAGCGCACGGTCGATGAGTGCTTCCGCTTCGCGGGCGTAAACGGGGTTGCCGCGATGTTCTTGGGCGAGGTCGAGAAGGCGCCCGCCGGTCACGCCGGCTAGTTCAGCTTCGTCGAAGTAGCGAATCCAGTACGGATCTTCGGAACGGTCGGCACCGGCTAGGGCGTCCTCGGCTTTGCCGGTGGCACGCCGGAACGCCTGTACCCGGCCGATTTTTACGTAGGCCCATGCCTCGCGGGTCTGGAGCATCGACCACACGGCTCCGGCGGCGCGGCCCTTGGTGCCATCTTCGGCAAGCCGGATCAGCTCCAGGGCATCGTCGGGGCGGCCCATATACAAAAGCTGCCGGGCCATCGAAGCCAGGATGTTGGCCCCGAACGCGTACTCTTTCGCTTCCTTGGACGCCCGAAGAGCCAGGATGTAATACCGCTGGGCAGTGGCATGCATGCCAGAATCCCAGCTCATCATTGCCGCTGTCTCGGCTAGGTGCGCCAGGACCCGGAACAGGTGCCGGGTGATCTCCGAGGGATGGCTGTCGCGTAACAAGTCGGCAACCTCGTTGAGCTGGCCCACAACCGCTTTACGCCGCAGCCCGCCGCCGAAATGGTCGTCCCACTCACGGAAAAGGTGCGCAGCTTGCTCGATGCGCTCGATTTCTTCGGTGCCGATATTGCCGAGGGGGCTGCGGGCGGCACGCTCTTGCTCGGGGGTGAGCCAGCGTTCGACGCAGTCGATAAGCGGCGTGCCCACCGCCAGGGTGGCGATGGCTTTCGTCGCCTCCCGCCGATTCAGCATCAGGTCCCTCCGGGTGAAAAGGCTGATGGCCTCCACGGTATGGGAGGGGACCCAGCGGTCCAGGTCATCCTCGCCGGGGGAGGCCTCGGTGCTGTCGGCCTCTTCCCAGGGACGGTCGGCTAGCCGTAGGTACCGGCCTGGGATGCGAAATCCGTCGCTGATGCGCTCGAAGACCTCAAAGCCACGGGGCTGCCGCTCACCGACCTCGTACTCATAGACGCGGCCAGGGCTCATGCCGGTCACGCTGGCCAGGCCGCGGAGCGAGGCGCCACGGCTGCGCATCAGCCGGATCAGCGTCTGGAGATCGTGCGTGCCGCATGCCTCGACCATCCGCCGGTCGCCCAGCAGGGCAGCGGCCACCACCTGGGGATCTCTGCCTGACTCGCTCACGTGCCCGACCCTTTGACCTGGGGATTTCGCTTCGGCTCGTGATGCCGATCGTACTTTCGGTGAGCCTAACCCATCCGCAAGATCACGGCACCGTTCTCACCTGGGAGTCACACCGGGGAGCCAGTCAGCGGCCAGTTCAGCGGGCACCATCGTGCTGGACGATGAACAGCCCAGGACTTTTGGAGCGGGTAACGCGCGATGGACGATAACCGTGATTCCCCTGACGGCTTCGACCCGAGCATTCCGAACGTTGCCAGAGTTTACGACTACTACCTGGGCGGCAACCATAACTATGAAGCTGACCGGGAAGCCGCGCGGCGCGTGCTCGGCGCCGCGCCAGACGTTCCCATGGCGGCGCTTGAGAACCGGGCTTTCCTGCAACGTGCGGCGCGGTTTCTTGTGCAGGAAGCCCGCATCGGCCAGTACATAGACATCGGGCCTGGGTTGCCGACGCAAGGCAATGTGCATCAGATCGTCCGCCAGTATGACCCACGAGCACAAGTGCTTTACGTCGATAACGACCCCGCGGTAGTCAGCCACGCGCAGTCCTTGCTGAAAGGCGTGCCGGGCGTGTCCATCACCGACGGAGACCTGCGCGACCCCGAAAGACTCCTGAGAAACCCAATGCTGCAAAAACTGATCGACTTCGCTCAGCCGGTGGCGTTGTGCATGACACTGGTATTGCATTTCATACCCGACAGCGACGACCCGTTCGGCGCGGTCATGCGCTTGCGGGACGCGCTTTGCCCCGGCAGTTACATGGTCATCTCGCATGTCACCAGCGAAAGCCGCGACGACGATACTCTTACGGAGATCACCAGCACCTACAGCCAGGCAACAGCACCACTGGTGATGCGTTCGCGCGATGACATCGCCAAGTTTTTCGATGGGCTTGAGCTAGTTAAGCCAGGCATTGTATTCCTTTCCCAATGGCGGCCAAGCAGCGAGTCGTATCCCGAAGGCGGAACCCGCTGGGCATATGCGGGCGTAGGAAGGAAAGGCTAAGAGTGCTTCGCAATAAGGAGGCCCGTCATCCACGATGACTTCCGAAACAGAAAGGACGCCTGACGTGAACAACGCCTGCGGCAGCGTCGCTGACCGCGCTAACCGCACTGAGCCGGGCGAGTTAATGCGCCTGGTGGCCGATGGGCTGACCGCCTGCGGGTTCGATGTCCGCCCGCCGGAGCATGAAGGCGGGTGCCGGATGGCTATTGGCTGCGAGGGGTCGCGGTGCGCGGTAGCGGTGACCGACTGGGGTGATGTGGAGTGGGAGTGTGTGCCGCAGGCCGGCGGCGAGATGGACCCCAAGCAGATAGCCGACATAGCGGCCACGCTGCTCACCGGCCAGGCGCAGGCCTATCCGCGCCTGGGAACCGGGTACGGGCATGGCAGCGTCACGTTCAAGGGCATCGTCGGCCTGGAGCTGAAAGCCCGGGGCTTTCATGTAGACCTGGAGGTCTACCAGGACGAGGACTATTTCGACGCGCGAGCCGAGATCGTGGTGACCAGCACTGGCTCCGGGGACGGTGCGACGGTCTACGTGACTGACGACGGCAGTGTCACCTGGACACGTGATTACTGGGCTGAGGCCGCGACCGTTGCCTGGGGTCCGGACGACTACTGCGGGTGGATCGCTGATCCGGGGAAAGTCGCCGCCGACGTGGTGACGCGGGTAACGCGAGCCATGTCTCACCTCGCCCCGGCTGCCCCGGCCGGCAGGTGAGCGGGATGGCACAGCAGGCGGGCACGCCGGGCGTGACGGTGGCGCGGGTGAACGGGACCGTGCCGCGCCTTTCGGTGGCGGCCGGGCGGAAGGGGTTCAAGGCCGAGCTGGAGGAGCTGCGGGAGCGGATGCGCGGCCTGGGCCTTGGGCATGGGGAGGTCGCCGCCAAGGTACGTTCGTGGCCATCTACCGGTCGCAGCCAATCCCACCGGAATCCCACGGCCGCACCATACTCGCGCGCCCCACACGAAAGCGGGTCCTAGCGGGCCACACGCTGGCTCAGGTCCGGGCCGTCCGGGTGGCGCGGAGATCGGGAAGACCGAACAGGTCGATGCCTTCGCGCAGGTAGCTGAGCACGAACTGGGCGAGAGCATCTGGTTTGAGATCGATACGCTCCAGTGCCTCGGGGGTGAGCGGGACGAGCTGGAGATGGTATTCGCCGCGGGCGGGGTCGGTGAACTCCGGGCCGCTGCGGTCGGCGGCGCTGGCGGACCAGGACCGGGCGCGGGCGAGGTAGAAGTACTGGCAGTCGCCGCCGTGGTCGAGAATGCAGAGGAGGCTGTGGACGTCGGCGGTCGCTGCGAATTCCTCCCGCAGTTCGCGTGCCAGCGCGGCCTCCGGGCTCTCGCCCTTCTCAACGCCACCGCCGGGCAGTACCCAGTAGGGGTCTTGGCCGGGGCGGATACGCTGGATGGTTAGCAGGCCACCGTTGGGCGTGATCAGCAGGGCACGCACGCGGTTGGTCATGCTGCTCCTTTAGGCGGGGTCTTCAAGCACCGTCGCAGATGCTGTAGCCGGCTGGCAAACCGGCAGGGCGAACGGTCGGGAGGCGGCCGCGACGGTGGCACACCAGGCGGGCAGGCTCCAGGCAGGGTGCGCGAGTTCGGCCAGCTTGGCCAGCCAGGCGAGCGCGTGGGGGCCGCTCATCTGGCGCAGGGAGATGACGCCGAGGATGCGGACCGCCAGGAACGGCCGCAAGCAGGCTGCCCCGCCGCTCGGGGCCAGCGTGGTGCCAAGGTCGGTGGCGAGCCGGTGCAGCAGGGTGGCGAGAGCGGCGTGGCGTCCCGCGCCGGCCTGCCAGGTGTAGCCGAGTTCAACGGAGCGGGCCGTGATGCGCAGGTGGTCGATGACCGGCGTGGCGACAGGCGGGACCGGGGCCCGCAGGGTGCGTTTGTACACGCCGGGCTGATAGGCGGGTACCAGCCAGCCGCCCATGCCCAGCAAGTACCACAGGAAGTTCGCGGCATCGCTGGCGAGGGCGTTGCGCCCGGCGTGCTCGAAATCCAGCCAGCACACCGGCTGGGTGATGTTCGGTTCGGTGACGTCACCTTGGGTGACAGCAGTAGCCCAGCGGGTGTGGCCGGCTAATGCCGACCGTAGAGCAAGGAGGTCCACAGGCCAGGCGAGGCCAAGTTCGCGCCCGCCGGCCACCAGCACCCGGCTCGCAAGGTCGGCCGGGCCGAGGCGTCGGCCGGTGAGCACCCAGGTCGGGTGCGGTGGGCAGGTGTACCAGCGGTCCAGTCGGCCGCCGGGGGCCAGCCGCGTCAGGTGCAGATCGGGCACGCACTCGTCCAGCCTGGCCATCGTGCCGGTTGCCTCGGTGGCCGCGAGCAGATGATCGCACACCTGGCTGACCAGCGCCCGCACCACGGGGATGGCATCGGGGTTGCGGTCGGCGGTGTTGATGCAGTCGGCCAGCAGGCCCGTACAGCGCCCGGAGGCGAAGACATCCTCGTAGACGATCTCGCAGCCATCCTCAACGTCGCGGACTTCTAGTAGCCGGGGGACAGGCATCAGCTTCGCCACCATCTGCCGTCCGGCCAGTTCGCGGCGGGCCTGGTCGGCGGGCAAGACCTTGCGGAAGGTTCCGTCCGGCGCGTGGTGATGGCGGGTGGCGGTCACGGCAGCGACCCCTGTCCTGCGGCTGTCAGAGTGGCCAGCCACCACGCCAGCACAGCATGCGCGATCTGGATAGCGGCCTGCTCGTCGCGGCGCGCTGCCGTCACCACGCCAGGGTCCAAGCCGGCGAAGGATGCCGGGAACCGGTCCAGGAGTGCGTGGAGCGCTTCGGTGTCGCCAGGGTGCTCCTCGCCTTCGGCACGCAACGCGACCTTGGCCACTAGGGCCGTCACCTTGTACAGCGACCTCAGGTCGAGGCCGGGTTTGACAAGCTGCCGGCGGATCTCGATCGCTGCGGCCACCCCGTCGCCCAAGCTGGCGAGCGCGTCGGCTTCCTGGTCGGGGTACGGCAGCAGCAGGCTGCCGTCGTGCCACAGGACCGGCAGCCGCCCGGCGCCGATCAGCGTGAGGGTGTGCAGCAACCGGGGCGTGACCGCCCCGGCCGCGCATTCGGCCGCTGACACGATCGTGAAACCGAGCTTGACTCCGCCGAGCTGCCCGGCGAGTTCTCCCAGCAATGCCCGCACATGGCTCAGGCCGTCCTGGTCGGCCACTGCTAGCACGTCGAGGTCCGACCAGCCCTGTTGGTACTTGCCCCGGGCACCGCTGCCGGTCACCGCCAGCAGCGACACCAGCGGCGCGGCCGGGTCGGCCACCCGCTCCAGCAGCGCGTCGAGGTAGGCGCCGAGGCGGCGGGGCAGCCGCAGGTCCGCCACGGTCATCTGGTGTGGCGCTGCCCGTGGCCAGCGGTGACCGGCGGCGATGCGGTCCAGGGTGCGGTACAGCGCCAGGCGGGGGCCGTTGTTGCCGATCACTACATCGGCAAGGTCGCGAATGCGCTCGGCGCCGCGCGAGCGCTTCACCGCATCCCGTTCGCATACATCCGCCGCCCCGGTCAGGCTCCTGGCCTCACGAACCGCGGGGCTGGCATCCAGATAGACCACCATCAAGCGGTCACCAAGCAGCTTGGCCAGCTCAGTGGTCATTACGGCCCGGTGCAGGCTCTCGATTGACACCTGATGCTGGAAGTGGTGCGAGGCCCAGTAGATCTCCAGGCCCAGCGCCAGCAGCTCCGCGATGGCCGTCTCGTCCAGCGCGTACACATCCGCGACGCCGCACCGGGCTGCGGCCACTTCCAGCAGGTAGCCGATCTTCAAGCGGGCATACCGGTGCCGGGCCGCCAAATAGGCCCCAGCCGTGCTCTTACCGGACTCCGACAATCCGCCCAGGGCCACCACCCGCACCCGGTGCAACGCCAGGCCCGGAACGGGTAGGCCGAGCCGGTTGCGCAACAGCACGCGCAACTCGTTCTGTACGTCCAGGATCGGCCGGTCCCCGGCCACGATGACCTGGGCGAACCGGCCAGCGGCGGCCAGCGCGTGCAGGTGATAGTTCAGAACACGCTGGTAGGCGGCGTAGACGGGGCTGACCTGCCGCTCGCGAGCCAGCGCCCGCTCTGTCCCGGCCGCCGGGTCATCGGCGTGTAAGAGGACCACTCCCCACTCGCCGGCTTCGGCCCGCTCTAGATCATCCTGGTAGGCGGCCAGCAACTCCCTGGCCCGCCGCACCGCCGCCTGGTAACCCAGGCGCTCCCGGATCGCGGCCGTGGCCACCACGGTCGCCTCCAGCATCGGCATGCCCCGGTCCACCAGCCGCGCCCCACCAGCATCCCCGGCTGCGGCGGACCGGGCCAGATACGAGCAGGCCAGCACGTCCACGACCTCTTCCAACCCCGCTTGGCGGAACCACCAGTCCGCCAGACCGTGCGCGTGGGCACCCGGCCAGCGCGGATCGTGCGCGTCCAGTGGCCCCGCCTCGGCCACGCCCGCTTCGCGCGCCAGCAGCCGGATCTGCGTGCTCTTGCCCACGTTGTCAGGACCACCCAAAGCGACAGCAACCACCCGCCCGGCCCTCCTCGCGTAGCACCGTCTTCCCAGCGAGAGTAACGAAAGACACCAAGTTCGTTACGGACGGTATTTGAGCCGTCGGAGGGGCGGCACACCGCGAATACAGGAGCCGTTCGGTTCATCGGTGTCCGGCTCAGTATCAGCCTCACTATCTGGGTCAGTGTCCGGTTCACTATCCGGCTTAGAACCAGACACTGAAGCGGATACCCACTTAGCCGTGAATACGCAGGTCACGCCCATATCCGGCACAGGCGGCGGGTTCGCGACTGGCCTGTATGGCCGCACATTCGGGGCTCGGCGGGCGCTGCCGGTGCGGTCGCCGAGCCGCCACGCGCCGGCATCCTGACGGCCGCCGTGGACAGGCGATGGACAAGTGGGCGGTCCGGTGGACACCATCAAGGACCGCCCCTCACCAAGATCATCAGACCGTGGTGCGCCAAGTTTCTGCGGCGGTGGTGTGAATCGGCGGCCGATATTCCCGATTTCTTTCTATGGGGCTTCCGCTACGGGGGTGGCGTGGCCGTAGCACTCTGGCATCACGTGCATGGTCTGGCTTCCCTGACGGCGCGCGAGCGCGCTGTGCTCGCGCTGATGGCCGAGGGCCGGTCCAACGCGGCCATAGCCGCCTGCCTTACCGTCTCGGCCGGAGCGGTCGAAAAGCACATTGCCGCCATCTTCGCCAAGCTGGGCCTGCCGCCCTCACAGAGTGACAACCGGCGCGTGCTCGCTGTCCTGCGCTACTTGCGGCCCTGAATCGTTACTTGCGGCCCTGAGTCAGAGAGTGAACCATCGTGTCAGCACGGTGCCGCCTTCGCCGACCTGGCAGTGCAGCCGGAACGAGCCTCGCGGGATCGGGCGGATAGCAAAGCAGCCGATTTCGTCGATGCCCGTGGTCACGACATCGCCGTTGGCGGTCCGGGCCTCCGCCCGGCCCGGCCGGGGCGGCACAATCTGGCCGAGAAGCGCATCACCGGTGACTTCGAGCTCGATGGTGAATTCCGCCGAGGTGAACGTGAGCGAGCGCAGGCTCGCCGGCTCCGAACGGGACATGGCCAGCGCCGGCTCATCAGCCTCGATCACCGAATCGTAGGTGAGGGTGGCAAGCTCGGCGTCGATGTCGCGCCAGGCGTAAGCCGCCTTTCCCGCCTCGGCGAATCCGCGGGGCATGTCGCGAGCCGCGCGAAGCGCGTCGTCGAGCGCGGCGAGGAGCTCGTCGTCGTCGGTCCACCACTTGCTGGCCATCTGCGTCAGCTCCTCATGTTATCCGGGTCTCGGCGCTGATCAGCGCGGCTAGTGGCGGCGAGCGGCGCAGCTTGGTCAGGCACCGGCCGCGCACCGGGCCGATGCTCCCAACCGATATGCCAAGCGTTGCGCTGATCTCAGCATATGGGACCGGGGGGTCCTCCAAGAGCATGGAGAGCAGCTGTTGGCACTGCGGTGGCAACAGGGCGAAGGCCGCGCGGAGCGCGGTGCCGCGCTCGGCCATGAGCAACTCATGTTCCGCGGGCGCGACGTTCTCGTCGGGCGTGGCGTCTGGGTCCAGCGGGAATCCGATGATCGCGGGGCGCTGCGCCGCGCGCAGTGCCTTCACGCACTCGTGTTGCGTTGTTGTCGACAGCCATCCGGGCAGCGCGGCCGGTTCACGCAACCCATCAAGCCGCTCCACCAGCCGAAGCCAGACGCTCTGCCCGACGTCGTCGGCGTCGAGGTGGCTCAGCCTGTACCTACGGCAAATAGACCAGACCAGCGGGGCGAACCGCTCGACGAGCTCGTCCCACGCCTGTCTGTCGCCGTCCCTGGCGGCTGTCACCAGAGCGCTGACCGACGGGTCATCTCGCATGGAGCTCGTATCCTCTCCCCGCGTCGGCCGCGGGCGCGTGAACGGCTCGCACGTGTCAACAATCCTAGTGGTACCGCTGGATGTCGCCACTTGATCCCAGCACCACGTTCAGCGCCTCTCGGGCGTTACGCCGGCCTGGCACTACCTGTGCCGCGACCGCTCCGCTGACGCTGGCGGCGGCGAACGAGGTCCCGGCCCAGCAGGCGAAACCTCCGGCGAACGTCGCGGTGGCCCGATGCGTTGGGTGCCGGTTACCGCTGGAGCTCAGCCGGACCGGGCTGGTCAGAAACGTGCTCTCCACATGCTCACCCGGTGCAATCACGTCAACCCACGGCAGCTTGGGGCTGAACGGCGCCAGGTGACGCTTGCCGTTGGCCACTGTTCCCGCGGTGACCGCGACGACGTCGTCGAAAGCGGCCGGCCACATTGGCGTCGTTGGCGTCAGACCATTCGCGGCGTTGTGCACGCCTCCGTGGTTGCCCGCGGCCGCGACAAGCAGGATCTCAGGGCTCACCCTGCTGACCGCCCTGGCAAGCACCAGAGGCGGTCGCCCGTCGTCGGTGTAACAGCCGAACGACAGGTTCAGGATGTCGACGCCCGAGCCCACGAAGTCAGCTATGGTCTTCGCGACGTCCCAGACCCTTCCGAGTTCTTTGGCGTCAAGCACGGGCCGCACGTCGAGCTGCGCCCCTGGCGCTCGGTGGAGGATCAGCCCGGCGGCGAAAGTCGCGTGGCCCTCCGAGGCCAGCAGCGGCGGCTGGCCAGGGGCTGGATCTTCGATCAGGTCTCCTGCCGCTGCGAGGTATCCGCCCGCGAGCCACGGGTTTGGGTACAGCCGCGTGTCAAGCAGACCGATCCGCACCCCGTGGCCCGGCCTGGCGGCTCGTGTCGGCCACGGCGGTGGGGACGCGCCGTTTCGCGGGCTCGCGTCGTCCTTCCCGCACTGCGCGCTGCCGTGCGGATCGCCCACGCCGCCGCCCCCGACATAGGGGTCAGGGTCGCTCACACCGCCGCCGCCCACATACGGGAAGCCGGTGACCGGGGCGATGACGCGGTTCTTCCCCATGGTCGGCGCCCAGCCACGGTACTGCTTGGCGAAGTCCGTGCGCAGCCGGTAGAGCAGGAGCTCGAGGTGGGTGAGCTTGCCGGCCTTCTCGGCGTTATCGCCCCACTTGGCCTGTTTTGCGGCAGTCACAAGCGCCTTGTCACGGTGCAACGCTGGGGTCCCGGAGACGTTGCTCAGGGTGAGCAGAGCGAGGCCGAGCCCGGCGTCGCGCTCCTCGTTCTCGCAGTACACGCGCAGATTGGCCAGCGCGTCCTTGACCGTAGGGAGGTCGGGCAGCGCAACGACCAGCTGATCTTCCTCGTACTTCTCCACCACGCTGTGCTCCATCGGCAGACCTCTCTCCCGTGACCCGTCAAAGGTCGCCCTCTATAGTCCGGAGATACTCGCGGTGCTATTTGATACATCCTTTTGCTAACCCGGGACGTTATTCACTCGACAAGCGACGCCAGTTCTGCGTTACTCACCGTATCTATGACCGTGACCATCGCTGATCAGGCACGCGAAGCGCTCCGGCTGGCAGAGGCAGACCCGGGCAGGTCCGCCGCGCTGGCCTCGGCGGTCGCCGAGCGGGCGCGCGCCGTCCATGACGTCGAGGCCACCGCGATCGCCGAACGCGCTCTGGGCCTCGCCGCCCTGCACACCGACGACCTCGACACCGCGATGCGGCATCTGCGCGCGGCGATCGCGCTCAGTCGGCGCGCGCGGTCGCCGCGTCTCGCAGCAGAGGCCAGGATGACGCTCGCCTACGTGCTGAACGGGCGGGGGTGGCCACGGCAGGCGCTGCGTGAGATCAACGCCGCGGTGGTAGAGCTTGACGGCGTCGAGCGCGCTCGCGCTGAGGCGCAGCGCGGCGCGATCTTGCAGTTGCTCGGCAGGCTGGATGAGGCGCTGATCAGTTTCCGCGAGTCGCTGCCCGTGCTTCGGCGCTTCGGTGATCGCCTGTGGGAGCAGCGGGTCCTGTCCAACCGCGGCGTGGTGTATGGCTACAGAAACGAGTTCGCCGCCGCGGAAAAGGACCTGCGGGAGGCAGCGGCGCTGTGCGAGCAGCTCGACCTCGGCCTTTCCGTCGGGTTTGTGCAGCAAAACCTCGGCTGGGTAAGCACACAGCGCGGTGACGTTCCGGCCGCGCTCGACTATCTCGATCTGGCCGAGCAGCGATTTCGTGATCTTGGTTCGCGGCTCGGCTTCGTGCTCGCTGATCGCAGCGAGCTTCTGTTGTCAGTCCGGCTGGTGTCGGAGGCGCTCCAGGCGGGCGAGCAGGCCGTGCGCGAGTTCGAGCATGAGGGACAGCGGATCGCGCTGCCAGAGGCACGGCTGCTGCTCGCGCGGGCGGCCGGGCTCGCGGGGGACAACGCGGGCGCGGTGGAGCAGGCCAGGCGAGCGGTCGCCGAGTTCACCCGGCAACAGCGGCCGCACTGGGCGGCGCTGGCCCGGTTCGTGCTGTTGTCTTCGCGGCTCGGCGGATCGGAGCGGCCGCGCGTCGCGGTACGGCAAATGGCGCGTGCCGCAGATGCGCTCACCGTGACCGGCTGGTCCGGAGCAGCTCTCGAAGCGCGGTTGCTGGCCGGCCAGCTAGCTATCGATCGCGGCTGGCAGAGCGAGGGCAGCCGGATCCTTGAACAGGCCAGCGCCGCCCGGAGGCGGGGACCTGCCCTGCTGCGCAGCCGCGCGTGGCACGCGGAGGCGCTGCTGCGGCTGGCGAAAGGGAACACCCGGGGCGCGGGCGCCGCCGCCCGCGTCGGTCTGCGGGTCCTTGACGAGCACCGTGCGACGCTCGGAGCGACCGACCTGCGAGCTTACGCATCCGGGCACCGAAGCGAGCTGGCTGCCCTTGGCCTGCGGATCGCCATGGCGAGCGGGCGCGCAAGCCGTGTCCTCGCGTGGGCGGAGCAGGGCCGTGCGCGTCACCTGTTGTCGCGGCCGGTCCTCCCGCCAGACGACCCTGAGCTTGCGGACGCGCTGGCCAGGCTTCGTGTGACCGTCCGTGAGATCTACGAGTTGCGGCACGAGGGCCACCGCAGCACGCGGCTGTCGGCGCGGCAAGCCGCCCTCGAACGCGAGATCCGCGATTATTGCCGCCGGCAGCCGGGCGGCTCGACCGGCAACCCGGTCGGCCAGGTGTCCGTCGCCGATTTGTCCGCCGCACTCGGGGATGCGGCGCTGGTTGAGTTCGTTCAGCTCGAAGAGATGCTCCACGCGGTGACGGTCGCCGACGGGCGCGCGCGGCTGATCCATCTCGGGCCGATGGATCAGATCCGCGATCTTGTGAACCTGGTGCCGTTCGCGCTGCACCGCCTCGCTCGGCACAGCGCGAGCGAGGCGAGTTGCGCCGCGGCCGTCTCCATGCTGCGCCACGCCGCCGCGCGGCTGGACGCGGCGCTCGTGGCGCCGCTCGCCGGGGAGGTCAACGGCAGGCCGCTCGTCGTGATCCCGACCGGGTTGCTTCAGTCGCTGCCGTGGTCGATCCTGCCGTCGTGTACGCAGCGTCCCGTCGCGGTGGCGCCGTCGGCTGTGTTGTGGCTCGAGGCAAGCCGCAGGCGGCCGGAGGTGGCAGGCAGTGTCGCCGTCGCCGCGGGTCCTGGCCTGCCCGGCGCGCGCGCTGAGGCCGAAGCCGTGGCGGCGATCTATCAGACTCCCGCCCTCGTCGGCCCGGCTGCGACGGTGCAGGCCGTCGCCGCGGCCCTGGGCAGCGCGGGCACTGTACACCTGGCCGCGCATGGGCGGGTTCGCGCGGACAACCCGCTGTTCTCATCGCTGCGGCTCGCTGATGGCCCGCTCACCGCCTATGACCTGGAGCGGCTCGACCGGGTGGCGCCGATGGTGGTGCTGGCGGCCTGCGACACCGGCCGGCCCGTGGTGTGCGCTGGCGACGAACTGCTCGGGTTCGGCGCCACGTTGCTGTCGCTCGGCACGCGGCAGCTCATCGCGTCGGTCATGCCCATTCCCGACGCGGAAACGGCGCCGCTGATGGTCGCTTTCCACCGCCGTCTCGCCGCCGGCCTCCCCGCCGCGCAGGCGCTGAGCGAGGCTCAGCCGGAGATCTCCAGCGGCGAGCCCGCGGCGATGGCGGCAGCGGCGGGCTTCATCTGCATCGGCGCGGGGTTGACGGCCAACGCCGCATCGTGAGTCGCGCCGACGTGACTGGCGCGCGGCGCGGCAGCCGTTCGGGCTGTGCTGGCCCGGGGGCCCCAGGTGGCGCGCAGTCCGTCGCGGATGTCGCCCAGCACGGCTGCGGCCCATTGCCTGGTGACGGTGACGCTGGGTTCGGTGTGGTCGTCGCGGCTGGCTAGCGGTGGCCAGTCGGCGGAGGTGATGCCGAGCGCGGCGTTGCCGCTGCTGGCGCAGCCAGTCCGCCAGCGGCCCGGCGCTGGCTCTGGTCACGTCCAGTCCCCGGCGTCGCCGGTCAAGCGGGCACGCCGGCACGGTCGGTGGCGGGCGCGGCGCCTGCCCAGCTGCGGACCGGCGGCGGTGTGCTGGCCTGGTGCCTGGTCCGCAGCGGGACCGGCGAAATCGCTCAGCTCGCCGAGCGTGTGACCGGGGTCCATGTTCCACGCCTCGCCGCAGGAACACGGTAAGGCGACGAGGGCCGCGCGGTCGAAGACAGCAGCGCTGACCCTGATTTCGTGATCGCTGGCGTCGCTCACGGCCTGCTCCCCGCAAGGGCTTCCGGGTCGTTTTCGTGGTCAATTCCGTCGGCGGTGAACTGCGAGGGAGGTACCGCCGGCCGGACACGGGCCTGCGTGGGATTGCCGTGGGGCGTGACGGCATCGGCGGGTGTGACCGCATCGGGGGGTGCTGGCCGCTGGTTGGGCTGTGAGGTGTGCTGGCTGCGGTTGCCGTTTGGTGATGGCGCGAGGGCGATCAGCGAACCGTCCACGCTTAGAGCGTCATCTACGAGCGTGGCCATCCACCGGGAGGGGGGCTTTTGGCCGTTCTTGATCTTGCAGAGGTAGCCGACATCGTAATGGACGGCCCGGGCGAGGCGATGTAAGGACATGCCGCGCTGCGTCATCAGTGAATCCATGTTCTCAGCGAATGTTGTCATGGCCGGTTTCTGTCAGTGCATCCTTAACTCGAAGCATTAGGACCCGCCACGATCGCGAAGGGAATTGGAGGAATCCCCCCGCCCGCGCGGGGGGGCCAGGCGGGCGCGTCACGCGGTGACCCGAGGTGCCTCGGGTCACCGCGCTGGCGGAGGCCATGCGCCCGCCCAGTGCCTGGGCCTGGGTGCTCCGCGCCATGGGGACGACAGCGGGGCACAACGCGGAGCGCCCAGGAGTACTTAGGGCGGGTTGCCGGCCAGGAAACGGGTGATCGCAGCGGCGGTGCCGGAGATGTCGCGTGGGTGGGCGTCGGCTCTGGCAGGGCGGTCACCTGGAAACCGGCGAGCGCGGCGGCCAGCTCATCGGCGGGCATCATCGCAGCCCTCCTGCGCCGAGCCGTTGAGCCGCGCTGAGGCGTACAGCCGTCCGCCGTCGCTTGTGAAGATCCTCCATGCGGGGAAGTCGGCTGCAAGCTGCCGCAGGTCGCCGGTGGTGTCCACCACGGTGTGCCCGTTGCGCCGGCACGCGTCACGGATACCCGGCCAGTGCAACTCACACACGTCAAACGTGGACGGGTCGTTACTATGATCTGTGGCTGGGCGGGTGATCGCGGCGTGGCCGAGTTTCGCGCTGACGGCGTCGTATGAGCTGCTGATGCGGCAAATCCGGCAATCCGCCGCAGCCGCCACTACCCGCCAGCGCGGGACGCAACGGATAGACGCGGGTGGCCGACCGAAAGTGGATGTGGCGCCCGAGGCCCCGCTGCTGCCGTCAGACGACGTGGATCCGGTGGTGCCGGGCCGCAGCGATGGCAGTTCGGCGGCTCGGGCAGTCGGCGGAGGTGGCCGGATACTTCAGCGGCAGGCCTGGCAGTGGGCACTGGCCAACCGCCGCTGGGATGGCTCGCTGCCCACCGGAACCGAAGTAGCGCAGCAGTTCAGGCGCAGCGAAAGATGGGGGCGGCTGGTCAAAAACACCGGCCTTACCGGCCAGTTCGGCACTGACATAAGCCTGGACACTCGGTAGCCGCGCAGGCTGCGCTGGTTCACTTACGGTCCATTGACCTGAAAAGGCAGTGCCTGCCCAGCCAACGGTGCCACTGGCGGCTAGCGTGGCGGGCATGGCCGATCACGACAACTGGACTCCTGGCGACGCCACCCCGGCGTGATCGCCAACCCGTTCTACGCAATCACCATCGACGACGGACTCACCCTGCCACACGAGCCGATGATCAGCGAAGACGACTGGATTGAAGCTAACGTCAACCTGATCAGCGAACTTGGGCCCTAAAGCCTACCTCCGCAACCTGTTGTCCATCCTCAAAGGCAGAGCTACCAATGTCTGCGCGTTCCGCGGCCTGACCGTCGGCCATGTGATCGCCGCCGATGGCTCCTGGGGCCTCAGCTACCTGATCCTCGCCGTATGACGCCACGTGCCGCCGAAGCTCGCACGCGGGGGCCGGACCCTTGGCGTGGCTGTTGCTGTGCCGACCCGGATGCTGTTGCTGCCACCACCGCGTTTCCTACTGCATCGTCTGCTCAGAGATCAGTGAGAATAGCTTACGGTCCTATGCTCGGTCCCGCGCCATCTGCCCGATCAGCGCGACGATCTGCGGATCCACGGGCGGCCTGCCGCCGCGGTGGGGACAGGTCCAGCGCCAGCGGACCAGCCGCCGGTGCCAGCGCAGCAGTGTATCCGGGGTGGCTAGCCGGCTCATCCGCAGCGGTCTGGGGAGCAGCCGGGCCAGAGCAGCCAGCACCGCACGGTCGGCCCAGTCCAGCTTCGGCTTTGGGGTTCTGCCGCCGCAGCACCGCCACCGCCTGGCGCAACACCAGCAGCTCGGCGTCCTTCGACGCCGAAGAACGCGCGAGCAGCACCATCCACCCCGGTCAGGCGAACGAATATCAGGTAGAGCATCCGTACAGTCACAAGCCCGCGATGCTGCCAGCCATACGACCACGACCGCAGCCATACGCGCAGGTCAGCGACCTATGCCCCGTTTTGGAACCCCGCAGGGTCGGCCGCCTCATCCTGCTCAATACCTACTACGGGCACGCGCCGGCGCTGCGGCTGCCGGAAATGATCCGGCTCCTCGCCGATCCGGATCTGATACCGCTGGCGGACGCGATGATGGACGACTCGAACCAGCGGCTGTGGGTCTTGGCGCACACGGGCCGCCAGTTCGGGCTGGACGCGGCCGACCAGCAGGGGATCGCGGTCGCCTCCATTGTGCCGCAGTTCTACGGTGACCAAACCCAGCCCGATGCGCTCGCGGCGATCTGGGCCTGGACCTCGGCCCTGTTTCCCGCGCTCGACCAGCAGGACGCGCACATCGCCGCCGGTGACCTGGCCGGCCTCGACCTGCCGGTCACGCTGATCTTCGGCGCGGCCGACGACTACCTCAACCCCCGCCTCGCGCGCCACCTGGCCGGGCTGTTCCCGCACGCGGATCTGCATCTTGTCGACAACGCCTCCCACTGGCCGCAGTGGTACCAGCCCGAGATCGTCGCCCAGCTGATCAAACACGCCGCGCCAACATGAGCCGCGCCGAGCAGCGACGACTCATCCACGATGCTGGTGCCCGGCTGGGCACCTATCTTCGATTCGGCGAGCCGTCGATGGCAACCGGTGACCCACAGCCTCACGTCAGATAGGGCCCTCCGGTTCCCTGAGCGCCCGGTTACATCTCGACGGCGGTGACGTCGAACGGTCCGTGGAAGAGGATCACGAACAGGCAGTGCTCACCGGGGGCCGGCGCGTGCTGCATCACTGCGCCGGCGACGAAGTGGGCGTATGAGCCGACATGAAGGAGCTGGCCGTTCGCCTGCATCGCGCCGTCGAGCACGATCGTATGGGCCGCGCTGTGGCGATGATGCCGGGCGCGCAGGCCGGCCGGATAGCGAACGAGGTAGTGCTCAGCGCCCGAGCCGGGATCTTGGTAGAGCAGCCGCAGGCCTATCGGGCGGTCATAGATCCCAGGCTGAGATTCCCGGGCTCCAGCAACGGCAGACGATCGAGAAGGATCGCGGTGGGAGATGTCATCGCAGATCCTCCGGCCACCGCTGCCACAAGCCGCCGCGGTCTTCGACGCCCGAGCGTCAGCTACCGAGTGGGCGCCAGGGATTGAGGTCGTGCCCGCGCCCTGCTTAGCGAAGGCGGTACCGCCGAAAACCGATACCGCGAGTCGATTACGCGGCTCAGCCGTACGCACCACCGAACGGAACAGGCTCGTGCTCACCTACTCTTCTGCGAGTGGCGGCGGCGCGAGAACAAACGGGTTGACGCGCGGTGCAGCCGCGGGCGGCCCACGAGATGTTCGCCTCGATGGGCGCCGAAGCGCTGCCGACCCGCGCCCGCCGCGAGCTGTTGGTGACCGGCGGGACCGCCCGTAAACGCACCGTCATGGCAGGCGGCACGCTGTCCGCCCAAGAGTCATCGGCGCGGTTCGGATGAGCGTGCGTCCCGGCCCGTCGTGGGAACGGGACGGCCGGGTCCGCCAGGGTCGTGCGGGGTGGTGAGGGTGGTGACGACGTGTTGGAGGTAGGCCTCCCCGTCGGCCCTGCCACGGGGGAGGGCGCCCGGAGCGGAGCGGGCCAGTTCGGTGTGACCGAGATGGGCGCTGTAGGCAAGCAGTGACCGGTAGCGGGCCTCGCGGGCAGGGAACCCGATGTCGCGGAACAGCGCGGCGGTGTACTCGAGCCGCTGTTCGGTGATCCGGGTGAGCACCGGGGCTACGGCGGGGTGATCGGCGGTGGCGATGAGCGCCACGTAGACGGAGTCGGTCTCGGCGAGCGCGGTTACCCGCCTGATGAGCAGCCGCAGACGGTGTACCGGATCGGCGGCGGCTCGGATGTTCTCGGCGGTGACCGCGGCCGTGTACTGCTCCTCCCAGTGCGCCAGGGCGGCGGTGAGAAGCGAGTCGCGGTTCTCGAAATGCCAGTAGAAACTGCCCTTGCTGGTCCCGAGCCGCAGCGCCAGGGGTTCGACCGCCACCGCGGCGAGCCCGCCTTCCGCGATCGCTGCCAGCGCGGCGGTGACCCAGTCCAGCCGGGATAGCCGCCGCCGGGTGCTTGCGCCTGTGCTAGCCACAGCGATACGCTACCGTACAGAGAACCATACGGCACCGTATTGTCATCTGGTGTGGATAAGGGAGCTGCCGAAAGGCGGGCACTCCCGCCGCCCCGGTGCCAAGAGCGGTGAGCAAAGAGCGGGAGGAGGCTTTCATGCCTCGTTATGACTGGAAGGGCAGCGATCCTTCCATCGAACGGCTCAAAGCTGCCGTTGAGCCGATCCGGCGCGAAGTGGTCAGCCATCCCCTGTACCACCAGCTCAACACCATGAACGCCGTCGTGACATTCATGGAGCATCATGCGTTCGCGGTCTGGGACTTCATGTCGCTGCTGAAGACCTTGCAGCGCAGCCTGACCTGCGTTCAGGTGCCCTGGGTGCCATCCGGGCCCACCACGAGCCGACGGCTGATCAACGACATCGTGCTTGTCGAAGAGAGTGATGAGCTGGGCAGCGAATTCATCAGCCACTTCGAGCTGTACCTGGAGGGCATGCGGCAAGCAGGCGCCAACACCGGGCCCATCGATGCCTTTATTGGCCTCCTGCGAGAGGGCCGTGCTGTCTTACCTTCGCTCAAGGAAGCAGGGGTGCCCGAGCCCGCCACCGAGTTCGTCACCATGACATGGGAAATCATCGAGCACGGATCGCTGCACTGCCAGGCCGCGGCTTTCGCCTTTGGCCGGGAGGACCTCATCCCAGACATGTTCGACCAGGTCGCTGCCCTGGACAGCGAGCTTGGCCGGCTTTCGATGTTCGCCGACTACCTCAAACGCCACATCCAGGTCGACAGTGAAGAACACACGCCGATGGCGATGCAGATGCTCGCCGAACTGTGCCGCGAAGACCGCCCACGATGGACCGAGTGTGAGGAGACGATAACTGTCGCGCTCACGGCACGAATCCGGCTATGGGACGGCATTCTCGCCAAGATCGCCCAGCCGGCCAGCTAAAGGCAGCGGGCCCGTGACCGGGCCGTCGGGGAAGGCGTCGGGTTCGGCGCTGACCAGTGTCAGGCTGGCGGCGCAGCGGCCGGACGACAGCACCCGCTCCACAAACGCCCGTGGGGTGCAGAAATGCGATCGGACCTCGCATCGATCATCTGGCGGGCGTTCGGGATCATGGCCTGATGATGCTGTCCTTCCTGCATCTGCTTGCGCGCCGACTGATGGCCCTGCTGACCTGGCGAGCCCGCGGCGACGCTGCCAAGGAACTTGAGATTCTCGTGCTGCAACATCAGGTCGCGGTTGCTACGCCGCCAGGTGAAGCGGATCGAATACCGGCCGGTGGACCGGGCGCTGTTCGCCTTGCTGAGCCGGGCGCTGCCCCGGTCGGCGTGGCGGTCGTTCCTGGTCACGCCGGAGACGCTGCTGCGCTGGCACCGGGCCCTGGTCACCCGCAAATGGACCCAGCCGCGCAGCCCCGGCCGCCCGCCACGGTCGAGTTGATCCTGCGGCTGGCGCGGGAGAATCCGAGGTGGGGCTACCAGCGTCTGCAAGGTGAGCTCCGCAAGCTCGGGAATCCGCGCCGTGCTGCGGCGCCATCACCTGCCGCCGGCACCGCGACGGGCATCGGCGACCTGGCGGGCGTTCCTGCGGGCGCAGGCTGCCGGCATCCTCGCGACCGACTTCTTCACCGTCGAGACGGTGCTGCTCAAGACGCTGTACGTCCTGTTCGTGATCGAGGCCCGCACCCGCCGGGTGCGCCTCGTCGGCGTCACCGGCCATCCGAACGGGCCGTGGATGACTCAGCAGGCTCGGGAGCTGTCGTGCCCTGGTCAACGAGACGCAGCTGCACGCCGGAGACCAGGAAGACGTGCGTCGTATGGCTCATAACCCAGCGACAACCGGTGGGTGGTTTCTCTGGCGCGCCCTCGGTGTGTTGCTTACCGTCTCGGTCGATGGCGTAGCCGGGAAGCCATACAGCACGGGAGTACAGGGGCCGCCTGGGCGCGCCTTCACGGCGGCGGGCCGTGATTGCGGTAGCACTGGTCTATGGCGAGCAGCGACGACACCGCCTCCGGAACGGTCGAGGGCTCGGAGAAGGCGACCGAGACGCTGTCGCAGTTCGTGGCGCGTGTGCTCAACCAGCTTTCGCTCAGCGCGTGGCTGCCGGCCGCCGCTCTTGTCCTGCTTTTGGCCCTGGTCACACAGCTCGGTGCCGTTCTGGACCGAAAGCCACCACCCGCAGGTCCGCTCGACGCCCTCGGCCGCGCCTTTGCCGCCATCAGCCGCACGAGTATCGGCGGAGCCCTGCTGCTGATCGCCGCGGTGGTCGTCTTGACCATGGTCACGCAGGCCTTCGCATTCGAGGCCATTCGCGTCCTTGAAGGTTACTGGGGCACGAACCGGCAGGCTGAGTGGTACGCGAGCCTCCGGGCGGAACACTTCCGTAAGTCCCGGGCGAGGCTTGACCGCCGGTTGGGCCAGCTGACCGAGGACGCGTGGGCGCACGCCGCACGCGCAATTGAGGACGCGGCACGCCGTGCGCCACCCGGCGCACCGGCCTGGACCCCAGACATGATCTCGGTACTCGGCTCTCAGCTGCTCGGCACCGTTCCACTGGTCACACTCACCGAAGAAGAGATGCGCCGGGTGCAGCGGCTGGACTGGAAGCGGCTTGCGCCACCCGAACTCGTCCGGCGGCGGCTGAACGTGCAGAAACGACTCAGAGACTATCCGGCGGGCAACCGCGCGCTGCCGACCAGGCTGGGGAACATCCTGCGCCGACACGAGGACCTGACCAGGCAGGAGTCGGTGGAAACGTTCATCCAACGGGTCTTTGACGACCTGCCGCTCTCGCTCCGCATCGAGCACGACGAGCAGCGGACGCGGCTCGACCTGTACTGCTCGATGGTGTTCGTCCTCGCGGTGGTCACCACCGTCGCGGCCGCCCGGTTCGCCGCGCGGCACTGAGCGTACTCGGCTGGCGCGGCCGGCGTCGGCCTCGCGGCCGCGTGGATGATGTACCGGGCCGCGCTCGCCAGCGCTCGCGCCTACGGCGGGCTGCTCGTCGTGATCTCCAACCGCGTCCGGCGAGACCAGGCACGTGCGGCGACCTCCGCCGCGTCCGCAGCCGCCGTCGCCGCGCAGGCTGCGGTCGGCCAGGCGCAGGCCGCGGCGGGCCAGATGGCGCCGCCGGGTGGTGCGCCAGGCGCCAGCCCCCCGGCCCCGAGCCCCCCG
>WNGE01000729.1_pt1 | contig 75965 bp, 67 predicted proteins | sample 5400651 | NCBI WGS metagenome assembly WNGE01 (sample SAMN13153370, study PRJNA577476) | soil metagenome | isolation source: 60 cm soil or saprolite under grassland replicate 2 | place: USA:California | collected 2016-06-15 | reverse complement strand
GCCACGGAATTGCGGATTCGGCGCATACCAACAGATCAGCCTTTGCGGCAGCAGCGGCCGGTGCTCCACAAGATCAGCGAAGTTGGCCGGAATCACCGAGGTTTTCAACGTTGTTGTCACCAGCCCGGCGCGTCGCGGCACGGGCGCGGCAGTCATCCGCTTCGATGGCACGGTGACGGCGATCGAGGGAAGCTTGGGCACCGCTGGCCGGATGGCGACCCTCGGCCCGGCGGAGGCGTGGTCGCATTGTTGCGGGTGGGACGAGCTGGCCGTCTTGTGTGGCGGGCTGGACGACATGCGCAGCGAGCTGGATGTCGTGGCGGACTGGTCGAGGCGCTGGACGGCGACCTGGCGGTATGCGGGCGACGGGACCACCTGTTCGGTGCGTGATCTGGGTTCGATGCCGGCGACGGGTTGTGAGCCGGTGCGGCGGTTTTCGTGGCGTCGGGGTCAGCGGCACCGGTCCGGGTTGCAGTTCCTGGTGAGCACGGGCCGCCATCACGGGTTCGAGTCGTTGGAGGAGGCCCGGCTGCTGTTGGCGTTGGACTTCGCCGGTGACCTGGTCGATGTGATCTCACAACCGTTGCGGCTGCGGTACTTGACCCATGACGGGCCGCGGGAGCACATCCCTGACTTCCTCGCCGTCGATCGTGCCGCCGGCCCAACCCTCCCCGACCATCGGACCCTGGCTCACGCGCCCACGGGTCGGCTTGAGGCCGACCAGCCCGCACGCGCTGGCCGGAATGCGGATGGATCCACCACCGTCGTTGGCGTGTGCGACCGGTACCATGCCGCTGGCGACCGCGGCCGCGGATCCTCCCGACGAGCCCCCGGCGGAGCGACCCGGATCCCATGGATTGCGGGCCGGGGGGAAGCTTCGCGCCTCGGTGGTCACCGTGGTCCCGAACTCCGGCACGTTCGTGCGGCCGAGCGGAACGAAGCCAGCCGTCCGGAACTGCTCAGCGAGATAAGACGTCACCGGCCACACCCTGTCACGCAGCGGCCCGACGCCGAACGCTGTGGCCTCGCCCGCGACCAGACAACCGAGATCTTTGAAAAGGATTGGCACGCCACGAAACGGTCCGTTGGGCAGCTCGCTGCCCGCCTCCACCCGCCCGCGATCAAACCGTGTACGGATCACAGCGTCCAGCTGTGGGTTTACCGCCTCGATCCGGGCGATGGCCGACTCCACCAGCTCCTTGGGGGCGACTTCGCCGCGGCGTACGAGATCGGCCTGCGCGGTCGCGTCCAGCCACGTCGTCTCGATCACACCTGCACGCTACCCGCCAGCAGTCGACGGCTCGATCCAGAGGCACGGGCCGCAGAGTTGCGATTCACGGCGGACAACGCGCTGGCCTCCCGCGCCGTCGGAGCGGCCGGCTGACCTGACCGCTAGAGATCTTCAAGGAGTGGGGTTAGTTCACCCTCGGTGGTGAGGTCGGTTCGGTCTGCGGGTGGCTAGGTGCTCCCGCGAGAATTACTGCCGATTTCAGAAAAATGATCTTCGGATTTGTGGTAGCGCAGGTTGCAGCAGGTGGGCGAGGGGGGATCCCGGGCGGCGACATCACCGAAGTCGTGCCCCGCACAGAACACCGGACCAGCTCCGGCCAGCACGATGCCGGACGCGTCGGTCTTCCCCGTTTCGCGGAACGCCGCCAGCAGCTCGGCGAGATGATCCGCCGACAGGGAGTTGCGCCGCGAAGCGCGGTTCATCGTGATCGTCACAGTACCCTTCTCACGCTTGAGAAGGACATGTTCGTACTCGCCCATGACCTCGACGCTATGTCGCTCGAGCGCGGTATGGAAGGCGCTAGCGATCTCCGCCAGTACCCGGGGTGGGGTCAGTGGCAAGCCCCAGTATGGCCAGGTCACGGCGGCATCGACGCGGCCGTCGCCCAGCGGGAGAACCCTGCGTCGGCGCGCACCAGCCGACCAGGCAGCCGGCCGATGGCGACGTCGCGGTGCGCATTCAGGAAACCCCGCCCTCTCATCACCACCAACCTGCTCAGCGTCGCCCTCGCCTCCTCGCTGTGCTCTGCGGTCGTGTACGGATCACCGCCCCTCGACCGGCTCGTATCCGCCACGACGGGACTGGTACGTCGAGCACTCGCTCCGACCCCAGGCTGATGTCGGAGCGATCTGGCTGTCGTGGCAGTTGCGTGCGGGTGGTGGTCTATGTGGCGGGCGGCCGGATCGAGGTGACGTCGCGCAAGGATCGGGACATCACCGGCGGGTACCCGGAGCTGCGCGCGCTCCGCACGAGGTTTCCGCGCCGGCGAGTGATCCTGGACGGGGAGATCGTCGCGCGGGACCGCCGTGGCCGGCCGAGTTTCAGCCTGCTCCAGCAGCGGATGCACGTGAAAACCCCGACCGAGGCGCTGCTGGAGCGGGTACCGGTCCAGCTGTACGTGTTCGACCTGCGCTGCACGTGGGCACACGGTCCGTGCTGGACGAGGCCTATATCCGGCGGCGCACGCTGCTCGCTGATCTGAAGCTCGACGATGACCTGCTCAAGACCCCGCCGTACCGGGGCCTCACCGGGAGCCCCTCTGGCGATCGACGCGGACGGAACCTGGCGTCTCCTGTCCGAGCGGCTACTCGGCGGATGCGGCGTTGCACGACCTGGTCGAGCTCAGCCACGTCAGGCGGATGTTCCTCAGCCGTTCGCAGTGGAGTACGTTCGGCGTTGAGGGCGCGGGAAGGATCACGAGATGAGCGCGTTCACGGTGGAGCTGAAGAACCAGCCCGGCGAGCTGGCGCGGCTTTGCGGCGCTATGGCCGCGCGTGGTGTCAATCTCGTTCTGTGTGGGATGGCGCACGGCGACAGCGGCACCATCGCCTTCATCGCCGACGACGAGGCGGCCACCCGAGCGGCGCTTGAAGAGGCCGGCATCGAGTTCAGCGAGCGGCCGGCGCTCACGGTGCGGATGGACAACGTCCCCGGCGCGGGTGCCGCGACGTTCCGCAGGCTCGCCGATGCCGACGTCAACATGGACCTGCTCCTTCCAGTTCGCGTCTCCAACGAGCAGTTCTTTGCCGTGATCTGTGTCGACGACGTCGACGCGGCCAGCCAAGCACTCGGCGAGCAGGTCATCAGCGATTGAGCGCCGGATACTCGCTGTTCAGCGTGCGCAATCGCACTATCGCCAGCCACCAGGACCTCCTCGGCGGTCGGCAGGCTGGCCCACAGCCGGTCGAGATCCTCCACGGTGGTGCGAAACCACCGTCCCGAGAACAACAATCTGCCGGTGTCATCGGCGCAGGTCGCCTGGTGCACCGCCCTGCATGCCACGTCGATACCCAGTCGTAGCCGCACGTCTCTTCCCGACCGTCGCGGTGCCGGTGCCGCAGGCCTTCGACCCAACTCGCCGCGCACGCTCCGCAGGGCTGTGCAACCGGACATGCGGTCGCAGCGGTCCACCCAGATCACCATCACGGCAGCCGTGGGTTCCCGAACAGGGATCACGTGCGCCGGGCGGCGCTGCAGCCAGCGGACGTACCGCTCGATGTCCCACCCGGGCTGCGGTCAGTGGATCGAGGTCATGGTCGGCGCACCAGCGTAGGAATATCCCGTAGGTCGGAGTCGGTGTGCACCCGGGTCTCCCCGCGGTAGCGCCCAGGTACGCCGCCACCGCGGCCCGCAGAACAACATGATCAGACAACACGACACCAGGGCCGGAAGCAGGGAAGTCAGCCATGCCTCACCGTGCGTCACCGTCGCAGCGCAACACCACCACGCCGGGAGCGGCACGAATGGCACGACAAGCCGGCCAGCTTCATCACGTACGGCACCCGCGGCGGCAACAAGGCCGCCGACCAGGTCACTACCGTCCTGCACGGCCTGCACATGCGCGTTCTCACCGACCATGTCGAAGCCCTGATCACTGACGACGACATCGACGCCGACCGGCAACTGATCGACGTGAACACCACGCTGCAGCCCACGCGGCCGCGGTTGGCAGCCGTCGACGCGTGCATGTCGGAAGCACTCAACGACACGCAGTGATGCGAAATGACCTGGTCAGACGGTAGGCGGAGCCGCGGGCGGGCGCTGCTCCAGGGCCTGCAACGCCAGCCGAACGGCGGTGTCGAGCTGGGGATCGCGGCCCGCGGCCCAGTCGTGCGGCGCGATCGTCACCTCGACGTCCGGATCCACGCCGTGGTTCTCCACCGCCCAGCCGACGCCGGCGAACCACCAGGCGTACTTCGGCTGCGCCACCAGGGTCCCGTCGACCAGCTGGTACTTGAGGTCAACCCCGCGCGTGCCGCCCCACGTCCGGGTGCCGACCACGGTCGCGATGCCGTAGGACTTCAGCGCCTGGACCACGATGTCGCCGCCGGACATCGCGTACTCGTCCGCGATCGCCACGATCGGCCCGCGCGGTGCCTCGAGGGGGTAGCTCAACGGCTCCTCGTATCGGGACACGTTCCAGCCGATGATGCGCCGGGCGAGCTTCTCGATCACCGGCACCGAGTCGTCGCCGCCTCCCACGTCCCGCAAATCCACGATCAGGCCGTCCCGCCGGAACTCGGTGTACAGGTCCCGGTGGAACTCCGCCCAGCCCCGCGCCATCATGTCCGGCATGTGCAGGTAGCCGAGCCGCCCGCCGGAGGCGTCGCGGACCGCGGCCCGCTGCCGCACGACCAGGTCGTAGTACGGGTCCACCGGCCGCCCGTCCACCGCGACGATGAGATCGCCCGGCGCCGCGGCGACGCCCGGGGCGGCCAGCGGGGAGCGCGCGCCGATCACCGACGACTCGCCGGGCAGGATCCGCGCGATCCGCCAGGCCCCGTCCTCGGTGCGCTCTACATCGGCACCGAGCAGGCCCTGAGCCAGCGCCGGGTCACCGCCCGCGCCCGGCGGCAGCAACCCGGCGTGCGAGCTGCCCATCTCGCCGTGCAGCTCCCACAGCACATCGTGCAGGTCATCCGTGGAGCCGATGCGGTCGAGCAGCGGCCGGTAGCGCTCGCGCATCGCGGGCCAGTCCACGCCGGCCATGTCCGCGCGCTCGAAGTTGTCCCGCATCAGCCGCCACGCCTCGTGGTACATCTGCTTCCACTCGGCCGCCGGTTCGACAGTCACTTGGATCCGGTCCAGATCGACGTTGACAACCTCGTCCACGCCCGTCGGCTTGATCTCCACCGTCTCCGCGGTCCGGTGGGCGAGCCGGTTCCCGTCGGCGGAGACCGCGTAGTCGTCCAAGGCCTCGATCTCGATCGAGCGCGTGCGCTGAGCCAGGTCGTAGCGGACCAGCCGGGTCGGGTGCTCCTCGGCCGCGCCGATTGCCGCCTCACCCAGCTCGCCGGCGAGCGGCAGTTCCAGCCACACCACGCCGTCCTTGGCTGCGCGCAGCTTCTCGTATCGTCCGGCCTCCACGGGGAACGGCACGATCCGATCGGCCAGCCCAGCGACGTCGAGACCGACCGGCGTCGCGGGGACCTCTCCGGGACCGTCCGGTTCTACCGGACGGCCATTCAGCTCCGGACCGAACGGCGACGGCGTCGTGGCCAGCAGCGGCACAAGATACGGCCGGACCCCGGGCAGGAACCCGAGATCAGGGGGTATGCGTGTCGCGTACCGGATCGAATGCGCGGTTCGACAGGAACTCCAGGTGCTTGCCATCCAGGGTGAACGCCGGCGAGGTGTCGTCGAAGCGGGGCGGGGTCACGTCGATGACAGTGCCGTCGGCCAGGCGGGCCAGCCGTATGTGCGAGCCACGGCGCTCCGGCCGCCACGGCTGCGACCAGGCGAGCAGCGCGGAGTCGGGAGAGAAGGCCAGGCCCGCTACCTCTGCGTTGGTGCCGCGCGCGATCTCGGTGATGACCGGCTCGCCATCCAGCGCCACCGTCAGCAGCCGACCATCGGCGCAGGCGACCGCTGCCGTGCGCCCCGTCCGGAGCCACGGCCAGTTCCAGGATCCGGCCGAACTCGCCGTGCCCGATCCGCCTCGCCGCCGAGCCATCAGCGGGGATCACGTCCAGACCGTCTTCGCCGCCGTTGTCCGACGCGCAGGCAACAGCGTCCGTGCCGGGGATCACCACCGGGAGACGACCGCGCACGCCCGGCTTGGCGAGCAATGCCCGGGCGGACTCGTCCCGGCCGGGCAGCCAGTGCACGGTACCGCGCACCTCCGCAGCAAGCACCCGGCCAATGGAATCCAGCGCGAACGAGCCCAGCCGCGACGTCGCGGACACCGGATAGGGAGCCCGCCCGGAGCGGACTCCGCTGAGCCGTATGTCCAGGCGCACCGGCTCGGCGTCCAGCGACTCGAGCATCCAGATCTCACCGGCGCACTGGTAGACCACGCGCTCGCCGTCGGTCGTCGCGTGCCTGGCGTAGTACGGGCCGAGATCGGTGTGGCGGCGCAGGTCCGTGCCGTCCGGGAGCGCGGAGTAGAGCGCACCGGCCCCCTCGTGGTCCGACAGGAACACCACCCGGGCCCCGACGAACATGGGATTCACCAGGTTGTCACCCACGTCGGCGAAGATCCGCGCGTAGTGCGCGCCGTCCGGCGAATACCAGATCTTGCCACCGGCGCCGCCGCGGTACCGCTTCCACTGGGCCGGTTCGGCCGGCTCGACGTTCATGGCGCTGCCCACCAGCGCGGCACCGTCGCGTACCGCGACGTCGCCCGCCGGCCCGTAGTTGAGCCGGCGGGCCGGTCCGCTCAACGGCACAGCGAACGCCCAGGTCTTCCTGCTGGCGTGCTGGCCGGTCCGGCTGAGCACGACCACCTCGCTGTCGCTGACCCAGCCGCGGACCGTCGCGAACCGGTCACCCCAGCACGTGAGCCGCCTGACCGGGCCGCCGTCCACGGACACCGCATACGCCTCCCGCGGGCCGCCCCGCAGCGACCGGATGCCGTCGCGAGTCGAGGCCCAGGCGACGTGCGTCGCTGACGGGTTCAGCCGCGGACGCAGCACCGGGGCCCGGTCAGCAGTCACCCGCCGCGCCTGGGTGCCACGGCCGTCCGCCGCCTCGCTCAGCGAGGCGAGCCAGACATCGTCCTCAGCCGCGAACGTGATGAGATCGCGTGCAACGTGCGGGTAGCGCAGGTAACACGATTCGGCCAGCAGATCAGCACGTGGGCGCGGATGCGGTGTTCGAGGCGGTGGAAGACAGGGCGCAGCAACAGGTGCGTCTTGAGGTCGCGGAAGCCGCGTTCGGCTTCCAGGAGGTTCTTGTAGCCCAGGGCGACGTCTTCGGTGCTGATGTGCGGGTCGGAGGTGGCGATGAGGTACTTGCCGTCCAACCTGGCCTCGGCCTTGACCTTCGCGGTGTTCGCCTTGAGGCGTCCGTTGGCCTGTTGGGTCAGCCAGCGGCCGAGGGTGGGGTGGTCGCGTAGCGCGCACTCCGCGCGCACGTGCGCGGCCTCGTTGCGCTGACGGGTCTTGTCGCCTCGGGGGCGCTTGGCGTCGCGGTGGCGCTGGTCGGCGATGCGGGCCAGCTCGGCCTGGATGCGAGTGATGGCATCGGCGCGCTGTGCGGCGTCTCGTTCGGCCTGTTCCGGGTTGTGGCAGATGACGAATCGGGTGTCGGATGCGTCGAGGCGGACTTCCTTGACCCGCAGGTTGTCCTTGACCTGTTGGTATCGGCCCTGGCGGGACAGGACCTGCTCAACGAGCGGGTTGCCGTCACGCATGCGCATCCCGGCGATGTAGTGCACGCCGGCGCGGCGCAGGTACGCCAGGTTGTCCGCGGAGGAGAACCCGCGGTCCACCACGGTGATGACCCGGCCCAGTTTCCAGTCCCGCAGGTCGTCGCGGACCTCAGCGAGGACCTGCGGGTCGTTGCTGTTGCCCGGCCAGCACCAGCAGCGCACCGGGATGCCCTCCTTGGTCACGGCCAGGCCGATGACGATCTGCGGCAGGTCGGGCCGGTGGTCCTTGGAGTGCCCGAAGCGGCGGAAGGCGTCATCGCCGTCCTCCTCCTCGTCGCGTTCGAAGTAGGTGCTGGTGGTGTCGAAGAACAGCAGGTCGACTTCCAGGTTGAGGGCGAAGCCGCGCACCGCGACCAGCCGGTGCACCCAGTTGATCGGGTTCACGCCCTGCGGTTGTTGCGCCCAGGCGATGGCCGTCTGCGCGGTCACCGTGGACTGCCCGGCCTGTTCCAGGAAGGCCACGAACTGAGGCAGGATCACACCCTCGTTGACGAGCTTGAACCCCAACGCGCGGCGCAGCCGCAGGTAGTCGGCCACGTGCCGGGACAGGTCGCTGGTCACCTGGAACTCACCTGCCCCGGCCGCGACCGCGCCAGCGTGCGCAGCTGGTCAACGTCGACCCGGGCGTACCCGGCGGTGGTGATCGGGCTGCGGTGGCGCAGCATCTGACCGATCTGCGCGAGCGGAACCTGCGCGCGGACCACGGCGCAGGCCAGGCCGTGACGCAGCCGATGCGCCCCCATCGCAGTGATACCGGCCCGGCGGCAGGCCCGACGCACGATCAGCGACACCGATCCGCGGGCCAGCGCCGACCACGGAGCGATCGCGCTGACGAACACCTCCCGCACCGCCACGGCCGGGCGGCCCCGGCGCAGATACCCCGCGATCGCTGCCCCCACGTCGGCCGGCAGCGGCATACGCTCGTCCCGGCGCCCTTTGCCGCGCACCACGATCTGTCCGGCGCGCCAGTCGATGTCCTCCAGCCGCAGCCGCGCCACCTCCCCGGCCCGAAGACCCAGGCGCAGCAGGATCAGCAGCACCGCGTAGTCGCGGCGGCCCACCGCCCGGCGACGGTCGCACGAGCGCAGCAACGCCCGCCCGTCCTCGGCACTAAGAAGATCATGAATGTCTCTCGGTTGGAAGCTCGGCCGCCGCACTCTCGAGCCTTGATCATTTATGTGATGGCGGGCCCGCTCCATGTCGAGGGGCCTCACGACGGGCACCGGGGGTCGTGGGTACTGTCGGGCGGGGAAATGCGGACTTCTTCGTTGACCTGCCCGGGAATTGACCGTGCGGTGAGTCCACGAACGGGGACCGGTTGGATGGCCAGACCGCGCGACGGCAGATTGATTGGGTGGTAACGGTGGGCGCCAAGAATCGTGAGCGCCGGCGGGCTAAGCAGAAGGCGCGCCAGAAGCAGCAGCGTAGCCGTCAGGAGCGGGCCGGCTTCGAGTTCGGCCGTGGGGCGCGCGCGAGACCGGTGTCCGGGGATCCGTTCGGCCTGATCGACGGTGGTGTGCGGCCGGCGCAGGTGGTGGACCTTCTCGTCGGCGAGGCGATGCACGCCCTGCACGCCAAGGATGACGACGCCGTGCAGACGTGCTGTGACGTGCTGGTGGACGGGCCGGGCGGCACTGACGGGCGGCGGGCAATGGACGCGGCGTTGACCGCGGTCCTGCAACGCGACCTGACCGCGGCGTGGCGGCGGGGCTGGCAGCCCGCCGATGTGGTCCGCGTGGCGCAGCGCAGCGGCGGTCCCCGGCACGGGCGTGTCGTCGTTGACGTCATCGCCGCGGAGATGCGCGGCTACGCCGTGGCCACCGTGGACGAGCGTTGGGAAGCTCAGCTGCGCGACCTCGGGGCGACGGTTTGGTGGGAGCGCGACGAGCAGTACCTTTCGGCGTTGGGTGAGCGGGAGGGCCTGGGCCGGCCGGAGTTGATCCGCTGCGTGCTGGAGGTGCTGTACTTCTTCAACACCTGCCCGGAGATCCAGAAACTGTGCCCGCCACCGGGTCAGGCACGGCGCGGTTCGTTGGGCGCGGCCGCGACCGAGGATCGGGAGGTCCACGCGCGTCAGCTCGACCGGGTGCGGGCGCTGCTGGCCAAGGCGGAGTCGACCGGCTTCCCGGAAGAAGCCGAGGCGTACACCGCCAAGGCCCAGGAGCTGATGGCCCGCTACAGCATCGACTATGCGCTGCTGTCAGTCAGGGCGGGTGCCCCTGAGGAGCCGGTCGGGCGGCGGGTCGGCGTCGACAATCCGTACGAGGCGCCCAAGGTTCTTCTGCTGGATGCGGTAGCCAGCGCGAACCGCTGCCGTTCGGTCTGGTCCAGCGCCTTCGGATTCGTCACGGTGGTCGGTTTTCCGTCCGACGTGGACGCTGTCGAGTTGCTGTTCACCTCGCTGCTGGTGCAGGCGACCGCGGCGATGGTGGCGGCTGGGTCGCGCCGCGACGCCTACGGCCGCTCGAGTACCCGCTCGTTTCGGCAGTCGTTCCTGACCGCGTACGCCCAGCGGATCGGCGAACGGTTGACCACGGCGACCAAGGCGGCGACCGAACAGGCCAGCCGGGACGTGGCCGGTCAGCCAGGGGCGGACCAGCTTCTGCCGGTACTCGCCTCCCGGGAAGCGACGGTCGGTGAGATGGCCGACGAGCTCTTCCCCGACCTCGTCGGCCGCCAGGTGGCGGTCACCAACCGGGAGGGATGGGCCTCGGGCAGGGCCGCGGCCGACCTCGCCCATTTCAGTACCCGGGAGGCGGTCGCCGCGGAAGCCTGACCGCGGCGTATCTCAAACGCGTGAGCCCGCAACCCCGTCGTGGAGTTGTCGGGAGTGGAGCTCGGGGCACTGCTCGGTTGAGCAGGGTCGCAGGTCAGCGGCGCTCCTCCCTGACGGAGGGGATGCCGAGATTGGTGATGCGCACCATGCGTTGGCGCTTGTCGCGGGCGGCGGCGAGGCTGACTTCGAGTCCTTCGACCTCGCCGTGCCAGCCGCGTTCGCGGGCTTCCTCGATCCGTTCCCCGAGGCTGGTGATGATTGTGTCGAGTCGGTCGGCCTGGGTGGGATCGGGTTGGAGCATGGGACAGCGGATGCCCCGTTGACCGAACTAACTCGGGCGCGTTCAGGGCTTCTTCCGAGGTCAACGGACAGTAGTCCTGGGGGCGGCCGGTGTCCGACTTGGCGGGGCGGGTTACTGCGTGTGCCGGTACGAATCTGCTGTCATCGCGTGTCGACGGCTACTCCACGCGGAGGTACGGATGGCAGAGCAGAGCACGACGGTCCGGAACGTTGCGGCGTTGGACGTGGCAAGGGCTGGTCGGGTGGAGGCGACCGACGATGCGCTGCTGCCGTTCCGTCTTCTGGACGGCGGGGATCTCGAGGTGCCCGCGGTTTCCGAGTTCCTGCACCACATGCTCGCGGATGACGCGCGTTTGCGCGGCCGGCCCCCACACAGTCAGCGGTCACGGTCGGCCTCGAGCCAGCGCGGCCGGCAGGCGGCCCCACCGGCGGCGGCACGCAGACGCGGGAGGGTCGCCGCGACCCGTGCCGGATCGCCGTCGCCGGGACGGTGGCACAGTCCCCGCCCGGGTTCGTCAACTGTGCGTCCCGGCCGGTCGGCCATCAGGTGGGCGCCGCCCGTCACCGCCGGCGGCGTGCTCCGATTGTGGACATCGACGGCTGGCTTGATGATGTGCACATGGCCACCACCACCGCCGCTCCTCCCCGATTTCGCACCGTGACCGGCGCCGGCACCATCGTGGCGCTGATCCTCGTGCTGGCGTTCGGCAACGCCGCCTACCGCGACTGGGTCAACAAGCACACCAGCACCAACGACGCCGGCGGCTTCTTCCTGCGCCAACTGACCTGGCCAGCGTGGTCGTTCGACACCAACCAGCCGCTGCGCGACCTGCTCGCCACCGACCTCAAGGCGCTGCTGCTGGTCGTGTTCACCGCCGTGTTCCTGGCCCTGCTGGCCGTCGCGCCCGGCTGGGGCTTCCGCGGCGTCCTCGGCGCGATCATCGCCGGCTGGGGCGGGTTCATCTTCGCCGCCGCCCTGGCCGGGCTGCTCGCCGCGTTCCTGACCGCGCACGCCTCCCTGCTGACCGCGTTCACCTGGGCCGCCGCCAGCGCGGTCTACGGCCTGTTCGTCGGCTGGATCGTCGGGCTGACCACCCTGGCCTTCCGCCGCTGACCGCGCCATCCGACGCGGCCACCCGCGCAAACCGAGCCGGCGCCCGCCGGGGCGACCGGGAGACCACCCCCGTTCCGAGCCTGCGGGGCTTCGATGACAGCCGGGAGCCGCTCCGGTCCCGGCCACCTGCTGACGCCTTCACCCGCTGGCGGACGGCTTCCCGAACAGGACCGCGTAGCCGGCAGTTGGGTGAGCACGTCGTTGAACTCGCCGCGGAGACCGCATCGGCCTGCTCTCCTTGTCGTTGCCTACCAGACCGGGTTGGTCAGCCCCGGCCCGATCACGTGACCAGCTGGCCGACCTGCTCAACGAGGGCGGGCGACTCGCGTCCACCGTCGGCTTCGGCCCGGACGCCCTGGCCCGCCCCGACGCGACCGCCACCGCCGTCATGGCCAACCCCGACCAGCCCACCCTGGACCGGCTCGCCACCAAGGCCGTAGCCGAACGCCTGCGGATACCGATCACCCGCACCTACCCGCTGACCGCCGTACCGCACTTGCGGCGTCGTTGCGGACATCGGTCTTGGCAGTCAGAGTCGCGCTGTCCAGCGCCCGGGTGGCGAGCGTGGCGATGACGTGGGTGTTGCGGAGGGCCACCGCGCCGGCGCGCCGGATGTGCACGTCGTGGACGATGCCATGTTCTTGTCAGGCGGGGTCTGTACCCAGTCGATCCACCCGGTCGTAAGGTCGCGGTTGGGGTCGTTCGGGTAGACCTTGAACGCGATGCTGTTCCCCCCGGAGTGCACGGTGGAGGTCAGGTCGAACTCGTGTCGGGTGTACATCCCGGCGACCTGGCTGCTGGTCGCGACCTGACTGCTGGTCGCGACCTGGCTGCCGTTGACCCACACGCCGGCCCTGGACAGCACGCCGCTGAAGTCCACATAGGTACGCAGCCCGGCTCCGCGCCAAGGGTGAAGTCCGCTCGGCGCCACCACGGCACGGAGAAGTCGGTGGTCGAGGCGTTCCTCATGTTCGTCGAGAAGAACGGGTCCGGGTACTTGTTGTTCTGCAGCAGACCGGCGAAGACCGTCGAGCGCGCCGACACCGGATACCAGCCCGAGGTGGAGTAGCCCGGCTGCGAGACGGTACCGCCGGTATCGCTGGTATCGCCTCGGCGTATCGACAGGACTGGATGAGGAAGCCCGGGATCGCGGTCGACTCACCGGGCATTGCCGAAACCGCCACACCAGCCTGAACGACCGGCGACTCCGGTCGGATGGCCGCGTTCGCGACGCCGGCACCGGGACCGCCGCCAGCACCGCGGCCACTGTCACCAGCGTCATCAGGGATCGTGCCTGTTGTGCAACCATGACGCCTCCTGGGCGACCGGATCTGCCGCCCGCGGGACGGCACGCGAGAGTGGCGGTATTTGTTACGCACGCTTCTTAACTATCGAAGGTCACCTATGTCGAGCCGCCTCGAAAGACACGCGGGCGGGCGGCCGGGCGCCGCCCGTTTCGCGACGGTACGCCCGGCTGCGCTGTCTGCTCGCTCAGTTGTTGTTGATGAAGTCCTGGGCGAGTTGCTCCCCGAGGGTCACGGCTGTGCTGTGGCTCTCGATCGGCGAGACCCGCCGTGAGCCCTGGAACACGATGTAGGTGACACCGGAGTCGGTGCCGCCGTTGCTTGGGTCGGGATTGATGCCGAGGTCGTTGGCGGTGGCGTACGAGGCTTCACCGATGATGCCGGTCGGGCCGGTATCACCGAACACCGCGTACTCCACCTGGTTGTTGTAGATCACCGCCACGACGGTGCCGCAGCCGATCGAGTAGTTGCGGTAGTCCCAGATGCTGCTCGGGCTGGGTACCACGACGTACGGCAGGGCAGCCGCGTTGAGCGGGCTGTCGGTCGAGGTGTGGCAGAAGGTGTCCGGCTGGTAGCAGCAGTCGGTGTTCTCGTTGCACTGGGTGGTCCGGATGCCGTCGCAGTCGATGTCCATGTCGGCCTTCCAGAACACCGCACCGGTCTTCTGGCAGACCGCCACGGTCGCTGTCGAGACGTCCGAGTCGGTCTTGTACTTGCCGTTGGAGATCTGGCTGCACGTGGTCACCTTGGCGAGCAGATCGGAGGCGGTCGGCGCCCCGCCGCTTGAGGTGCCGATGCGGAGCCGGTCGACGTTAGGTCCGCCGTTTGCCGTCGTGGCGGTGGCCCGGATCTTGTTGGTGCCCGCGACCAGGTTCGCGCTGAACGTCTGGTTGGCCCAGGTGTCCCAGTTGCCGGTGGGGTTGAAGGCCAACTCATCCCGGATCAGGACGCCGTTGAGGAAAACGTCCATCGGGCGGTTGACGGTGCCCCCGTTGGCGTAGCGGATCTCGAAGTTGACCGTGCCGGCCGCGTCCGCGTTGACCGTCCACTCCACATAGCTGCCGACCAGGTTGTCGTAGTTGACGAAGCCGGTGCCGGTGTAGCCGAGGTGGTTGGACTCCACCACGCCCTGCGAGATGGTCGCGTTCTCCGCCTGGTAGTCGGTGACCGCGGGGACGTCGAAGTCCAGGTAGTCGACGTTGGGGCCGCCGTTGGCGGTGGTCGCGGTGGCCCGGATCGTGTTCGACCCAGCATTGACTGCGGCGGTGATGGATTTTGTCTGCCAGGTGTCCCAGTTGCCGGTGCCGGGGAAGGACAGCTCGTCAGCGACGAGCGTGCCGTTGACCGTGATGTCCATCGGTCGGCTGGTCGTGGTGCCGTTGGCGAACCGGAAGGCCAGGGTGGCGGTGCCGGCGGTGGCGGCGTTGACAGTCCACTGTACATAGCCGCCGACCAGGTTGTCGTAGTTGACGAAGCCGGTGCCGGAGAAGCCGAGGTGGTTGGACTCCACCACACCCTGCGAGATCGTGGCGTTCTCCGCCTCATAGCGCGTGGCCGCCGCGGCAGCGGGCGCGCTCAGGTACAGGATGACCAGCACCCCCGCCGAGAGGATGGTCACGGCGCGGCGTGCTGGCGAGCGTATTCCGCTCAGTCTCATCGATCCTCCAAGTCCCGAAAGCCGCACGGCTCCGCCGGCGGCGCGTCCGTACCGTGGCGTCAGGGACTGCGGGAGAAACGGGTCCGCCGAGACGGCGGCAACGTGGCGAACCCGTATCAGGACTGGCAGGCTCCACCTTGCCTCCGGCCGAACCTCACGCTGGCGCCCCCGTACGGCGTTCGGCCCAGCGGCTCGCAGTCACGGATGAACAGATGAAGAGCGCAGCAATAATTAGGGAGGTTACCTAACCATTTCCAAAGATAGGACCACTCGGCGGCGGACCTGTCAAGACTCTGAAGGTCATCAATGTGGGGCGACCCGGCTGTACCGTAGTCCGCTGCCGGGCGAGCACCCGCCGCCGGACGTGACCAAGGCCGAGTTGGCCGGTGTGCTCGCGGCTGGCCGGCGGCGCGGCGCCGTCGCGCCGGAGCCGGGCGGCGGCGGAGGGTGCGCGCCGCCGCCCGGCGACGTGCTCAGCCGGTGAAGCCGGCCGTGATGGTGGTGAACTGCCAGTTCGACTGGCTGATGCCGGAGCAGTTCTCGGCCACACCGCCGCCGGCGCAGGGCCGGTCGCGGTTGACCGACCAGAACGCCAGGCGCGCGATGTGGTTGGTGTTGGCCCAGTTACGAATCTCGGTCCAGATTGTCGGCGTGGTGACCTCCGACTGATCGGACACGCCGTTCATGCCCGAGATGCCCAGGTGGGCGTACGCGGTCGCGTCGGACCAGCCGAAGGCGGCCTTCAGTTGGTTCCTCAGGCCATTCGCGGCGTTGACCGTGTTGCCGTACATGTCGGCGCCGCCGCCAAAGTCGAACGGCATGATGGTGAACACGTCGATGTTCGCGCCGAGCGCCGCGGACTGGTTGATCAGCCGGGTGCCCCAGTAGGTCGGGCCGGTGGTCGATGTGCCGAACGTGGCGATCGTCCTGATGCCCGGGTTGTTCGCCTTGACGATCTTCAACGCGCCCAGGATGCGGTCCTGCACGGTGGCGTTTTCGAACTCGTCGGTGTTCTCGATGTCGATGTCGATGTACTTCAGGCCGTAGGCGTTGATCACCTGCTGGTACGCGCCGGCCAGCGCGCTGGCGCTGGAGCAGTTCGGGCCGAGCTTGTTGCCGCTCCAGCCGCCGAAGGAGATCTCGACGTCGCCGCCGCCCGCCCGGATCGTGTTGATCGTGGTCTGGTCGACCCCGCCGGTGAGCGGCCGCGTGCCGTCCCACGCCGGCGTGCAGCCGCTGCCGGCCAGGATGAACGCCATCGTGAACTGCTTGATCCCGCTCGCCGACATCACCGTGCTGACGCTGGGTGGGTCGCCCCAACCGTTGTAGTAGTACGGCGCGGCCATCTTGGTGCTCGACGTGCTGCTACCCGGGACCCACCGCTGGTTGTTGTTACCGGGAGTCTTGCAGGTCCACAACTGGACGACGCTGCCATTGGCGGTGCCGTTGTTGTAGATGTCCAGGCACTTGCCGGACTGCACCCCGACGATCGTGTTGTCGGAGGTGAGGGTCCACTTCTGGTTGGTCCCGCCGTTGCACGACCAGATCTCGATCTTCGTGCCGTTGGTGGTCTGGTTGTTGTAGGCGTCCAGGCACTTGGTGACGCCGCTGATGGTGACACGCAGCTCGCCGGCCGCCGTCGAGGTCCATTTCTGGTTGTCCGCGCCACTGGTCTTGCAGGTCCAGATCTCGATCTGGGTGCCGTTGGCGCTGCTGTTGCCGGTGACGTCCAGGCACTTGCCCGATATCGGGTTGACCAGTTGGCTGGCGGTGATGGCCGCGTGGGCATCCGGTACGAGCATGATCGTCGCCGCGACCGCCACGGCCGCGGTGCCGGTGACCGCGACGGCGGGGCGGAGTCTGATCCTCATAGGAATCTCCAGAGCTAGGGGGCGTTAGCCTCCCGCACCGTGCTATGCAGACCGGCCCCCCTCGCGCCCGCACCACGACAGGTACGGCAGAGTGCCTCCGAGACTGGAGGACGGGCACCCAAACTGTCAATGGTCTTTAATGTTTGCGTACCAGATCCCGCAGTCCGGGGCCGGGGGCACAGTGGCGACCGTTCGGATCCCAGGTGTACGACCATCTGGGCCGCCTGGAGCGGCGGCCCAGCCACCGCCGCGGGCCGCTACCGCCCGGCTGCGTCCTCCACGTGCCCCCGGCTGGTATCCGCAAATCAGCCGCCGCCGGTCCGGATCATCTGTTCGTTCATGATCAAGAAAGCGCCGAGGCCGTGGAAGTCGTTGGTCGCCCGGGTCCGGTCGAAGTAGTAACTGAGGGAGTCGCTGACGCTGGTGCCGACGCAGACGTCGCGAAGGTAGGTCAGCCCGTCGGTACCGATCGAGATATTGGCCAGCACGCCCTGGTAGCCCTTGCTTGCGATGTCGTCGTAACCGGCGTCGACCCACCCTCGCTGCACGGCACGGGAGATCGTGAAGGTGTACATCGCCGAGCAGGAGGTCTCGGTCCAGTCGCGGGAGTCGTTTGCGCCGTCGACCACCTGGAACCAGCGGCCGGTCGCCGGGTCCTGGAACCGGGCATACGCGTCGACCAGCGCGCGGAGGATGCTGACCAGCGCGGGTCGCGCGGGGTGGTCGGCGGGCAGCAGGTCGAGTACATCGACGGTGGCCATGCCGTACCAGCCGACACCCCGGCACCAGGAGATGCCGTTGGTGTATCCGTACTCGGGGTGGACCCAACTGGCGGTCAGCCCGCCGGGTTCGTCGTAGGCGTGGTACAGCAGCCCCGCCGCAGCGCCGGAGGTCCGTTGCAGATGCTTGGCGTAGATCTCCAGCTGCCGTGCGGACTCGTCGTTGCCCCAGGCGGCGTCGTTGAACAGTTGCCCGTAGCGGATCACGAACGGGTTCACCATGTACGCCCCGTCGGCCCAGAGTTGGCCCTGGCGGGAGTCCGAGTCGGCGTGCCACCAGCCGCCGTCTGAGGTCCGCGGGTACGTATCGAGCCGCTCTCTGATCTTGTCCGCAGCTTTCCGGTAGCGGCCCTGGCCGGTCTCGCGCCACAGGATCAACAGAATGTTGCCGGACTGCATGCTGTCGAGGCTGTCGAGGCGTTGCGAGATGTTGCCGCCCACGGTGATGTCCATCGGCCGGTTCGTGGTGGTGCCGTTGGCGTAGCGGATGCCGATCGTGGTGCTGCCGGTCTGGTCGGCACTCACGGTCCATTCGACGTAGCTGCCGGTGACGTTGTCGTAGTTGACGAACCCGGTGCCGGTGTAGCCGGCGTGGTCGGAGTTGACCTGGCCGAGGTAGATCGTGGCATCTTCGGCCTGATAGTCGGTCTGGGAGGGGGTGGCGAGCGTCGCCGCTGACCGCTCGGCGGCGGCGGTGGCGGTTGTGGCGGGCAGCATCGAGGTGGCGAAGCTGGCGAGCAGGGCTGCCACGGTGAGGCGTTGCCAGCGGCTGCGTAGCCCGGTACAGATGATCATCGGCGCATCCTTACTGGGCGGTTCGTCCGTGTGCCCTACATGGAGACACGACTGGACACCGAGACGCATCGGACATCCGACCAATACTCGCCGGGTCCATTGACCGAAATCGCTGTGAAGCGCATCCTCTTTTTGAACGGAAGGCTTATTAATCCGATCTTTATCGGCCGTCCCTGACGGAGGGAGGCCCAATGCGAATGGGTCCGTGCAGGCGGATGTGCGGGGCCGGCGCGGCGGGCGTGTTCGCGGCGGTCCTCGTGGCCGCGGCGCCCGCCTCAGCGGCCGACCAGCCGGCCGCCGCGCGAGTGATCATCGTCTCGTCGATATCGCAGCTGCAGGCGGCGGCCGACCAGGCGCAGCCTGGTGACCGCATCGAACTGGTCGACGGTGTCTACATCACGTCCGGCCCGATCCAGCTCACGCGGTCGGGCACGTCGACCGCGCCGATCACGATCGCGGCGCAACATGTCGGCAAGGCCGAGATCGGCGGGTCCGCGGGCTTCGCCTTCGACGGGCCCGACTACGTCGCGGTGGAGGGATTCCGGCTCACGCACGCGGCTGGCGTCACCATCCCGGCCGGAGCCAACCACACAAGGCTCACCCGCAACGTCATCCAGATCTCGTCCAGCTCGACCACGAACTGGGTGACCGTTGTCGGCGACGACGCCGAGATCAGCTACAACACCTTCCAGCACAAGAGCAGTGTGGGCGTCTTCCTGCAGATCTCCGGGCCGGGCAGCACGGCCATGGCGCAGCGCGCGTGGGTTCACCACAACTACTTCTACGACCACTCGTACGGCGGATCCAACGGTGGCGAGTCCATCCGCCTCGGGTACAGCTACCGCCAGCTCAGCTCGGCGTACGCGGTTATCGAGGACAACCTGTTCGAGCAGGCCAACGGCGACGCCGAGGCGATCTCGGTGAAGTCGTCGGACAACACGGTCCGGTTCAACACGATCCGCAACAGCCGCGGGTCGATCGTGCTGCGGCACGGCAACCGTACCCTCGTCGAGGGCAACCTGATGATCGGCGGCAGTTCCGGGATCCGGTTCTACGAGAACGATCACGTGATCATCAACAATCTGATCCAGGGCGGCAGCGGCCAGATCATCGCCGGGTCCGGCACCATCATCGACGACACGACTGGCGGCACCGAGCACGCCAGGCCCGACCGTGTCCTCGTGGCGTTCAACACGATCGCCGGCAACCGGACCGACCTGATCGACGTCGGTTGGGGCAACCACGAGTACGGGCCGGACGACTGCACATTCGCCAACAACATCCTGGTCGGCGGCGGCTCCGGAGCGCTGGTCAGCATCGAGACCGGAACCAACCTGCACTGGCAGGGCAACATCGTGTGGGCCGGCACGGGCGGGGACATGCCGTCTAGCGGGTACCGGCTGGTGAACCCGGCCCTGGTCACCGACGCCGGCGGTCTGCGCCGGCTGTCGACCACCAGCCCGGCCATCGACACCGCGGCCGGGTCGTACCCGCAGGTGACCCGCGACATGGACCTGCAGCCGCGCCCCGACGCGAAGGACGTCGGCGCCGACGAGTACGCCGCGACCGGTGCCCAGCGCCGCCCGCTGACCACCGCCGACGTCGGACCGGACGCTTCCGCCCCGGCGCCGTCGAACCGGTACGAGGCGGAGAACGCGGTGATCTTCCACAGCGCTGTGGAGTCCAACCACACCGGCTTCTCCGGCACCGGCTTCGTCAACTATGACAACGAGGTCGGCAGCTACGTGGAGTGGACGGTGAACGCCGCCAGCGCCGGCAGCGCGACGTTGACGTTCCGATACGCCAACGGGACGACGACCAACCGGCCGATGGACGTCAGCGTGAACGGGGCGGCCGCGCGCACGCTCGACTTCCCGACCACCGGGTCGTGGGACACCTGGGCCACCGCCCCCACCACGGTGACCCTCAACGCGGGAAGCAACACGATCCGGGCAACCGCGACCACCGCCGACGGCGGACCCAACGTGGACTACCTGGAGGTGACGGCGCAGCCACCGGGCACCCCGTATGAGGCGGAGGACGCGGTGTGCCAGGGCACCGTCGACTCCGACCACACCGGGTTCTCCGGCACCGGTTTCTGCAACACCACCAACGCGGTGGGCTCCTATGCGGAGTGGACGGTCACCGCCGCGTCGGCGGGATCGGCGACGCTGACCTTCCGCTACGCCAACGGCACCACGGTCGACCGGCCGATGGACATCATGGCCAACGGCGGTCCGGCTGGCCAGGTGGCTTTCCCGCCCACCGGCAGCTGGGACACGTGGGCGAGTACCACACTCACCACGACGCTGAACGCCGGCACCAACACCATCCGGGCCACCGCGACCACAGTGGGTGGCGGGCCGAACCTGGACTACCTGGAGGTGGTCCCGCAGTGAGCTCCGTCGACCTCGAATGAGACAGCTTGTCAGACTGGCCGCACTGCTGGCCGGGGTGCTGGTGGTCGGCCTGCTGCTACCGGTGGGGTCGGCGGGCGCGGCGACGGTGCGGTACGAGGCGGAGAACGCTACGATCTCGCAGGGGGTGGTGGAGTCCAACCATCTCGGCTTCTCGGGTACCGGGTTTGTCAACTACGACAACCTGGCCGGCAGTTACGTGCAGTGGACGGTGACGACCGCGGCGGCGGGCACGGCCACACTGGCGTTCCGATTCGCCAACGGCACCACGACCAGCCGACCGATGGACATCACGGTCAACGGCGTGCTGGTCGCCGATGAGCTGTCGTTTCCGGGTACCGGGAGCTGGGACACCTGGCAGACGAAGTCGATCACGACGTCGGTCAATGCCGGGTCGAACACGATCAGGGCCACGGCGACCACCGCCAACGGCGGCCCCAACGTCGACTACCTGGACTTCGACGTCACCGCGGTCACCGACTACCAGGCGGAGAACGCAACCGTCTCGCAGGGCGTGGTGGAGTCCAACCACCTCGGCTACACCGGCACCGGCTTCGTCAACTACGACAACCTGGTCGGCAGCTATGTGCAGTGGAGCGTCAGCGCCGCCGTCGCCGGCGCGGTGACCTTCGAGATCCGCTACGCCAACGGCAGCACCGCCAACCGCCCGATGGACATCATCGTCAACGGGGCGCTGGTCGCCGACGAGCTGGCGTTCACCCCGACCGGCAACTGGGACACCTGGGCCGACCAGACCTTCACCGCCGCGCTCAACGCCGGCCCCAACACGATCCGGGCCACCGCCACGACCGCGAGCGGCGGACCCAACGTCGACAAGCTGCGGGCGGGCACCTCGGGCGGCACGCCCCCGCCCGTCTCCTGGCACCCGAACTATCTCGCGATCGGCACCGTCTACACGCCCGGCAGCCCCGTCGATGCGTTCTTCTCGCAGCTAGCGACGCACGGGCCGGTGCCCAACTACGGGTACAAGTACCTGCTCGGCAACGAGCTGTCGAACTGGGGCAGTGTCGCCGGTACGCAGGTCAGCGGCGCCAGGCGGCTGGGCATGACGCCGGTGCTGGTCGAGTACGGCATGAACGGCAACGTCGACAGCGTCGATGCGGCCTGGAACAACATGCAGAGCGCCGGCTGGGCGGCGCAGTTCTTCACCGCGCTCAAGGCCGGCGCGCAGTCCGCCGCCAGCAACTCGGGCGGCACGCCGGTCGGCTGGATCGTCGAGCCCGACATGCTCGGCTACATCCAGCAGCAGCACGGTGGGGCGTACGGCAACGACGCGACGAGGATGCCGGCCGCGACCTCGGCGGCGTACAGCTCGGGTGTGCTCGGCGCCGGTGACCCGACCTACCCGAACACACTCGCCGGCCTGGTTCAGGCAATCAACCACACCATCAAGAAGTACGACCCGAGCGCGTTCCTCGGCTGGCAGGTCAACACCTGGGCGGTGCGCAACCCGCTCAAGGACACCGACACCATGGGTGTTGCCGCCGGCCATGCCTCGATCGTCAACGTCGCCAACCAGGTCGCCGCGTTCCTGAAGACCGCCCGGGTGGACGCCGCAGCCGACCTGATCTCCTTCGACCAGTGGGGCCAGGACTTCGGGATCTTTCGCGACCCCGACCCGGCGAGCAACGTGCGGTACCTCAACGCCACCCACTGGAACAACTACCTGCTGTACGTCAAGACCATCCGGCAGTCATTGAACCTGCCCGGCGTGCTCTGGCAGATCGCCTGCGGCCACCTCAACTCGACGCTGACCCCCAGCCCGTCGTACTGGAACACCAGCGGCCGGTTCGCCGACCTCGACGACGTGTCGCCCAACCGGTACCAGGACTCCGCATCGAGCTACTTCTTCGGCGACAGGTTCACGATGAGCGGCAGCTACCTGGCCTTCTTCGGCACCAACGCCGACGCCGACCCGAAGGTGTCGGTCAGCGGCAGCACCGTGACATGGGGCTCGCACATCCCGGAGGCGGCCGCCACCGGGATCGTGGCCATCATGTTCGGCGCGGGCACCGGCAGCGGCACCTACGGCGTACCGGAGATGGTCGGCCTCTACCAGAGCACCCCGTCGGACTACTTCTACTGGGTCACCCGCGCACAGGCGTACCTGGCCGCACCGGTACAGACTTGACGACGTCGACCATCGTGTCGCCAGTGGACTCTGCCACGCGCACGGTTCCGCGGTCGCGGGTCCCGGTCCCTTGTCCACCGCTGTACTCCAGATAGTCGACATTGGGTCCGCCGTCCGCTTAGCGATGCAGTACGGACCGGTGGATGGCGAGAGTACGCCGATTGTGGCCGACGATGGCGGTGCCTGTCGCCGTGACCCGGCTATCCAGCACGCGGCGACCGGCCGCGACGTCCTGCTGTGCGCGGCGACCGGCAACGAGGACACCGTCCTGTACAACCGCTACCCCGCCCGCAACCCGATGGTGATCGCGTGCGGCGCCACTGACCGCACCGACAACCGCAAGAGCCCGGCCAGCCCCGACGGGGAGTGCTGGCGGGCGGGATGCTGGCCTGCGACTTCCTGACCGTCGAGACCGTGAGCCTGACCCGCCTCTACGTCCTGTTCTTCATCGAACTCGACCGCCGCCGTGTCCACTTGGCCGGCATCACCGCCCACCCCACCGGAGCCTGGGCCACCCAGGCCGCCCGCAACCTGCTCATGGCCCTCGACGACCACGCCCACCGGTTCCGTTTTCTCATCAGCGACCGCGACGACAAGTTCACCCGGCTATTCGACGCGGTGTTCGCCGCGGCGTCCATCGAAGTGATCAAGATCCCGCCACGGGCACCGAAAGCGAACGCGATCGCCGAACGCTGGGTGCGCACCGTCCGGACCGGGTGCCTGGACTGGATACTGACCTGGAACCGGCGCCACCTTGAACGCGTCCTGACCGACTACATCGCGCACTACAACACGGCCCGACCGCACCGCGGCAACTACCTCGACCTGCCCGTCCCGCCACCGGAACCGACACCCGCCGGTGTCGAAAGCATCCGGCGCATCGAGCGGGTCGACGCGCTCGGCGGACTCATCCACGAATACCGCCACGCGGCCTGACCGACTCCGATCCCACACCCCGCCCGCACCCGCCGTTACTGGCCGGCACCCGCGGAGGTCAACACGCCCCTCGCGCCCCTGCCTTTCAGTAGATTCGCCGAATACAGCGTGGCGTGTGCACAATCCAGACCGGGACACCGCCCTACAACGACCGCATCACGCCGCCCAACGCCGAACTGCGAAGTTGCATCCTTCACGTCACTTCGGTGGTGCACCCGGTTGACTTCCGTCTGTGCCACCGGCGAGCGCGACCGCCCGTGTCGCCAGCCGATCGACTCGGCCTGGCCGCGGCGCTCCACCAGCGCCCCTCCCCCCGACGGCCCGCACGGCGCAGGTGGTGTTGCTTTCCGCCGCGCTGGCCGACCTCGACCGGCCGCTCGTGGTCGACCTGGCGGGGTTGTCGGACTACGACAGCGCCGGCGCGTGCATGCTGGGCGACGGCGCGGGTGGCCGCCCTGGTGACCGGCTGCGGCGAGTGCCGCCCGCTGCGGCTGGCCGCCCCACCCCGGCCGTGTGCGGCGTCCTGGCGGCGTCCGGGGTGCTGGACATGGTGGCCGCGTTCCACACCGTCGACAGCGCGGCCCGCGACAACCCGCGTGACCTGCTGCCTGGCCAACCGGATGTCCGCCAACCGCACCGGGACTGACAAGCGACGCCCCCATGGCCGCGATAGGCGGCGCAGGAGGCAACCGGACTGGCGGCTGCGGCGGCGAGGGCGGGCGAGGCGATTGGAATGTCGGCCGATCGTGCCTTCTGCATGTAGGCCGACGACGCCATCCGAGAGCTCGCCCGCCGTGGCTACACCGCCCGGCGCCTCGAATATGGCTACCCGAATGGGCCAACACCCGAACGCCGCAGGTTGACGTACGGCCGTCGGAGGCAGCGGTGCGCCGATGATTCGCAGCGTCCTATCCATCCGGGTGACGAGTCGCGCCGGACAGCATCCCGTGGGCGGCTCACAGCAAGCCGTTATTCGCCGACCCGCCGGTCGCGTGCTGCCCGCCTCCCGCCGAGTGCTCGGAGACCTCCGCCGCCGACGTGGCGGGGCGGCGGGTGGACAGAGAGCTTTGATCAAGTGCGCCCGCGGTGCCACCATGCGCGCCGCGGGCGTTGCCGTCGTTTGTCGGATCGCCCGCTATAGAGCGGGTGCGCTGACCGGCAGTGCGACGCACACTGAGGTGAACGGATACCGGCGTGGGTAGTCGGGAGAGTCTCGATGGCCGGGTACGAGCCCTCCGCCCGTCACTATCGACGCGGCGGGGACCGGAACTCGCAGGCGTCGGGTCGGCCGGAAGGTTCGGCCGGCCGGTGGTCGTCGCGTGTCACGTGCCTCGGCGCTCTGGTGGTACTCGGAGTAGTGGTGGTCATGGTTGGACTGTTGGCGTGGTGGGCGGGCGGCGGGCAGCGCGCGCGGGTGAGCGCCCCGCCCCGCATCGACGGCCTGGTACGTGAGGACACTCCGGGTGCACGGGACACCACCGCGCGGCTGCTCACCGACCTCGCGCGCGGACTGCCGCTGGTATCGACGAGCAGTGCGGTGTATGCGGACACTCGCGGTGAGTCTCGCTCGGTCATCTTCGTGGGCGGCGCCGGCGTTCTGGTGTCACCTACTACAACGCTCAACAGAGCTTTTCAGCTCCTCACCGACGATGCCGGACCGGTCCAGGGCATTCGCGCGGTCCCCGCCGGGCCGCTTGGCGGCGCGGCGGAATGCGGGTTCAGCGGCTCCGAGACGGGGCCGCAGGCGATCTGCGGATGGGCCGACCGGCGCAGCCTGGGTGTCGCTATCTTCACCAACCGGCCGGTGGAGGAGGCGGCTGCCCTGCTTCCGGTGATTCGTGGCGCGGTAGAGACGAGAGCCTCCCGAACCGGCCTTTGCCTGGCATGCGCGTCGGTGACCACGAAAGCCGGCGCGGCCCCGCCTGGGCGGTGACCAGGCGGGAGCCGGTTAGTGCTCGAGGCGGCGCGCCAGGATGATGACGGTGGCGATGCCGAGCGCGGCGGCGACGCAGGCGGCCGGCAGGCGGACGCCGGTGAGGACGAGCTGCTCGTCGAGAAGGCGCTGTTGCGTTGGTCGATCGGTAGATCAAGGCACGCTTGACCAGTGAAGCTGTCCTCCCGTCCTCGTTCCCCGCGACCACTTGACTCCGCCTTCGCGGGCTTCCGGTTCCCGGCCGAGATGATCGTGGTGGCAGTCCGGTGGTACCTGCGCTACGGCTTGTCCTACCGCGACGTCGAGGAACTGCTGGCCGAACGCGGCGTCGAGGTCGACCACGTCACCGTCTACCGGTGGGTACAGCGGTTCACACCGCTGCTCGCGGATGCTGCCCGGTTCTGCCGCCACTCGCCCGGCGACCGCTGGTTCGTTGACGACACGTACATCAAGGTCAACGGCGTATGGCGCTACGTGTACCGGGCCATCGACCAGTACGGACAGGTCATCGACGTGCTGGTCTCGTCCCGTCGCGACGCGCAGGCCGCCCGCCGGTTCTTCCGGCGGGCGCTGGGCGCGGTGAAGGTGACGCCGACCGAGGTGGTCACCGACGCCGCCGCCGTCTACCCGGCGGTGCTCGACGCGCTGATCCCGTCAGCGTGGCACCACGTCGAGCGGTACGCCAACAACCGGATCGAAGCCGATCACAGCCAGCTCAAACACTGGCTGCGGCCGATGCGCGGCCTACGCACTGACCGAACAGCGGCCGCGGTCATCGCCGGACACGCCTTCATGCAGAACCTTCGACGCGGCCACTACGAACTGGGACTCGACGTAGCGCCAGCCGTGCGGGTCGCCGCGGCGTTCACCGAGCTCGCCCAGGCGACCTGACCGACAGCCCGACGACGGTACAGCGTGTCATCCGATGCGATAACGCAACAGCGCCCGTCTACCTCCTCTACGGACCCGACACCCGCTGGGACGGCCCGGACCCGCCCCAGCCGCAGTACTGGATGACCCAACTCGGCGGCGCCGACGGCCCCACCCTCGACCCGAAGACGTTCGCCGACCACACCCGCGCCCTGCTCGGATAGCAGCATGGCGACAGCGGATCAGGTTCGCTGCCCGGCTGCCCGGCCCGCTGCGGCTCGCCAGGCAGGTCCCAACAACCAGACCCCGGTTGTTCAGAGGTGCCTGGCGGATTCTTGGCTCCGGCCCCGGAAAGCCCGGGGAGGTTAGAGCGCGATGTCCAGCTCGGCGCGCAGCCGGACCGGATCGATGCCATGCGCCCGCAGCAGTGCGGCAGCGGGATTGACGGCGCTGATGGTCCAGCCCAACTGGTTGAGGTGCTTGCGCCCCCGCCGGCCCAAGGGCGCCCCGTAGGGGTCATCGAGATCCCGTAGCACTCCGTATAGCAGGTGCTCGGGCCTCACGCCGGCCTCGCCTCGGCTCTCGGCATAGGAGCCCGCGAGCTGCATGGCGCGCTTGGCGAAAAACGGTGGTCCGCACAGCGGTGTGCGGCGCCGGCCGCCGCCGCGCCACCACGGCCGTCGGCTGGCCCGCCACACGGCCGCCCCGAACGCCCCGGCCCCGAACGCCGCGACCAGTCGCTGGCGCACGTTCTCCACGTCGATCCCGACAGCCCGCAGCGCCCGAACATCGTCGGTGTGCGAGCGGGGCGTCAGCCCGGCCGCGACCAGCCGCTGCAGCTCGGCGCGGGCACCGGAAAGATCCAGGCCATGTCGCCGCAGCAGGGACGACGCCTGGCTCCCTTGCTCCCCGAGGAGGCCGAGCAGCACATGTTCGTCGCCGACATAGCCATGGCCAAGCCGTTCGGACTCCGCCAAGGCCAGGCTCATCACCCGCCGCGCAGCCGGGGTCAGCCGATCCCACATGCCGTTCACCGCCCCCGTGAGCGCAGCGCGTGCTTGTAGTGAACAGCCTGTTTGGTCACGCCCAGCCGCCGGGCGATGTCCCGCCATGACCAGCCCCGGGCACGGGCGTTGTCGACCTGCAGCGCCTCCAGCACCTCGACGAGCCCGCGCAGCGCCACCACCGCGGCGAATCCGACCTCGGGGTCAGCGTCTGTTGCGGCCTCGACCAACCGTCTCGCCTCCCCCAACTCAACCCCCACGTCGTCAAACTAGCTTGACGATCGGCTGGTCGTCAAACAGATTTGACGACCAGCCCGTAGATGCCGCATGACCCGCCGCGCAGTTGTCCGGACCTACTTCGCGAGCCCCAGGTCAGCGCACTCGACGTCGTCAACCTCCGGCCGGACAGGACACTGTTCGATCTCTGAACCGCTTCGCACCGCGGGCGGTGGATCGGCTCGGCGGCAGCCTGCCGATAGGCGCCGCGTTCGGGCTTCCAGGGCTTTCTGGTTCTTAGTCGTCTGCGCGGCGCCTGAACACGCAACCGGGCCACACCCGGCGAAAGACCATCTGTTCTCGCTCGCCATGTGTACGAGTGCACTCATCCTCCGAGAAGGCGGGCACACTTCTTATCCGAGTGGTTTGCGGGCACGGAACCGCACCACCAGGCCGGCCAGGCCCGGCCGCAGTGTGGTCGTCTCGACCGGCAGATCGTCGAGCCGGTCCCGTAGCTGCGCGCGCGTCATCAGCCGGTGGCCGGCGCCTTCGGCCTGGTGCAACCAGCGGGCGGGGCGGCTGGCCACCAGGTCATAGCCGATGAGCACGCCGCCGGGTCGCAAGACCCGGACCGCCTCGGCCAGCGCGGCTTCCCAGTCGATCACGTGGTGGAGCATGATGAACGACAGCACCGCATCGAACCGGCCATCCCGGAACGGCAGACGCGTGGCGTCGGCCTGCCGCACGCCGGCCCTGTCGGCAAACCCGGCCAGGCGCGTGCGGGACGCCTCGACCATCGCCTCGTCGTAGTCGGTGACCGTCATCCGCACACTGGGGCGGCTGGCCAGCAGCCGGGCGGCCATGGCGCCGCTGCCGCCGCCGATCTCCAGCACCTCACCGTCGAGCCGCTCGCCCTGCAGCGCCCAGGGCAGCACGACCCGGCCGGCGAACGCGCGCCAGCCCGCGCCGCGGCAGAAGACGCACTCGAACCGCGACATCGCCGGCATCGCGCGACATCCTCCCATCTATGGCCACACCATCCCAAGCCGTTGGCCTGCGACTCGGCGGCTCAGGTGTCGAGCCGCCGAGTCGGTCATACCAGAACCACCGGTCGTGCACATAGCGAAGGTGCTCTCTGCCGTGCGGGCCGACGGCTACCTGTCGCTCCGCCCCACGATCCACAGCCGCGCAGCTCATATCGCTGAGGTAGGACACCACCGCGGCGCCAGTTAGCGCAGCACAGACTATGGTCGGTGACGCTGTCGCAGATCGCCCTGGGGAGACCGGCATCGGACCTACGACGCCGTACGGCGGCGGCCATCTGGATCCCGTAGGACCAGGTCGGGTAGGCGTGGGTGGCTTGGGCGAGGCGGCCGGTGAACATGCCGGTGGCCATCGCCAGGGCGGGTTCGTGGATCATCTCGCCCGCCCGGGCGGCGCGGTCAATTCCGTCTCGCCCGGCCGGGACGGCCGCGCCGCGCTTTCCCGACCACGCACCCTCCCCCGGACGGCCCCGATACACGCGACACCCGCTACAAGCTCACACCCCGTTGTCCGGCCCGAGTCGCCTCGATGGGTGGCTGCATACACGCGCCCCATTCGTTCACGGTGGACATCACAGCCACGAGAGGCGGGACGGACGTCATGACAACCCCTGGGGTGATCTTCAAAAGGTGCGGGTGCCGCGACCAGGCCAGCGGGCGGCGACTTGACCGGGCCTGTCCCCGGCTGGGCGAGCGTGACCACGGCACCTGGTACTTCCACTGCTCGGCCACCAACCTGCTCGGCCGCTCGGAGAGGGTACGGCGCGGCGGCTACCCGTCGCAGGCCGCCGCTCGCCGGGCCCGGGAGGAGTGGCTGGCGCAGACCGGCGAGAAACGCACCGCCCGCGCCTGGTCCCTGGAACGGTGGTTGCGGTACTGGCTGTCCACCCGCACCAGCATCCGCCCCACCACCAGGCTGCACTACATCCGCGACGTCGAGAACTTCCTCATCCCGCACCTGGGCAAGGTCTGCCTCGCCGACCTGACCATGCGTCGGCTCAACGCCGGGTTCGCGGAGATCGCCAGAACCACCAACCGGGCCAGGCAGCCGCAGTCCGCGTCCTGTCTGCAGCACCTGCGCACCACGCTGCGGGCGGCGCTGAACCTCGCCGTGCGGGAAGGGATCATCCTCGACAACCCCGCCCGCCGGATCGAGATCCCCGCATACCGCACACCCCACCCGCAGGTGTGGACCGACGGGCGGGTCACCGAATGGCAGAACACCGGCATCCGGCCCGCGGTGGCGGTGTGGACCGCCGACCACCTCGCGGTGTTCCTCGACGCGGTGACCGGGGATCGGCTGTTCGCGCTGTGGTGGCTGATCGCCCTGCGCGGGCTACGCCGCGGGGAGGCCGCCGGACTGCGCTGGTGCGAACTGAACCTCGACCACGCCGTGCTGTTCATCGTCCGCAACCGCACCACTGCCGGCTACCAGGTCATCGAAGGCGCACCCAGGACCCCAAGCGGCGCGCGGGCCGTCGCACTCGACCGGCACACCGTCGCCGTGCTGAGAGAGCACCGCCGCCGGCAACTCGAACAGATGGCCAAGCGCCTCGCCACCGGGAAGATCTGGCGTGACTCCGGGTACGTGTTCACCCGCCCGACGGGTCGCCCCATCCATCCCGGATACGTCACCCAGTCCGGAAGACCGATGTGCCCCCAATTCGGCTGCACGACCTACGTCACGGTGCCGCGTCGCTCGCCCACGCGGCCGGTGCCGATCTCAAGACCCTGCAGGACCTGCTCGGCCACGCCAGCATCGTCATCACCGCCGACACCTACACCAACTCTCGGGAATTGCATCGGGCGGGCGAGAAACCGCAAGTCACCAGGTCGCAGCGATGTCGGAATAGCGCTTTGGACCTTCGGCTGACAGCAGCCTGACCAGGGCCGTCTCGGGGGCGATCCCTTCTGATGCAGGATCCGCCCGTCGGAAAGTCGAGGCCGTCTCTTCAAGCGCATCGAAGAGGGAAAAGGCTTGTGGTGGCCGGGCTCCGACCCCCACTGGGGGCATTCGGAGAGTTGGAATACCTGAGTCCGCCAGTAAAGCGTGCTGCCCCTCGCCCAGCGCCGATGCGCCGAAGCCACCGCCCGACTCGTCCTCGCCGCCGCCCGACGAACCCGCCAGAAGATCAAAGCCAAAGGCCGCCGCAACCGCCCTGGCACCCCCGAAGAAACAGGTGCACCCGCGCCCACCGGCCACCAAGCGGGAAGGAACCGCAGGTCAGCGGTCCGGCGACAACGGCCGCGTCACCAACGGTGACGGCACCCAAGCGACACCACGGTGGCACCCACCGTCCACATAGAACACCATGAGCATCAATAGTGCCTGCTCACCCAGCGCACCCGAAGGGACTCGAACCCCTAACCTTCTGATCCGTAGCGGCGACCTCCGCTGTCTGGCATTCGTTACTTCGTCGTGGGGCTAACGGTGGCCTGGTAGGTGAGGATCTCGGTGCCGTTGCCCTCGTCGCCGTTGTCCGGCGCGGCCCACATCGTCAGCTGATCGCCGGCGGCGGCGAGCTTGAGCGGGTGGCGGCGAGCTTGAGCGGGTTGCGGGTGGCGACGTGTCCGGCGGTGGACCACTGCTGGAAGGGCACCTCGCGCAGCACGTCGTGGCTGCGTAGGTCGATCAGGGCCATGCCGCCGAGCTCGTAGGTGGCCCCGGTACCGCCCGCGGTGGGGGTCTGGGGCAGGTTGGTGACACCGCCGCAGATCATCTTGCGGTTGGGGACGTATTGGCAGTCCTGGTAGTCGATGAAGAAGCTTCGGTTGTCCCAGGTGTCCAGCTGCTTGCCGGTCAGGGTCCACTCGGCGAAGCGGCGCGACCCCCAGGTGTTGCCGACGAGGTGGCCGGTCGTCTTGTCCAAGACGATGCCGCCGAAGTGGTCGTTGACCTCGAACTGCTTGTGCACCCGCAGGCTGGAGGCGTCGACCCGGTAGATGATCGCGCTGCTGTTGGGGCGGTACTGGGCGACCGGGACCCAGATGTTCGTGCCGTCGAAGTCGATGCCGCCGGGGTGGTACATGTCGCCTTCGCCCAGGACGATGTCCTTGTCGAGGTTGCCCTGGCGGTCCATGACGAACAGGTGGCCGATGCCTTTGCCCGGGGTGCGGTCGTAGCCGCCCTGCGGTGTGGGGTACTTGACGGTCGGCTCGATGACCTGGACCGCGGACAGGAACACCCGGTTTCCGGCAAAGGCGATGCCCTCGGTGTGGAAGGTCGGGAAGTTCAGCTTCAGCTTGCCGGTCAACTGCCACTGGGTATTGCGGTCCAGGGCGCGGAAGTCGGACGCCAGGGCGGTATCACCGGTGTGGTGCCTCCCGACGTCGCCGGGGTGCGGGCTCGCCGGGTCGGCCTCGGCGGTGGCGCCACCACCGAGGGCCAGGGCCAATGCCAGGCCCGCGGCCACGGTCCACTTCGTCGTCGTGTTCACCACAACCTCCTCACGGTAGGGATCCCCGAAGACATGATGAACGTATGCACCCGCCGTGAACTGCCGCAAACCTTCCGGCGTCGTCGTCCCGAACGCCCGGCGAGCGGGGTGTCGCCTTGTATGGCGCAGGCGCCGGCGGCAGGTCTGCCGACGTTCGTCAGCGCTGATGGGAGTGATGCCGGGTTCGGCGTGACTATCTCGGGGCCAGCCATCCGAGGCGTCTGGCGTACAGATCCTCACCGATCCTGGATGAATCGCGTCAGCCGGGTTCCCAGGGCTCTCGCCCATAGTTACCGATCTTGCCGAGCTGCCTCGGGTTCAACCCCGAGTTCGCGGGCCACCTGCACCTTGGACCGACGACGGCCGGTGCACGCGCCGCGCCTGGGCCCAACGCCTGCCTCTGGGCGAGGCCGCCTTCTTTTCGGCATGTCCCGCTGCCCGGTCGGTTCCGTGGCCGTCGCGGTCGCCGATGCCGCTCCGCCGACGCGGTCTGTGACGGCGTTGAGGGTCGCTCCCAGCAAGTCCTATCCGACGAAAGTCCATCCAGTCCAACCAGGGTCTCGTCTGTCCATCGGCTCTAGAGCACCCACGGAGGGCTCTAGAGCACCCACGGAGCACCCACGCGTCCACAATAGACACAAAAACGGCTCTGATCCGGCGAGAACCACCAGGTCAGAGCCTTGACCTTAAGTGCGCCGCCAGGGACTCGAACCCCGAACCCGCGGATTAAGAGTCCGCTGCTCTGCCAGTTGAGCTAGCGGCGCTCACTGGAACGCACAGAACCATAGCACGCCCTCCCAGACCCCTCCCAATCGATTCCCCGCCGCGTCGCGAGCTCGTCGCAAAGCCGTCGCAAGCTGCGGCAACGGCACGAATCAGGGACGTCACCGGTAGCCCGACTGAGGCACCATTGGTCGCGTGGGACGACAGATGAGACTCGTTGCGGTCATGGCGCTGGCGGGGCTGCTCGCCCTGGCCGGCTGCAGCGGGCCGGGGGCAGACTGGCGCGGCGGCAAGGCCGAAAAGCCCGGAGCGAGCGCGACGATCAGCGCGCCGGCCGACGGCGCCAAGGACGTGCCGACCGCCGCGGAGGTGACCTACACCGCACCGGCGGGCGCCAAGGCCGAGGTCAGTCTCAGGGACGCCAGCGGCGCGGCGGTCGACGGCGAGATGCGCCCGGACAAGTCGACCTGGCTGCCGAAGACCCAGCTCAAGTACGGCACCGAGTACATCGTGAAGGTGACCGCGACCGCCCCGGACGGCAAGGCCACGGCGAAGAGCGCGAAGTTCACGACGATGGACAAGCCGAGCAACCTGGTCGCGGTGCGCAGCAGCCAGATCGGCGACGACGGCGTCTACGGCGTGGGCATGCCGATCATCGTCAACTTCGGCGCCGACATCCCCAAGGATCAGCGGGCCAGTGTGGAGCGGCGGCTCTTCGTGACGAGCGAGCCCGCGCAGGAGGGCGCCTGGAACTGGTTCAACGCCCATGAGGTGCACTTCCGGCCACGCGAATACTGGCAGCCCAACACGAAGCTGTCCTTCCGCCTGGCCACCGGCGGCCTGCCGCTGGGCGGGGGCGCCTACGGGGCGAGCGACGTCAACGTGCACGCCTCCATCGGCGACAAGTTCGTGATGACGGTCGACAACGCTACCAAGACCTTGACGGCCGCCAAGAACGACCAGCAGGTCAAGACGATGCCGGTCAGCCTCGGCAAGCCGAGCGCGCCGTCGTCGAGCGGTAACATGATCATTATGGTGAAGAACGAGTCGGAGCTGTTCGACTCGTCCACCTACGGCGTGCCGGCCGACTCGGCCGACGGCTACCGCACCAAGGTCAACTGGCCTATGCGGCTGACCTGGGGCGGGCAGTACATTCACTCGGCCCCCTGGTCAGTGGCCCAGCAGGGTCGCGAGAACGTCTCCCACGGCTGCGCCAACCTGTCGCCGGAAAACGCGGACTGGCTGTGGCACCAGGCGCACCTGGGTGATCCGGTGATCGTCAAGGGCACCGAGCGCGGTCTGGACTGGGGTGACGGCTGGACCGACTGGAACGTCAGCTGGGAGGAGTACCTCAAGGGCAGCGCCCTCCCGCACAACGCCTCGCCGAGCCCGGAGCCGTCGCACAGCTGAGGCGTTTTGGCCGGTGGCCGGCTCACCTGATAACCTTGCACTTCGCGCGTGCTTGAGGCGCTGTCTCGGTGTGCGCACTTGACTCAACCAACCCGAGTAACAAGGACGAGGCTGTCGCGTGGCGAACATCAAGTCCCAGATCAAGCGCAACCGGCAGAACGAGAAGCGTCGGCTGCGCAACAAGTCGGTCAAGTCGGCACTGAAGACGTCGGTCCGCAAGTTCAACGAGGCCACTGCCGCCGGTGACGCCGAGCAGGCCGCCGCGCTGCTGAAGGATGCTTCGCGCAAGCTCGACAAGGCCGTCAGCAAGGGCGTCATCCACAAGAACCAGGCTGCGAACCGCAAGTCCGCGATCGCCAAGCGGCTCACGTCGCTGGCGGCCTGACCGCTGCCGCTCGACGCCGCCCGGGCCGTTCGGCCCCGGCGGCGTTTTCGCGTGTCTGAAAACCACCCGACGGTACGCGCAGAGCGGGTGGAACCCCATCGCCAGGGTCAGGCGAAGCGCTGCCACCCACCACTCACCGAGCGCCACCTCCGTTCCGCGCGGCCGCGACGGCGAACACCGCCCGCTCCAGCGCGTAGCCACGGTCGTCCGAGCCGCCCTTGACCGCGGCGTTGCAGTCTGCGACGACTCGCATCGCATCAACGAGCGCATCTGGTGTCCAGCCACGGGCTTGACGCTGAGCGCGTTCGATTTTCCACGGCGGCAGCCCCAACGAGCCCGCCAGTTGGTAGGCGCTCCCCCGCCCGGCGGACGCCACCCGGGCCACCGTGCGTACCCCGTCGGCCAGCGCGTCGGCGATCGGGACCGGGTCCACCCCGACGTGCAGGGCCCAGCGCAGGGCCTCCAGGGCGGCGGGTACGTCACCCACCATCGCGGCGTCGGCGACGGTGAACCCGCTGACCTCCGCTCGTCCCCGGTAGTAGCGCGCGACCGTGTCGGCGCCGATCCGCCCGTCGGTGTCGGCAACTAGCTGGGAGCATGCGGCGACCAGCTCGCGCAGGTCGTTGCCCACGGCGGCGATCAGCGCCTCGGCCGCGTCTTCGGAGCATTTGCCGCCCTGCCGGCGCACCTCGGCACGCACGAAGTCGACCCGCTCGCGGTGCTTGGTGATCCGCGCGGCCGGGACAACCATGGCACCCGCGTCGCGCAGCCCGTCGGCGAGGGCCTTGCCCTTGGGCCCGCCGAGGTGCGTGACCACCAGCAGCACGTCGGGGTCGGGATCGCGGGCATACCCGAGCAGCGCGGCGATGACGTCCTTCTTGGCGTCCTGCCCGTCGCGGACGACGAGGACCCGCCGGCCGCCGAACAGCGACGGACTGGTCATCTCGTCCAGCTCACCGGGGACGAGCGCGCCGGCGGTGTACTCGCGCACCTCGACGTCGGGGTCCTCGGCACGAGCGGCGGCGATCGCCTCGCTTACCGCCCTGGCGGCGAGGAGTTCCTCATCGCCGAGGACGAGGCGCACGGCGACTGCTGGCTGTGGGGGCACGGCAGCCATCGTCGCACGCCGGGTGGCGCCGGCGACCGCGGTCACCCGTTCGGGATCCACCCGAAACGACGCCGTCACGGCGGCCGGCCGGAGCCGCGCCCGGCAGGCCGGCCGGAGCCGCGACCGGCGCGCCGGTCGGTGCCGCGGACGACAACGGCCAGGCCGGTCCCGGAGTCGATCGCGGCGACGTCGCCGGCCCGGTCGGTACGCAGCACCCGCGCCCCACCCTGGGCCAACCGGGCGAGCACTGCCGCGTTGGGATGGCCGTACCCGTTCCCGGCGCCGACCGAGACCAGGGCGACCGACGGGCGTACCGCGTCGAGGAACGCCGGATCCTGGAAAGCCGATCCGTGATGCGCGACCTTGAGCACGTCGGCGTGCACCGGCCCGGACATCAGGGTCTGCTGCTCGTCCTCCTCGGCGTCGCCGGTGAGCAGGATCGCGTGCCCGCGCACGGCCGCCAGCAGGACCAGCGAGTTGTTGTTGGGATCGGAGCGGGTGCCGGACAGCGGACGCAGCGGCCCGAGCACCGTCAGCCGCAGGTCACCGATGACCAGCCCTTCCCCGGGAGCCGCCGCGCGTACCGGCGTGCCGCGGGCGGCAGCCGCGGCGAGCACCTGGCGGCGGCCGAGCGCCGGCTCGGTGTGGGCCGTGGTCACCACGGCGGCCACCGAGCGGTCGCGGAATACTCCCGCCAGGCCACCGACGTGGTCGGCATGGAAGTGGCTGATCACCAGCAGGGGCACCTGCCGCACCCCGAGCCGGCGCAGGCAGGCGTCCGTGGCGGCCGGCTCCGGACCGGCGTCCACGACGACCGCCTGCCCCGACCCGACGGGCAGCACGGTCGCGTCGCCCTGCCCGACGTCGCACCCGATGACCAGCCACCCGGGCGGTGGCCAGCCGGGCGCGACCAGCCGGACCGGCAGCGTACCCACGACCGCCGCCACCGTGACCACGGCGGCGAGCCGGCGCACGAGCGGGTGGCGGGCCGCGACCAGCAACGCGACGAGGACCGCGGCGAGCAGCACCCCACCGACCGCGCCGGCGGGCCAGGGGGCCACGCCGGCCGGCGTCTGGGCCCCGTGGTGGCCGACCAGCACGAGCCAGCGGGCCGGCCACGCGGCCAGCCAGGCGGCCAGCTCCGCGCCGCCCGGCCAGACCGGTGAGACCAGCGCGGCGGCGACGCCGAGCACGGTCGCCGGCGCGACGGCGGGCACGGCGAGGAGGTTCGCCGGGACGGCGACCAGCCCGACGGTGCCGGAGATCGCCGCGATCACCGGCGCGCAGGCCAGCTGCGCGGACGCCGGGACGGCGATCGCCTCGGCCAGCCCGGCCGGTACCCGATGGCGGCGCAGCGCGTCCCGCCAGCCCGGCGCGACCAGCAGCAGGCCGGCGGTCGCGAGCACCGACAGCGCAAACCCGGCCTCCCCGGCCAGTTGCGGGTCGACCAGGACCAGCAGCGTGACGACCGCGGCCAGCCCGGGCACCGCCGACCCGGGCCGCCCGGTGGCGAGCGCCACCAGGCCCAGGCCGCCCATCGCCGCCGCGCGCAGCACGCTCGGCGAGGGCCGCACCAGGATCACGAAACCGACCAGCCCGAGTACGCACACCGCGGCGGCCGTCCGCGGACCGGCGCGGCACCACCGGGCCAGGCCGAGTACGAAGCCGAGCACGATCGCGACGTTGGAACCGCTGACGGCCAGCAGGTGGGTCATGCCGGTCGTCCGGAAGTCTTCGGAGACCGCCGGCTCCATGCGGCTCGTGTCACCCACGACCAGCCCGGGCAGCAGTCCCCCAGGCTCGGGTGGCAGCGGCGCGCACGCCGCCCGCAGCCCGGCGCGCAGGTCTCCAGCGGCCCGTTGGGCCCACGACGGCTGACCGTGCAGCTGCGGCGCCCGGGGTACCGACAGCACGGCCGCCCGGAGGTCTCCGCCGCGCGCCGGGCTGATCCGCCCGGTGACCCCGGCCCGCTGGCCGGGTAGCACCCGCTGCCAGACCGGGTCGGCGCCCAGGATGAGGACCCGCACCGACACGCGCGTGGAGTCGAGCCGGGTCAGCTCGGCGGGCACCGCGTACTGCGGCGGCCGGCCGAGCGCACCGCGTACCGGGTGCGGATCGTCGGTGACCACGACGCTGGCGCGTACGGTGGCGTGCTGGCGGGCCAGCCGCGCGATCGGGTCCGCGTCCCGCACGGCGACCCGGGCCGCGGTGACCCCGGCACCCGCGGCGACCCCGACCAGCAGCCCGGCCACCGCCCAGCCGAGGCCGGGCCGAGCCACCACCCCGGGCCGGGCCACCACCCCCGGCCGGGCCACCACCCCCGGCCGGGCCACCACCCCCGGCACGCGGAGCAGCACGAGCCGCTCGAGCCGCACCACCGACAGGGCGGCCACGGCCGCGCACACCGCCAGCAGCGCCCCGCCGCGCCACGGCAGGTACAGGCCGGCCAGCGCGGCGAGCCAGGTACCCGTGGCGACGCCGGCGAGCCGGAGATCGGGTAGGCCGCTCATACGGTCACCAGCGACTTGATCTGGTTGAACCGCGCGCCGCCCAGGCCGTCGACCTGGCGCAGCTCGTCTACGGACCGGAACTGGCCGTGCTTCGTGCGGTACTCGACGATGTGCTGGGCGAGCACCGGGCCGATGCCGGGCAGCGCCTCCAGTTGCGCCGCGGTCGCGGTGTTCAGGTTCAGCGGTCCCGTGTCGGAGGATCCGGGTGCGGCGGCACCCGGCGGCGGCGCCACACCGATGGCCACGAGCTCGCCATCGGTCAGCTTGCGAGCCAGGTTGACCAGCGACAGGTCGGTGTCGGGCAGCGCACCTCCGGCGGCGTCGATGGCGTCGGCGACGCGGGCGCCGGCGGGCAGCCGGAGCAGCCCGGGGTGCTGCACCCGGCCGGTGATGGCGACAACGACGACGGCGGGGGCCGTACTCGGTGCCCCGGCGGAAGCGGCCGACGGGTCCACCCGCGCCGCCACCGGCTCGGGCTGTGGGCGGGCGCGCCAGGCGAAGAAGGCGGCCACCGCCACCGCGAGTACCGCGACGGCGGCGAGCGCCCGCACCCCGCGCCGGCCGGGGTCGAACGCCGCGAGCGCACCCGGCGCGACCGCGGCCGGCGGCGGGCCGTCGGGGGGAGGGAGGCGGGCAGCGTCCGAAGCAGGAGAGACCTCAGCAGAGGCAGGTGACTCCGGCAGGCCCACGACGCGGACGAACCGCTCCCGGACGTCGTCGGCGATGGCATCGCGGCGGGCAGCGAACATGCCGGGAAAGCTAGGGCGCGGGCAGGAAGCGTGCCGGCCGCGGAACGGGATCTGTGGACAGCGAGGGTACCTGTGGATATCCCAAGGCACCGCCGGGAAATGTGCTATGCGACCCGGTGCACGACGACGGACGCCAGGCCGGGACCGCAGTGCGCGCCGACCGCCGCGCCGACCTCGGTCGAGTACCAGAGCCGGATGCGCCCGGCCAGCCGCGACGCCAGCGCCTCCCGCAGCAGCTCGGCCCGTTCGGGGGCGACCAGGTGGTGCACGGCGATGTCCACCTCGGACTCCCCCGCCGCCTCGACGGCGAGGTCGACGAGGCGGGCCAGTGCCCGGCTCGCGGTGCGGACCTTGTCCCGGACGACGATCCCGCCGTCGGTCACGCGCAGGATCGGCTTGACCGACAGGGCGGTGCCGAGCAGCGCCGATGCCGCCCCGATCCGGCCGCCGCGGCGCAGGAACTCCAGCGTGTCGACGTAGAACAGGGTGGTGGTGCGGTCGATGGCAGCGAGGGCCGCGTCGCGTACCCCGGAAAGGTCGGCGCCCGACGCGGCGGCCGACGCGGCCGCGAGCGCGGGAAAGCCCAGACCCATGCCGGTGGAGCAGGAGTCGACCACCTCGACCCGCCCACCGAAGCCGGCGGCGGCCAGCGACGCCGCCTCGTACGTGCCGGACAGCCGCGCGGACAGGTGCACCGACACCACGCCGGTCGCGCCGCTGTCGAAACGCTGCCGGTACGCCTGCTCGAACGCACCGGGCGCGGGCCGTGAGGTGGTCACCTGGATGCGCCGTGCCTCGAGCGCCTTGGCGACGTCGGCCGGCGTGATGTCGATGCCCTCCAGCCCGGCCTCCCCGGAGATGACCACCGTCAGCGGCACAACGGTCAGGCCGGCCTCGGCGACAAGCTCCTCCGGCAGGTAGGCGGTGCTGTCGGTAACGACGGCGATGCGCTCAGGTGTACCGACCATGCCGGCACGGTAACGGATCGGGGCCGGATCGCCGAAGGCGCCGGGCGAATCATCACGAAGAATGTGCCTCTGTGACTTCGAACGGCTCGCCCTGCATGCAGTGGCTCATCACCTGGACGACGTGGCCGCGGACGGTGACCGTGCTGCCGGCCTTGACGATGTTCTTGTCGCCGCCGGTGAGCAGGTAGACCCGGCCGTTGGCGCGCAGCAGCAGGCAGCCGGGCTCGGCACCGGCTTCGACGGGGCCGGACAGGGTGATGTCGCCGGCGGAGGGAGAAGGGGCGGAAGGAGAAGGGGCGGAGGGAGAAGGGGCGGAAGGAGAAGGGGCAGTGGGAGCGGGCGCACCCGACGCGCTGCCCGGGCCGCTGGACGGGCCGGCGGTTCCGGAGCCGGAGGCGCATCCGGTCATCAGGCCGGCGGTGAGCAACGGGACGAGCAGGACCGAAAAGTGGCGGATTCCCATTGCTGTCGGACGCTACCCGCCGGCCACCGGGTTCCGCGAGCAAATCGATCAACCGGCGTTGTAGGCGCGCAACTGCCAGCCGCGCTTGGCGTCGAGGCGCAGCTCGACCCAGTGGCAGTTGGAGATGACGCCCAGGGTGCGCACGATCTCCTCCGGCCAGCCCAGCATGTCGATGACCCCGCGCCGGATGGCGCCGCCGTGGCCGGCGAGCACGATGGTGCCGCCCGGAGCCCGGCTGGCGGCATCCTGCAGCGCGTCCACCATCCGCTTGCCGACGTCGTCGAGATCCTCGATGCCGAGGCCGTGCGGCTGCCGGCCGGCGCGCCACCGGGCCGCCTCCCCGGGCCACCGCTCGGTGATCTCGGCGTTGGTCAGGCCCTGCCAGGCGCCGTAGTGCCGCTCGCGCAGCCGCTGGTCGTATCCGACGTCGAGGCCCGTGACGGCGGCCAGCGCGGCCGCGGTGTCGGCCGCACGGCGCAGGTCGCTGGCGACGATCAGATCGGGGTGCAGCCGGGCGAGCCGCAGGGCGGCGGCTTCGGCCTGGGCCCGCCCGACCTCACTCAGGTCGACGTCGGTCTGCCCCTGCACGCGGTTGACGGCGTTCCACTCCGTCTGCCCATGCCGCCACAACAGCAGACGGGTCACGCGTCGCCGTCCGCCCGTACCAGGTCGCGATCGAGGAACGGGATGATTGGGCAGTCCTTCCACAGCCGGTCGAGCGCGTAGTACTCGCGCTCCTCGGTGTGCTGGACGTGCACGACCAGGTCGATGTAGTCGAGCAGGACCCAGCGGCCGGCCCGCTCACCCTCGCGGCGCACCGGCTTGGCCTTCTCCGGCAGCTCCAGCAACCGCTCCTCGATCGCGTCGACGATCGCGAGGACCTGCCGTTCGTTAGGTGCAGAGGCGAGCAGGAACGCGTCGGTGATCACGAGCTGGTCGCCGACATCGAGGATGACGATGTCCTCAGCCTTCTTGTCGGCCGCCGCCTGCGCAGCGACCAGAGCCAACTCGTGGGCGCGCTCGGATGCGGGCACCGCACTCCTCTCCTCGTAGCAGCGGGCGGTGGGTGGTCGGCCGCCGTCGGCGACCGCCGGCCCGCCCAGACGTCCAGCTTCTCACGGGTACGCCCGAACTGCCGCTGCAATGTCTCTGACTTAACGGTACAAATGTCGCTTAGCGATGTATTGCACAACACCATCGGGCACGAGATACCAGACCGGTTTGCCCCTCGCGACCCGCTCCCGGCAGTCGGTCGAGGAGATCGCCATGGCCGGCACCTCGACCAGTGTGGCGGCCTGCGCGGGCAGGTGCGCGTCGCTGAGCTCGAAGCCCGGCCGGGTCACGCCGATGAAGTGGGCCAGCTCGAAGACCTGGTCGGCGTCCTTCCACGACAGGATCTTCTCCAGCGCGTCGGCGCCCGTGATGAAGTACATCTCGGCCGCCTCGCCGTACACCTTACGCAGGTCACGCAGGGTGTCGACGGTGTAGGTCGGGCCTTCGCGCTCGATGTCGACCCGGCTGACGTGGAAGCGCGGGTTGGACGCCGTCGCGATCACGGTCATCAGGTACCGGTCCTCGGCCGGGCTCACTTCCACGTCGCCCTTCTGCCAGGGCTGGCCGGTGGGCACGAAGATGACCTCGTCGAGCGCGAACCGGTCGGCCACCTCACTCGCGGCCACGAGGTGACCGTGGTGGATCGGGTCGAACGTGCCACCCACGATCCCGATGCGGCGGCGTGCTGACTCCATCCGCGGCATCGTAGCCCCACGATCACCCGTTCCGGATCGGCCGTCCCCGGTTGCGCATCAGTCGGCCGCCAGACCGCGGACGGCCAGGGCCCGGCGCAGGTCGTCGGTGCTGTCGCCGACCGCCCGGCGCAGCGTGGTCGGCAGGCCCGCGCCCCCCAGCAGGCGCCGCGCACGGTCGAGCGTCTGCGCCTCGACGGCGTACCGAGGGTAGGCGGCGGTCGCGAGCCTGGCCACCACCTGCGCGGTGCGCCGGGCCGCGACGGCGGGCATCTCCTCGAAGTAGCGCGGGACGTACGCCGCGGTCAGCGCCTCCTGCTCGGGCTGCCAGAAGCCCTCGGCGAGGACGAGGACGTGCCGGTTGGACAGGGCGCCGTCGTGGACGATCGACTCCCAGGCGCGCGCCTTGCCGTCCGGGTCGGGCAGCGCGGCCCGGCAGCGGGCCGCGTGCTCGGCGCCATGCGCGCCGCGGTCCCGCTCACTCTCCGCCGCGATGTCATCCGGCCCGGCGGCGCCGAGTGCCGCGAGGCGACGCAGGACGGCCCACCGTAGCTCCGCGTCGACCGGCAGCCCGTCGGGAACGCCGGCGCCGACCAGCCAGCCGCGCAGCGCGGCCACCTCGTCGGGGCCCGCGCACTGGGCCAGCCCGCGCGCCGCGGCGAGCTGCCGGCCGCTGCCCGGGGCCGCGTCGGCCAGGACCCGCACGCAGGTCGACACGAGCGCCCGCAGCGCGGCCGGGCGCCGGGCCGGCGCCAGGTACTGCGCCGCCGCGACGTCCACCGCGAAGTGCAGCACGTGCGCGAACACACTCAGATTGGGCTCCACCGGCAGACCGGCCACGGCCAGCTCCAGGAACCAGGTCGGCGCGGCCTCGCCGTCGCGGGTGGCGTCCCAGGCCGCGCTCCACAGCAGGGCGCGCGCCACCGGGTCGACGACGTCGGGCAGCAGGTCGGGCAGCGCGGCCAGGGTCGGATCCGGCAGCCGGATCTTCGCGTACGTCAGGTCGTCGTCGTTGACCAGCAGCAACGCCGACGCGGGCCGCCCGGTCAGCGCCGGCACCGGCGTTTCGGCCCCGTCGAGATCGAGCTCGACCCGCTCCTGACGCACCACCCGGCCGTCGGCGTCGCGGTCGTAGCGACCCACGGCGAGCCGGTGCGGGCGCAGCGGCGGATGTGCCGGCGGCGCCGTCTGCACCACCGTGACCCGGGTGTAGTGGCCGTCCGGGTCGCTCGCCGCCACGGCGCGCAGCGTGGTGACACCGCTTTCGCGCAGCCACACTCGCGCCCACTCTCCCAGGTCGCGGCCGCTCGCCGCGCCCAGCGCGGCCAGCAGGTCGGCGAGCGTGGCGTTGCCGTACGCGTGGGTGGCGAAGAACTGTCGCACTCCGGCGAAGAACGCCTCGTCGCCGAGCAGCGCGGCGAGCTGGCGCAGCGCGGCCGCCCCCTTGGCGTAGGAGATGCCGTCGAAGTTGAGCAGCGCGGCCGCGGCGTCGTCGACCGTCGCCGGGGCCACCGGGTGCGTCGAGGGGCGCTGGTCCGCCGCGTACCCCCAGGTCTTGCGGTTGATCGTGAAGGCGCTCCAGCCGTCGGTGAACCGGGTGGTCTCCGCCGCCACCCGCACCCCGAGGTACTCGGCGAACGACTCGTTGAGCCACAGGTCGTCCCACCACCGCATGGTCACGAGGTCGCCGAACCACATGTGTGCCATCTCGTGGGCGACCACCATGGCCCGAACCGACCGCTCTGCGTCGGTGACGGCGGACCGGAATACGAACTCGTCGCGGAACGTCACGCACCCCGGGTTCTCCATCGCACCGGCGTTGAACTCGGGCACGAAGACCTGGTCGTACTTGCCGAACGGGTACCTGGTCGCGAACAGCTCGTGGTAGCGGTCGAAGCAGCCGGCGGTGATCTCGAACAGCTCGTCCGCGTCGCGGTCGAGGTGCTCGGCCAGCGCCGCGGGGCAGTGCAGCCCGAGCGGAATGCCGTCGTGCTCGGCGTACCGGGAGTGGTACGGCCCGGCGATCAGGGTCACGAGGTAGGTCGACAGCGGGGGCGTGGTCGCGAACCGCCAGCAGCCCGGTGCAGGCCGGACGCCCGCCCCGTTGGCCAGGACGGTCCATGCCGGTGGGGCGGCGACCGCCAGGGTCACCGGCGCCTTCAGGTCGGGCTGGTCGAAGCAGGCGAAGATCCGCTGGGCGGCGTCCAGAAACGGGTTCGCGTAGAGGTAGGTCTGCCCGTCGGCCGGGTCGACGAAGCGGTGCAGGCCCTCGCCACTGTTGGAGTACGCCATCGTGGCGCGCACGACCAACTCGTTGTCGGCCGCGAGGTCGGGCAGCGGCAGGCGGTTGTCCTCCAGGGTGGCCGCGTCCAGCGGGCGCCCGTTGAGCGTCGCGGCGGGCAGGGTGTCCGGGCACAGCTCGACGAAGCTCGCGGCACCGGGGCGGGCACAGCGGAACCGCACGACCGTGGTCGAGCCGAACGCGTCGGACCCGATTGTCAGGTCCAGGTCGATGGCGTAGCCGTCGATCGACAGCAGCGCGGCCCGGTCGGCCGCCTCCGCGCGGGTGAGGCTGAGCATGGTGGCCATCCTGCCGGGTCTGCGGGCGAAAGTGGGTACGGGATGCGTAAGGCCCCGGGTCAGCGCGTGCGACACCGCATGTAGCGCCGATCCTGCGGGGTCAATTGCTGATGATGATCCGGTCGATGTCCGGGGCCCGCTCGATCCTGTTGCTGAAGGTGATCGCGTTGGCGCCGGCCACGAGGTCCACCCGCAGTGCCAGCGAGGCCACCGTGTTGAAGTCGCCGCCCGACGCGAAGGTGACCACACCGGTGCGGTCGGTGTTGAGGTCGATCCGCGCGCTGCGCTCCTCCCCCGACAGGTAGAACACGGTCAACGTGTACGTGCCGGCCGCGGGCACGACGACGTTGTTGAACCGCAGCGTGTTGGCGGCGTCCCCGCCGAGGAATCCGATCGCCTGGCCCCCCGACGCGTCGGCCACGGACCGGATGCGGGTCTCCCCGCTCAATGTGTTGGCCGCCGACTCGGCCTCGACGGTGAACGCGCGGATCGGCGGATGGGTCGGGGGCGTCACGGGCCGGTTCGCCCTGCTATCCCCACCGCCCGGCCCGGTCGCGGGCGGGTCGGCGGGAGCCGGCGAGGTGCCGGTCGGGATGGCGGTCGGGAACCCCGGCGGCTCGGCCGGGGAGGCGGTCGGGTCGGTCGGCAGCGGCGCGATGGGCCGCTGGCTGACGACCGCCGGCACCGGTGGCAGCAGGCGGGACCGGCCGTGCCGCAACGGCGCGAGCGCGGCCACGATGCTCGCCACGAGCGCGATCACCAGAATCCCGAGGACCGCGATGCGCTTGCGCTCCACGCGGGTTCGCCGCTGACGGGCACCGCTGACGTGCAGCCCGCGGTGCGCGTCGATCGGGGCGATGCCCGGTTCGACGACGCCGTACTGCATCGTGTGACGGCCGAAGCCGGAGGTAGCCACGGCGCGCTACCGTTCGCGGCCCGAGCGGGCGGCGGCCGGCCGGGCGCAGGCAGCAGGGAGCGAGCGGTCCCCTTCCACTGTCATCGCACCTTTCTGGCGAAGATGACAGGTTGGAGCCCGGTCCCAACCGCCCGGGCCGCGCAACCCGCCGTTTGTGATTCCGAAGTTATTCAGGTCTGTTGACTTTGGTCTCCACGATCGGTCATGCCGACCGGTTCTCGCAAGAGCCCTTTCAGTTTAGCCACCAAACCTGCTGACACACGAAAACACATACCGCTTGACCTGCGCATACGGAGATCGATCGGACATTCGAAGTGTCGCCAAATGCCAAGTGTCAGGCTACGCCAGTGGCCATGATTGTCACGACAAATCAGTCTCAATTAAGCCGCAAGATACGCTCCGCGATTTGTTGGGTGCGGATTGTGAACAAGAGATCTGTCGCGAGGTAAATGCGGTCGCACGGCGGGCCGGTCGGCGTATCCTCGACGCATGCGGACGAGTTTCAGCTGGTGGACGCCCTGACGGGCGGCCCGCCTCTCCGCGTACCCACGCATCTTCCACGGCCGCCCGGACCGGGCGGTCGGCACCGTGCGCGGTGGGTGAGTCGCACCGGCCCGGCGGTCGGCGACCCGAAGGGACAACCCGTGACCCGCCGACTCTCCGGCTTCAAGCCGACCGGCCACCTGCAGCTCGGCAACTACCTCGGCGCGATCCGCCCCATGGTGGACAGCCAACACCACACCGACTCGGTGGTCGCGGTCGTCGACCTGCACGCCCTCACCATCACGCATGATCCGCCCCGGGTCCGCGCGTTGACCCTCGAGGCGGCGACGCTGCTGCTCGCGGCGGGGGTCGACCCGGACGTGAGCCTGCTCTACGTGCAGTCGCACGTCCCCGAACACACCGAACTGCACTACCTGCTGGAGTGCGCGACCGGCTACGGCGAGGCCCATCGGATGATCCAGTTCCGGGAGAAGTCGACCGCCCAGACCCGGCTGTCGCTGCTGACGTACCCGGTGCTGATGGCCGCCGACATCCTGCTGCACGACGCCGACGAGGTGCCGGTCGGCACCGACCAGACGCAGCATCTGGAGCTCGCGCGCGACGTCGCGGCCCGCTTCAACGGCCGCTACGGGCCCACGTTCACGGTGCCCCGCGCGGTCACCCCGCCGGTCGCGGCGCGGGTCATGGACCTCGCCCATCCGACCGCGAAGATGGGCAAGACCAACGCGTCGAGCGCGGGGGTGATCGCCCTGCTCGACAGCCCGGATACGGTCCGCCGGAAGGTGATGCGGGCGGTCACCGACAGCGGCGCCGCCGCCGAGCGTAGCCCCGGGGTGGCCAACCTGGTCGACATCCTGACCGCCTGTACCGGCGAAACACCCGGGGAGTTCGGTTCCTACAGCGACCTGAAGCGTGCCGTCGCCGATGCGGTGGTGGCCACCCTCGACCCGATCCAGCGGCGTCACCGTGAGCTGACCGAGGATCCCGGGTACGTGCGCGGTGTGCTCGCCACCGGGGCGCGCCTGGCCCGCGCGCGGGGCGCCGGCGTGGTCACGCGGGCGAAGGATGCGCTGGGTCTGCTGGATTGCGCGGCCTGATCCCGGGCATCCGTTCCGGCCCCCCGAGAACCCATGACGCTGAAGGAGACCCCGTGACCATAGCCGACGCCCCCGCTCCCGGCGCTCCACCGGCCCAGCGGCACAGCCCCTGGCTCGTGCTCTTCGTGCTGTGCCTCGGGTTCTTCATGATCCTGCTGGACACGACGATCGTGAACATCGCGATCCCCGACATGATCGACAAGCTGGACGCGTCGCTCAACCAGATCCTCTGGGTGCTCAACGCCTACATCCTGGTGTACGCGGTGCTGCTCATCACCGCCGGCCGGCTCGGCGACCTGTACGGGCCGAAGCAGCTCTTCATGGTCGGCCTGGTCATCTTCACGCTCGCCTCGGTCGCGTGCGGGTTCGCGACCACGCCGGGTCAGCTCATCGCGGCCCGGGTGGCGCAAGGGCTGGGAGGCGCACTGCTGACCCCGCAGACGCTGTCCGTACTCACGATGATCTTTCCGCCGGAGAAGCGCGGCGCGGCCTTCGGCGTGTGGGGCGCGGTTGCCGGTGTCGCCACGATCGCCGGACCGACGCTCGGCGGATTCATCGTCACCCACTGGGGTTGGCGCTGGATCTTCTTCGTCAACCTGCCGATCGGCGTGGCGACCCTGGTCCTGGCCGCCGTGGTGATGCCGAACATCAAGCTCAACCGGCGACACCGGCTCGACCTCATCGGCACCGTTCTGGCGACGGTCGGCCTGTTCCTGGTCACGTACGGGCTGATCGAGGGGCAGTCGCACCACTGGGACAGGGTGTGGGGGCCGGTCACGATCCCGGAGGTCATCGGCGCCGGCGTGCTCGTGCTCGCGCTGTTCATGATCCAGCAGTACGTGCAGCGCGACGCCGAGCCGCTCGTGCCCTTCACGATCTTCCGCAACCGCAACTTCTCGATCATGAACTTCGTCGGCGCCTCGATGGGCTTCGCCATGCTGGGCCTGTTCCTGCCGCTGGTGATCTTCCTGCAGTCGGTGCTGGGCCTCAACGCGCTGCAGGCCGGCCTCGCGGTCGCGCCGATGTCCCTGGTGTCCATGTTCGTCGCGCCGGTGGCTGGGCGGATGGCCGACCGGATCGGCGGCAAGTACATCCTGATGGCCGGCCTGACACTGTTCGCCACCGGCATGGCGATCGTGATCGCGTCGGCCCACCCCGACATCACCCGCCTACATCTGCTGCCCGGCCTGCTGGTCGCCGGGTTCGGCATGGGCATGACGTTCGCGCCGATGCAGACGGTGGCGATGCGCCAGATCGAGCCGCGGATGGCCGGCGCCGCGTCCGGTCTGATCAACACCACCCGCCAGCTCGGCGCGGTGATCGGCTCGGCCTCGGTCGGCGCCCTGCTGCAGAACCAGTTGGCTGTCAAGCTCGCCGCGGCGGCCAGGGCGCACGCCACCCAGTTGCCGCCGCAGGTCCTGGACCGGTTCACCCACACATCCGGCAGCAACCTGGAGGTCGGCGCCGGGCAGCGCGGCGTCAACGTGGGCAACGCGCAGCTCCCGCCCGCGGTCCGGCAGGCCATCAGGGACACGTTCGACCAGGGCTTCACCAACGCCATGCGGGTGTCCCTGATCCTGCCCATCGTCGTGCTCGCCCTGGCCGCGCTGTCCTGCCTGCTGGTGAAGCGCCGCAAGGGCAACGCCGTGCCGGACCAGCCGGCCGAGGCGCCGGAGGCCGCACGGACGGCGGCCTAGCGCGCTCCTCCTTGCGCCGATCACCTCCTCTCGCCGATCACCTCCTCGGGGCCGCGGAGGGGCGGAGGCGGGGCTCAGCGGGGGACGGGCCGGCCGAGATCGACCGGTACGGCCCGCTCCCGCAGGTAGCCGAACGCGGTCGGTGACGGCCACACCTCGCCCCGGAACCGCGCCGGCCGGTAGTGCGGCAACTCGACCAGCACGTCGGCCTCCGTCACGACGTCCCACGGCACGAAGAACGTGGAGCCGACCGCGACGTTGAACGCGACGAAGTCCACCTTCGGCAGGAGGACGTGCGTGCCGCGGGTCCAGGCCGCCACCGAGAACGTGGTGCCCTCGGCCGTGCCGAACACGCCGTAGGAGGCGACGTAGTCCTCCACCGTGTCCTGCAGGATGTTCTGCTGGGCGCCGTACTCGCTGGCGGCGAGCACCCGCAGGGCACGCTGGGTGGCGACCGACGCCGGATGGGTGCCCGCGACCTCCAGCGGCCCCACCCGGCCGGCCGGGTCAACGGTGTAGGCCATCGGCGACAGCGGCCGGGGCGAGTCGGTGAAATGCCGCTCGACCAGGTCGAACAGCTCCGGCAGCGGATCCGGGTCGCCAGCGACGACCACGAGGGAGCGCACGTCCGGCGCGAACGCCACCGGCGTGCCGCCCACGTGCTCGGCCAGACTGGCCAGCCAGCCGTCGAGTAGCAGGTGGGAGACCCAGTAGGCGTCGCCGTCGTCGACGAAGCGCAGCATCACCCGGCCGGCCGCTTGCTCCGCGGGCGGCAGGCCGGCGCGGGCGGCCAGGTTGGCGCGCGCCGTGGCGAACGCCTCCTCCGCCGACACGCCCCACAGCGCGCAGGTGGCGTCCGACACGTACGCCATCGAGGTGGGCTGGTCGACGACGACCATCTCGTCCAGGTAGGGAAACGCCGGCCGGCGCAGCGGAGCCGGGCGCACCGTGTCGGTGCCCCGGGCGAACGTGGCCGCACGCAGCACCGGCCGCAGGCCCTCGCGCGCCGCCGTCCACGTCTCGGGCACCTCGGGCATCCGGGTGAAGGTGGCGACGAAGCGGCGGATCCGCTCGGCGCGTGAGTGCGGCTCCCGCTGGCACTCCGCGTAAATGTTCTGCAGGTAGAGCCAGGCCGCCTCGCTGCCGGGCCGGCGCCGGTATTCGATGCTGAACTCGGTGCGGTCGTAGCGCCCGTGGGAGATGCCGGTGGCGCGGAGAGCGGCGAGTACCTCGGCCGCGAACCGGTCCGGCCCGCTGCGCCGGCGCAGCCGGTCGAAGACTCCCACCGCACCTCCCCGGTCGCTGTAGACCGCCCGAGGTTACCTGGAAGCGACCAGGACCGTCCGTACGGTCTTCTCGAAGCACCGGCTGAACGGGTTTCCGCCGTACGGACCGAACAGGGGTATCGGGTCATACCCCGCCGATTCGTACAAGCCGATTGCTTCGGGTTGCCGGATGCCGGTTTCCAACCGTACCCGCGAATATCCCCCGGAGATGGCGAGCGCCTCGAGCGCGCACAGCAACCGGCGGGCCACGCCGCGCCCCCGGAACTCCGGCCGGACGTACATCCGCTTCAGCTCCACCGTGTCCTGATCGAGCGGCTGGATCGCGCCGCAGCCGACCGCCTGGCGACCGACCACGGCGACCATGAAGTAGGCGTCCGGGTGGACCGGGTACTGCCCGCCGTCGGCGCCGCCATAGCGCTGCGCCATCTCGCGCTCCTGTTCGGCCACGAGCGCGACGAGGTCGCCGTCCGTCGCGGGCCGAGGTTCGATGATCATCGGATAACGGTAGCCAGCCGCTGTTTCTGCAGGATTACCCGTTATCCTTCTCACGCTCTTCGAGCGGCTGGCGGCGGGCCTTGCGGGCAGCCTTGCGCTCGGCGGCCGACACGCGCGTGGAGTCGTCGAGGCGGTAGTCGGTGCCCCGGTTTCCCGGCGTGAACTCCTCACCGGCGTAGACCATCGGCTGCCAGTCGAACTCGTGCGTGCCGATACGAACCGCGCATCCCGGCTCCGCGCCGGCCTTGGCCAGGGCGTCCTCCACACCGATGCGGGCCAGCCGGTCGGCAAGGTAGCCGACCGCCTCCTCGTTGTCGAAGTTGGTCTGGCGCACCCAGCGCTCCGGGCGGCCGCGGACCACGTACACCCCGTCCTCTTCCGAGATGGTGAACCCGGTGTCGTCCACGGCGGTCGGCCGGATCACGATGCGGGTACGCTCCGGCGGCGGCGCGTTCTTGCGCTGCTCCTCGACCAGCTCGGCCATGCCGTAGGTCAGCTCGCGCAGCCCCTCCCGGGTCGCCGCGCTCACCTCGAACACCCGCAGGCCGCGCTTCTCCAGCTCGGGCCGGACCAGCTCGGCCAGCTCGCGCCCGTCGGGCACGTCGATCTTGTTGAGCGCGACCAGCCGGGGCCGGTCCGCCAGGCCGCCGTACGAGGCGAGCTCCCGCTCGATGACGTCGATGTCGGAGATCGGGTCGCGGCCCGGTTCGAGGGTGGCCGTGTCGACCACGTGGACGAGCACCGCGGTCCGCTCGATGTGGCGCAGGAACTCCAGCCCCAGGCCCCTGCCCTCGGCGGCGCCCTCGATCAGCCCGGGCACGTCGGCGACGGTGAACGTGTGGTCGTCGGCGCGCACCACGCCGAGGTTGGGCACCAGCGTCGTGAACGGGTAGTCGGCGATCTTCGGGCGGGCCGCGGACAGCACCGCGATCAGCGATGACTTGCCGGCGCTGGGAAACCCGACGAGCCCTACGTCGGCGACGCTCTTGAGCTCCAGCACGACGTCGATGGCCTCGCCCGGCTCACCCAGCTCGGCGAAGCCGGGGGCCTTGCGCTTGGTGTTTGCCAGGGACGCGTTGCCGCGCCCGCCCCGGCCGCCCTGGGCGATCACCACGGTGGTGCCGGCGCCCACCAGGTCGGCGATCACCGCACCGTCTGGGGTGCTGACGACCGTCCCATCCGGTACGCGCAGCTCCAGGTCGGCGCCGTTGGCGCCGTCCCGGTTGGACCCCGCGCCGCCCTTGCCGTTCTCGGCCTTGACACGGGGCCGGAAGTGGAAGTCCAGCAGGGTGTGCACGCCGGGGTCGACGACGAGCGCGACGCTGCCGCCGTGGCCGCCGTCGCCACCGTCTGGGCCGCCGAACGGCTTGAACTTCTCCCGGTGGATCGACACGCAGCCGTGCCCGCCGTCACCGGCCTGCACGTGCAGTACGACCCGGTCGACGAAGGTAGCCACGCCCTATCCCTTCCGCCGTGATCCCGGCTCAAACGCCTGTGATCCCGGCTCGAAACGCACAGCGGGCCGGTGAGCGCGCGAAGCGCCCCCGACCCGCTGTGAAGAAAATCAGCCCTCGACGGGCACGATGTTGACGGTCTTGCGGCCACGCTTGGTGGCGAACTGCACGGCGCCGGAGGCCAGCGCAAACAGCGTGTCGTCGCCACCACGGCCGACGAGCTCGCCCGGGTGGAACTTGGTGCCACGCTGGCGGATCAGGATCTCGCCGGCCTTGACCTTCTGCCCACCGAAGCGCTTCACGCCTAGGCGCTGGGCAGCGGAGTCGCGGCCGTTCCGGGAGCTGGACGCACCCTTTTTGTGTGCCATCGCTGACGCCTACTTTCCGACGGTCGAGATGCCGGTCACCTTGACCTGGGTCAGCGGCTGACGGTGCCCCTGGCGCTTGTGGTATCCGGTCTTGTTCTTGAACTTGTGGATCCGGATCTTCGGACCCTTGGTATGGGCGACGACCTCACCGGTCACCGCGACGTTGGCAAGCACGGCCGCATCGGTCACCAGGTCGTCACCGTCGACGAGGAGCACCGCGGAGAGGCTGACCGCGTCGCCGGGCGTGCCGGCGAGCTTCTCGACCTCGATCACGTCGCCCTCGGCGACCTTGTACTGCTTGCCGCCGGTCTTGACGATCGCGTACATCGGAGGCGGACTCCTGTCGTAGCTACTGGCGGTTGGACTGCTGGCCCGCGCGACACGACCAACGTGAGGCACGCGAGAACCCGACGCACGACGTGCGCCGCAGGCAAGAGTAGCAACCCAGCGTATGAATCAACAAAACGGGGCCCCCGGCGCCCACTGCCATGATCGTGAAGGATTTTCCGCGCTGGGACACGGAAAATCCTTCACGATCATGAGAGCCGGGTCAGGCGGTGCAGTAGTCGGCGATGTCGGCCAGCGCGGTGGAGAACTTCTGGGTCGTCTGGCTGACCGAGTCCAGCGAGTTCAGGTTGGAGAAGTTGCCGGTGTCCGCCGCGACCTTCTCCAGGTTGTCGGCCGACGTGGTCAGCGCGGTCTTCAGCCGCGGGCTGGTGGCCTGGTCTGCGTTGGCGCGCAGCTTGGCCGAGATCTCCTTGAGCTTGGCAACCGCCGCCGCCTGCGCGCGCGTCTCCTCGGCCTTGTTGCCCTGGGCACGCGCGTTGATCATCTTGCCCAGCTCGGTGCCGAACGCGGTGGCGTCGGTGTTGAGGATGTTCTGGCGCAGGTCGTCGCAGATCGCCTGCGCCTTCGGGTCGGTCGGGCCGGAGGTCGTCGCCGACGGCGCCGAACCGGTGCTGCTCGGAGAGGGCGTCACGGTGCCGTCAGTGCAGCCAGCGGCCAGTAGCGCGGCGCCGCACAGGGCCGCCGCCGCGATCAGACGTCGCATCACGTCCTCCTTCGAGGAGTCCAGGGGTCATCGATGAATGAGGTACCCAAGGCGCCAACGATCCATACGTGCCCATGGTCGTCGGGGAGCCCGACGCGGCGCCGAACTCCCCCACCCGGCCGGCTAGCGGCGCCGCCGCCCCCGGCGCCGGGCGCCGACCGGCTCCTCGGTGTCCAGGCCGTCCTCGTCGAAGCCGACCGCCGGCACCGGGTCGAGACCGGCCATCGCGGCTTCGTGGCCGTCGAGGTCGTCGTCGGAGATCTCGGCCTCGGCCGGAGCCGTGGCGGTGAGGTCGGTGTCCTCGGCGATCGCGGGCTCCGCGGCCGGGGCGGCCTTGCGCCGGCGGCGGCCGCCACGGCCGTTCTCGCTCGGCTCGTCGGCCGCCGCCGCGGTACCCGGGGTACTCGCCGCCGCGACCTTTGCCGGGCCGCCGGAGCGCTTCTCGGGTACGGGCTCGGAGTGGATGATCAGCCCCCGCCCCTTGCACACCTCACAGGTCTCGCTGAACGCCTCCAGCAGGCCCTGCCCGACCCGCTTGCGGGTCATCTGCACCAGGCCCAGCGAGGTGATCTCGGTGACCTGGTGCTTGGTGCGGTCGCGCCCGAGGCACTCGGTGAGCCGGCGCAGCACCAGGTCGCGGTTGGACTCGAGCACCATGTCGATGAAGTCGATGACGATGATGCCGCCCAGGTCGCGCAGGCGCAGCTGCCGGACGATCTCCTCGGCCGCCTCCAGGTTGTTGCGGGTGACCGTCTCCTCGAGGTTGCCGCCCGCGCCGGTGTACTTGCCGGTGTTGACGTCGATGACCGTCATCGCCTCGGTGCGGTCGATTACCAGGCTGCCGCCCGAGGGCAGGAACACCCGCCGGTCCAGACCCTTGAGGATCTGCTCGTCGATGCGCATGTCGTGGAACACGTCGCCGGTGCCGGTGTAGCGGCGCACCCGCGTCACCAGGTCCGGTGACACGTGCTCCAGGTACGGTTCGACCATCGCGTACGCGTCCTGGCCATGGATGACCAGCTCGCGGAAGTCCTCGTTGAACAGGTCCCGCACGACCCGGATGACCAGGTCGGGCTCCTCGTAGAGCAGCTTCGGCGCACCGCCCTCGCCGGAACGGGCGTGGATCTCCTCCCACTGGGCCTGCAGGCGCTTGACGTCGCGGGCCAGGTCGTCCTCGGACGCCCCCTCGGCGGCGGTGCGCACGATCACCCCGGCGCCTTCGGGTACGAGGTTCTTGAGCACGTCGCGCAACCGCTTGCGCTCGATGTCTGACAGCTTGCGGCTGATCCCGGAGGCGTTGCCGTGCGGCACGTACACCAGGTGCCGGCCGGACAGCGCGATGTGGCTGGTCAGCCGCGCGCCCTTGGTGCCGATCGGGTCCTTGGTGACCTGCACCAGCACCGAGTCGCCCGACTTGAGGGCCTGCTCGATGGTGCGGGTGCGGCCCTCCAGGCCGGAGGCGTCCCAGTTGACCTCACCGGCGTAGAGGACGGCGTTGCGCCCCCGGCCGATGTCGACGAACGCGGCCTCCATGCTGGGCAGCACGTTCTGCACCCGACCCAGGTACACGTTGCCGACCATGGTCGAGGCGGTCGCCCGGGTCACGTAATGCTCGACGAGGATGCCGTCCTCGAGCACCGCGATCTGGGTGCGGTCGCCCTTCTGCCGGACCACCATGACGCGGTCGACGGCCTCGCGCCGGGCCAGGAACTCGGACTCGCTGAGGATCGGCGGCCGGGTGCGGCGCTGCTCGCGCCCGTCCCGGCGGCGCTGCCGCTTGGCTTCCAGGCGGGTCGACCCGGAGACGCCCTGGACCTCGTCGCGGTCGCGTGCCGGGCGCGGCTCGCGGACCTTGACCACGGTGTTGGCGGGGTCGTCCGGCGCGCTCTCCACGTCACCGGCGCCCTTGCGGGTGCGCCGGCGACGGCGGCGGCGGGTCACCCCGTCCTCGGCCCCGGCCTCAGCCTCGTCCTCGGTCTCCTCGGCCTCGTCGGAGTCCTCGGCCTCGCCGCCCGCCGCGGCGGGCGCTTCGCCGTCCTCGTCGGTGTCGTCGTAGCCGCCCTTGCCGCGGCCCCGGCCACGCCGGCCACGCCGGCGCCGGCGGCGCGCTGCGGCGCTCTCGTCGTCTTCGTCCTCGTCGGGCTCCTCGTCGGCCGTCACGGACACCTCGGCCTCGGTCCCGGCGGGCTCGACCTCGGCGGCGGGCTCCGCCTCGTCGGCGCCCCGCCGGCCCCGGCGGCGGCGGGTGGTGCGGGCCGCCGCTTCGGCCTCCGCGGCCGCCTCGATCTCCGCCTCGGTGGCCGGCATGAACAGCACGGCCGTCGTGGGCGGGCGCCGCCGGGACGCCGCCGGCGCCGTTTCGGGCTCCGCCTCGGTGGGCGCGGGCTCGGCCGCCGCCGGCGGCTCGGCCTTCGCGCCCCGCCGCCTCGTTCTGGTGGTACGCGTAACCGGCGCGCTCTCCTCGGCGTCCGCCGGTGGCTCCTCCGTGGCCGCTGGCGGCGGCGGGGGCGCGGGCGGGGTGAGGTTGGTCCACTTGCTGCCGCCGGTGGCGGGCGGCTCCGCCTCCGGGGCAGGAGCCGTCACCGGCGCTGCGCCAGGCGCGGCCGTGGCCTCGGGCGCCGCCATAGCCTCGGGTGCCGCCATAGCCTCGGGTGCCGCCATAGCCTCGGGTGCCGCCATAGCCTCGGGTGCCGCCATAGCCTCGGGCGCAGTCGCCTTCCGGCGGCGGGTCCGGGTGGCCCGGACGGGCGCCGGGCCAGCGTCGCCGCTGGCGGCCTGGTCACCGCTCGCGGCGTGGTCCTCCGGGGCCGGCGTTTCCGCGGCCGGGGCGGCCGCTTTCGTCGCCCGGCGCCGGGTCCGGCGAGCGACCGGCTGGTCAGCCGCGCTCTCCGCGCCGGTGGCGGGGGTGTTGTCTGCGGCGGCACTCGCCGCCTTGTCGGATTCTGATGCGGTGTTATCCGCTGCTGCGGGCTCGTTGTCGAGCATTCGGACGTTCTCCAGTTCTGGCTGCCCCCGGGCGCGTGCGAACGCTGCCACGCAGGGGCACCTATGTGTGCCGGCGGCCTGCCCGAGACCCGGACGAACCGCTGAAGTCTGCCAACTCCGTCAGGGCGACGAAGCCCCGCTGACGGCCACGCCACGGTCCGCGGTGAGCGGGTCAACAATCTCACCCTGCGGCGTCAGCGTGCCCTGGGCCAACCGGATCACGCGGGGCGGGACCGGCGGCGCCAGGTCGGCCGCCACGCGCAGGCCGGACAGGACGTCATCGGGTCGTACGGACGGGGTAACCTGCCGCACGACAAGGTCGAGTATCGCACACGGTGGGCCGATGACCTCGGAAGGTGCGGCATCCGTGGTCGGGACCACCGCGAGATGGACAACCGGGGCACGCGAATCCATCGTCCGCCACCCCTGTTTGGTCAGCCGTTCCACGAGGACCTCGGGGGCGACGAGGAACGCGTCGACGGCGTGTCGCGCGGCCGGCGTGTCGATCCCCGGCAGCTCGATACGCCACAGTGACGCGTCGATGCGGTCGGGGAGGTTGCCGCTGCCGGCCTCGACGGCGTCCAGCACGTCGAGCCCGGGTGAGAGCGCCGCGTCGAGCGCGCGGACCAGGTCAGCCGGGTCGACCCGCGCCCGCAGGCCGATCTCCAGATACTCCGCCTCGCTGGCCACCCCCGTCGGGGCGGCCGAGGCGTAGGAGATCTTGGGGTGCGGGGTGAAACCCTGCGAGTACGCGATCGGTACGCCGGCGCGCAGGATTGCCCGCTCGAACGCCCGGGCGAAGTCCCGGTGGGAGGTGAAGCGCAGGGGGCCCCGCTTGGCGTACCGGAGCCGGACGCGCTGGACGACCGGCGCCTGGCCGCCGGGCGACTGATTCTTGCTCACGAGGGCACCTTGAGACCGGTGTTGATCGGCGTCAGCGGCAGCAGTTTGGCACCCGTGGGCCCGATCTGGATCTCGGTGTCCATGCTCGGGCACACCCCGCAGTCGAAGCACGGGGTCCACCGGCAGTCGTCCTGCTCGTACTCGCTGACCGAGTCCTGCCAGTCCTGCCAGAGCCAGTCCTTGTCCAGCCCCGAGTCGAGGTGGTCCCAGGGCAGGACCTCCTGCTCCCCACGCTCACGCGTGGTGTACCAGTCGAGGTCGACCCCGAACGCGGGCAGCGCCTCGGCCGCGGCCGTGGTCCACCGCTCGTAGGAGAAATGCTCCGACCAGCCGTCGAAGCGGCCGCCGGCCTCCCAGACCCGACGGACCACCGCGCCGACCCGCCGGTCCCCCCGGCTGAGCAGGCCCTCGATCAGCGACGGCTCGCCGTCGTGGTATCGGTATCCGATGGCCCGGCCGAGCGACCGCTCGGTGTTGATGGCCTGTTTGAGCAGCTTGAGCCGGCGGTCGATCGTCTCCGGCGTCGCCATTGACGCCCACTGAAACGGGGTGTGCGGCTTGGGCACGAAGCCGCCGATGGACACCGTGCACCGGATGTCCTTTGAGCCGGTCGCGGCGCGCCCGGCCTTGATCACTTCGTGCGCCAGCCGGGCGATCTGGACCACGTCGTCGTCGGTTTCGGTGGGCAGGCCGCACATGAAGTAGAGCTTCACCTGCCGCCAGCCATTGGTGTAGGCGGTCACGACGGTGCGGATGAGGTCCTCCTCCGACACCATCTTGTTGATGACCCGGCGGATGCGCTCCGAGCCGCCCTCCGGCGCGAACGTGAGCCCGGTCCGCCGGCCGTTGCGGGACAGCTCCTCGGCCAGCGTGATGTTGAAGGCGTCCACCCGGGTCGAGGGCAGCGACAGCGACACGTTCGTGCCCTCGTACTGTTGCGCAAGGCCGGAGCACATGTCGCCGATCTCGGAGTGGTCGGCTGAGGAAAGCGACAAAAGCCCAACCTCGCTGAAACCACTGAACTCAAGACCTTCTTTGACCATCTGGCCGACCGTGGTGATGGACCGCTCCCGGACCGGACGGGTGATCATGCCAGCCTGGCAGAACCGGCAGCCCCGGGTGCAGCCCCGGAAGATCTCCACGGCGTACCGCTCGTGCACCGTCTCGGCGAGCGGGACCAGCGGCTTCTTCGGGTATGGCCACTGGTCGAGGTCCATCGTGGTGCGCTTGTGCACCCGGAACGGCACGTCGGCCCGGTTGGGCACGACCCGCTGGATGCGGCCGTCGGGCAGGTAGTCGACGTCGTAGAAGCGCGGCACGTACACGCTCTCGGTGCGGGCCAGGCGCAGCAGCAGCTCGTCGCGGCCGCCGGGACTTCCGGAAGCCTTCCACCCACGCACGATCGCGGTGATCTCGAGGACCGCCTCCTCGCCGTCGCCCAGCACGGCGGCGTCGATGAAGTCGGCGATCGGCTCGGGGTTGAAGGCCGCGTGGCCACCGGCGACGACGATCGGGTGCGCGTCGGTGCGCTCGGCGCTGTCGATGGGAATCCCGGCCAGGTCGAGCATCGTGAGCAGGTTGGTGTAGCCCAGCTCGGTGGCGAACGACACCCCGAACAGGTCGAACGCGCCGACCGGCCGGTGGGCGTCCACCGTGAACTGCGGGACGCCGTGCTCGCGCATCAGCGTCTCGAGGTCGGGCCAGACCGCGTAGGTGCGCTCGGCCAGCACGTCGGGCTGCTCGTTGAGCACCTCGTAGAGGATCTGCACGCCCTGGTTGGGCAGGCCCACCTCGTAGGCGTCGGGGTAGGACAGCACCCACCGCACGGTGGTCGCGTCCCAGTCTTTGACCACCGCGCCCAGCTCGCCGCCGACGTACTGGATGGGCTTGCTCACCTTGGGCAGCAACTGCTCAAGGCGAGGAAAGACGGAGGCCACACTCATAACGTCTCAGCGTACGCGGGGAGCCCGCGAAGCCCGAAAACGAGGGCTCGCCGCGACGCGCAGGCGTCGCCGCGTGCGGCGGGGAGGTCGGGTGGCCCCTGGCCCCGTGAGACCCCAGGGCCGCCAAAGCTGACGCGGCCGGCGCACGACAGCTGCTATCGTCCGCCTGTTCGACCGTCGGCTGGGGAGGCGACCATGGCGGACTTCGGCATTCACGAGCTCGACCGGCTACTCAGTCAGGCGACCGCATCGGTGCAGGCCGCGCGGGCACATTCCGGTCCTGTGGACCTCGACGCCGTCGCCGTCGGCGAAGCAGCGGACGGCCAGATACGAGCGACGGTCAGAGGCGGCCGGCTCGACGCGGTCACGATCGAGCCGCCGGTAACACGCTTCCCCACGATGAGCTGGCGCGGCACATCGTCACGGCGGTCAATGCCGCACTTGACGCGCAGCAGCGCGGGACGCCGCCGCCGGGTGAGGTCGACCCGGCCGCGCTGACCGCGCAGCTCCGCGACCTGCAGGACCAGTCCCTGCGCCAGATGAGCGCGTTCACCGGCACCATGAACGACGTGCTCGCCAGGCTGCGTGCGGACCGGGGGCTGACGATGGGAGAACGGATCGCCGTCGACCCCACCGCCGTGCGGGAGGCCGGACAGGATCTGCACGTGACCAGCCGGCGGCTGGCTCGCGAATGGGCGGCGTTCTCGAACCAGACGCTCGGGATGGGCGACATCTTCGGCGACGACCCGGTGGGCAGCCTGATCGGCGCCTCGTACGCGGCGGCTCACGACATCGCGGACCGGTGCTTCTCCTCGGTCGTTGCGGCGCTGGCCGGGTTCGCCGACGGGCTGGTGACCTCGGCCGAAGCGCACGAACGTAACGACGAGGCCTGCGCCGAGCGCTTCAACCAGGTGTTGCGGTGATCCGGCGTGGGACTTGAGCTGCCGGGCGAACTCGCCGACCTTCTGAACGAGCTGGGGTACACCTGGCCGGAGTCCGACGAGACACGGCTGCTCGAGCTCGGCCAGTCCTGGATCTCCTTCTCGGACACGCTGAATCAGTTCGGGCAGGACGCCGAGCAGGCTGCCCGGAGCGCCCTGTCCACGTATCACGGAGACGCCATCGAGGCGTTCCAGGCGAAGTGGAGTGCCGGCCGGTCCGCAGCCTCGGTGCTGCACGACAGCGTGGCCGGCGCCCAACTGCTCGGCGCCGGTCTGGTCGTCTGTGCCGGCGTCGTCCTCGCCCTGAAAATCAACGTCATCGTCCAGCTGACGATTCTCGCCGCAGAGATCATCCAAGCGCTGGCCACAGCACCGGAGACGTTCGGCGCGTCGCTGCTCGAAGTGCCCGTCTTCAAGAAGCTCACGGACATGGCGATCAACCTACTCATCAGCCAAGCCCTCGAGGTGATCCTTGAGTGAGAAGGGAAAGATCGCCGGAAAGGCCGGCGCCGAGGTGGTCGGAAAGCTAGCCAAGATCGCCAAAGACGCCCTCCCCGAGGCCGAGGCCGTTGGCAAGGCCAGCGGTAAGGACGCCGCCAAGTCCGCGGCCAAGGCCGTCCCGCGCCCACACGACCCGAGCTTCACGAGCAGACCGAAATGGCGGGACCGCCACGGCTTCCTCACGGACGGCCATTACCGGGTGAGCGGGGCGGCCAGCGCCAGGCACACCGCCGGGACCGCTCCCCCCGGCAAGAGCTATTTTGCTCCCGACACAGACGTCGATCAGGTATCACTCGATGCTGCCCAGTACGCAGACCATGCGAACCTGTGGGGTCCCGATGGGAAGGCGAAGGTTAAGTTCGACCGTGAGGTCGGGACGCTCGGGTCGACCGGACAACCAACCGACACGGTCAACGTGTACCGCAAGAAGAGCGGAACCATCCACGCGTCCCCGGGGAGTAGTTCATGATTGACCTCGATCACCTACTCGAGCGTTGGGTGGGCGAAGAACCCTGGCAACGCCGCCGGCCTGACTGGTCCGACAACGATGCTCAGGAACTAGGCCAGCAGCTCGCTCGCGATCACGGCCTGACCGTCGATTGGGAACGCGGCGACGAGGAGTGGATACGCCTCTCCGACGGCGACGCCGTGCAGGCCATGGTGTCCACGCTCTTGCCCCTTGCCCTGGCCACCGGCGCGCTGCGTCCGACGATGCAGCGTCTCCGACCTGACCTGGTGGTGGGCGAAATCTCGGACTTCGACGCCGAGGAGCTGCGCGCGACGCCGGATGTCCTGCGGTCCACCCTGCTGCGCCACGGATGGGACGACGACTTCGACCCCGAGCGCTTCAGCGCCCGTGACCTGTTCGTGGAGAGTGTGTAACGGCCACCGCCCCGTCACGCACGGCGCGGGGCGTACCGCCCGACGTACTCCTGCCCGGTCAGCTTCTGGATCTCTGACATCAGCGCGGCGGTGATCTCGCGCAGCACCCGGCTGTCGACCACCCGCTCGGCCCACGGGGTGAGGTCGAGCGGCTTGCCGATCCGGACCTCGACACCGGGCACCGGCCGCAGCCTGGGCAGGCGGTCGCCGATGGCCTGGATCTTCTCAGTGCCGACCAGCCCGACCGGGATCACGGTGGCGCCAGCGTCGAGGGCGAGCTTGGCGACGCCGGGGCGGCCCCGGTAGAGCCGGCCGTCCGGCGACCGGGTGCCCTCGGGGAAGATGCCGAGCACGTGGCCGTCGCGCAGCACCGGCAGGGCCGCGTCGAGCGCCATCAGGCTGGCCCGGCCGCCGGAGCGGTCGACCGGGATCTGGTTGAGCCCGGTCAGGACGGTGCGGGTGATCGGGTTGCGGAAGTACTCGTTCTTGGCCAGGAAGTAGATCGGCCGGCTCGCGTTGATCGGGATGACGAGCGAGTCCACGACCGACAGGTGATTGCTGGCGAGGATCACCGGCCCGGTTGCCGGCACGTGCTCGAAGCCGCTGGTCTTCGGGCGCCACAGCAGCCGCAGCGCGGGAGCCACGGTTGCCTTGCCGATCGTGTACAGGGCCGACACGGCGCTCACGTTACCCCGTCGTGCGATCTTGGTGGCAGATTGTCGCCCGGGCCGCTCGCCGGGCCACAACCTGCCACCAGGATCGGGCAGTTACGCGCGGGTCACCGCGACCCGCACTTTCTCGCCGTCGCCCGCCTCGCCCGCGAAGCCGCCGGGGCCCGCGTCGCCGACCGTCACTGAAACCGCGAGCGTCTCGGCGGCCACGAAGTCGCGGTGCGCCTCGACCGCCGCCGCCACGTCACCCGGCGCCTCGACGACGAGCGCGACGCGGTCGCTGACGTCGAGACCGGCCTCGCGGCGGGCCATCTGCACGACGCGTACGACGTCGCGGGCCAGGCCTTCCGCGGCCAGTTCCGGCGTGACCGCCGTGTCCAGCACCACGACGCCCCGTTCGGCCGGCAACGGCGATGCTTCCAACCCCTGCGCGGCGACCAGCTTCAGCTCGTACTCTCCGGGCTGGAGCGTGACCCCCGCGGCGACCGGCGCCCCGTCGACCAGCGCCCAGTCCCCGGCCTTGACGGCGCGGATCACGTGCTGGACCTGGCCGCCGACGCGCGGGCCGAGCGCCCGCGGCACGACCGTCAGGACCTGCTGGCAGTACTGATCGAGGTCGGACGCGAAGAGGACGTCCTTCACGTTGACCTCGTCGGCGACCAGGTCGGCGAACGGCGCGAGCCGGTCGGCCTCCGGCGTGGCGACCGTGAGCCGCGCCAGCGGCAGCCGGACCCGCAGGCCACGGGCCTTGCGCAGCGACAGCGCCGCCGAGCACACGTCCCGGACCGCGTCCATCGACGCCACCAGCTCGTGGTCCGCCGGGAACTCGGCCGCATCGGCCCAGTCCGCCAGGTGCACCGAGCGGCCACCGGTCAGCCCGCGCCAGACCTCCTCGGCCATCATCGGCGCGAGCGGAGCGACCACCCGGCACAAGGTCTCCAGCACCGTGTACAGCGTGTCGAACGCGTCCCGGTCACCGGTCCAGAACCGGTTGCGGGAGCGCCGCACATACCAGTTGGTCAGCGCGTCCAGGTAGGCGCGCACCGACCCGCAGGCGCCGGACACGTCGTAGGCGTCCATCTGCCGGGTCACGTCGGCGACCAGCTCACCGGTCTTGGCCAGCACGTACCGGTCCAGCAGGTCGCTGGAGTCGGTGCGCCGAACGGCCGAGTACCCCTCCGCGTTCGCGTACAGCGAGAAGAAGTACCAGACGTTCCACAGTGGCAGCAGCACCTGCCGGACGGCGTCCCTGATCCCGGACTCGGTCACCGACATGTCCCCGCCGCGCAGCACGGGCGAGGACATCAGGAACCACCGCATCGCGTCCGACCCGTACTTGTCGAACATCAGGTAGACGTCGGGGTAGTTGCGCAGGGTCTTGGACATCTTGCGGCCGTCTTCGCCGAGGACCGTGCCGTGCACGACGCAGTTGCGGAACGCCGGCCGGTCGAACAGCGCTGTCGCGAGCACGTGCAGTGTGTAGAACCAGCCCCGCGTCTGCGCGGTGTACTCCACGATGAAGTCGCCCGGGTAATGGTGCTCGAACCAGTCCCGGTTCTCGAACGGGTAGTGCACCTGGGCGAACGGCATCGACCCGGACTCGAACCAGCAGTCCAGCACGTCCGGTATCCGGCGCATGGTGGACCGACCGGTCGGGTCGTCCGGGTTGGGCCGGGTCAGCTCGTCGATGCCGGGGCGGTGCAGGTCGGTCGGTCGCACGCCGAAGTCGCGCTCCAACTCGTCCAACGAGCCGTAGACGTCGACCCGCGGGTACTCCGGGTTGTCCGACCTCCACACCGGCAGCGGGGAGCCCCAGAACCGGGTGCGGCTGATCGACCAGTCCCGCGCGCCCTCCAGCCACTTGCCGAACTGCCCGTCGCGCACGTGCTCGGGCGTCCAGTTGATCTGCTGGTTGAGCTCGACCATCCGGTCGCGGAACGTCGTCACCGCGACGAACCACGACGACACGGCCTTGTAGACCAGCGGGGTGTCACAGCGCCAGCAGTGCGGGTACGGGTGGGTGTAGGTGTCGTGGCGCACGACGAGGCCGCGCTCCTTGAGGTCGCGCAGCACCGGCTTGTTCGCCTCGAAAACCTGCAATCCCTGGTACGCCGGGACCAGCGCCGTGAAGCGGGTGTGCTCGTCAACGGTCACCACGGTCGGTATGCCGGCCGCGTTGCACGCGTTCTGGTCGTCCTCGCCGAAGGCGGGCGCCAGGTGCACCACGCCGGTGCCGTCTTCGGTGGTCACGAAGTCCCCGGCGAGCACCTGGAACGCGTTCGGGCCGCCCTGCTCGGCCAGGAAGTCGAACAGCGGCGTGTACCGCCGGCCGACCAGCTCCGAGCCCCGCATGCTGCCGACCCGCGTGGCGTTCGCCAGCTCGCGCTCGTAGCTGCCCGCCAGGGCCGCGGCCAGGACGTAGCGCTGCCCGTGCTCCTCGAATACCGCGTACTCGACGTCGGGGTTGACGGCCACCGCCAGGTTGGACGGCAGCGTCCACGGCGTGGTGGTCCAGACCAGCAGGTCCTCACCGGTCTCCAGACGGAACCGGACGGTCACGGCCGGGTCCTGCCGGTCGCGGTACACGTCGTCCATCCGGGTCTCGGTGTTGGACAGTGGCGTCTCGCAGCGCCAGCAGTAGGCCAGCACCCGGAAGCCCTCGTAGACCAGGCCCTTGTCGTGGAGCGTCTTGAACGCCCACATGACGCTTTCCATGTAGTCGAGGTCGAGCGTCTTGTAGTCGTTTTCGAAGTCCACCCAGCGGGCCTGGCGCGTAACGTAGCGCTCCCACTCGTTGGTGTAGCGCAGCACCGAGTCCCGGCAGGCGGCGTTGAACTTGTCCACGCCGAGAGCCAGGATCTCCGCCTTGGTCGACAGGCCGAGCTGCTTCTCGGCCTCCACCTCGGCCGGCAGCCCATGACAGTCCCACCCGAAGCGCCGCTCGACCCGGCGCCCCTTCATCGTCTGGTAGCGCGGGACGACGTCCTTGACGTATCCGGTCAGCAGGTGGCCGTAGTGCGGCAAACCGTTGGCGAACGGCGGGCCGTCGTAAAAGACAAATTCGTTGGACCCGTTGTCGCCGGCCGGCCGTTGCTCGACGCTCGCCTCGAACGTCTCGTCGGCCTGCCAGAAGTCGAGCACCCGCCGCTCCACCTCGGGCAGGTCGGGGCTCGCCGGCACGCCGGGCTGGGCATTCTTCGGGTACGACATCGGTGGTCGCTCTCCTCGCTGGCAGTGTTTCTGATTGCCGGTGCGAGGACGAGCCGAAGCCCGCGGTACCACCCCGCTTGGCACCCGAGGTGCGGGTGCCCGCTCGTTGGTCGGCTGTGACGGGCCGTCCCGTCCGGTTCTACTGGGGCTTTCGCCTGTTCTTCCGGAGGCTCACCGGTGATGGCCGGGTCGTCGCCTATGGTCCCAAGAGTACCCGAGACGCCGGCCCGGCCTCACCCGAGTTAGCTCGCCGGCAGCGTCCTCGTCCAGAGCGCGGCACCGTCGAGATCGCGCAGGCGGACGGTCAGCGCCCTGCTGTGCCGGTCGATGTCGACCTCGCCGAAGTGCTGGAAGCCCTCGGCCGGGGAGACGTTGGCGCGCGGCGGGGCGTGCACGAACACCGCCTCCGGCCCGAACGTCCCATCGAGCGTGTTCGGGCCGAACGCGCCCGCGTTGGCCGGCCCGGAGACGAACTCCCAGAACGGCGTGAAGTCGCCGACCGCCGCCCGCGCCGGGTCAAAGTGGTGGGCGGCGGTGTAGTGCACGTCGGCGGTCAGGAACACGATGTTGCGCACCCGCCGCTGGTGCGCGGTCCGCAGGATCTCGGCGAACTCCAGCTCGCGCCCCTTCGGCGCGCCGTTGTCGCCCTGTGCGACACCCTCCTGGGCGGACGGCCCATCCGGCACGATCAGGCCGAGCGGCAGGTCGTTGGCGATCACCTTCCAGGTCGCCCGCGACCGGGTCAGCTCCCGGATCAGCCATTCCCGCTGCTCGCGACCGAGCAGCCCGCGCGACGGGTCGGCGTAGACGTTGCCGTCGTTGGGGTCCTTGTAAGTGCGCATGTCCAGGATGAACACGTCGAGCAGCGGGCCGAAGGACAGCTTGCGGTAGATCGGGCCGACCGGCACCGGCACCCACTCGCGGAACGCCTGCTGGGCCCGGGCGGCCAGCACGTCCACGCGCTTCTCGGTGTAGCGGGCGTCGTCGAGGATCTGCCCCGGGTACCAGTTGTTGCGCACCTCGTGGTCGTCCCACTGGTTGATTTGCGGCACCTCGGCGGCGAGCGCCCGCAGGTTCGCGTCGAGCAGGTTGTAGGCGTACTGGCCGCGGTACTCGTCGAGGGTCTCGGCGACCTTGCTCTTCGCCGGTGTGGTCAGGTTGCGCCAGATCCGCCCGTCGGGCAGCGCGACCGTCTCCGGGATCACCCCGTCGGCGTACACGGTGTCCCCGCTGCACAGGTAGAAGTCGGGCCGCACGTCGCGCATCGCCCGGAAGATCCGCATGCCACCGAACTCCGGGTTGATGCCCCAGCCCTGCCCGGCGATGTCCCCGGTCCACACGAACCGGATGCCGTCGTGGCGACCGGACACCGCCACCGAGCCGGCCAACGGCTCGCTGCGCAGGCCGTGGTCGGCCTCTACGCGTACCCGGTAATAGGTTCTGCGTCCCGGGCAGAGGCCGGTCACGCGCAGCTTGCCGGTGTAGTCGGTGTCCGGGGTGAGCAGGGGGCCGCGCAGCCAGCGGGCGTGCCGGAAGTCCGGCCGCTCGCTCACCTCCACGAGCATGCGCCCCACCCGGTCGGCGCGGGTCCAGATGTACGCCGAGTCGCCCACCGCGTCGCCGCTCTGCACGCCGTGCGTGAGCACCGGCCGCCCGGTCGGCACGAACGCCGCCGCGCGTCCGGTCAGCAGCGGGGGGCCGGCGACGGATCCGAGCGTCGCCGCGGCGGTGGCGCCGAGCACGCGTCGGCGACTCCAGTTGCCAGAGGTCACGGTCACTCCCATCGGTCTGTGTGCCGTCAGGGGAGGTCTATCGGCCGCGACCGATCGCAGGGTGTCGCTGCGATGAACAGTTGCCGCCCACCTCGGGCCCGCGACGCGCCGAGACCGACCCGCTCCCGCGCATGCTACGAAGCTGCTCCACCTACGACAGCAGTTTTAGGTGCTGCTCCACCCACGACAGCAGTTTCGTAGCAAACAGAAACACATATCGCCACCCGCGAGCGTTATCCACAGCCCCGTCGATCGTTGTCCACAATTACGACATCGCTCTTGAGAAACGGCGCCGGCCGTTGGCACGGTGGACGGGTGTCGAGCGACGAAGACCGTGACGGTCTAGACGAAGACCGTGGCGAGGCAGATCAGTGCGAATGGGCGCCCATGCCGCTCGGGCCCGCACTGCGCGCGCTGCGGCACGCGGCGGACCTGAGCCAGCGTGAACTCGCGGCCAAGGCGGCGGTTCCGCTCGCGACGCTGGCGCGCATCGAGTCCGGCGAGGGCCACAACCCGCAGCTGCGCACGCTTGAGCGACTGGTGCGGTCCGCGGGCGGCTTTTTGGCGGTACTCGACGCAGACGGCGCCCCGGTGCGACCGCCTGCGGATGACGACCTGCGTGATCAGGGTGGCCGGCACTTCCCGGCCCACCTCATCGTGCGGCAGGTCCGTTCTCCCAAGGACTGGTCAGGTGCCTGGTGGGCTTACTGGTACGAGCTTCCCGAGCGGATGTGGCCCAAGCGAGTGCCGCCCTACACGTACGACGGGCGACGCCTGCGCGACCTTCGCCGCCGGGCGGCGGCCGGCGAAGACCTTTAAGTCAGCTCGGGGAACCAGAGCTCGATCTCGCGCTTGGCGCTCTCCGGCGAGTCGGAGGCGTGCACCAGGTTCTCCCGGTTGGACAGTGAGAAGTCGCCGCGGATCGTGCCGGCCGGGGCCTTGCGGCCGTCGGTGGCGCCGGTCAGCGACCGCACGACGTCGATCGCCTGGTCGCCGGTCAGCACCATGGCGACCAGTGCGCCACCGGTCATGAAGTCCTTCAGCGGCGGGTAGAACCCCTTGTCGAGATGCTCGGCGTAGTGCTCGTCAGCCAGCGTCGCGTCCATCGTGCGCAGTCGCATCGCCTCGATCGTCAGGCCCTTGCGCTCAAACCTGCCGATGACCTCACCGACCAGCCCACGACGGACCGCGTCCGGCTTGACCAGCACGAGCGTGCGCTCGCCCACGTGTCCTCCTCAAGGCCTACCCTCTGCTGCCGCTGAGCCTATCGCCGCCCGCCCGGAGCGCGGATGGCGGGCGGGCGCGACACGTGCGGGGGCCCTAGGCTTTCCATCGCCGGTTGGCGCAGCCTAGCCTGGCTTCGAGACCCGGGGAGGTCAACTTGGCGAACGCCACTCGAGTGTCGCTGTCGGCGCGGCAGGGCATCCTGGTGGGCACGCTGGTCACGGCCGGCCTGTTCGTGCTCTGCTGTGGCACCGGCATGAGCAACATCCCGGTTGCCGCGCTGGGCGTCGCTCTCGGCGTGCTCGGCCCCATCGTCATCGTGCTGGCCAACGTCCGCGCCAACCGGGCCGACGTGTTCGGCACCGCGCACGTAAGCCAGTCCTCCCCGCCGCCGGCGGTCGGGGCGACCGGCCGCGCCGACCTGCACCTCATCGTCAACGCGCAGGGCATCCACAACGCCGCCGTCCGGGTGCGCGACCCCGCCGTGCCGGTCAGCAAATGGCCCGACATCGGCGCGACCCTGCCCGTGCTCATCCCCAACAGCAACCCCCGCCGGCTCCAGGTGATGTGGGACCAGGTGCGCGGGCACGACGACGTCGCCATGCACGGAGGCGGCTTCCCGCCATACATCGAGCAGGAGTACGTCGAGGACGCCGGCGATTACGAGTACGTCCCGGAGGAGGAGCCGGACGAGTACCTCGACGCGCCGGTGCAGCCGGAAGAAGAGGAACCGCACAAACAAGAACTGGAAGAACTGGAAGAAGTGGTCGAGGCGGTCAACCAGGACGAACCGGTCACCGCAGGCGTGGCGCCCACCAGCGGCGGCGCCGCGGCGGAGCCGGTCAGTCCTCCGTCGGGCCGGCGCCGGCCCAGTCCCCGGCCCAGTCCCCACCCGCGGCCCGGGGCCGCCGAGTCGGTCGAGGCCGTCGTCCCGATGCCGGTCGCGGTGCCTCCCCCGCAGCCGGTCGTGGTCGACGAGGCCACCGGCGAACCGGTCGTCCCGCCACCCGACGAGATCCAGGCGGAGCCCGGGCCTTCCGCCACCGTCGAATCGGTCGAGCCCATCGTGCCGGCCGGCGGCCCGTTCGTCGGCAGCGACGCACCGCCCGCGGCACCGCCGCCGTCGCCGGGTGGCGCGTCCGTCGTCGTGCCCCCGCAGCCGACCGCTGCCGGGGTCGAGGAGACCACGCCCGTCGAGGAGACCACGCCCGTCGAGGAAGCCGCGCCCACGGTGGCCGACCGGGTCAACGGCGAGACACCGCAGCAAACGGAGGCCAGCCCGACGCTCGCCCCGTACTTCGCCGATCGGCCGGAGGACAGCCAGTCCGGCCTGAGCGGGGTGCACAACGTCAGCGTCACCCTGATCGTGGCCGACCTGCGCCGGTCGCTCACCTTCTACCGGGACCTGCTGGGTCTGACCCAGATCGACGGGGGCACCGGCAGCGCGACGCTCGCGTCCGGCAACGCCCGCATCCTGCTGCGGCAGGTCACGGACACCCGGCCGGTCGACCGCCGGGTGGTGCACCTCAACCTCGAGGTCGACGACGTGCACGAGGCGTACGAGCGGCTGCGCCGCGAAGGCGTCGAGTTCATGCATCCGCCACGCGTGGTCAGCCAGGGTGAGCAGCTCGAGCAGTGGGGGGCGACGCTGCGCGACCCGGACGGTCACGCAGTGACGTTCACCCGCTGGGAGATCCGGCCCTAGGCGCGCCGAGCACGCTGCGCCGCACGTTCAGCACGTACCCCCACAGCAGCCCGAAGACCACCCCGAGCACGGCCAGCGACCAGTGCAGAAAGCCACCGGCGAGCAGCCCGATCGGGACGGCGAGCCCGGCCCAGTACGCCCAGCTCCGGCGCAGCAGGCCGGCGAGGACGGCCGCGAGCACGGCGAGGACCACCACGAGCCAGATCGCCGGCCGCGCACCTGGGCCGGCGAGGCGCGCCAGCGGCGCGATCGCGAGCAGCAGGACCAGCGCCTCCACGACCAGCGCCCCGGCGGCCACGCCACGCACCGCCGCGGACGGGTTACGCAGGCCAGAGGGCTTGGCGGGTTCGCTCATCGCCGCAACAACCCACGCGCGTCGGCGACGGTGATCACCGAGCCGGTGATGATCACGCCGACTCCGCTCAGCTCGCCCTCGACGTCGGTCTCCACCAGGTCGACCGCCGCCTGGATCGCGTCCGGCAGACTGGGCTCCACGCGTACCCGATCTTCGCCGAGGACGTCCGTGGCGATCACGGCGAGGTCAGCCGCGGACAGCGACCGCGGTGAGCTGTTGCGGGTGACCACGATGGAGTCGACGATCGAGTCGAGCTGCTCGAGCATCGTGCGGGCGTCCTTGTCCCGCAGGACGGCGAGCACGGCGACCAGCCGCTGGAACGCGAACTCGTCCTCCAGTGCCGCCACGGTCGCGGCCATGCCGTGCGGGTTGTGCGCGGCGTCGAGCAGGATCGTCGGCGCCGTGCGGACCCGCTCCAGCCGCCCGGGTGACGACGCCGCGGCGAACCCGGCGCGCACGGTCTCCGGGTCGAGCGCCTTGTCCCGGCCGGCGCCGAGAAACGCCTCGACCGCGGCGAGGGCGACCGCCGCGTTCTGCGCCTGGTGAGCGCCGTGCAGCGGCAGGTACACCTCGTCGTACACGCCGGACAGCCCCTGCAGGATGAGCACCTGCCCGCCGACGGCGAGGGAACGCTCCAGCACGCCGAACTCGCTGCCCTCGCGGGCGATCGTCGCGTCGACCTCGGCGCAGTGCTCCAGGATCGGGCGCATCGCCTCCTCGGGCTGCGCCGCGCAGACGAGTGTCGCGCCCTTGTGGACGATCCCGACCTTGGCCAGCGCGATGTCCTCGATCGTGTCGCCAAGCCACTCCTGGTGGTCCAGCCCGATCGGGGTCATCACGCAGACGCCGGCGTGCAGCACGTTCGTGGAGTCGTCGACGCCCCCCAGGCCCACCTCGACGACCGCGACGTCCACCGGCGCGTCCGCGAACGCCGCGAACGCCATCGCCGTCGTCATGTCGAAGTACGTCAGGGAGTCCTCGGCCCGCTCGTCGAGGTACTTCGCCATCGGCGCCACCTCGTCGTACACGTCGGCGAAGCGCTCCTCGTCGATCGGCTGGTCCTCGATCGTGATCCGTTCCCGCACGGTCTGCAGGTGCGGGCTCGTGTAGCGCCCGGTGCGCAGGCCGTGGGCGCGCAGCAGCGCGTCGATCATGCGGGCGGTCGAGGTCTTGCCGTTGGTGCCCGTGACGTGGATCGACGGATAGGCCTTCTGGGGGTCACCGAGCACCTCGAGCAGCCCTTCGATCCGACCAAGATCAAAGACCATTCGGGTGTACCCGCGCCCGGTCAGCTCCCGGTCTGCCTGCGCGAAGCGATCGGAGGTCATGGTCAACCGACCGGCAACGCGTCGAGCTGACCACCGATGCGCGCCAACTCCGCCTCCGCCGCGGCCAGCCGTTCCCGGATCTTCGCCACGACGGGCTCGGGCGCCTTCCCGACGAAGGCGGGGTTGTCGAGCTTGGCCCGGCACTGCGCCGCTTCCTTCTCCGCCGCGGCGCGGTCCTTTTCCAGCCGGGCCCGTTCCGCCCGCACGTCGATGGCGCCACTGGTATCCAACTCAACCGAGACGCCGCCACCCACCGACAACCTCGCGGTGGCGGCGAACCCGTCGGCCGGCTCGTCGAGGCGCACCAGCGAGCGGATCAGCGGCTCGTGGCTGGCCAGCCGGTCGAGCCCCGCAAGCCGGGCGGCGACCCGCTGGCCCGGCTTGAGGCCCTGGTCGGCGCGGAACCGCCGGACCTCCGTCACGACCCGCTGCAGCGCGGCCAGCTCGGCCTCCGCGGCGTCGTCGACGTACGAGGAGTCGGCGCTCGGCCACCGCGCCACGACGATCGAGTGCAGCCCGTCCACCTCGGCCGGCGCGCCGGTCAAGGCGTCCCAGAGCTCTTCGGTGACGAACGGGATGACCGGGTGCAGTAGCCGCAGCAGCTGTTCGAGCACGTGCCCGAGCACCCGCCGGGTGCGCGCCGCCGCCTGCTCGTCGCCCGATCCGAGGATCGGCTTGGTCAGCTCCAGGTACCAGTCGCAGACGTCGTCCCAGGCGAAGTGGTAGAGCGTGTCGCACACCTTCGCGAACTCGTACGCCTCGAACTGCTCGTCCACCTGCGCGGTGACGTGCTGCAGGCGGGACAGGATCCACCGGTCGACGGTCGCCAGCTCAGCTGCCGGCGGCAGGTCGCCCTCCAGGGTGGCGCCGCTGATCAGCGCGTACCGGGTGGCGTTCCACAGCTTGTTGCAGAAGTGGCGGGAGCCCTGGCACCACTCCTCGCTGACCGGCACGTCCGCGCCCGGGTTGGCGCCGCGGGCGAGGGTGAACCGGGTCGCGTCGGCGCCGAACCGGTCGATCCAGTCCAGCGGGTCGACGACGTTGCCGAACGACTTCGACATCTTCTTGCCGTGCTGGTCGCGCACCATCCCGTGCAGCGCGACCACGTTGAACGGCTGCCTGCCGTTCATGGCGTAGAGCCCGAACATCATCATCCGGGCCACCCAGAAGAACAGGATGTCGTACCCGGTGACCAGCACGCTCGTCGGGTAGAAGCGCTGCAGGTCGACGGTCTCCTCCGGCCACCCCAACGTGGAGAACGGCCACAGCGCGCTGGAGAACCAGGTGTCGAGGACGTCCTCGTCCTGGCGCCACCCCTGATCCGCGGTGCCGGGTGGCTCCTCGTCCGGGCCGACGCAGACGACCTCGCCCGCCGGCCCGTACCACACCGGAATCCGGTGCCCCCACCACAGCTGACGCGAGATGCACCAGTCGTGCATGTTGTCGACCCACGCGAAGTACCGCTTCGCCAGCTCCGACGGCTCGATTCGCACGCGCCCGTCCCGCACGGCGTCGCCGGCCGCCTGGGCCAGCGGCTCCGTACGCACGAACCACTGCAACGACAGCCGCGGCTCGACGGTGGTGCGGCACCGCGAACAGTGGCCCACCGCGTGCACGTAGGGCCGCTTCTCCGCCATGATCCGGCCCTGCTCGCGGAGCGCGGCGATGATCGCGGGTCGCGCCTCGAACCGGTCCAGCCCCTCGAACGGGCCGTGCGCCGTGATCACGCCCCGCTCGTCCATGATCGTCAGGTTCGCCAGGCCGTGCCGCTGGCCGATCTCGAAGTCGTTGGGGTCGTGTGCCGGCGTCACCTTGACCATGCCGGTGCCAAACGACGGGTCGACGTGCGCGTCCGCCACGATCGGGATGCGCCGGCCGGTCAGGGGCAGCTCGACCTCGGTGCCCACCAGGTGCCGGTAGCGCTCGTCGTCGGGGTGCACCGCCACCGCGGTGTCACCGAGCATGGTCTCCGCACGGGTCGTCGCCACCACGACCTCGTCGCCATATCGGATCGAGACCAGCTCACCGTCGTCGTCGGAGTGCTCCACCTCGATGTCGCTGAGCGCGGTGAGACAGCGCGGGCACCAGTTGATGATCCGCTCGGCCCGGTAGATCAGGCCGTCCTCGTAGAGACGCTTGAAGATGGTGAGGACCGCCCGGGACAGGCCTTCGTCCATGGTGAACCGCTCGCGGGTCCAGTCGACGGAGTCGCCCAGGCGGCGCATCTGGCCGAGGATCTTGCCGCCGGACTCGGACTTCCACTGCCACACACGCTCGACGAACTTGTCGCGGCCCAGATCGTGCCGGGACATACCCTCCGAGGCGAGCTGGCGCTCCACCACGTTCTGGGTCGCGATGCCGGCGTGGTCCATGCCGGGCAGCCATAGCGCCTCGAAGCCCTGCATCCGCTTCCGCCGGATCAGGGCGTCCTGGATCGTGTGGTCCAGGGCGTGCCCGATGTGGAGCGACCCGGTCACGTTGGGCGGCGGGATGACGATCGCGAATGGCGGCCTCTCGCTACCCGCGTCCGCCCGGAACAGGCCGGCGGCTACCCACTGCTCGTATCGTCCCTGCTCTACCTCGGCAGGAACGTACTGCGCGGGCAGGGACGGATCGGGCTCGCGGTGCGCGGTCTTCTGAGCGGTCTCGGTCACGGTGCGAGTCTACGGCGACCGGTACCGGCGAAGCCCGGCCACCTCGCCTGGTCGGGCTACGGCTACCCTGACCGGAGCCAGAATTGGGCAGGAGGTGCGATGAGCGAGAACGAGCCCACCGTCGAGGTGGCCGACACCCCCGCCGACGCAGAGGTTCCCGCCGTCGATCCCGCCGTCGATCCCGCCGCGGCTCCCGCCGCCGAGGCAGCGCCGCAGGAGGCTGACGCGAGCTCCCCGGCGGTCGCCCCCGGGTGGCGCGCCGCTCTCCGGCGCCCCCGCAATCTGGTACTGCTCGGAGTCGCGGTCGTCGCGCTGATTCTCGTGGCGATCTTCGGCCCGCTCGCCTGGCAGCTGTGGAGCGAGAGGGATGTCCGCATCGCCACCCCGGAGCGCGTGGCCGGTCTGGTGCTCGACGACAGCGAGGGCGCCCACGACACGGTCGACTACATGCGAACCGCGGTGGAGACCGGGGTCGCGCTCGACCGCACCGTCGGCGCCGTGTACGCCGACGAGGCCGGTGAGCCCCGTTCTGTCCTGTTCGTCGGCGGCACCGGCGTGCTCGTCGAGCCCTTGGGCGCCCTCGACAAGACGTTCAGCCTGATCACCGACGATGCCGGCGGCGTGGACAGCGTCCACGACGTCCCGGCCGGTCCTCTTGGCGGCGTCATGAAGTGCGGCACGACCAAGACCGACGCCAACCCCATGGCCGTCTGCGGGTGGGCCGACCACGGCAGTCTCGGCATCGCGATGTTCCCGAACCGGCCGGCGGACGAGTCCGCGGAGTTGCTCCGGAAGATGCGCAAGGCGATGCAGAACCGCGAGTGAATATCCCGGTTCTCCCGCCGGCCTCCCTTTCCGCGCGGTGCCGACTGATACGCCAGATACCGGGCGGCGAGCGCTCCCCTCCGGGCCCGACACCGGCCGCGATCAGGGAGCCAAAACAAATCAGGGCCACCCCAAAGGGGTGGCCCTGATCGAAAGATGTCCGGCGGTGTCCTACTCTCCCACACCCTCGCGAGTGCAGTACCATCGGCGCTGGAGGGCTTAGCTTCCGGGTTCGGAATGGAACCGGGCGTTTCCCCTCCGCCATGACCGCCGTAACCCTGTGAACATGTCA